>Ga0335072_10010664_pt1 | contig 13208 bp, 10 predicted proteins | sample Lox_Sample_21_FD_206725 | JGI IMG/M metagenome (GOLD analysis project Ga0335072, IMG submission 206725) | Soil microbial communities from Loxahatchee National Wildlife Refuge, Florida, United States - Lox_Sample_2.1 | ecosystem: Environmental > Terrestrial > Soil > Wetlands | place: USA...
CGGCAACGCCTCCGACCCGTTCACCGCGACGTTCACCACCGCCCCCGAGGGCCGGGCGCGATTCCGGTTCACCAGCTACGGCGACCTGGCCACGCCGAACACCCAGTGGGTGCTCTCCTACGGCCAGGCCGCCTACGCCGTCGCCGCCGTGGAGTCCTTCCAGCCGCTGTTCCACCTGCTCAACGGTGACCTGTGCTACGCCGACCTGAACCCGGCCGTGCAGCCGGAGGTGTGGCGCGACTTCGGCAACAACAACCAGTCCTCGGCCGCGAGCCGACCCTGGATGCCGGCCCCGGGCAACCACGAGATCGAGTTCAACAACGGCCCGCAGGGCTTCACCTCCTACCTCACCCGGTACACGCTGCCGTCCAACGGCCTGCCGGAGTTCGAGGGCCGGTGGTACGCCTTCCAGGTTGGCTCGGTGCTGTTCGTGTCGCTGAGCGCCGACGACGTCGTCTACCAGGACGCGGGCGCGTTCGTGGCCGGCCCGGCCGCGCTCATCCCGGCCGCGTCCACCGGCAACCCGCCGATCGAGCCGGGCACCTCGCTGTACATCCACGGCTACTCGCACGGCGAGCAGACCCGCTGGCTGGAGCGGACCCTGGCGGCCGGGCGGTGCGACCCGTCGGTCGACTGGATCATCGTCCAGATGCACCAGTGCCCCTGCTCGTCGTCCAAGAACGGCAACGGCTCGGACGCCAGCCTTCGCGCCGAGTGGCTGCCGCTGTTCGACAAGTACCAGGTGGACCTGGTGCTGTCCGGGCACGACCACGACTACGAGCGGTCCTTCCCGGTGCGCGGCTTTGACCACTTCGCCGGCACCGAGACCGCGACCGGCGCGGCGGTGGATACCTGGCGGCCACGCCCGGTGACGACCACCGACAGCGGCGTGTTCGACACCAGCAAGGGCACCGTGTACCTGATCATCGGGACCGGCGGAACCAGCGCCAACCTGGACAGCTACGGGCTGGACACGGCCGACGGCGACACCCAGGCGCGCGTTTTCACCAAGGCCAACCGGCCGGCCCCGTCGGCCACCCCGGGTGTGTACGCCCGGGCCGGGGCGGACGCGACCGAGGACGCGATCTGGTCGGCCAGCCGCGACACCGCCACCGGCTACGGCATCGCCGTCTTCGACGTTGACCCGGGCAGCCGCGCGGATGGCAAGACGTCGATCACCGTGACCCACTATCACGCGCTTGGCGCGGACCCAGTGAACCCGAACACCGGAGCCACCGGGACCCCGACCGACGATTACACCGTCTTCGAGACCTTCACCCTGGTCCGCCCGCGCTCCGACTGGCGCCCCTTCGACAAGGACTAGTCAGCCCAGAAAACGCTGGCCGGCCGCGCGTAATATGCGCTGGCCCGGCCAGCGTTTTGTTAGGGAATGTCGGAACCCATAGATAATGTCAGATCCTTCATCGTCAATGTTCATCGGATGTGGCCTCCTGTCGTCACCGACCGTTTACGTCCAGACGGAACAGTCTGCCCATGTCACGTGCTTCGGGAGGGCATGCCGCCCTGAACAACGGCACTCCCGGGCAGGTTCACCTGACATGGGGAGGCGATCCGGCCACCAGTGTGGTCGTGTCATGGGCTTCTCCGGGACGCGCGCTGCGCCCCCGGGTCCGGATCGGGCAGCGGGTGATCTTCGCCCAGGAAAGAACCCACGTTAATGAGGCCACCGGCAAGACCGAGTGGTCCTATCACGCGCGAGTGACGGAGCTTCGGCCCGGCGCTATCTACGCGTACGCGGTAACCGCGGACAACGATGCCAACGCCGCCGATCCGCACCTATCGACATTCCGTACCGCCCCGGCCGGCCGGGGCGGCTTCCGGTTCACTTGCTCCGGCGCCCTGGCCGTCCCTGACTACCAGGGCGGCGCTCACCTGGCCGGCGTGGTGGAGTCGTTCCAGCCGCTTTTCCACCTGCTGAACGGGGGCCTGTGCGGCGCGGGCCCGGCCTCGCCGCGGGCCTTCTGCGACGGTAGCCAGTTCTCGGCCGCGAGCCGGCCCTGGATGCCCGTGCCGGGGCCAGACGACCCGGCCGCGCTCCGGGCCTACCTGGCCCGCTACGACGTGCCGCCCGACGGGGCACCGCAGTCACAGGGCCGCTGGTACTCCTTCCGCGTCGGCGCGGTCGTCTTCGCCTGCCTCGACAGCGGGGACGCTGCTGGCGGGGACGCGCGGCAAGTCCCCGACGCCCAGGCCCGCTGGCTGGAGGGGACGCTGACCCGGGCGCGGGCCGACGCCTCGGTCGACTGGATCATCGTCTCGGCGCACCACCCCAGCACCGGGACGCAACTGCTGCCGCTGCTCGACCGGTGCTCGGCCGACCTCCTGCTGTCCGGTCACGGCTCCGGCTACGCGCGGTCCTTCCCCCATCCGATGCGGGCGGGCGGTGGCAACCTGGACACCAGCCGGGGCACCGTCCGGCTGACCCTCGGCCAGGAGCCCGCGGGCGGATTCGGCATCGCCGTCTTCGACGTGGCCCCGTGCACCGAGGCCAGTGACGAGGCCTCCATGACCGTTTCCTGCTACCAGGAGGCCGGCCTTGGCCTCGGCGGGCCGCCCACCGACGGCCTGACCCCGGCCGAGCGATTCACCCTGGTGCGGCCACGTCCGACCGGGCGCGCCCCGGCCGCGCTGCGGAACGCGGGCCGCGGCCCGGTCGTTCACTGATCAGGCGGGGGATCTCGGTTCAGTCGACCTGAGCAGGACGGGGACGGACATGCATGACGGCGGCGGGTCAATGGGCGGCGGGTCATTCGATGGCGGCCACCACGGCGGCGGCTCGTTCAGCGGCGGCCACCACAGTGGCCACCACGGGGGCGGTCACTCGGGACATCAGGCCGGCACCGCCAGCGGCGGGCGCAGGCATGAGCACCGCCCGACAGTGGTAGCCGGCTCGGTCGTCGACGGCCACCGGGGACGGGGACGCGCGGCCCGGACGAGCCTGCTGTCGGTCGTCGTAGCACTGGCGATCCTGGGCGTGGTGGTGTTCATCGCGGTGGAGATCATCACCAGCCACTGACGGCCCGCCCACGGACATGGCGCATACTTCAAGACCGTGACACATGCGGATGCGATTGTCGTCGGCGCTGGGGTCGTGGGGCTGACCACGGCGATCACGCTGGCCGAGGCCGGGCTGCGCACCCGGGTCATGGCGGCGGGCCCGCCGGAGCGGACTACGTCCAACGCCGCGGGCGCCATCTGGGGACCGTCGCACGTCAACCCCACGCCCCGGGTGCTTGAGTGGACCCGGGTGGGGCTGGCCGTGCTTTCTGACCTGGCCACGGACCCGAGGGCGGCGGTCCGGCAGGTCAGTGGCATCGAGGTGTCGGCGACCGCCGGGCCGCACCCAGCGTGGTTCTCGCAGCTGCCGTCGTGGCGGCCGCTGTCGCCCGCTGAGCTGCCCAGCGGCTTCGCAGGCGGCCGCCGCTACACGGCGCCCGTCCTGGAGATGCCCGCCCACCTTGGCTACCTGGCCAGCCGCCTGCTGGCGGCGGGGGCCACCCTCGACGTCGGGGCGCCGGTCACCTCGCTGCGCGCCCTGGCCGCGCCGGTCATCGTCAACTGCACCGGCATCGGCGCGCGCGACCTAGTGCCCGATCCGGCCGTCGTGCCGCTGCGCGGGCAGGTGGTGATCGTCGCGAACCCCGGGATCGAGGAGTTCTTCCGTGCCCCGTCCGACGGCCCCGACTCCACCTACTTCTTCCCGCACGGCGACCACGTGCTGCTGGGCGGCACGTCCCACTCCGACGCCTGGGACCTGGCTCCGCGGCCCGCCATCACGCAGCGGATCCTGGCCGACTGCGCCGCCGTCGATCCGCGGCTGCGCGGCGCCGAGGTTCTCGCCGAGCGCGTTGGCCTCCGCCCCTACCGCCCGGACATGCGACTGGAGGCGGAGGCCCTCGGCGACGGCCGCGTGCTGTGGCACAATTACGGCCACGGCGGCGCGGGCGTGACCCTGGCGTGGGGCTGTGCCAGGGAGCTCGCGAGCGCGGTCTTGTCGTTAGGGGACGTTCGGGCGGGCCGGGGTGGTCTCCTGGGACGGCATGGAGTTGCTGGTCGGCAGCGGGTAGTCGATGCCGACGTCCAGCGTCCCGGTCAGCGCGTTGAGGACGGCCTCCTCCACGACCGTGGTGTTGCTGCCGATGCTGGTCGCGGGCAGCGAGGGCACGGTGGTGTTCGGCGGGGCGGTGAAGTTCAGCGCGCCGGTGAAGTCGCCGGTCACCGAGCGCCGCCAGGCGGACAGGTTGGGCACCTTAACGCCGAAGACGGTCTCGGCCAGCCGCAGCGTCGAGGTGTGGTCGAGGACGCCTGAGTACTTGTAGCCGCCCGCGCTGAACGGGGAGATCACCAGCGCGGGGGTGCGGAAGCCGAGCCCGATCGGGCCGGCGATGCCGTCGGCCGACGATGGCAGCGGTGAGGCGGTCAGGTACTCACCGGCGGTGCCAGCCGGGGCCACCGGCGGCGGCACGTGGTCGAAGAAGCCGCCGTTCTCGTCGTAGTTGACGATGAACACGGTCTGTGCCCACACCTCGGGGTTGGAGACCAGGATGTTGAGCACCTGCTGGACCAGGTACTCACCCCAGGCCGGCGGCGCGGCCGGGTGCTCGCACTCGGCCAGCGGCGACATGATCCAGGAGACGGACGGCAGGGTGCCGTTCTTCACGTCCGACTCGAAGGTCCCCGGGTAGGACGGGGTGATCGCCTTGGCGATCAGCTCCAGGCCGGTCAGCGAGAGCGGGTTCACGTAGTTCTTGAAGTACGGCAGCGGGCTGAGGCCGATGAGGCCGGTCGGGTCGTTGTAGACCTTCCAGCTGACGCCCGCCTTCAGCAGCGCCTCGGGGTAGGTCTCCCAGCTGAGCGTGCCGGTCTGCGCGGTCCGGTTGGACGCGGTCGTGATCACCGGGCCGCCCTGGGTGCCGGCCGGGTCGATCCAGGCCGACATGGCCATCAGGCGGTTCGGGTCGGTCGGGCCGAGCACCGAGCAGTGGTAGCCGTCGCAGATGGTGAACGCGTCGGCCAGGGCATAGTAAAAGGGAAGCTCGGACCGGGTGAAGTAGCCCATCGTGACCGGGCCATTGGCGCTGCCGTCGGTGCCCAGGTGCGAGTTGATGAACTGGTTCATCGCGCCGTTGTTCCAGCTGGTGTGCTGGCCGCCCCAGCTGTGGTCGATGTCGTTGGTGTCGGAGCCGTTCTCCGTGGGCGGGTCGTTGAGCAGGTTGAACGGCTGCATGTAGCCGCTGGCGGTGACGCCGACGCCCGGCTCGTAGCCGTACTGGTCGAAGACGTTGCCGCCGCTGGGGTTGGCCAGGACGCTGGGGTCGGAGAAGCCGCGGACCCCGGACAGCGTGCCGAAGTAGTGGTCGAAGCTGCGGTTCTCCTGCATCAGGATAACGATGTGCTTGACGTCGCCGATGCTGGCGTTGGAGGTGGCGGCGGCCACGAGCTTGTCGACCAGCCGGGCCTGCTCATCGGTTGGCTTGCCGATCTTGCCGAGGCCGGTCGCGGCGGCGGCGCCGAGGGCGGCGGCCGCGCCGCCCACCATGAAGGTGCGCCGCGTGGTGTTGGTGCTTGTCTCTTCCTGGTCGCTCACGGGAGGCTCCTGTGCGATTGGATGACTGCCGGTGACGTGAACGTAACGAGGGCACATGGCCACAGTCCGGCCGAATTCTAACCAGCCGGTAACTTACGGAGAAACAAAGCGGGGCGGGCGGTCAGCGTCCGTCGCGCAGGTCGGACGGGGAGCCGGTCTGGTAGGCGATCTGGTCGAACACGGCGGTGCAGCCCCAGCCCTTGGGCGACTGGGCCATGAAGCCGACCCGCGCCCCCGACGCCTCGCCGAGCGTGAAGTACCGCAGCAGGTGCCACCAGCTGCCGTCTTGCGAGGCATGGAAGGCCCACGCCCGGCCCTTGCGGGTGATCCGCAGCCACAGTGGCTCGCCCTGGGTGGTGAAGGAGTTGCTGTCGTCGGAGGTGCTCCGCGTGACCACGGTGACGGCGGTCGGGCGCCGCTGGGGGGAAAGCTCGTAGCAGACCTTGGCCCAGCGGTGCTCGGTCACGTGCAGCAGGAGCACCCCGGCGTCGAAGACCGAGCCGAAGTCCACGCTCACCCGGGCTGACAGGGTGAAGTCCCGGTCGGCGGGCAGCCCGGTGAGCCGCCCGGCGTCCGGCGGTGGCGTCCCGTCCGCGGCCGGGTCGATGAACAAGTCGGTTCCCGCGGCCGCGGCCAGCTTCAGCGAGGCGCCGGCGAGTTCCGCCTCCAGGGGCGGGTTCCCCGAGTGCTCAAGCGGGAACGGGACGCCGGGCAGGACCAGGAAGCTCATGGTGGCAGTTTGCCACGTGCGCCACACCATGTCCCGCACGTGCTACTGCTCCGGCCCGGGTTCCGCCTGGGATCGCTGGAGGCTGGTGTGCCATTCCAGGTCGGTGAACCCGACAGAGCGGTAGACGCTGATCGCCACGTAGTCGGGATCGGCGATGATGACTAGCGTGCCCGCCCCGCCGAGCGCGGCCAGCCCGGCCCGTCCGGTGTGCCAGGTCAGCGTCCCGGCCAGGCCGCGCTGCCGGAAGCCGGGGTGGGTCTCGACGTTCTGGTACCTGGCCAGCCCGGAAGTATTGTCGGCGACGATGCCCATCTGCGCGACCAGCTCCCCGCCGAGGAAGGCGCCCTGCCAGGTCGCGCGGCCCGCCTCGGTCAGGGCGCGCTCGGTCGCGACCCGTGCCCGGTTGAACTCGCTGTCGCCACCACCGGGGCCGCCCTCGCTGATGGCGAAGCGCAGCGCCAGGGCCTGCTCCCAGTCGGCGTCGCCAGACAGCGCCCGGTAGGTCGCCTCAGCGTTCGGGCGGCGTGGCAGGCGCAGCTCACCGGGACCCGCCGTCAGGACCACTGACCGCTCCACGTCCAGCCCCGCGGCGGCCAGCTCGGCCTGGCCGGGAGCGGCGGCATCGGTGCTGTCCACGCCAATCGCGACGTGCTCCGCGCCGGGGAACTCGGCCGGGAACCGGTCGGCCCACCGGGCCACGTCACCGGGCGCCAGCGGCGGGACCAGGACGAAGTTGCCCCACCAGAAGTCAGGGTTGCCGGGGCTGCGGATGACCAGGTGATCACCGCGGTCCTCGATCTGGCTGCCCTCGAAGTCCCGGATGATGAGGTCGGTACGGTACCCGAGCGACTGGACCTTCACGCGACCAGAGCGTAGCGCAGCTCGGCGCCCCGGCGGTTCAGCCGCTGCAGGGCGGCCTCGCGGGACCGGTCGGACCGGCAGGCCACCGCGTCCCGCATCACGATGACCCGCAGTCCCCTGCGCAGTGCGTCCCTGGCCGTCGCGGTGACGCAGGCCCGTGCGTACAGGCCGCAGATCCTCACCTGCTGCACCCCCTCGCGGGCCAGCAGGTCGCCGAGGTCCGGGTTGCAGAAGGCACTGGCCTTCCACTTCGGCAGGTAGACCGAGTCGCCCGCCGCGACCTGTTCATCCCAGGCGGCCCCGGGCGAGCCGACCATCGCCGCGTGGTGGCGCAGCAGGTTCCCGATCCTGTTCCTGGGCCGGAACTCGTTGCCGATCCGGACGATCAGGTCCCCGTCGGCGGTCGCCTGGGTGATGACCCGGCCGGTGGCCACCAGGACGCCCGTCACCTGGTGGCGGGCTACCGGCATCCGGCCGTCGCCCGCCAGGAAGTCCCGCTGGAAGTCGATCAGCAGCAGCGCGTGGCGGCCGCGTGGCGCGGCGGCAGTGGCCATGCCTTCAGGTTCTCACCCTCGGCCGGGGACGACCAGGCCTGACTCGTAGGCCAGGACCACCGCCTGGGTGCGGTCGCGCAGGCTGAGCTTGGCCAGCAGGCGGCTGACGTGGGTCTTGACGGTCTCCTCGGTGACCACGAGCCTGCGGGCGATCTCGGTGTTGGACAGGCCCTCGGCGACCAGGCGCAGCACCTCGGTCTCGCGCGGGGTCAGCGCGGAGAGGGCCGCGGGCACGGCACCCGGCTCGCCAGCCGCTGTCCCCAAGCCTGGCCGCAGCCGGGCGAACTCGCTGATCAGCCGCCGGGTCACTCCGGGGGCCAGCAGTCCCTCGCCGGCCGCCACCACCCGCACGCCCTCGAAGAGCCGCTCGGCGGTCACGTCCTTGAGCAGGAAGCCGCTCGCCCCGGCGCGCAGCGCGTCGAAGACGTACTCATCGAGGTCAAAGGTTGTCAGGATGAGCACCTTCGGCACCGGGTCGCAGCCACTGGGGCCGCCATCGCCGCCCGGGCCGGCCAGCAGCTGCCTGGTCGCCTCGATCCCGTCCATGCCAGGCATCCGCACGTCCATCAAGACGACGTCAGGGCATAGGGTCCGGCACGCCTGCACGGCCGTGGCCCCGTCCGGAGCCGTGCCGAGAACCGAGAAGTCGGGCTGGGTGTCGAGCAGCGCCGCGAAGCCGGCCCTGACCACCTCATGGTCGTCGGCGACGACGATCCCGATCATCGGGTCACCCCGTCTGGCTGGACCGGCAGCACGGCCTCGACCAGGAAGCCGCCACCCGGCGCGGGCCCGGTCCGCACGCTGCCGCCAACGGTCGCGGCCCGCTCCCGCATGCCCAGCAGCCCGTGACCGTCGACCGCCGGGGGACTGACGCCCGCGGGCGGGCTTGTCCCCGGGCCGGGGCCGTTATCGCGGATCCGCAGCCGCAGCACGTCCTGGCCGTACTGGAGCTCCACATCCACGGCCGCGCCGGGGGCGTGCCGCCGGGTGTTGGTCAGCGCCTCCTGCACGATGCGGTACGCCACTAGCTCCACCCCGGGATCGTAGGCCGCCACCGGCCCGGAGACGATCAGCCGGACGACCGCGCCTCCGGCGCCCCGCGCCTCGTCCACCAGGGCGGCGACCTGTGGCAGGCCCGGCTGGGGCTGTCGCACCGCCACCTCGTCAGCCGACACGTCCTCGCGCAGCACGCCCAGCAGCCGCCGCATCTCCGTCAGCCCGGCCCGGGCCGTGTCACCGATTTCCAGCAGCCGGTCGGCGCCCGCCGCGGGCATGCCCGGCGTGGTCAGCCGGGCGGTCTCGGCCCGGACCGCGACCATGGAGATGTGGTGCGCGACCACGTCATGCAGCTCCCTGACGATCCGTGCCCGCTCGCCGCGGGCCAGGTTCTCGGTCAGCGTGTGGGTGAGCACCGTCCTGGCCTCGTCCTCCCCCGAGGCCGACCGCCCGGCCCGCACCGCGATCCCGGCCCCGCCCGCGATCGGGATGCCCGAGGCGAGCAGCATGGCCCAGGCGTTCCTCGAGGCCAGCGCGGCCACCAGGAACGGCAGGCCGAGGGCGACGGCCAGGTACGGCCCCCGCAGCCAGCGACCGACGCGGCCCGAGCCGGCTCGCGACGTCCCCGGGGGCGTAGCTCCCAGGCGGTACGCGGCGATCAGGGCGGCGACCACTCCCGCCACGGTGACCCCGCCGAACCAGGCCAGCGTGACGAGGGACACCACCGATACCCACAGCGCGGCCCACAGTGGCCGCATGAACGCCAGTGGCACCACGGCCGCCAGGGCCAGCAGGCACAGCGCCATCACGGTCAGTACCGCCTGGGCCGTGCTCGGCCCGCCCGCCCCGGCCGGGACGGGCTGGCCTCCGATCAGCCGGACATGCTGGACCTTCGCGACCGCCACCGCCTGCAGGACGGCCTGCCCGCAGGCGAGGATGGCCAGCACGACGACGAGGTCGGCCCGCACTCGACGGCCGTCCCCCCGGCCCACCGGGCCTGGGCCGGGTGCCCCGGCGTCAGCCGCCTCAGTCTCGGTTCGCGTCAGCCAGTCGATACCCATCCCTGCCATTGTCCTCGCCACCACGGTGCGTGCACATCACTGGCCCGTGGGACACGGGAGCTAGCTCGCAAGAGGGAGAGTAGGCGTTATGAAGGGGGAAAAGGGGCAGGCTGAAGACCCCTCTGGCGCGTGACGACGCCGGCCGCCTACGGTCCGTAGGTTGGGCGGCATGGAAGCAACCATTGATGTTTCCGGGCTGCGCAAGCGGTTCGGGCCCCAGCAGGCCCTCGACGGGATGACGTTCACCGTCCAGCCGGGGCAGGTGACTGGCTTCGTCGGGCCGAACGGCGCGGGCAAGTCGACCACGATGCGCGTCATCCTCGGGCTTGACGCACCGGATTCAGGGACGGCCCTGGTCAGCGGCAAGCCGTATGCGGCGCTGCGGAATCCCCTGGCGCACCTGGGCGCCCTGCTCGATGCGGCCGCCCTGCAGCCGAGCCGGTCGGCCCGTAACCACTTGCTATGGCTTGCTCACTCTCAGGGGCTGCGTGCCCGCCGGGTGGATGAGGTCATCGAGCAGGCCGGCCTGGAGGGGGTCGCCCGCCGCCGGGCCGGCGGCTACTCGCTCGGCATGCGGCAGCGGCTGGGCATCGCCGCGGCGATGCTCGGCGACCCGCCGATCCTCATGATGGACGAGCCGTTCAATGGCATGGACCCGGAGGGCATCGTGTGGATACGCCGGTTCCTGCGGTCGCTGGCCGCGCAGGGACGGGCGATCCTGGTTTCCTCTCACCTGATGAGCGAACTGGAGGACACCGCCGACCACCTGGTCGTGGTCGGCCGCGGTCGGGTGATCGCGGACACGTCCGTCGCCGAGCTGATCACCAGGGCGTCCAACGGCCAGGTGCAGGTCCGCACCCAGGCGCGGGACGCCGCCGTCACCGCCCTGGCCCGGGCGGGCGGCCGGGTTGCCGTGGCCGGGCCGGACCTGCTGATCATCTCCGACCTTCCGGCGCAGCGAGTCGTGGCCGTCCTCACCGAGGCGGGCACTGAGTTCAGCGAGGTCTCGGCCCACCGCGCGTCGCTTGAAGAGGCGTACATGGACCTGACCCGCGAGTCGGTGGAGTTCCGGGCGGTGGCCCCATGACGGCGCTCGCCCCCTATCAGTCGTCGGTTGCCCCGCCGCGTCCACCGGGGTTCCGGTCGCTGCTGCTGGCCGAGTGGACGAAGCTGCGCACGGTGCGCGGCTTCCTCATCGCGCTGCTGCTGGTCGTGGTGCTGCCGGTGGGCTTCACGCTGCTTGGCCGCTCGGAGTGCAGCGTCAGCAACTCCCAGAACCAGAGCTTCGCCTGTCCGGCCGCACCGGTCGGGCCGGACGGGGAGGCGGTGGACGACAGCTTCTACTTCGTGCACCAGGCGCTGCCCGCGAACGGGTCGATCACGGCTGAGGTGACCGGGCTGACTGGCCATTACGCGACTAACAACGGCAACCGAGCGCGCGTCGGGGCGCAGCCCACGCTGGCCTCGGGCACGCAGGGGTGGTCCAAGGCCGGGATCATGATCAAGGCCAGTACCAGGCCCGGCTCGGCCTACGCGGCCATGATGGTCACCGGGTCCAACGGGACGCGAATGCAGTGGGACTACACCGGGGACGTGGCCGGACTGCCCGGCGGCGTGTCCGCCTCCTCGCCCCGCTGGCTGCGGCTCGTGCGCTCCGGGTCCGTGGTGACCGGCTATGACTCGCTGAACGGGTCCACCTGGACGCAGGTCGGCCGCTACGGCGTGCACGGGCTGCCCGCGACCGGAACCGTCCAGGTGGGGCTGTTCGCGAGCTCACCCAGTCACGTCGTGTTCGGCGGCGGGATCGGCAGCCAGACCACGGGCCAGGGACCATCGGTGGCGACCGGGACGCTGCGCCACGTGGCCCTGTCGGGAGCCTCGGCCGCGAGTTCCTGGACGGCGACGGACGTCACCACTGGCAACGGTCCCCCGGGGCAGCAGGCGCCCGGCGGACCGTTCAGCGGCTCCGTCACGTCGGCCGGGCCGGGCGCGTTCACGGTGACCGGGGCGGGCGTGATCGCACCAGACGTGCCGAGCGCCCCGGACAGCATCGGGGCCAGCGTGCAGGTCGCCCTGGCCGGCATGTTCGTCGGGCTGATCGTGGTCATCATCTTGGGGGCGCTGTTCATCGCGGCCGAGTACCGGCGGGGGATGATCCGGGTGACGCTGGCCGCCGCGCCATCGCGGTGGAAGGTCCTCGCGGCCAAGGCGGTGGTGATCTTCCTCGCCACGTTCGCCGTCGGCCTGATCGCCGTCAGCGCCACCTTGCCGATAGGGCTGCACCTGCTGCGAATCGGCGGCAACCCGATCGACCCGATCTCCGCGCTCACCCAGGCCCGGATGATCGTCGGGACCGCCCTGCTACTGGCCGTCTCGGCCGTGCTGGCCCTGGCCATCGGCGTGATGGCCCGGCGCAGCGCGCTGGCGATCGTCGCGGTCGTCGCGGTGATCTTCATCCCCTACATCCTGGTCACCGTGACGAACCTGCTGCCGCTGTCGGCCCAGGAGTGGCTGCTGCGGGTCCTGCCGGTCGCCGCGTTCTCCGTCCAGCAGGCCTACCCGGCCTACCACCAGGTGCTCGCGCAGTACGAGCCCTCCAGCGGCTACTACCCGCTGCCCCCATGGGGCGGCTTCGCCGTGCTGGTGGCGTGGGCCGCGGTGGCGCTCGTCGCGGCGGGCTGGCTGCTGCACCGGAGGGACGCGTGACCGGGCCGTACGCCCTGGCCCTGCGGGCCGAGTGGACCAAGCTGCGGACACTGCCGGGCACATTCTGGCTGCTGGCGGCGATAGCCGTGCTCACCGGAGCGCTGGGGGCGACCGTGTCGGCGGCGTTCCGGTGCACGCCGGGATTCTGCTCCCCCGCCGCCACCGGGGCGGACCCGGCCAAGGTGGCACTATCCGGGCTGTACCTGGGGCAGGTGCTGGCGGCCTCGGTGGGCGTGCTGGTCGTCGGGGGTGAGTACGGGACCGGGATGATCCGGGTCACGCTGGCGGCCCTCCCCCGGCGGCTGCACGTGCTGGCGGCCAAGGCGGTCGTGGTTGCCGGGGTCGTGCTGGCGGCCTCGCTGGCCGGGGTGGCCGTCTCGCTCGTCGCCGGGCGGCTGCTGCTGCCGGGCAACGGGCTGTCGGCGGCGAACGGCTACGTCGTGCTGACCCTGGCGAACGGCACCGACCGGCGGGCCTTCGCCTGCGCGGTGCTGTACCTGGCGCTGATCGCGCTGATGGCGGTGGGCCTCACGATGGCGGTGCGAAACTCGGGCGCCGCCATCGGCATCGTGCTTGGCCTGCTGTTCCTGTTCCCGATCATCACGGCGGTGATCCCGGACCACACCCTGGCCCGGCACCTCAACCAGGCCAGCCTCATGGCGGCCGGCGGGGACGCGCAGGCGACGGTGGGC
>Ga0335072_10010665_pt1 | contig 13208 bp, 9 predicted proteins | sample Lox_Sample_21_FD_206725 | JGI IMG/M metagenome (GOLD analysis project Ga0335072, IMG submission 206725) | Soil microbial communities from Loxahatchee National Wildlife Refuge, Florida, United States - Lox_Sample_2.1 | ecosystem: Environmental > Terrestrial > Soil > Wetlands | place: USA: Florida...
GCCTTCCACGAGTCGCTGAACATCGCGGCGCTGTGGAACCTGCCCGTCGTCTTCGTCGTGATCAACAACCACCTCGGCATGGGCACCACGGTCGAGCACTCCTCGGCCGAGCCTGACCTCTACAAGCGGGGCGCCGCGTACCGCATGGCGGCGGCGCGCGTCAACGGCTGGGACCCGGCCGAGGTTCAGCAGGCCGCCACGATCGCCGTCGAGACCGCCCGCTCCGGCCACCCGTACCTGCTGGAGGTCGTCACCGAGCGGCTCAAGGGCCACTCCGTCGTCGACCCGGCCAAGTACCGATCGGCCGAGGAGAACGAGCGCCTCAAGGCGGCCGACCCGGTGCACCTGTACGCCGAGAAGCTCGTCAAGGACGAGATCCTCGATGAGCTCGACCTGGCCGAGATCGAGAAGGAGGTCGCCGCGATCGTCGCCGACGCGGCCGCCTTCGCGGCGAACAGCCCGAGCCCTTCGATAGAGACTCTTTTCGATTATACCTATGCTTCCCCCGTACAGAACGATTCCAGGCGACTGCCCGGGCAGGCCCTCTTCCCGCAAGCGCCGCTGCCGGACAACAGCGGGAGTGTGACTCCATGAGCATCATGACCTACCGTCAGGCGCTGCACGACACGCTGCGCGCGGAGATGCTGCGCGATGACAGCGTCCTCCTCATGGGCGAGGAGATCGGCGTCTTCGAGGGCTCCTACAAGATCACGGCCGGCCTGCTCGGCGAGTTCGGCCCCAAGCGGGTGCGCGACACCCCGATCGCCGAGGAGGGCTTTACCGGCGCGGCGGTCGGCGCGGCCATGCTGGGCCTGCGCCCGGTCGTGGAGATCATGACGATCAACTTCTCGCTGCTGGCCCTGGACCAGATCGTCAACCACGCCGCGAAGATCTACGGCATGTTCGGCGGCCAGTGCAAGGTTCCGCTGGTCATCCGCACCCCCGGTGGCGGCGGCCAGCAGCTGGGTGCCACCCACTCGCAGAACATCGAGCTGTACTACGCGTTCGTCCCGGGCATGAAGGTCGTGGCGCCAAGCACGCCGGCCGACGCCAAGGCGCTGCTGCTCGCGGCGATCCGCGACGACGACCCGGTGCTGTTCCTCGAGAACCTCGCGCTGTACAACACCAAGGGCGAGGTGCCCGACGAGGACGTCCCCGCGCAGATCGGCAAGGCCGCCATCACCCGCCCCGGCCGTGACCTGACCCTCATCGGCTACTCCCGGATGGCGCACGTCGCCGCCGAGGTCGCCCAGCAGCTGGCCTCGACCGAGGGCATCGACATCGAGGTCATCGACCTGCGCAGCCTCCGCCCGCTTGACCGGGAGACGATCGTGGAGTCGGTCCGCAAGACCCATGCCGCCGTCGTCCTCGAGGACGACTGGCTGACCTACGGCGTCGGCGCGGAAATCGCCGCGACGATCTCCGACGGTGCGTTTGACTACCTGGACGCGCCGGTGCGCCGGGTCGCGATGGCCGAGGTGCCGATGCCGTACGCTAAGCCGCTGGAGACCGCCGCGCTGCCGTCCCGCTACGACGTCATTACGGCCATCCGCCAGACGCTGGCCGCCGTGGGCTACCGCACCGGGGCCACCGGGGCGAGCGCGGCCCGAGTAAGCACTGTTGGAGCATCGCAGTGATCGAGATCAAGATGCCGCGCCTGTCCGACACGATGGAGGAAGGCGCGATCTCCACCTGGCGCAAGCACCCCGGTGACCCGATCGCCGTGGGCGATGTCCTGGTCGAGATCGAGACCGACAAGGCCGTCATGGAGTACGAGGCCTACCAGGCCGGGATCTTGTCGAAGATCCTGGTCGACGAGGGCCAGGTGGTCGGGATCGGCGCCGCGATCGCGCTGGTCGATGACGGCAGCGGCGAGAGCGTCAGTGAGCAGGCGCCCACTGGGTCGGCCAGCACTGGGTCGGCCGACACCGCGCCGGCCGCGACCGTGACCGCGGAGGCCTCCGCCCTGTCCGTCACGCCCGCCGCGACCACCCCCGACGCCGCTGAGCCGGCCGTGGTCGCCGCGGCCAACGGCGCCAACGGGGCGAACGGCACGGCCGGCGCCGATGCCCGGCTGATCGCCTCACCGCTGGTCCGCAAGCTGGCCCGCGACAGCCACCTCGACCTGTCCCGCGTGCACGGCACCGGTCCTGGCGGTCGCATCATCCGCGCCGACATCAGCGACCTGCTGGGCGGCGCCGCCTCCGCCACGTCGGCCGCGCCGGCTGCGGGTCCGGTCTCCGCTGCCCCGGCCGCTGCGGCCGCGGCCGTCCCGTCGGCCGCCCCCGCGGCGGAGGGGGTCCACCAGGCCGGGGGAGTGCCCGCTGCGCCCGGAGAGGACGAGGCGCGCCGGTCCCGCAGCGTGCCGGTCAGCCAGGTCCGCCGGGTGATCGCCCGACGGCTGTCCGCGAGCGCCCGCGAGATCCCGCACTACTACGTGACCGCGGCCGCTGACGCCGAGGACCTCATGGCGCTGCGGGCGACGCTGAACGCGCAGCTCACCGAGGCCGGCCGGGCCAGGGTCAGCGTGAACGACCTGCTGATCAGGGCGGTGGCGCTGGCGCTGCGCGAGCACCCCGAGGTCAACGTCTCCTACATCGACGACTCAAGCACCACGATGCTGATCCATGACCGGGTCAACATCGGCGTCGCGGTCGCGGCCGAGTCCGGGCTGATCGTCCCGGTCATCACCGACGCGGACACCAAGACCGTCACCCAGATCGGCGCGGAGGCCAAGCGACTGGTCGCCCTGGCGGGCGAGCGCAAGCTCACCCCGGCCGAGCTCACCGGGGGCACCTTCACGATCAGCAACCTCGGCATGTTCGGCGTCGAGGACTTCACCGCGATCATCAACCCGCCGGAGGCGGCCATCCTCGCGGTGGGCGCGACGACCCGCGAGCCGGCGGTCGTGGGCGACGAGATCGTCCCGCGCTACAAGCTGCGCTACACCATGTCCTCCGACCACCGCGTCATCGACGGGGCGCTGGCCGCCCAGTTCCTCAAGACCCTGACGCGGCTGGTCGAGCACCCGTGGATGATCGTCGCTTAGCTAGCGACGACCGCGGCCCCAGGGCGGCGCCGGCGAAGTCATCGCCGGCGCCGGCTGGGGCCAGGCAGGCCACTGAGATCGTCTACAAGTAGACATACCATGAGTGGCATGAGCGTCGCAGCATCGCCCATCCAGGGGCGCCAGGTCGTTGACGTCAGCTTCCTGCTCGCCCATACCTCCCACGTGCTTGCCACCCGGATGACCGCGGCCTTCGCCGAGATCGGTATCACGCCCCGGGAGTACTGCGTGCTGGCCCACGCGCTGTCCGGGCATTACACCCAGATCGAGCTCGCGACCATCGCCGACCTCGACAAGACGACGATGCTCAACAGCATGGACTACCTGGAGCGGGCCGGCTACGCCGAGCGGACCCCGTCGCCGTCCGACCGGCGGGCGCGGATCATCGCGGTCACGCCGTCCGGCGCCCGCCTCGTCGCTCAGGGCAACCAGATAGCCGACCGCGTCCACGGCGAGGTCCTTGACGCGCTGCCGGCCGACCAGCGGGCCGTCCTGACCAGCGCGCTGAGCACGCTGGCCACCGGCCTGCTCGCCGAGGCGGCCCCGTCCGAGCGGCCAGTGCGCAGGCCCCGAGCCGGCACGGCCCGCTAAACGACCGGTAGCGGGCCGTCGTGAACGACAAAGCCCCGCCCTGGACTGTGGGGGAGTCCGGGACGGGGCATGCCCATGGTGTGCAGGCGGCTTAACCGCTTGCCGGTAATGCTGTGCTGATCAGTCTTTGACTGACTCCACGAGGCGGCTCCAGTCGGCAGAGGTCACCCGCAGGACTGGGCCACGCCCGTTGTCCCTGGTGTCCCGGACGAGGACCGCGCCATTGCTGGCCACCTCGACACAATTGCCAGTAGAACCACCGCTGTAGGAACTCTTGCGCCATGCGCTAATCATTTCCGTAACTCTTTTCCTTGATGGTGCGGATATATTCGACGGACTCGGCCGGCGGCATTGACGCCGACCTTATGATGTCGAAATTCGTGGCCGCTTCGTCAGCATCTGTCCCGTTCGTGCTGCCGGAGTACAGCGACTCGGTGTACGCGAGCGTCGGGGCGCCCGGATAGAAAATTACGCGCAGCGGACCATCGGTGCCGGGGTGGTTAACCGCGGAGAATCGCGCTACCTGAATGAAAATGCGCCTGCGGCCAGCCATTTCAAGCACGTTATCCAGCTGCTCCCGCATCACCTGGACACCGCCGAATGGCCGGTGAAGAACGCTCTCGTCAATCACGAACCAGCCCGCGGGAGGGCTCTCCTTTCGCCATATCGACTGGCGTTCGATTCGTTCCCTGACGTCCCGGTCTATCTGATCGTCAGAGTCGAACTGCCGCACCGCCCGCATGACGGCCCTTGAGTAGTCGGCGGTCTGGAGGAGCCCGGGAAACACCCGGTTGTCGTACTCAAGGATGCGGGAGGCCTTCTCCTCCTGGCTGGTGATGAGCGCGGCTGAGTAATCTCCTGCCATCACGAACGCCCAGAGCTCGCAGAGCAGGCCATCAGCCTTCAGCGCCTTGTCGAACAGCTCGATGTTCGCCGTCTCTATGGCCAGTTCCCCCAGCTCAATGCGCGAGATGTTCGACTTTGACATGAGCACGAGCTTGCCGAGTTCGGTCTGGTTGAGGCTGAGCGCTTCCCGGCGCTTCCGTATGGCATCCCCCAGCCGCCTCAGGGGCGAGACCTCCATGTCCGTTCCCTCCCGATTCCCGCACGCACCTATCAATTCCCATTCTTCCCGCTGGTGCCCGTGGCGCAGCGTACTTGCCCGGATTACCTTCGGTCGCTTCTTTCATAGCAAGTCGGCCTGAGATTGCAGCATGCTGGTCGGAGGCAACCAGGTCTCGACCGCGACGACGCGGCCCGGTGCCCATCGGGTCCGCAGTGTCAGCTCACCTGTGTTAGGCGAGGCCTTCGGGGGCTTCGGGCCCGCCCAGCCGTCGCGTTCGTCGCAGGAAGGCCGGAACTATGGCCACGAAATCCCTGACTGAGCTTCCCCTGACCACGCTGCACGCAGCGCGGCAGGCTTGCCTGACGCTTCTCCTTGACAAGCATCGCATCTACCTTGAGGGCGGGCTCCCTATGCTGGCGATGATCGGCGGGCTCCGTGATGACGTGGGCGCGCAGCTTGGCATGGAGCCGCTGGGCAAGACCACCCCCGTTGAGCCGCGCGGCATTGGCGAGACGACCGACGCCGAGTTGAAGAGCATGGAGTGGGCGGCGGCCACGCTGCTGGACGGATGCCGGGCCGGGATCGGTGACCCCGCCCTGGCTGAGTACCTGGCCGGCCTGCAAGCCACGATCGATGGCGAGAAGGAAGAGCGCAGGAACCAGCGGGCGCGCTTCCCGTCGCGGCCCTCATGACCACCGCCGCGCGAGGCCCCGGCCTCGAGCCCCCAGCCAGCATCGTCCGCTAGCAAGCCAGCATCGTCCGCTAGCCACCCGCCGGCATCGTCCGTTAAAAGATGGTCTAAATTTAGATTATCTGTTACGGTCCATCTATGGGACATGGCAACCGCTGGCTCGCGCTCGTCATCTTGTGCGCGGCATCGCTGATGATCATCCTCGACGGCACGATCGTGACCGTCGCGCTGCCCACGATCCAGGCTGGCCTCGGCTTCACCGCGGCCAGCCTGAGCTGGGTCATGACCACCTACCTGATCGCCTTCGGCGGGCTGCTGCTGCTCGGCGGGCGGCTCGGCGACCTGCTCGGCCGCAAGCGGGTGTTCCTGGCTGGGCTGGCGGTCTTCACCGTCGCCTCGTTGGCCTGCGGGCTGGCCACTAGCCCGGCGATGCTGATCGCGGCCCGCTTCGTCCAGGGGGCCGGCGCGGCCGGCGTCTCGGCCGTCTCGCTCGGCATGATCGTCCGGCTGTTCACCGATCCCGCTCAGCAGGCCCGGGCCATCGGCGCGTTCGCCTTCACCGGGGCGGTCGGCGCGTCGGCCGGGCTGATCGCGGGCGGCCTGCTGGTCCAGTACGCCAGCTGGCACTGGATCTTCTTCGTCAACCTTCCCATCGGGCTGATCGCCGGGCTGGCCGCCGCCCGGGTCCTGGTCAGCGACCAGCCCGCCCGCGTCGGCCAGGGCGCGGACGGGCTCGGCGCGCTGCTGGCGACGGGCGGGGTCATGCTGGGGGTCTTCGCCATCGCCCAGCCGGCCAGCTGGTGGACTGGCCTGCTCGCGGTCGTCCTGCTCGCGGGATTCACCGTCCGTCAGGCCCGGCTCCAGTCGGCCGGACGGATGCCGCTGCTCCCGCTGCGCGTGCTTGCCTCCCGCAACGTCGCCGGGGCCAACCTCGCCCAGTTGCTCATCATCGGCGCGGCGATGGGCTTCCAGGTGATCGTGATCCTGTACATGCAGCGCGCCCTCGGCTACAGCCCCGCGCGAGCGGGCCTCGGGCTTGTTCCCACCGCCGCCGTCATCGCCGTGGTGTCGCTCCTGCTGTCCGCCCGGCTGACCAGCCGCTTCGGTGCCCGGCGACTGCTGCTCGCCGGCCTCGTCATGATCACCGCGGCCCTGGCCCTGCTCACCCAGGTGCCCCCGCATACGGCCTACGCCTGGCCGTTGCTGCCGCTGCTGGCACTGTTCGGCCTGGGCGGGGGACTGACCCTGCCCGCGGTGACCTCTCTGGGCATGTCCTCGGCCACCGACGCCGACGCGGGCGTCCTGTCCGGGGTGTTCAACACCGCCCAGCAGGTCGGCGGCGCCCTCGGCCTGGCCGTGCTCACCTCGCTGGCGGCCTCCCGTACCGGGTCGGCCCAGACCCCGCAGGCACTGACCAGTGGCTACCACCTGGCCTGGACAGTTGGAGCCATCCTGGCCGGGACGTCCATCGTCGTCGCCGCGGTCGCCTTCCGCCAGCCCGCCCGGCCGGGCCGCGGGCACCAATCCGACCCGGACGGCGAGTTCCCCCAGACTGCTATCAGGCCAGACGGAAATGCGGTTAATGTGCCCCCAGCGAAGATGGTCAATGGGGGCACATTGAGTGATGCTGACGCGGATCACCACGACGCGCTGGCCCTCATCCAGCGCCAGGCGGGTCGGCTGGGGGAGGCTGAGGTCGAGGCACGCCGTGCGATCGAGCTCGCGCCCGATGATGCCAGGCACCGTGGCACGCTAGCGCTCGTTCTCGCAGACGCCGGCCGAGTGGACGATGCGGAGGTGGCGGCACACCGGGCAATCGAGCTCGCACCCGGTAGCGCCGAATGCCACAACACGCGAGCGCTGGTACTCGGCCAGGCGGGTCGGCTGGATGAGGCCGAGGCCGAGGCGCGTCATGCGATCTCGGTCGCACCCGACCAAGGCGAATACCACAACACCCTGGCTCGCATCCTAGGCCAGGAGGGCCGCAGGGATGAGGCCGAGGTCGAGGCGCGCAAGGCAATCGAGCTTGCCTCCGGCGAGGCCGAGTATCACGACACGCTGGCCCGGATCCTCGGCCAGTTGGTCCGGCTCGACGACGCCGAGGCTCAGGCGCGTCGTGCGATCGAGCTCGCGCCCGGCAATGCCAGGTGCGCGAGCACCCTCGCGCTGATTCTCGGCCAGGAGGGCCGACGGGATGACGCTGAGGCGCAGGCGCGGCGCGCGATCGAGCTGGCCCCAGAAAACGCCCGCCAGCACGATGGGCTCGCGATGGTTCTTGCCCAGGGGCGTCACTGGGATGGCGCCGAGGTCGAGGCACGCCGCGCGGTCGAGCTCGCGCCGGGCAACGCCGATTACTACAGCACGCTGGCCCGTGTCCTTGCCCAGGCGAGCCGGCTGGGTGAGGCTGAGGTCGAGGCGCGTCACGCCGTCGAGCTAGCGCCGGCTAGTGCCAGGCAGCGCCATGTGCTAGCGCTGGCCCTGACCCTGCTGGGCCGATGGGATGAGGCGGAGGCCGAGTGCCGTCGTGCCATCGAGTCCGCGCCAGGCAACGCTGACTATCACGACCGGTTGTCCCGGATCTTGTGGCAGGCCGATCGCCGGGATGAGGCTGAGGCCGAAGCGCGTCGTGCGGTCGAGTCCGCGCCGGGCATCGCTGACTATCACGACCGGTTGTCCCGCATCTTGTGGCAATCGGGTCGACTTGACGATGCCGTGGTCGAGGCGCGTCGCGCGATCGAGCTCGGCCCTGATAGCGCCAGGTACCATGACGTGCTGTCCCGCGTCCTTGGGCAGGCTGGTCAGCTCGGTGATGCTGAGGTTGAGGCGCGTCGCGCGGTCGAGCTGGACCCCGATAGCGCCAGCTCCCGCTATTGGTTGTCGATGGTTCTTGGGCAGGCGGGTCGGCTGGGGGAGGCTGAGGCTGAGGCGGGACGTGCCGTCGAGTTGGATCCCGATAACGGCAGGTACCACGACCGCCTGGCACTTGTTCTTGGGCGGGCGGGTCGCCTGGGCGACGCTGAGGTTGAGGCGCGTCGCGCCGTCGAGTTGGATCCCGATAACGGCAGGTACCACGATCGGCTGGCCCGCGTCCTCTGGCAGGCCGGTCGGCTGGATGATGCTGAGGTTGAGGCGCGTCGCGCGGTTGAACTGGCGCCTAGCGTCGCTGACGCCCACGACGCGCTTTCTCGCATCCTCTGGCAGGCGGGTCGGCTGGGGGAGGCTGAGGTTGAGTCGCGTCGTGCGGTCGAGTCTGCGCCCGGTATCGCTGACTACCACGACCGGCTTTCTCGCATCCTCTGGCAGGCCGATCGCCGGGATGAGGCTGAGGTTGAGGCGCGCCGTGCCGCCGAGTCTGCGCCCGGTAACGCTGACTATCACGACCGGTTGTCCCGCATCCTGAGCCAGTCCGGCCGGTGGCACGACGCTGAGCTCGAGGCAAGCCGGGCCATCGAGCTCGCGCCGGACAATGCCAGACACCGCTACTTGCGGGCGCTTCTTCTTGGCGAGCTGGGCCGGCTGGGTGAGGCTGAGGTCGAGGTGCGTCGCGCGATCGAGCTCGCGCCCGGCACCGCCGACCACCACGACACGCTGGCCCGCATCTTTGGCCAGTCGGGCCGCCCGGGTGAGGCTGAGGTCGAGGCGCGACGGGCGATCGAGCTCGCGCCCGGCACCGCCCGCTACCATGACGCGCTGGCCCGCATCTTTGGCCAGTCGGATCGGCTAGGTGAGGCTGAGGTCGAGGCAGGTCGGGCGATCGAGCTCGCGCCCGGTATCGCCCGCTACCACGACACGCTCGGGCGTATCCTCCGGCAGGGGCATCAATTCGAGCAGGCGGATTCCGAGCACCGCCGAGCCATTGCATTGAGCGACGAGTCCGCCTCATGTCATGAGGGCCTCGGGAGGCTCCTCGCTGACCGTAAGCAGCTCCATGATGCCGCGATTGAATTCGAGCGCGCGATTCAGCTGAATCCCAAGCTTACCGATGCCTATGTCGGCCTGGCTGTAACCATCTCGTGGGATAGGCCAGATAGCGACCTTTCGCATGTCGTGGAACTACTTGAGAAGGCTTCCGAGCTTGATCCGTGGTCCTATGACACGCACCGGAATCTGGGCCTGGCGCTTCTCCGCAGTCAAGATTATGGCCGGGCCGTCGCGGTGCTGAGCGAGATGGACTCACCCGAGTCTCCCAAGCGATCCGACCTTTGCTTTAACATCGGCGTGGCGCGACTCCATCAAGGTCACATGGCGGAAGCGGAGGCCGCCTTCCGGGAGGCGATCGCGCTTAACCCGACAGACTCCGACGCTCGGGTAAACTTGGGCATCGCTCTATACGAAGAAGGTCGGTATTATGATGCGATCGAGGCCTTCGTGGATGCGATTCGAGTTGCACCGGACAACCCTGAGGCTCATCTGGCACTGTCTCAAGCCTACTTCACTAAAGGGCAATACAGGGAAGGCGAGCATTCGTTTAGCAAGGCGGCCAGGATCCTTGCGCCAGATCGGCCCGATCAAGACGCGTACTTTCAGCTCTATTTGGCGCGAGCCGAGTCGGGAAACTGGGAACTGGCTGAAGACGCCCTTGTCGCTGCCCGTGAACGAGGCGGCGACCTGCAGATGCGCCTGGCCGCAGGGTTCGTAAGCGTCTACCTTCAACTTGCGGAAGCCCGTGACGACCCGTCTTACCTTCAGCAAGCGCTCGAAGAAGCGCGAAATGCGCTCAATGCGCTTCCGGGCGGAAGTTCGTCGCAACGGGATCCTGCGGTCGCGCGCATCTACTTTCAGCTGGGAGTCATATATTTCAAGATGGGTGATCTCGGCAGATCTCGTGATTCTTTCAGGGAGTCGCGCGATCGCGCCCAGAAGACGTCGGCTACCTGGCGGGGGGCGATCAGGAATCTTGAACGCTTGAAGCAGCAGCGAAATAGGGGCCTGCCGGCGTGGCTTCCCCTTGCCATCCTTGCCCTGACGCTGGCCGCTACTTCGTTCCTCGGCTGGCTCCTGGTCGATAAGCGCGTCGCCGTAGCCGCCTTCCTGTCGTCGCTATTCATCGGCATGGCGATCACCATCGCGGCATTTGGATTCGATGTTCTGTCTTCGCTCAAGGTCGGTAGCGTCGAGCTTGAGCGTCAGTCCGTAGACTATGCGACGGTACGGCTGGAATCGCTTCAGGAGAGAGTCGAGGCCAGGAGCTTCTCTCGTACCGTCGAGACGGTGAAACTCGGATGGATGGAGCAAACAACAAGCCAGTGGCGCCAGCCGGACCGGGGTCCGGGGCTTGAGCTCAGCAAACCGCGCTCCGACCTCGATGACGCATACGCTCAATATCGCACGGAGCAGTGGTCAGTTCAGGCCATCGGCTCAGAATCCAGAGCCGGCGGGTGGCGCGACTGACCACCCCTGACAAGCCGGGCCGCGGATCCGGCAGTCACTAGACTTGCCTGGCCTGCCCGTGGCGGTCATGCGCGGGCCCGGCATACTGCCCATCGTGACCAAGCCCCTGGTGGTCGCGCACCGCGGAGTCGCGACCGCAGCCGCCGAGAACACCATCGACGCTTTCACCAACGCGATCGCCGTTGGTGCCGACATGATCGAGTTCGACGTCCGGCGGACCAGGGACGGTCAGCTGATCGTCTTCCACGACTCACGGGTCGGGACGACCCCGATCGGCGATCTGAGCAGGGACGAGATCGAGTCGGCCAAGCGCGTCCGCCCGCCGCTGCTCACGGAGGTCCTTGAGGCCTGCGCCGGCAAGATCAGGCTCGACGTGGAGCTCAAGGAAGACGGCTACGTCCCCGAGGTGATGGCCCTGCTCAAGGCGGCCCTGGACACGGCGGGCGCGAACGTGGCCGAGCAGGTGGTGACGTCGTTCCTGCCCGCCGTGGTCGCGCAGGCCAAGGACGCGTTCCCCGAGGTCAAGACCGGCCTGCTGGTCGGCACCGACGGGCCCTTCTACCACCTGCGGGAGCACTACAGGCAGTTGTTCCCCGTCGGCATCGCCCGCCAGGCCCGCGCCGATTACCTGGCCCCGCACTACAAGCTGGCCCGTTACGGGGTCGTGGCCCGGGCGGCCTCCGCTGGCCTGCCGTGCCTGCTGTGGACGGTCAACGCCGACGCCGACATCACCAGGCTCGCCGCCGACCCGCGGGTCGCCGCCATCATCACCGACCAGGCCGCCCGGGCCCTGGAGATCGTCGCCCGGTTACCTAACGGGATAAACCGCCCAGCGGGCACGTAGCGACCGGTCGCCGCCAGGGCGACCGCCAAGACGAAGATCAGGATGAACAGGAGCGCCACGAGGAACCGGGCAGTCCGGCTCGCTTGCCGTTGTCTTTTACGAGGGTGCAGGTGCGCCTTGTTGCTCACGATGTTCCTCGCTTCCTCAGCGCGGGCGCGGATGGGGCGGCGGCGTGATCTGGGCGACGGCGTCCGGGGCGACCAGCGCGACGGCGACTGCCAGGATGAAGAGCTCGGTCAGGCTTACGTTGATCAGATGCGGGTCGCGCAGGTAGCTGCCGAGCGAGACGACCCGCCATGCCCCGGCCACCGCGGCCAGCAGGGTCAGGGCTAGCGACCACACCCCTGAGTCGGCCCTCTGGTGGGACCGCGACAGGGCCCGGGGCGCGTGCACCAGGCAGGCGAGGCTAACCACGAGGCAGCCCAGCCCGGCCGAGTCCGGCAGCCAGGCCTGGTTACCTGTCGCCTGGATGACCATCACGGGAACGGGCACCAGGAGGTAGTAGCACGGCATCGCCAGCAGCCATGACCGACGTCCGGTCGGCGGGGCGTCAGCGTGGAACGCGGCCATGGCCAGGACCGGGGCGAGGCCGAGCAGGAACCAGATACTCCACCAGGCGAGCGGCCTGACCATGATGCCCGCCGACTGGACCTGGAGCATCGCGACCAGGTCGGCGGCGACGGCCAGGGCCGCCACGGCTCGGGCGGCCCGGTGGTACCCGAGGACCAGCGCGAGGAAGATCACGATCCAGGCGCAGTCGATGTCCTGGAGGACGACCGGCCAGGTGCCCGTCACGGGGCCCGCGAGCGGCGCGGGCAGCCAGCCGGCCTGATGGCGGCGCCAGGCCAGCAGGGTCAGGTCGGTAAGGCCCTGCACAGCATGCACAAGCACCACCGCGAGGACCGCCCGCCGCACGGCCTGCCCCCAGGCGAAGTACCGACGCGGACTGCCCGCGCCGCCCAGGTAAAGCCGGGCCGCCAGGGCGGCCACGCTCGCGATCTCCGGCCAGGCAGGCCGGCCGAACTCGAAGACGTAGTCATCTTCGTCCTCATCGCCGGTCACCCGGCTGTCCAGGTAGGCGGCCACCATGTCGTCTTCCCAGTGGGCCCGGTAGTAGCCGGGCAGCAGCCGCAGCACCCGCCGGTAGCGATCCTCCAGGTCCGGCCCGTCGACGTTCATCCGGCTGCCTCCCCGCCGGCCAGGCCCAGCCGGGCCCGCGCCACCCGGGCGGTGGCCGCGCGCAGTTCCCCCTCCTCGGCCAGCGCCCGCCGACCCTCGGAGGTCAGGCGGTAATAACGGCGTAGACGACCCTCATGCGCCTCCTCCCGGTCGGGCTCGATCAGCCCCTCGCCGGCCAGCCGGTCCAGCACCCCGTACAGGCCGCCGATCTTCAGCCCGACCCGGCCCTGTGAAAGCTCGGCCACCTCGCGTACGATGCCGTAGCCGTGTCGCGGGCGATCGGCCAGCGCGGTAAGCACGAAGAACGCCTGTCCAGTCATGGGTTTCGCGGCCATACGACCAATATATTGGAAACCAGGATATTGGTCGATACCTGACT
>Ga0335072_10010666_pt1 | contig 13208 bp, 9 predicted proteins | sample Lox_Sample_21_FD_206725 | JGI IMG/M metagenome (GOLD analysis project Ga0335072, IMG submission 206725) | Soil microbial communities from Loxahatchee National Wildlife Refuge, Florida, United States - Lox_Sample_2.1 | ecosystem: Environmental > Terrestrial > Soil > Wetlands | place: USA: Florida...
GTCGTCGCCGGTGAACGTGTCAATGCCTTGGCCGTGCTCAAACCGCGTCGAAACGTTTTCCGCCGAGCTTGGGAAAATCACGGAAAATTTCTGGATGGTGATCGGATTCGTCGCGGAAATGGTTTCGGAGCGGATCAACGTATTACCGTCGAGTTTCCAATTCACTTCGCTCGTCAAGCCGACCTCGGCGAATTTTTCCGGCTCGCCCCAGGGAAAATCCGCGTTCGTCGTGTTGCCGGCGGCGACGTTGATTTCCGCGAAGCGATGCCAGACGGCCGTCACGCCGAGTCCGTTTTTGGCGGGAACAATTTTGTCCGCTCCGTCGCTGGCCACGAGCAGGCGGCCGTTCGTCAATTGAAGGAACGGCGTCAGCACCGGCGCGATTTGCTCAACCGGCGCGGCGAATCCCGGCAGGCCAAATGGCGCGGGCAAATAATCCGAAATGCCCGGACGGATTCCAGTCGTGAACGGCAGCGCAAATCGCATCGGTCCCTGCCGCACGAGCCACACGCCGGCGGCGCGACCGTTTTCCGCCGCGGCTTGGGGCGATGAACTGGTGCGGAAAAAATCGAAGCGCGCGACCGGCGGCAATTCCGGCACCGCGGGAAATTCGGAAATGTTTTCCGCGCGCAACGCCGCGACAAGCAGCCGGAGCGAGTCGGCGGATTTGGCGATGTAGCCGGTCGTTTGCTGCCACTGCCGCGCGGGCGTCATGTAATGATAATTGCCGCGGCCAAAACCGAACATGTTCAGCAAATGCCGGTCCGGTTCGTAATCTCGCTGCAGCGAATTCCACGCGGCGAAATAGACGCTTGCCAAATCTTTCAGCGGCGCGGGCCGGAATTCCGGATGCTCGGCGAGGAAACCGATGATGTCCAGCGTGTCCACGTAGCTCATGTCGCCGATGGTGCGGCCCCACGGATAGCCGTAGCCGTTCGTGGTGACAAGCGCCCACCAGGTTTTCATCACCGCTTTCAGCGCGGGTGCGACGGCGGTCTGGATGTCCTTGCGCTCGATGTTTCCCGCCGCTTCATAAACGAACCGGGCGTATTCCTGCGAGTAACGGTCGTAACGGCCGACCGGCAGGTTGTCGTCGGTGTAACGCGCGCCGCGCAAAAATTGTCCGGCGGCGTGTTGCAAAATGTCGTTGGCGGAATCAAGATTCGTGACGAGGCCGAATTGCACGTCCATGGTGATGATGCGCGAGGCGACGCCCATGTAATTTTCCGGCAAATCAATGACGTGATGCGTCACCGGATTGTAGAAGCGGTCCGGGTTCAGCAACGCGCGCCATTCGTTTTGTTCGGACGGCGAAAGGCTTTGCCAGAGCGCGTTCGTTTCGAGGTTCATGCCGAATTGTTTCAGCGTGAGCGCCGCGCCGAGCTGGGAAAAAGTTTTTCCGCCCTGCCGCGATTCAATCAAGCCGAGCTGACCGAGGAATTGCGGCACGTCGCGGCCGGCAACGTTCGTCTCGCCGGTGAGCGTGGAAACGGCGGACAACGCGCGCATGAACGAACCCCAGGTGAAATCGCCCGCCGTTGGCACGCCGAGGACGATTGGCTGCGGCGGATTGAGATTGGTCACGGCGGCGACGTTGGAGGCGATTTCGTCGCGCAAAAATGCCGTCGCTTCGGCGGCGAATTTTTCGGTGGAGATCATTTCCGCCGGCGCGGAAAAAACTTTGGGAGTGATGGCCGCGGAAAAAATCACGGCGATCACGGCGCAAAGAAATATTTTGCGGAATTTCATCCGCCAATGATTAAACGAATCAGTTGCGCGGACAAAGCAGTTTTTCCGCGTGGGCAAAAACCATTTGCGGCGAAAGGGCGGTGAGGCATTCGTTCGGATTTTTCCAGCGACAAACCGATTTCAGGCAGGGCGAGCAGGGCAGTTCAATCCGCAAAACATTTTCCAGTTGGCCGTAAGGCCCGGTGCGGCGCGGCTCGGTCGGACCGAAGAGCGCGATGAGCGGCTTGCCGAGCGCGGCGGCGGCGTGCATCGGGCCGGTGTCGTTGGTGATCAGCAAATCGCCAAGGCGGATTATCTCAATCATTTCCGGCAGCGAAGTTTTGCCGCACAAATTCAAAACACGATCCGGTTCGGCTGCGGAAATTTTTTCACCGAATGGTTTGTCATCGGCGCCGCCGAGAACCGCGAAGCGCGCGTCGGAGAATTTTTGCGCGAGCAATTGCACCAGTTCGGCAAAATATTCGACGGGCCAGCGTTTGTTTTTCCAGCGCGCGCCGGGCTGAAGCAGGATCAATTGCGGATTGCGGATTGTGGATTGCGGATTGGAAAACCGTTTGGCTTGCACTTGAGCCGCAATTTCCGGGCGCGGCGGCAGCCAGACAAAATTTTTATGGACGGGAACACCGAGCGGCGGCAGCACGGCCAGATACCAATCCGCGGCGTGCGTGTGAAAATTTTTTCGCCGCACGGCAATGTCGTAAAATCCGCGCGCGCCTTCGCGGACTTCGTCCAAGCCGATGAGGAATTTTCCGTTGGCGAGCCAGGCGAACGCGCCGCTGCGGGCGAGGCATTGCAAATCAATCACAAGATCAAATTTTTGCGCGCGCAGCCAGCGGATGCTGTGGAGCATTTCCGGCCAGTTTTGCGGATGCGCCCAGCGGCGGCGCTCGAAACGGACGACACCGGCCAAATCAGGATCGCCGTCGAGCAGCGGCGCGAGCGCGGAATCAATCCACCAGAAAATTTGCGCGTCGCGGAAATGCAGCTTGAGCAGGCGAAGAACCGGAAGCGCCTGGATCACATCGCCGAGCGAACTGGGTTTTAGGAGAAGAATTTTCACTTCGACTGCGATTGGGCATGTGGAAAATTTTTTTGGGGCGGGCGTGCGGAAATAATCCGCGTCCATCCGTGTCTATTCGTGGTTCAGAATCATCTTCCGAATTCGAGCCGCTCGGCGAGACGTTCGGGCAGGCCGGCGGCGCGGATTTTTTTCTGCGCGGCGGCGATGTCGTAGTCGAGGCGGCGCAGTTCAATCGTTTGCGCGTCCATGTCGTAAATGACGTAGCCGGCCTTGGGATTGTTGTCGCGGGGCTGGCCGATGGCGCCGACGTTGACGAAATATTTTTTGGCCGGGTCGATTTTGAATTTGGAATAAGTCCCGCCGCGGACGGCGGTGTCGCGCATGAACGCGACGGGCACATGAGTGTGGCCGAAAAAGCAGACCTGGGTGTTTTGATACGGAAAGCTGGCGGCGGCGGCGAGCTTGTCGAAGACGTAACCCCAGCGTTGCGGCGCGTCGAGCGTGGCGTGGACGATGGTGAAGTTGGCGACCATCTTGGTGTATTTGAGGTCGCGGAGCCACTGGCGTTCCTCGGTGTTCAACTGGCTGCGGGTCCAGTGGACGGCGTCGGCGGCGTGAGGATTGAAACCTTCCAACGCCTCGTCGGTGGAGCAATATTCGTCGTGGTTGCCTTTGATGCAGGGAATGTTCAGGTCGCGGACAATTTTCAGACATTCCTTGGGATTGGCGTTGTAACCGACAACGTCGCCGAGGCAGACGATGTGGTCGGCTTTTTGGGATTTAATATCGTCCAAAACAACTTGAAACGCTTCGAGGTTGGCGTGAATGTCGGCGATGATGGCGTATTTCATGAAAATCAGCGGATAATCTCAAAACCGCGAAATTGATTTTGCGCGTCGCTCCAGTTTATTTTCTCATCGCGTATGAAATGGTCAAGTCCGGCGTTGCGAATGGCGGCGCGGAAGGTTTCGAGTTCTTCATGCGTGCCTTCCGCAACGAGTTCGACGCGGCCGTCGGGCACATTGCGCACGGTGCCGACGACGTCGAATCCGGCGGCGACGGTTCTGGCGGTGTAGCGGAAGCCAACGCCTTGCACGCGGCCTGAGTAAAAAATTTGCAGGCGGCGGCGGTTGGCGGTTGGCGCAACGGCTGGCGATTGTTCCGGCACAGCAGGATAAAGCCAAAATCGTCTGCATAAAGCAATGTTTTTTGCCGCGCGAAAATCTTTTGCTTTTTTTGAGATTCTGTTTGACCGTTTGAGAAATTTGCCGTAATCACTTCGGGCTGCCTGAACGAACTTGAAATTTCTGTGAATTTCTTTTTGCGGCGGCGGACGAAGCAACACAGCGATGTTGAATGTAAAATCATTTCTGGCGGTTGATTTTGGGGCGGGCAGCCTCAAACTCGCCGAATTCGAGACAAATGACACCGGCGGTTTGTCCCTGAAGGATTTTATCATCAAGCCGCTCGGCGCGGAGGGCGCGCAGGAATCATCGCGTGAAGCGGCGATTCTCGCGGCGTTGCAGGAAGCGCTCGCGGAAAAAAACATCAAGGCGCGAAACGTGAACGTTTGCGCGCCTGGATTTCACGTCTTCTCCAAGTTCGTCAAGCTCCCGCCGGTGGACGCCCACAAGGTTACGCAAATCATCCAATACGAGGCGCAGCAAAACGTCCCGTTCCCGCTGGCGGAAGTGGTGTGGGATTATCAAATTCTCGGTTCGACTCCCAGTGGCGAGCTGGAAGTGCTGCTGGTTGCCATCAAGTCTGAAATTGTCGAGGGACTGTTCCGGGTGGCGGCCCAGGCGAAGTTGAAATTACAATTGTGCGACGCCTCGCCGGCGGCATTGTGCAATGCGTTTCGCTTCAATTACGGCGATCTTGAAGATTGCACCATGCTTTTGGACATCGGCGCCAAGACGAGCAACCTGCTCTTTTTCGAGAAGGGAAAGGTTTTTTCGCGCAGCATCAACCTGGGCGCCAACGCCATCACGCAGGATTTTTCGCATGAGATGCGGTTGAAATTCACCGACGCGGAAAAGATAAAAATTGCGGAAGGCTTCGTGAGCCTGGGCGGCGCGTATGAAGAGCCGGAAAATCCGAACCAGGCGGCGATTTCCAAAATCGCGCGGCAGTTCATGACCAAGCTGCACATCCAGGTCAACCAGACGATTCAGTTTTATCGCGGGCAGCAAGGCGGGTCGGCGCCGCAACGCTTGTTCCTTTCCGGCGGCGCGAGCATCATGCCTTACACGGCGCAGTTCTTCGCGGAAAAATTGAATGTGCCGGTGGAATACTTCAACCCGTTTCGCAACGTTCAGATTTCACCGGCGGTGAGTTTGGAAGAATTGTCCAAGGTGGCGCACTCGCTCGGCGAAGTCGTGGGCTTGGGTCTGCGCAATCTGGCGAACTGTCCGGTGGAATTGAATTTGATGCCCGACAGCACGCTGCGCTGGCAGGCATTCAACCAGAAGAAACCATATTTCCTCGCGACACTTTACAGTCTGGTGCTGGTGTCGTTCGCCGCCGGATTCGCGTTTCAAGAGTTGGCGGACTCGAAAGAGAAGGACGCCGCCGATTTGGAGCCAAAGGTGGAAGCAATGCAACAGCGCATGATGGAGTTGCATCAGGCCCTGGATCAGCGTGACACGGTTAAAAGCCAGGTGGACCAGGTCACGACGTGGATGGTGGACCGGTATTATTGGGGCGACAAGCTCAGGCAGATGCGCGAGGCGCTCATCCGTTCGGAAAATGACGTCGTGGCAAAATTGTCCAAACAAAAGACGAACGTGCAGGCGGGAGTTTGGATTGAACAGATGACGACGATGGGAACGCCGCCTCCTCCTGTCAACCCGGACAATGGTAATGGTGCGCCGCCGCCGGCGCCCGACGGTATGTCTGGCGCCGCGCCGGGGGAAATCGACACCATTTCGCTGGTCTGTAGCGCCGTGAGTTTGGCCGGATTGGATCCATCGGCGGACCAGGAAATTGCCTTTGCGGTGGAGGATGAATTGAAAAAATGCCCGGCCTTTGATCCAAGGACGACGCAGATTTCCACCCAGATATCACCGGTTGGCCCCGACGATACGTTCACCTTTGGGGTGACGGTATCGTTGCAAAATCCTTTCAAGTTGTAACATGGGTTGGTTCAAACGAAATTTATTTTTTGCCATTGGCAGCCTCCTCGCACTGCTCCTGCTGGCGGGAGGAATTTATTACGATTTCAGCAGTTGGAATCGCAACTCGGCGGCCATGGCCAAACTCAACGACCTTGGCGATCAAGTGAATAATATAAATCGGGAGCCGGTTTTGCCGGGTAACGATCAGGTGGACAACATCACCGCCGCCCGGGAGCAAACGCGACAATTGGAACAATGGATGCGGCAAGCGGGGAAATATTTCCAGCCCATTTCGCCGGTTCCCTCCCCGACGAACGGCGTCCTCAACAGCCAGATGTTTGCCGACACGCTGCCGCGCGCGATTCATAATTTACAACAGGAGGCAGCCGATGCGAGCGTGATGCTGCCGCCGGATTTTTCTTTTTCGTTCACGGCCGAGCGCGGCAGTGTGAAATTTGCAGCCGGGAGTCTGCGGCCGTTGTCGGAACAACTGGGTGAAGTAAAGGCCATTTCCGAAATTTTGTTCGCCGCGCACGTCAACTCGCTGGACAGCGTGCAGCGGGTCCGGGTGTCGGACGACGATGCAAGCGGTCAACAATCAGATTATCTGGATGAGCAATCGGTGACGAACGACTTGGCCGTGCTGACGCCGTATCAAGTGACGTTCCGCGGTTTCAGTTCGGACATCGCGCAGGTGCTTTCCGCGCTGGCTTCGTCGCCACACGGATTTATTGTCAGGGGGATAAATGTCCAGCCGGCGGAAACATCGCAATCGTTTGTGCCGCCACCGGCCACATCCGCCCGGGGCGGAGTGCGAACCTTGTTGACCGAACATTTGCTGCGCGTCACGTTGGAAATTGAAGTTGTGAAGCTGAAGCTGAATTCATGGAATTCCTGAAAAAACATTACGAGAAAATCCTGTTGACCATCGTGCTGCTTGGGCTGCTCGGAGCGCTGGCCTTTTTGCCGATGCTGATTGTGGAGAATAAGACGCTGCCGCCGTCGCCATTTACCACCCAAATACATCCGCTGCCGCCCTTGGAAATGTCGAGGCAGGATCGGGTCATGGAAAAATTGGACTCGCCTTATCAACTTGATTTTTCGACAACCAATAAATTGTTCAATCCGGTTGATTGGAAAATAGACGCGAGCAGCAACCTGATTAAAATCGTGACCGGACACGAAGTGGGGCCGCAGGCCGCGGTCGTGACAAAAATCACGCCGCTTAAATTGATTGTGACGCTGGATGAGGTGCTGACCAATGAACCGGGGGTATATATTGTAAGTGTGGAGCGTCAGGCGGCAGCATATCCGCAATATCGCAGCAAGCACCAGCATTACGCCATGCTGAACGAGAAGAACTCCGACTTCGAACTCACGCGAATCGAAGGTCCGCAGGAAAATCCGGATGCCCTGGTTTTAAAATTGACTGATTCCGGCGAGACGGTGTCGGTATCCGCCGCCAAACCTTACGAGCGCGTGGACGGATACGAAGCAAGCTTGTCCTATCCGCCGGAAAACAAATCTTTTCCAGATCTGCGAGTCGGTTCGAACATTTTGTTCGGCGGTGAAAATTACTTAGTTGTTGCCATTGACCAAAACGAGGTGATATTATCAGCGCAATCAAACCAGAAAAAAACGATTTTGCGATATGCGCCTTGATGGACAGCGTTGATTTACGATGAACCAGAAACGTTTCATGAAAAAAATATTCACTCTTTCCTTTGGATTTATTTTTCTGCTGGCTGCTGCAATTCAATCCCCGGCGCAAACCAATGCCATCCAAATCGCGGCCAACCAGGCTGTTCTGCGGCAGGCCGAGACGCTCACGCTTCGCCAGAAACTCATGGATGCCAAGAGCGCCATCTCGCGCGGAGATTTGGAGGGTGCCGCTAAACTTTATGATGAAGCTTGGGAATTGGTAAAACAAATTGGCTCCGGCATTCCCGAGGAAACGCAGCAAACCGAATCCGGGCTTGCTGCCACCCGGCTTGAGTTGGCGCGCCGGGCGGAAAACCAGGGTGATTTAATTACGGCCACCATGCATGTTAACGACGTCTTGAGAATGGACCCGCAAAATGCCGATGCCCTCGCCTTGAAGCAACAGATTGAGCAGATGACCGTCAAGTTGCGCGGCCAGATTCCTGATCCAAAAACGCTGCAGCAGGTGCCTTACATTCTCAACGACCAGACCAACGCGAACACATTGGTTCGGGACGGAAAGCTGCTTTATGAAATGGGCAAGCTGGAAGACGCCCGGGCCAAACTGGAAGAGGCGTTGAAACTGGATCCAGATAATGAAGGGGCATATTACTATTTGAACCTGATTACTCAGGCTGACTACGAGCGCCAGGAACTAAGGCACACGGAGCAAACTCAGAAGGAGATGCAGCGTGTCGAACAAGCATGGGTTCCGCCGGAGACTCCGGACAACATACCCACGGTAGCCAATCCCTATGCCCGCACCAATTTGATTTTTACCAGCCCGGGACGGCAGGCAATCGTCAGCAAACTTGAGCGGATCCACTTGGATTCCGTTTCCTGGCCGGATGGATTGCCGTTGTCGGAAGTCCTCTTGGATTTGACAAAAATGTCCAAGTTGCGTGATCCGAGCGGAGTGGGGATCAACTTTTTGTGGAATCCAAATGAATCTGAGTCCGGTGGCGCTGCAGCAACGGCAGCGGAGGGGGCAAATGGCGCGCTTGATCAAGGTAATCCATTGCCATTGCCAACTCCTGGCGCCGGTGGCGGCGGCGGTGAAACCGGGGTGGATCCCAATAGCATCAATGTCCAGTTGACGATGAATGATGTGAGCTTGGGTGATTTGCTTGACGCGATCGTGATGGTTGCCAATCATCCCATCAAATATTCCATTGTTGACTATGGAATCGTTTTTTCCTCGCAGGGACCCGAAACACCGCAGCTTTACAGTCGGGTCTTCCGCGTGGATCCCAATACATTTTATCAAGGCTTGGTTGGCGTGGGTGTCGGCAACGCCAATAATCTCTCCGGCAATAACAACAATAATAATGGCGGCCGCGGGAACAATAACAATAACAATAATAATAACAACGGTGGTGGCTACAACAACGGTGGTGGCAACAACGGTGGTGGCAACAACGGGCGTAACAATAACAACAATAACAATAACGGAGGCGGTGGTGGTTCTATTGGTGTGAGTGTCGCTGACGTCGATGGTTTAACTCGGGTTATGCCAATGCAAACCCCTGGCGGCGATGTAATAGCCTTTTTCGGCGCGCTCGGAGTGCATTTGGATCAGGCCGGCGAAAGCGTCTTTTTCAACGACCGGCTGGGGCTGCTTTATGTGCGGGCGACCGAACAGGACTTGGACACCATTGAAAGCGCGATTGAAGTAATGAACCAGATTCCCCCGCAGATTCACGTCAAAGCCCGCTTCATTGAAGTGGAACAGGACGACAATGCTGCGCTGGGATTCGATTGGTATGTGGGACAAGTGGGGACGACGGTGACTGTCAGCGGTGGCAGCGAGGCGTCTCAAAATGTGCCCGTATCAGCAGCCAATCCTTTGGGCGTATTTCCGGGCAACACGACTGCCAGCGAAGTGGCGGGTGCGGCGACAGATCAACAGATATTCAACAGCGGGCTCACTGCGAATTCCACCTTGGCCACGGTCACCGGCATCCTGACCGATCCCAACTTCCGCGTCGTGCTGCACGCTTTGGAGACAAGGTCTGGTTATGAAGACTTGGCGGAACCGGAAGTGACCGTCATCAGCGGCCGCCAGACCGAAATGCGTGCGACTACGCAAATCACCTATGTCAGTTATATTGATTACGACCAGGGCACGCCCGCCGGCATAAATACAACGCCCATAACCACCACGACTCCCTAATTTTCAAATGTGTGATTGAGATATGAAAACCGGTTTATATTCAAAGCTTATGACCAAATCGCCGGTCGCCATCGCGGTTTTGTTGCTCGCCGGCAGTCTTACGGTCGTGCGCGCCCAAGTGATTACCCAACCCATTGCGCCCTCGGCCATCGAGCCTGAAACGGCCACGCTGGAACAAGGTCCTGTATTGGATGTGCTGCCCGTTGTGTTGGCCGATGGCTACACCATTAACTTGACGTTGGTTCCCACCTTGACTGAATTCTCGGGTTACGGGACGCCGCCCACGTTGCCCGGCACCACCGTGGCCAACGTTGTGATTTTGCCGGCTGTTCTTCCCATGATCACCCAGCGGCAGGTTGTCACCACCGTGAACGTCTGGGACGGCCAGACCGTCATGCTTGGCGGGGGTATCAACTCGACGGTGCAGAGCACCAAAAACAAAATGCCTTTTCTGGGCGATTTGCCGTTCTTTGGTCGTTTGTTCCAGTCCCAATCCAAAGCCACAACCAAAAATAACCTGATGATTTTTGTGACCGCCACCATTGTGGATCCGGCGGGAAACCGCGTTCATTCCGAGGACGAGATGCCTTTTGCGCAGAATAATATACCGCCGCAGCCGCAGGTTTCTGGACAAACATATTATCCGCCGACGAATTCAGTGGCGAATTGATGAAATGCTGCTGGCCGCCTGCATCAAACGAAGTCGCGCCGCAGAACCAGCCGCGGTTTTTAAACCCGGAAAGAACTTGTGGATCGATTGCTAATTGTAGACGGGCATGCGACGGCGTATCGGGCATTTTACGCCATCCGGAATTTGCGTTCGTCGGATGGCCGGCCAACGAATGCCATTTATGGCTTCGTCAAAATGCTGGCCAAAATGCGTGCCGTCGTCGAAGCGACACACTTGATTGTGGTTTGGGATGGTGGATTGAGTGCTGAACGGCTGGCGGCACTGCCTGAATATAAGGCGCAACGACCGGAAATGCCGGAAGATTTGAAGACGCAGCTGGATGAAATCGTCCAATATCTGACGGCAGCTGGAGTGGTTTCATTCCGGCGCGAAGGCGTTGAAGCGGACGATTATATCGCGTGCCTGGCGCGGCGGGCGGCGGACATGGGTATGAACGTGGTTATCGCCAGTTCAGACAAGGATTTCATGCAGTTGGTGTCGGAGCGGGTTGGTCTGCTGAACCCGAACGGCAAGAGCGAGACGATTTGGGCGGACGGCCAGGTTCGGAGCAAGGCCGGGGTCGTGCCGTCGCAAATTGTGGATTGGTTGAGTTTGATGGGCGATAGCGTGGATAATATTCCGGGCGCGCCCGGCGTCGGTCCGAAGACGGCAGCGGATTTGTTGAACCGGTTTGGTTCGGTCGCGGGATTGTATGAGCGGCTGGACGAAGTAAAGTCGGAGAAATTGCGCGCAGCATTGCGAGCGGCCGAAGACGTGGTCCGGCGCAACCGTGAATTGGTTCGGTTGCGCGACGATTTGCCGTGCGATTTTTCGCCGGTTGAACTGGCGGAAAAACCGGCGGATGTCCGGCGGTTGCGCGAGTTGTTTAGGCGCTGGGGGTTCAAGGGAATGCTGGCAGCGCTTGCGGAACCGGCGGCGGAGCAGGCCATTTTGATTTAGAACATGAATTTGAGAAGTTTAATTGGACGCATGAGTGCGGGTGTTCGCGTGGCGCGGTTGTTATTTCAACGGCGACAAGCACGTTCCCGGAGAGGAATCTTTGGACAAAACAGCTGGTTGCAGTTAAAATTTAAGAAATCGTTTATGTCGCCGTTTGCTCGCAGTGCTGCTACTTGCTTGGGGTTGTTCCTCGTTGTGCCCGTTGCCGTTTTTTCCCAGACCAATTATTACGCTGCCAACGGGACGGAATACCTGCCTGCCGGAGCCCTGCCCGGCGATCAGGCCTTCCCTGATGTGGCGGTGACGACCAATGGTGGATACGCTGTTTGGCAGGACAATGTGACTGATGGCAGTGGCTTTGGTGTGAGCGCGATAAAATTGGATGGCACTTTGTCCGGTTCCGGAAGTCCCTTCCGCGTTAATGTCCGTGGCACGAATGATCAGCAGAATGCGCGGGTGGCGATTTTGAAAAATAAAGGTGCGGTTTTTGTCTGGCAGGGTGGGTTGGAAGGTTATCAGCACATTTATGCCCGGTTTTTGACCTCGAGCAACACCTTTTTGACAACAACAGACATTTTGGTCAGCACCTTTACGAATATAAGCAGTTTCCAAATTGATCCGGCGGTCGCAACGCTCGTTGACAGTAATGTTGTGGTTGTGTGGGGCAGTTATGATCAGGCCAGTTCCAACAGTATGCAGGATGTCTATGGCCAAATCCTTTCGCCTGCCGGCCAGAAAATCGGCACTAATTTTTTAATCAATCAATTTATTCCCTACAACCAGCGCACACCGGCCATCGCCCCGCTGAAAAATGGCGGCTTTGTGGTTGCGTGGGTTTCCGAGCAGGAACGGGTAGTGGCGCCAAATCTCGGTGAGAACACAACTTATGCCACGGCCAGCGAGATGGTAACGCCAAGTGTGGATATTTACGCGCGGATTTACGGCAGTAATGGCGTGCCTCAGGGCAATGAATTTTTGGTGAATGCCGATAACAATCCTTGCGCGAATCCAGCGGTGGCCGTAGCGGCTGACGGCAGTTACATGGTGACGTGGGATGCGCATGACATGGCTGTATTCACCAATGGCATGGATATTTACGCGCGGTCATTCACGAATACAGCCGGCGGCATGGTGTTTCGCGTCAATTCTCATCTTTATGGCGATCAATACGCGCCACGCATCAGCGCGATTGCCGGCGATTATATGATTGTATGGACGAGTCTGGGGCAGGACGGCTCGCTGGGAGGCGTGTTTGGGCAATTTGTGCATGAAGACGGTTCGCTCGTCGGAAGCGAGTTCCGCGTAAACACAACCACCTTTGGCCAGCAAATTCAACAAGTGGTGGCATCCGACGGTGTCGGACAGTTTCTGGCTGTGTGGACGGGCTTCGACGCTACCAATTACAATTTCGATTTATACGCGCAACGTTACGCCAACGTGGCGGCGATTTTGCCGCCAATGGCCGCGCCGTTTGTCTGGGAGCCATTCATGTTGAGCAACGGCGTGTATCAGCCGCAGTTGGCGGTTTCTTGGCCGGTATTGTCGGGGCTTTCTGTTTCCAATTATGAAGTCTATGTGGATGGCGCAGGCACGCCGATGGCGGTGGTGACCAGCAATCAATGGACCATGACAGCGGCCAATGGGTTGACGGCAAACAGCACCCATTCATTCTGGCTGGATTACGTGACAATGAGTGGCCAGCGTTCGCCGCCTTCTCCGTCGACGAGCGGCACGACATGGAGTGGCAACAGTTGGGGTGGCATTCCGGATGAATGGATGACGAATTATTTCGGCAGCAATACAAATTCGTGGCCTTCG
>Ga0335072_10010667_pt1 | contig 13207 bp, 11 predicted proteins | sample Lox_Sample_21_FD_206725 | JGI IMG/M metagenome (GOLD analysis project Ga0335072, IMG submission 206725) | Soil microbial communities from Loxahatchee National Wildlife Refuge, Florida, United States - Lox_Sample_2.1 | ecosystem: Environmental > Terrestrial > Soil > Wetlands | place: USA...
ATTTTTGAGAGCCAGTAAATCGATTTATGATGCGGAGTTCGCTCTCTTTCTTGTGGAAGCCTCGCTGGTGTTCTGCGATGTACCAAATACTTTGAGTGACTTTGATGATGACCGATTCTCGTGCCGCGGACACCTCTCCGAACGTTGCCAGTGGCCACGAAACTCCAGACACTGGCAATTCAAGATGGAGCACCCTCAAAGCGAGTGTTGTCAAGAGCAAGGTCTACAGGGTATTGTCATGGACGCCTCCAAATTGTCGATGGGATCCCGAGAACCCTCACGAGTTCTCAATGGGACTGAACTGGCTATTCGCCTTTGCCGGCGCTTTCACCGTCGCCAATCTTTATTACTCTCATCCTATTTTGAACATTCTGGCCCATGATTTCCATGTTACGTACGAGGAGGTCTCCGCGATTCCAACACTCATGCAATCGGGCTATGCATGTGGCCTACTGTTGCTGTGCCCTCTGGGCGACCTGTTCCCGCGACGGCCATTCGTCATATCGCTAGTATTCATTACTGCAATGGTCTGGTGAGGAATGCGGCTGGGGTATGACGGCAGATTCCAGCAAGGCTTACCTCCTTCTAGGGTCGGTCTCTGTGTTACGGGCTCGCTACGCACATTCGAAGGACTCTCGTTCATCGTCTCTGTAACGACTGTCACGCCGCAACTGATGCTGCCTCTGGTTGGCGAGCTAGCGCCTCCCAACCGCCGCGCCGCAGCACTCGGAATCGTGACATCGGGCCTCACAATCGGCATTCTGCTGGCCCGCGTGCTCTCCGGCACGGTGACGAACTTCGTGACATGGCGGGGGATATACTGGATATCGGCGGGGCTGCAATTCGTGATAGTGGCGCTGCTCTGGCTGTTCATGCCGCACTACCCGTCGACAAACCCGGCCGGCCTGAACTACTTTTACATCTTGTACTCGGTGTTCCGCATGCTGACGAAGCACGGCGTGCTCGTGCAGGCCTGCCTCATTGCTTTCTGCACCAGCATCACCTTCACGTCGTTCTGGACCACCGTGACGTTCCTGCTGTCGAGCCCGCCCTTCAACTACGCGCCGCTGCCCATCGGGCTATTCGGGCTGATTGGCATCTTTGGGACGCTGTTCATCCCGGTGTTCTCGCGGGTGGTGACGGACCGGTTCGTGCCGATGTTCTCGGTGGTCGTGGGCGAGCTGATGTGCCTGGTGGGCATTGTGGCCGGCACGTACATCGGCACTTTCTGCGTGGCGGGCCCCATCATGCAGGCGTTTCTGCTCGACGCCGGCATGCAGGCCGTGGCCATTGCCAACCGCTCGGCCATCTACGCCATCGAGCCCAAGGCACGCAACAGGGTCAACACCGCGTTCATGCTCGCGACTTTCTGTGGGCAGATCACGGGTACGGCTGTCGGGAACAAGCTCTATGCTGAGGGAGGCTGGGTCAGGAGTGGGAGCTGCAGCGTTGGGTTCATTTGCGGGACCTTCGTGCTAGTCGCACTAAGAGGCCCCTGGGAGGATGGATGGATTGGATGGACGGGTGGTTGGAGCATCCTCAAGAAGGACAAGAATTCTTCGGATGGCAAAACGGCTGAGACGGCGGCGTATTCGGTGCAGAGGCCAGAGCAATCTGATCTGGAGATAGGGGTTCCGGAAGAGACGTCCATGGAGAAAGCGCTGGAGGAGATGACCGCTGATGAAAGCAATGAAAATCCGCTGCATCGAGATGGAGTCACGGGAAGAAGCGTGAGTGAGAAAGATAGACATGTTTCAGAGGTACCAGAGTCGGATTTAGATGATACCATATGAAAAGGATGCCATAAGCGATATCAGTAGACCGATCGAATAATAGAAAGACTTAGGCATGAATACACTTACGTCCTAGTGTTCGTATCATTGCAAGGCGTGGCACATTTGACATATTGCGAAGGAAGCACATGCTTTGAAGCCGTGAAGCCAGATAGGATATTCGGGTATCGTACAGAAAGTAATCTGCCGAGGAAGCCAATTCATTTAGATACTAGTCCATCATATTGCGGTCGCTCGTTCGTTAGAAAAGAGAAAATAGCACACTCAGGTTTGACCTATCGCTACCGGCCTTCGATCCGTGCTCTAGTTATGGCGAGTGAGGTGAGATGCCGTGAAATGCCCGCCTGGAGCCCAACCTCTCTCACTCACGCGTTTTTACCACCATTGGCCGCGAACAAGGCACGGCAAAGCTAGAAACAAAAAACCATCTTTCAATACTGTGCGTACTGCTGGTTGTGTGGTTGAGCGTATTGTTCGTTGGTATTCGAAAAACCGCCCTTCATCATTTGCATCCGATAGTAGTTGAACTCGGCCTGTTCCTTCTCGTACTCTGCGTCGGCGAGAGCCTTTTCCTTTCTGCCCTTACTGCCTTGGCTGATGCAGTAATAAGTCAAAAATGCGAGAAGGATTACAAGGCCGGCAATGGAGCATGAGATGATGACGATCTTGGTGGTGTGCGACAGCGCATTCCAGTGTTGTGTCAGGGTGTGCGGCCTCGTGAGTTCCTTGAGAGAGATGGACTGGCCTCTGCGGAGAGTAGTTAGCAACAAGCCGAATGAGGTATTGCGAGGGCGAGGAAATCTTACTGTTGAATGTTGATGCTCTCCCAGTCGCCGGATTGGTCGCCGTATGAGTAGTACTCAGCACCGGTGGAGTAGTCCATAACGTAAACCTCCGAAACGTACATGGTGAAAGGCGCTTTGGAGAAATCGGTTTCGCCGCCAGCCCACTCAATAACGCCCGGAGCATCCTTGCCCGGGTCGCCACCGGACCAGATTCCCATCCGCACAGTGCAGGGAGTTTGAGGGTAGTTCTTGCCGTTGAGAGCGAGAGAGTCGTTGCTAAACAGAGTGCGCACAAGGTTGCCATCAATCCACCACTCGAGCTTCTCGGATGTCCAGATAGTAGTATAATTGTGGTAGCCAGATTGCGGAGAGGTGCCGTTGCCATTATCGGCAGCATAGTCGGCCTGAAGATGGAATGTTAGTCAAGCTTCATTCGAGAAAGAATGCACACGTACCAATGGATACCAGATTGCCCGGTCATAAGAAGTAGTATTGCCCTTGCCGAAGAAGTTCGTCTCGACGTGCGTCGTATTTCCACCCAGGAATTCCCAGTCCACCTCGTCCAGGTCGTCAGACTCGAGCACGATGGAGGAAACAATGCCAGTACCGCTAGCGGCCTGCAAGAGGACCGAGACCTGGCCGAAGAAGATGTAGAAGGTGGACTGGATGGTTGGAGAATCGCCGGACTCGTGGATGGTGAATGCGGCACCCTTACCGCCGTATGTCATAGGACCAGCAGTTGTATTCCAGATCACCGAGTCAGCAGGCTCTTGGGCGAAGTTGAAAGTCGCATTGGTTCCGAGGGCAGGGTCTTTAGGGCAGTTGGTGGTGTTGAGCGGGTTGCAGGAGGTCCATGTTTGCGCAGCGGCGAAGGACGCGACAGAGAGAAGGGCAACGAGCCGGGTTAGTGAAGCCATGGTGGTGCTAGAATCTCGATATCCGAAAATTACGATAAATCGACTCGATAATATCTACCTGAAGCGGTTCAGGTGGCGGATGGCCGGGTTGATACTGCGCAATGGCAGGTGCTGCTGGTCGAGAAAGAGCGTGGAGCAGAGTTCTCGTTGAACGACTGCGGGACCGACCTCGAAAAGAGTGACAGGCAAATGCAAAAATGAGTGTCAGACCAGCATTAACACAGCACTCGCGCGCGCTCAGAAGTGCAAAGGAAGGAATTGAGCGAAATGACGGCGGGTTGGAGGACGGAGGAAGGAGAACGAGGAGTGATGGGGCAGCTCAGCGCGCACTGGCACTGGTGGCCGGGTTGCAGCGATGGACCGCAAGGGGACGGATGGTTGGGCACGGCGGGATTGGCCACGGCCGAGTCGGCGCCCTTGTGACTTGCTGCGAGCGGCATGGCGCCCGTTCGCGTGCAGCGCGACTATCGCCCGTTCCTGACGCTGTATGCGGCTCGACGCCCCCTATCTTGATCCAAGGTCGTCCGCATTTCCGCAGCTTCATGGCGCCCGCCAATTGCAGCCCCCACAGTTCGCCAGCGCTGTGCCCGACTGGTCAGGTCCGCTGTTTCATCATCTCGCCGCTTGGACAGCGCCGTTTGGGAAATTTGGAAACGACTGGACTTGAATTTATACCATTTGTTTGCCGCCTCCAACGCTTGAAACGAACTTTGGCCCCTTGTGCTGCCAACTGCTATCTAAGTCGCTCCTCCTTCCATCCGCGTGCAAAGCCTCTGGTCGTGACAGCGGTTCGAGACGCCGAGAGATCCTCGGCTCCAGCGCTTTGATAAGCCTCGTCTGCCGCCTATTCTCAACTGGTGGCAAGCCCAGAGCCGCTGACGTCTGACATTGGAGACCCCAGACCGCTTCCATGACTGACGTTTTACCATTGAATCGCCTGCTACTGTTTTAGCACGCCTGCATTGTAACCTTCCAATCCGAGGAGGAGGGCGAGTCACTGGAGCAGATCAATTGAAGATCCAGTACTTACACGTCCCAGACGTCACACATGTCGAGCCGGTCGTTGCTACGATAACTGCAATGTCTAAGAGTCGCTCTCAAATCTCGAATCCAGCCGCATAGTTTGTATCCTGTTCGTGAGATGTGAAAACGGCGATTCGCTGCTCGAAGCCAGCGCACAGCGCCCCGGCTACAAACAATCCCGCCGACGCTCTTGCACTTGACACGATCCAGGAAATTTTCTGCCGTAAACCATGTTCAAGGCCAGCTTCTTGTAGGGAAGCGCTGTTTCGACTTCGAGTTTCTGCCGTATTCTCTTCAACCTCGCCTGATCTTCCTCTACTCAAGTCGCCTGCTAGCTTTTAATCTTAACACAATTTCGAATCCTGGAAATATCTCGAGTTTCGTGTATCTGCTATGCAGAGCGGTGGAATAGTATGATAAAATAAGCCAGAAAAGAATCCCAAAGGTCTTCACTTCCACGGTACATTCGTTACAGTGCCAACGCTGCTAGGTCATCCGATCTGCCTCTTCGTGACAATCAATGGAACGAAGCCATCAGAAAAGTCAAATCAGGAAGTTCGGCCTCCTTTCGCTCTTAAGATCAAATCCCGTATGACCCCGACAGGAACATTCCGCTGTCGTTGGATAGACTCGCGGCCGTTCGCCCGTGGCATATAACCTCGTGTACGCCGCAGCGATCGTATTGAAGGTAGCTCGATCTCCAAGAAATTGCTCAGCGACGTCCGCTCGTAGCGGCTCGTCCGGTATCGGCGAGCTAAGCAGGGCGCTGAGAGATAGGAGTATTTCCTGAATGCCGAGCGCAGGTAACCAGAACGCCTTGTTGAAGACGCAAAGTCGCCCCTCTTCGCTAATGTTTGGATGGTAGACTTTCGTCAGAAACCGCACGACCGGGTGCTCCATGGGATAGTCGTACGGGAAGCGCATCCGAACGAAGAATATTCCCCCATGGTAGGGACTGTCCAGAGGGCCACGGACGATTCCAAGCACGTCTCCAAGGTTGTTATTGACGAGTGACATGCTGATATATGGGCATCTCGCGTCTCTGATATGCGCCCGCAATTCACCTATAATTCTCCGGGTTGCTGTGAGGCCCAGAAGTAGAGGTTCTTGAGATCCAGCTGAGAGTTGCGCATTGTCTGCGCTTATCAATTCAGCCATCGTCTCATCCCGAGCTTGGAGTAGGCCCGAGGCATGGCTCAAGCCATACGCAAAACGGTCCAACTGAGTTTGGTTGTTCTGTAGTGTTGCTTCCGAAGACAGAGGAATGCTAGGTTGATGTACTCGTATATCAGCTGCTGAAGGAGTATGTGCTTTCTCTGTTGTGGCCGCTTCTGCGTTGGCTAGTGTCTGGTTTGCAGCGTCTCGACGGCTCGTAATGGTTGGAGCCTCCAGCGCCGCCTCTTGTAGCACTACCAATGCCTCTATATTTCCTTGGGCTCTAGCAAGCTCGATCTGCTCTTGCAAAATCTCTTGCTGTCGTGTGAGCGTCCCCGCCGACTGCGTGAGATTTTGGATAGCATCAACTGATTTCGTGATATCCGCTACAAGTTGGCGGAACTTGCACCCGTCAGCTATCGCCCACCTCGTCTCCATTTCGAGTAAGACCTGAGGCCGGCCTTGTCTGAGATGTTGTCGAAATCTCTCAAATGGCTCCTGTAGAGCGATATGCGAATCGCTAGATTCAGCTTCAGATATGGTTCGTATTAGGCCGTACTTATGAACTAGATCATCACCATTTTCGAATAAACGTTCAATCGCAGCGAGCAGGCCATGAATTGCCGTGTATATGCGAGACTGCGCAAGAGAGGTGTCATAGTCACGAGCGCCTATAATACCAGTAGCCATCCCCCAGGTTATCAATTTGACCCACTGCGCTTGGAATTTTCGAGAGAAGATTTCGTAGACAACCGAGTGATGACCGTCCGCTTGTACCAGCTCAAAATACTCGATGCAGTTGCTCAGCAGTCCTGTAAGGCCGATGAAGCCGAGAGTGGTGCTCAGACGGTCGTCCATGTCATATGGCATTTGTGTAGAAGCAAGCAGCGCAGTTGAAACAATAGCCTTCTGCAATTGCCAGACGGCGGGACGTTGGACGCTGAATTCACGTGTAGAAGCGAGTTACCTATGTCGGAACGAATATCCAGAAGCTCTGACTTTATCGGGTTATTAGGAGTGATGACACGGATTTCATCATCATAGCTGTAGATTTTAGGGAGGCCGTGACGTCTTTCGTGCAGTATGAGGCTGGAGGGTTTGGGCGCGTCGACTACAGCCGCGGGTCATGCTTCCAAACGGGGCTCTTCAAACACACCTCAGTCACCTGAGAAGTACGAATATAATTCACAAGCTGCTGAACGCTTCGACTTTGAAGGATTCTCTGCAGTAATCTCTTACTTGAAGTCTACTTTCTCGTTGTCACCCTAATTCTCGACTCGGCCCTTGCTAAACCAACATGCCGTCGCCTGACAAAGCCTCAGCAGCACAACTTCGAACTTCATGGTTTCTGCCGTCACACCCGGCTGCTCAGCTCGGCTGGATGATAGGGGCTGAATTAGGGGCGATGACATATAAATGGTTCTTCCCTGCCGACACGAGGCCGACATCACCTCCGCCTGCTCCGCTCGGCTGGACAATAGGGACTGAAATCGGGGAGATGACATTTAACTTGTTCATTCCAACCCGCATGAGTGAAAGTCGCGAAGGGATATCGAAGCCTGGAAACAGTCAAGAACGTGGTGATGGGAAGTCTCAGTGAGTCCAAATTGAACCGATGTCTACTATCCGTTCTAATGAACGAGACCGACATGTCGTGTCGACAGTATCCAGATCCTCTCTCTCTCTCGCTCACAGCACTCTTCTCACAACGGTTTTTGCGCTGGGAGAATAAGGAACAGGGCTACGCTCTTGGAAGGCCGCGCGGGATACCGACGTGTGAGATGACCGACTCAGCATTTTCAGTTGAACCTCCTCTTACTTGCTTAATTCTCAGGCGCGGAAGGCTGTTCTGTAGTCAAAGGAAAGTAGGATTGAGCGATATCCGCAGCGCGTTCGGTGTCTAAGGTGCCTTAGCGATAGAATTTGTCGGTGATGGCGCGAGCACTCGTCGCCATATATATGGTGCCCAACAATTTTTGTAGGTATGAGAACGTCGAACCCATTTTTCTCCACCACCATAAGGTATGCCGGCTCCCAGCGGAGCACGATGCGGTGGCCCAGCCCGCCGAAGGGCCACGAGTAGAAATCAGGGTCGCTTGCCTAAGATATAAATACAAATAGGAGAATAATAGTAGTGGGTCGTTGGCGGGGTGCAGGAGCTTATTGATATTCAAGGCGGCAGGGGTTGAACAAGGATCGGGCCGCGGGAGAGCGGACGAGTGCCGCCGCGACACTGAGATTACACATGGGTGATGCGAAAAGTAGAGTAAGGCAGCACGAAAGCAGCGGTACAACGGCTGAGCTGAAGTCCGAGCAGAGATACGAAAGTCCAGCTTGGTTAATCTGGCCATCAATAAATTGTAAATGATCCGTTGCCACGAGAAAGGCAATGGCTCTCAGTCTCTCCAGGTCACGACGAATTGCTGCTTTGCAGAAACGGGCATATGCTAGACTGAGACAGTGATGATTTCTGTCGCTAAAGCAAATATCTATGCACTCCCTCACTGGACATAGTCACAGGTGAGAGAGTAGTGACCACCGACAAGGCAGCGCCATTACTACGCTGCTCGATAGTGGTATACCCATCATAAATCAAATCCGTCTCCCAGCGCCGTGCAAAATGCAATCAAATCCGGTAGACGTCGCGCAGTCTGCTACCTCGCTTCACGCCTTGCTCTCTCCGCCCTGTCCTAGTATCCGCGCGACAATCACGTAGCTGAAGATGAGTCCGATGGCAATGTAGAACTTGTTGCGGCTCAGCCAGCTTTGCCCTGCGTCCCTCGCCACCTGAGCGCCGCCCACCACAGCGCCAGAGTTGCTGCCGGTCATCCTGCGCCGCAGCGCGTTAGCCGCCGGCGTGCACGACTGCGGCTGCATCTGGCCGGGCTCAGGCACGACCTGGCCGGAAGCAGGATCGATGCGGCGGTCGCGCATATAGACCCAGTTATCAGCGTCGAGGGTGGGCCACTCGCCGCGGAACTTTGCGCCACCGTCGCCAGCCTTGATGGCACCAACGCCCTTGGTGTTGCTGGAGGGCTGCTGTGGGTTGGCGCCGCTGGACAGGCCTGGAATCGAGCGCGACGATGACCCCCCGCCTGTGCTGTTCCACCATCGCGACCGCGCTGCAAACACCCGCCGTTCGGCTGCGCTCGCACGCACCGACCCTGTCGTCATCTCCTCCGATGTCATGAACGACAGCAGCCCGACCAGGATCGTGCTCACCTCCCACGCTGGGTTGAATGACTTCGGGTGGAAGTCCGATATGCTAAGGCACAGCCGCGTCGACGGCTGGAAGCGTCCCGACGGTGTGTGCATGCGAATGGCTGGCGGTGCGAAAGGGTAATCGGGAGGGAACATCAGCGTTCCCCAGTATTGGCCGCCTTCATATGGTGTGTTTGGAGGGCCGGTGATGATGTAGTGCCATTCGAGGATGTTCGACTCTGACGGGTGGGCCAGAATGTAGTCGGGCGGGTTGGCTGAGATGGTCTTGTACTCCTTTGTCAAGCGCTTCGTTGCAGCCGACGTCGCCATGGTGCAACGGCGAGACTCAGGCCCGTAAAGATGATGAAAGCGCCGCGATGAATTTGTGAGCCGACTGGTGTGAGATGTGAGGTCAGCGGAGGAGGCGCGCGGTGATGTAGACGGAACGAGCTGAAGGAGCGTGGAGAAAGTAGAAACAGCGGAGGTCTAAAGGCTGGACAGGAGAGTGATGAAGGGAAGACAGGAAACGGCGAGAATGGCTTCACGTTGTAGATGGAGGAAGAGGAGGGTGGTTGCGACTGCGTTTGTTGGTGGTCTAGACAATCCGAACTCGTCATGCACGACGATGACTACTTACCGATCGCGGCAGCCTTACGGCCCTAAACCCCGACAAAAGTTCGGGTTCCTCGTTATTCCGCAGCGTCCGCCGCGATTGGCCAATCGCCATCGACTACCACCAAGCTCTGAATGCTCCTTCCTAAGAACTTCACGCCAGAAACGAAGGAAAGAGACGGCACGAGACTCCGCCTTTCGTGTCTCTCGTCAATTCGAAGGTCCCAATGACTTCGCCTCTCGACGATGATGTGAGAATCTTTTCCTCTGCCTCAAAATCTCAACCAAGCCCGCTCGCAATGACTGACGTGAACTGCCTTCAGATCTTCGAGAAGCTCAAATCCGCTCCCGACGCTGCCGCACAGAAGGTGCACGATGAGGCCTACACTGCTCGTCTACACGCCCAGTTCGAGGCGCAGCAACGGCGTATAGAAACACTGGTGAGCTGCTGTTTCGTTGATGACTCTTATTCTGCTCTAATTTGCCGTCTCACAGCTCAGCTCCAACACTACCCTTCCTGTTACCATCTCGGAGATCAGACTCCTAAACGCACCGCATACTCGTAAAAACTTTCTGTCGCGACTGCTCTCTCCTCTGCTATCAGACCACCATGCAACGCCATATACCCTGCTTGAGGCGCGGCAAGCCATTGACGACACCGCCCGCAAACTCAATAAACTCGACATTTACCACTATCCAATCTCAGTGTTCATAGACAAAGCCGATCCAGCCGATCCTTCTACAACGCCTACCGATCTGGCCATATCAGTGCAAGAGAGAAATCCCGATATACCATTCGAACGGGCACAGAAGTAGGACATGCCGACGGCAGTGCGTTTGCTTCAGCTTCACTCCGCAACATCTTTGGTGGAGCAGAGTCTTTGAACGTGCATGTATCCAAAGGCACACGAACGCGGTCTGCATTTAGTGCCGTGTTCGATACTCCCATTCTCTCCGATCCTGATTTCCGATTCGAACTTGGTGGTCTTTCGTCGGCAACTCTGAAGCCATGGGCGAGCTGCGAAGAGGTACTTCGCGGATTCACACCAAAACTGAAATATACCACTCCTTCAGGCCACCTTCACACGCTCTCCTACAGCGGCATGTGGCGAACAATAACGGGTCTCTCACCTAATGCCTCAAACGCCGTGCGAGCCGAGGCACGCGACACCTTCAAGAGCAGCATCACGTATACATGGCTCAACGAGCAGCGAGACTACCCGCTCCTCCCAAGCAAAGGCTACATGGCGAAAGCAACAGCAGAGCTAGCCGGCGTCGGCCCGCTCAAAGGCGACGTAGCGTTCCTCAAAAGCGAAGTAGACTCACAGGTGGCGATCCCCGTCGCGGTGCCTGGCATCGCGAGCGCCGCGACGAGCGGCGTCGCACTCACAGGGTCGTTCCGTGGGGGGCTGCTGTACCCGCTGGCGCTGGCGGGGCAGCCGCAGCCGCAGCCCAGCTACATCAACGACCGCTTCATCCTGGGCGGACCGTCCGACGTCCGCGGCTTCAAGATCGCTGGCTTGGGCCCCCACGACGCTGGCGATGCGCTCGGCGGCGATGTCTATGCTGCTGCGTCTGCCGCCCTGCTTCTGCCTTTTCCTAATGTCGGTCCTGACACGCCGTTGCGTTTGCAGCTCTTTGCGAATGCGGGGCGTCTAGTTGCGCTGCGTGGGCGATCCAAGGGCGATGCGGAGGGGTGGAGTGCGGAGGGCGTGCGCGACGCCGTCAGAGATGCTGTGAAGAAAGTTGGCGACGGGTGGCCGTCTGCTGCGGCGGGCTTTGGTGTCATCTATGCCCATCCTATGGCGAGGCTTGAGCTGAATTTCAGCCTGCCGTTGGTCATTAGGAAGGGCGAGGAGACGCGGAAGGGACTGAGTCTGGGTGTCGGAATCGACTTCATGTAACTTTACGCTACGGACGGTGATTGAGTTATGTGGGTAGTGTGATATTCTTCGGATTGCGCACACATAGCGTGTACACGGATGTACTATGGATTAGACGCTCTATCTTCACCCTGTGCTCTCTGGTCTGTCTACGAGACTTATCTGCACCTCACCGCAATTCTAGCTATGGCGACGCCCAAGTAATGCAGCAAACAACCGTATTATGCTTCCACCGTTTCCATTAGTCCTCTCCATGCGATTTTCATCTCAATACGGCGGCTTCGAAACCGCCTGCAGATACGTAGCGACACAACCTTCAGCCGTCCCACCCAGCACAACAACGTTCTCGTCAAAGTCATCCTCACACAACGTCCACGTCGCATTACCACCCGCCAGCAACAAGTTCCCGCCGTCACCCCCAAAGCTCAACCCGCCGCCTCCGCCCGTGCCCTGCACAAACATCAGCGGCGACCCCACCGCCGTCGCCGTCGACGCGTAGCTGTAGTTGCCGCGGCCGAAGGCGTCCGCGTTCCACGCCACGAGGCTGCCGGCGGTGAGCGAGAAGTGCGGCGTCGACTCGTAGCCCGGGTCGGTGGTGCGCAGGCGGAACGACGACAGCTGCGTCGGGTCGTAGAACGAGGTGGCGCGGACGTTGGGCAGCTGCGACGAGTTGGCGAGCGCCGTGGGCGATGTCGTGGTTACTAGGTAGAAAATCGCGCCCGGCCCGGTGCTGTTGCTCGACGACCCGTTCGAGGGCTCGCAGTCTAGGTCGCGCCTGTATGGCATGCCCGGACGCCGCCGTGGGAGAGCGGCTTCGGCGAGGAATAGCAGCGGTAGGGCTGACAGGAGGAGCGAGAGAAACAGCATTGCGGTGGTCTGCTGTGTGAAATTGACACTGACAGTAAAGAGAGGCGGAGCGTTTCAACGAAAACGAAAGAGCTTGACGCGAGTCGAAGTTTGACGACTCAGGAGACGTCAAGGAGACATGAAGTTTGATATACGGCCAGGACAGAGCTGTTATACCTACGTCAATGGGCATTAATCTATCCATAGCTGAGCAAACGTAGGGCCACTTATGTCACCCATGCTCGACCCACATGTCGCCGGTCATGACCGAAAGATGAAACAAAACATCAGGCAGGCAGCCCTGCGAATGTAGCTGAAGATCGTCCAACAGCTGTTACAGAATGATGGCTCATTGGATACTCGCGCATGCCACGTCGAAAGCGGTTGGATCATCAGGGGCTTGGGTGGAATTTAGGTTGTCTGTGTGCTGCTTGGCACAGGGTTTCCCTTCGCGCCGTTGGCGAGACGAAGTAACACTTCTGCTCTGCACAGTAGCTCAGCCCGTGCAACGTGATAGCCGACCCTCGGTGCTCCCTGAACACGAAACCCGTTACTGCGCGGCTCCGTCAAAAGAATTGGGTTGCCCCTTTAACTCATCGAGCCTGTTTGAGCTCATACAAAACATATTGCCGCCTGCGATACGCCGAACCGTGCCCTTCACGTGGTATCATCTGTGGCCTGGCCGAATTCCAAACGCCAAAACTATGAATAACTGAAAGCTTCGAATACCGCCACAGCTTGTCCAACCCCAAAGCTGCTCCTGTTACTCCCGTGGAGACGTTCCCTTATAGTGGTAGACCTTTCGACTATCGGCGTTGGGACTGTTTTACTCTTCGAGTTCCCCCTCCTCGCTACCTTCGTCGTCTTTCATGCTGACATCGCCATTCTCTGGTTTGCTTTTCTTCGCAGGAGGCTCATCGGATCGAGCCTGAGGTGGCACGCGAGAGGCTGGGGCTCTTGAGAAACCATTCATCCTCGAACCGCTCGCGTCC
>Ga0335072_10010668_pt1 | contig 13207 bp, 13 predicted proteins | sample Lox_Sample_21_FD_206725 | JGI IMG/M metagenome (GOLD analysis project Ga0335072, IMG submission 206725) | Soil microbial communities from Loxahatchee National Wildlife Refuge, Florida, United States - Lox_Sample_2.1 | ecosystem: Environmental > Terrestrial > Soil > Wetlands | place: USA...
GCGGTCGTGCTGGCCGCGGCCTGGCGGGCACGGCGGCTTGGCCCGCTGGTGGCCGAGCGGCTTCCGGTGGCCGTCAGGGCGGCCGAGACCGTGGAAGGACATGGCCGCCTCTACCGGGCGCGGCGGGCCCGCGGCCGGGCGGCGGCGGTGCTGCGGGAGGCTGCCGCGGGCCGCATCGCCAGCCGGATGGGCGGCGACACGCGGGCCGAGACGATCGCGGCCCGCAGCGGGCAGCCGCCCGCCCAGGTTGCCGCCTTGCTGTCCGGTCCGCCGCCAGCGACCGACAAGGACCTGGTAACACTCGCAGCCGACCTTGACACCCTCGAACGGAAGATAAGCCAGACGTGATGCCCCCTGAATCCGCGATGCCCCCAGGTTCCGTGATGCCGCCCGCGCCCTGGTCGGCCCCCGATGACCTCCGGCCCTCCGATCCCCGGACTGACCGTTCCCGCGACGCCCTGGCGGCGGTGCGCGCCGAGATCGCCCGGGCCGTCGTCGGCCAGGACCAGGTCGTAACCGGCCTGCTCATCGCCCTCATCGCCCGTGGTCACGTGCTTCTCGAAGGCGTGCCTGGCGTCGCTAAGACCCTGCTGGCCCGCTCGCTGGCCGCGTCGCTGAGCCTGTCGGCCAAGCGGGTGCAGTTCACCCCGGACCTCATGCCCGGTGATGTCACAGGTTCGCTGGTCTATGACGCGCGCAGCGCCGAGTTCTCCTTCCGCGAGGGGCCGGTCTTCACCAACATCCTGCTCGCCGACGAGATCAACCGGACCCCGCCCAAGACGCAGGCCGCCCTGCTCGAGGCGATGGAGGAGCGCCAGGTCTCGATCGAGGGCACGCCCCGCCCGCTGCCCGACCCGTTCCTGGTAGCCGCCACCCAGAACCCGGTCGAGTACGAGGGCACTTACCCGCTCCCTGAAGCCCAGCTCGACCGGTTCCTGCTCAAGCTGATCGTGAGCGTTCCCGAACGCGACGCCGAGATCGACCTGCTCAACCGCCATGCCGCTGGCTTCGACCCGCGCGACCTGAGCGCCATCCGCCCGGTGGCAGGCCACGCCGACCTGGCCGCCGCCCGCCGGGCCGCCGCCCAGGTCCGGGTCTCGCCCGAGGTAACGGCCTACATCGTCGACCTGTGCCGTGCGACCCGTCAGTCCCCGTCCCTGCGGCTCGGGGCCTCACCGCGCGGCGCGACCGCGCTGCTGGCCACCAGCCGCGCCTGGGCCTGGCTGTCCGGCCGCGACTACGTGATACCTGACGACGTGAAGGCCCTGGCCCGTCCCACGCTGCGGCACCGGATCCAGCTCCGCCCCGAGGCCGAGCTTGAGGGGGTCACACCGGAGGGCGTGCTCGACGGGGTGCTGGCCTCCGTCCCGGTCCCGCGGTGAGCGCCTCGTGGCACTGAGCGGACGGGCCGCCCTGCTCGCGGCGGCCGGCGCCCTCGTCGTCCTGGCGATACGGTCGACGGTGACCGTGGTGGTCATCGACGGGCTGCTGGTCGCCCTCATCCTGGCCGACGTGCTGCTCGCGGCGTCGGTACGGTCGCTGCGGCTCGAACGGGCCGGCGACGCACGGGTCCGGCTCGGCGAGTCGGCCACCGTGGTGACGACCATCGCCAACGGTGGAAGCCGCCCGCTCAATGCCCAGGTTCGCGACGCCTGGCCACCGTCGGCTAGCGCCCGCCCCGGGCGGGTGGCGCTGCGCGTGCCGCCCGGCGGCCAGGGCCGGCTCGCCGTCACCGTCACCCCGGCGCGGCATGGGGACTGCCTGGCCTCCGCGGTCACGATCCGGTCGTTCGGGCCGCTGGGCCTGGGCGCCCGGCAGCGCACCCGGCCGCTGCCCTGGACGGTGCGGGCGCTGCCCCCGTTCCACAGCCGCAAGCACCTGCCGGGCAAGCTCGCCCAGCTGCGGGAGCTTGACGGACAGCACCGGGCGGTGCGGCCCGGCCAGGGCAGTGAGTTCGACTCGCTGCGCGAGTACGTGATCGGCGACGACGTGCGCGCCATTGACTGGCGGTCCACCGCGCGCCGCCACGATGTCCTCGTCCGTACCTTTAGGCCAGAACGGGATCGCCGAATCCTCGTCGTCCTTGACACTGGCCGGACGGCTGCTGGCCGGGTGGCGGGGTTCCCGCGCCTTGACGCTTTCATGGATGCCGCACAGCTGCTCACCGCCCTGGCCAGCCAGGCCGGCGACCGGGTTGACCTGATCGCCGCCGACCAGCGCGTCCGTGCTCGCGTCCTGGCGCCGCCGCGGACCACCGCCCTGGCCACGATCACCGATGCGCTGGCGACGCTGGACGCTGAGCTGGCCGAGACCGACTGGCGGATGATCGTCACCACGGTGCTCGCCTCCGCCCGGCAGCGCTGCCTAGTTGTGCTGCTCACCGACCTGAACCCCTCGGTGACGCTGCTGCCCGAGTTGCGGGCGCTGATGGGCCGCCACGAGCTGCTTGTCGGTGCGGTCGCCGATCCCCGGCTTGACGAGCTAGCCGCCGGACGCGGCGACGCGGCCAGCGTCTACGCGGCGGCCGCTGCGGCCCACACCGCCAGCGGGCGGGCCCGCCTGGCCACCCAGCTGACCCGTCTGGGGGCCAGCGTCGTCGAGGCACCGCCCGAGCGACTGCCCCCGGCCCTGGCCGACGCTTACCTCTCGCTCAAGTCCCGGGGCCGCCTTTAGGCCGTCGCGGCCTGCCTGGCCGTGTCCTCGGCTAGGCCACCGGCACCAGATCGGGTGCCTCCTCGATGTCCCCGGTCTGGCCGGCCAGGACGGCCCGGCGGCCGAAGATCAGCACGTAGCCCACGAAGGCGGTCACGGCGACCGCACCGATCGAGATCCGCGCCCAGGTCGGCAGCGGCGACGGCGTCACGAACGCCTCGATGACCCCCGACACCCCCAGGACGACAATCAGGCCGAGCGTAATCGTGATCATCGACCGGCCCTCCTCGGCCAGGGCCTGCCCGCGGCGCCGGGCGCCGGGGTCGATCACCGTCCAGCCCAGCCGCAGCCCGGCCGCCGCGGCCAGGAAGACCGCCGAGAGCTCCAGCATTCCATGCGGCAGGATCAGCGAGAAAAACAGCACGCCCTTGCCGTGCGCGAACAGGTAGCCGCCGTCGACGCCGGCGTTGATCGCGTTCTGCAGCAGCACGTAAACCGTCGGGATGCCGAGCAGGATCCCGTAGATGAGCGCCTGTGCGGCGACCCACACGTTGTTCGTCCACACCTTGGCCGCGAACGCCGACGCCGGGCTGGCGCTGTAGTACCCCTGGAACTGCTGCTGCACGAGCGCCTTGGCCTCGGCCGGCGGCAGCAGCGCATTCTGAACGCTGGGGGAGTGGGCAATCCACCAGCCGGTCGCCACGGCCACGACGATGGACCCGACCGCTGACCCCAGCCACCACCAGCGCGCCCGGTAGGCGGCGGCCGGGAAGTCCTGCACGGCGAACCGGGCCACCAGCGCCCAGGACGGCGCCTGCGTGCCGGTGACCGCCGACCGGCCCCGGGCCACCAGCGTGGCCAGCCGGGCCACTCGGGCCGGGTCGGCGCCGACGCTACCCCGCAACTGTGACAGGTGCGTGCTGGCCCGCTGGTACAGCCGGACCAGCTCGTCGGCCTCGTCGCCGGTGATGCGGCGGCGCCGCCTGATGAGATCGGCCAGGCGGTCCCATTCGAGCTGGTGCGCGGCGGTAAAAGCGTCCACATCCACGCACAGCACACTACTAACCAGAAACAACGTCTACGCTAGCGTTGTGGAGGAAATTGTCACGGGCGAGGCGGTGATCCTCGACCTTCCCGTCGCCCGGTTCCCCACCCGGATGCTCGCGCACCTCATCGACATGGTCGTGCAGCTGGCGCTGCTCGTCGTCTTGGCCCTCATTACCGGCTTCGCCGCCGAGGATGGCGCGCTGGACTCCGCGTCCTTCGCGGCGGTCATCGTCACCAGCATCGTCGTGGCGCTGGTCGTGTACCCCGTAGCCCTGGAGACGCTGACCCGGGGGCGGACCCTGGGCAAGGCGGCCCTCGGCCTGCGGGTGGTCGCCGACGACGGCGGGCCCGAGCGGTTCCGCCAGGCCCTGGTGCGCGGCCTCGCGGGCGTCATCGAGTGCTGGTTCCTGGCCGGCGTGCCCGCCCTGATCACCTCGATGCTGTCGGCCCGGGGCAAGCGCCTCGGCGATATCTTCGCCGGCACGTTCGTCGTCCGCGCGCGGGCGCCCCGCCCGGTCGCGCCCGGCTACCATGCCGGGGCCTACAGCGCCGCCGGCGCAAGAGCCGGCGTGGGCGTGACCGGGATGCCGGTAGCGCCCGCCCTCCAGCCCTGGGCGGCCACCCTTGACCTGTCCGGCTTGCCCGACCCGCTGGCCGCCTCGGCGGCCAGCTACCTGTCCCGGTACTGGCAGCTTGACTCGCGTATCCGCGATCAGCTCGGCTGGCAGCTTGCCACCGACATCGCCTCGAGAGTCACCCCTCCGCCGCCCCCCGGCCTGCCCCCGGTCGCCTACCTCAACGCGGTACTCGCGCAACGCCGCGACCGGGAACTAGCCCGCCTATGGGCCGCCACCCCGCAGCCCCCGGCCCCCTACCCACCCTCCGCCCCCTACCGGCCGGCCGCCTACCCCCCAGCCGCATCCGCACCACCCGCCGCCTACCCGTCGGCCGAATCCGCACCACCCGCCGCCTACCCGTCGGCCGCATCCGCACCACCCGCCGCCCCGCCGGCTGTCTACCCCCCAGCCGTTTCTACGCCAGTCGTCGCGCCGTCGGCCGCCTACCCGCCGTCCGTGCCATCGCCCGCCGTGGCGCCGTCGGCGACGCGGCCTGCCGACGGGCCACCGCCCCCGGCCCCCTGGGACTCCGCGCCCGACAGCACCCCCTTCACCCCGCCCGCCTAGCCCTCAACTGCCGCCCGGCGGAAACTACGGTGTTCAGCCCAATGTCGTTTATTACCTTCTGAGTCACTCTGAGCGCGCTGGCCTCAGTGACCAGTCCAGTGGCGGTTCCAGACGGCCGAACCGCCACTGCGCGGGGTACATGCTGGTGCTTGTGCCGTAAAACTCGGCATAACCACCAGCGTCAGCAATTTTTGGACGGCTGGAAAGGGCAAGCCGCCGCCGTCTCCGTTGCGTGGCTTGCCTGGCGTGACGCAATGGACTGCCGGTACCAGCGACATACCGAAGGTATGCGGCATTGGACGCTCAGCCGCCATTTCGGGGTGGTCAACGTCGCACTATCCTGCCAAGGCTCGCACCATCACGCTGTGACTCGGGCCTGGGCGCTGTGACTCAGACCGGGGCGCTGAGATTCGGATCCGCGCTGAGGCACAGACCGCGGCACGCCGAGACTCGCCCCCGGGGGGCTAGTCGCCGACGGCCCGCAGGCGCTCCTCGGTGTAGGGCTCGTACGCGTCCTCGTCGGCCGAGGCCGCGTACCGGCCACCGGGCGTGAAGTCGCGGCCGGGCTGGAGGTCCTCCGGGTAGTCCTCGGGAACCGGGGCGGCCGCGAACACGGCCGGCGGGGCCACCGGGTACGCAGCGGGCTGGCCCTGGTCCGCCTCCCAGGCCGGCCTGGCCTGCTCGCGGCCCGCGGCGTCGCGTTCCCTGGCACCCCGCTCCGCGTCGGCCTGAGCCGCCTCGCGCAGCAGCAGCACGTACCCGGCCAGCATCACGGTCGGGGGAGCGATCACCCACCAGGCCGCCAGGCCACTGGCCGCCAGGACATCCGCCGCCGCCTCCAGGGCGAGCATCATCCACAGCAGTCGCCGCCGCGCCGCCAGGACGCGTCGCCGGGACTGGCCGGGAGCAGCCGGGGCCACCCCCGGAGCAGCCGGGGCAACAACCTCGGGGTCGGCGTCGTCCATGGCGTCGAGGTCCGCGTCGTCCGCGTCGCTGTAGGCCTCATCGACGTCATCGGGGATGGTCGCCATGAGGTCACTCGCGGCGCCGTCAGGAACCGTGGCGGGCACAAAGCCGGCCTCGCCCGTGGGCAGGCCGGTCGCGTCGTGGTCGGCATGGCTGCGGGCCGAGTCCCTTCGCAGCCACCGGGGGATGAGCACGCAGGCCCAGATGCCAATGATCGCCAGGTACAAGATCGCGCTGCTCATCCGGCCTCCCCTCGGCTTGCGTGACTACCCAGACACAAGCTGGCACGTCGCGTCCGCGTGTCGTGGCACACGGCGCTGGCCGCCGGGCAGCCGCAGGCTCCCGCCGGGCACGCGATCATGCGATCCAACGTAAAGGCACAGACCGCCGATAACGAGCACCCGGACGGCGTGTCGCGGATATCGGCGAGATCAGCGCAGATCGCGTGGTCGGCTCAGGTGCCCGTCCGGGAGGCCGACAGTGCGCTGCGCCACCGGGGCATCAGGCCGTGCGGGACTTCCTCCGAGGTCAGCGCGTAGCACAGGTGGTCCCGCCAGGCGCCGTTGATGTGCAACTGCCTGACCCGGACGCCCTCGTCACGAAAGCCAAGCTTCTCCACGACCCGGCGGGAGGCCGTGTTCTCCGGCCGGATCGACGCCTCGAGCCTGTGCAGCCCCACCACGCCGAAGCAGTGGTCCACCGCCATCGCCAGCGCCGTCGGAATGACGCCGCGTCCGGCGAAGCGCTCGTCGATCCAGTACCCGACCTGCCCAGAGCGCGACGACCCCCACACGATCGATCCGATGGTGAGCTGGCCGGCGAACTCCCCGCCATAGGTCACCACCCAGGGCAGCGCTACTCCCTGGCGGGCCTCCCGTCGCATCGTTCGTACGAGCGACACGTACGGGCCCAGCGACGACCGGTGCAGCGGTGTCTCGGGGTTCGTCGGTTCCCAGGGGCGAAGCCAGGGCGCGTTCCGCACTCGGATCTCGCGCCAGCGGCTGGCGTCGGACATGCGTATGGGCCGCAGCGTGATCGGCGCGTCCAGCAGCTGAGGCTCGGTCAGGGTGACCGGCCACCCTCTGATACGTCCCACGGTGCTTATCATTCTCCCCGCGCGCAAGATGATGCCAGGCAATCTACCGTCGCCCATGTGCCCCACGCGATGCCGGCGCTGTGATTCCTGATCAGAAACCAGGCTGCTGAAGCCTCGGGGACACCCCGGCCAGTGGACATGGGGTGAACCGGCTCAGGGCACTAGCTTCTGGTCAGTCGCCTCATCACCGGCCTGCTGATGGGCGGTCTCGGCCGGACTGCCCTGGTGCGCGTGCCCGGAGTGGCCCTGATGCCCAGCCTCAGCCTGCCCGGCTTCCGGCGCCGGGCCGTCCGCCTGGCGCGGGTGGTCGCCGCCTCGGATCTGGTCCACCGCGTGCACCAGGATGGGCCGCAGCACCTTCATGCCGTCCCTGACCCCGCCGGACGAGCCGGGCAGGTTGACGATAAGCGTGCGCCCGGCGACTCCGGCCAGCCCTCGGGACAAGATCGCCGAAGGCACGCCCGCATCCGCCCCGGCCGCGCGGAGCGCCTCGGGTATGCCAGGGATCTCCCGGTCGATCACCCGGCGGGTCATCTCCGGCGTGAGGTCGCTCGGGGTAAGGCCGGTCCCGCCGGTCGTCACCGCCACGTCGTAGCCGGCGGTCACCGAGTCGCGCAGCACCTCCCCGACCGCCTCGCCGTCCGGGATCACCAGGGGGCCGTCCACGACGTCGCACCCGGCCTCGCGCAGCAACTCGACGAGCACGGGACCAGAGCGGTCCTCATACACGCCGGCGGCGGCGCGGTTGGAGACCGTGATCGCGAGCGCCCGGATCATCGGCCGTCCCCCGCTCCGGTGCCGGGGTCGCGTCTCCACGCTCCGGACTTGCCGCCGTCCTTGGACTCCAGCCGGACATCAGTGATCACGGCGCCCTTGTCGACTGACTTGATCATGTCGATCAGCGTCAGGGCGGCGACGCTCACCGAGGTCAGCGCCTCCATCTCGACTCCGGTCCTGTCGGCCGTCTTGACCGTGGCCTCGATGGCCACACCCCAGTCCTCGACGGTGACGTCGACCTGCACGCCATGCAGCCCCAGTGGATGGCACAACGGGATCAGGTCCGGCGTCCGCTTCGCGCCCGCGATCCCCGCGATCCTGGCCACCGCGAGCGCGTCGCCCTTGGGGACCCGGCCATCGCGCAACGCCGCCACGGCCTGACTCGATACCAGCACCCGTCCGGACGCCCGTGCGGTCCGCACGGTCACGTCCTTCGCGGAAACGTCTACCATCCGTGCCTGCCCCGCCTCATCCAGGTGGGTCAGCCGCGTCACCGGAGCAGCCTCGCTCATGAAAACCCACTGTAGCGGGGCATGAGGTGCGTGATCGACTTAGGGCAGGATGAGGACGTCAACCTCGGCGCCGGCGTCCATCGACGTCGTCGGCTCAGGAACGATGACGAGCGCGCTGGCCTTGCCCAGGGCGGCGATCTGATGGGACCCCTGCCCGCTCAGCGGCGTGACCGCCGACTGATCCGCCGACAGCGTCGCCCGCAGGTATGACCGACGGCCCGCCGGCGACCGTACCGGGTCGGTCAGGGTGGCCCGGATTTTCGGCAGGAAGAACGCCGGGTCGCCCTGCAGCGCTCCGAGCGCCGGCCGGACAAAGAGCTGGAACGAGATGTAGGCGCTAACCGGGTTGCCCGGGAGGGTGAAGATCGGAACCTGGCCCTTGCCGACCGTCCCGAACCCCTGTGGCATCCCCGGCTGCATCGCCACCTTCCTGAAGGTGACCGTGCCCATTCGGCTGAGGGCCGCCTTGACCACATCGTGCTCGCCGCCCATGCTGACCCCGCCCGTCGTCACCAGCAGGTCGGCCGACTCCAGTTGCTCCTCCAGCGTGGCCAGCACGCTGGAGACCTCGTCGCGGACGATCGCGTGGCGGTGGGCGATCGCGCCCGCCTCGCGGGCGGCGGCGGCGATCATGTAGCTGTTGGAGTCCCAGATCCGGCCAGGCACCAGCGGAGTGCCCGGCTCGGCCAGCTCGTTCCCGGTGGAGAGCACCACGACCCTCGGCTGGGGCCTGACCAGGACCGCGCGTCGTCCCGCGGACGCGGCCACGGCGATGTGCATCGGCTTCAGCCGGGTTCCGGTGCCGAGCAGGACCTCGCCCTGCCGGGCGTCCCCGCCGGCGTACCGGACGGCGTTGCCCGCCGCCACCGGCCGCCGGATCTCGACCTGGTTCCGGCCGCCGTCGGTGAGCTCGACCGGGATGACCGCGTCCGCCCCCGAGGGCATTCGCGCGCCGGTCATGATGCGGATCGCCTGGCCAGCGGCCAGCGTGAACGACCCGGTGTCGCCCGCCGCTATCTCGCCGTTGACGGGCAGCAGCACCGGCGAGTCCTCGCCGGCCTTGACCGTGTCGCTGGCTAGCACGGCGTAGCCGTCCATGCTGGAGTTGTCGAACGAGGGCAGGGACACTGCCGCCGCGATGTCCTCAGCGAGTACGCAGCCTTCCGCGTCGGCTAGCCCGAACTCGGTCGCCGGCAGTGCCCGGATGGCCTCAAGGACCTGGGCCTGGTGGACCTCGACCGGCGTCATGTCACTGTCGGGGGCATGGATGTCCGGGTCGGGCGCCTGGGCAGGGTGCACCGTCAAGCCTGCGTGCTTTCCAGGTACTTGCGCAGCCAGGGGACGAACTCGCTGGCCAGGTCCTGGCGCTCGCATGCGAAGTGCACCAGGGTGCGCAGGTAGTCGAGCTTGTTGCCGGTGTCGTAACGCCGGCCATGGAACAGCACGCCCCGCACCTCGCCCCGCTGGGCGAGGACCTTGAGCGCGTCGGTCAGCTGGATCTCCCCGCCCCGCCCCGGTGGGGTGCGGCGCAGGATGTCGAAGATCTCGGGGTCGCAGACATACCGGCCGATCAGGATCCAGCGGCTGGGGGCCGAGCCGGGAACGGGCTTTTCCACCAGGTCAGTGACGGTGACGACGTCTTCCTCACCGGTCGGCGCGATGGCGGCGCAGCCGTAGAGCGAGACCTCTTCGGGGTCCACCTCCATCAGCGCGAGAACGCTGCCGCCATGCCGTTCCCTGACCGCGATCATCTCGGTGAGCAGCGGGTCGCTGGGGTGGATGAGGTCGTCGCCGAGCAGCACCGCGAACGGCTCCCGCCCCACGTGCTGGGCAGCGCACAGCACGGCGTGGCCGAGGCCCTTGGGGTCGCCCTGCCGAACGTAGTGCACCGAGGCCAGCTCGCTGGACTTACGGACCAGGGCAAGCTTGTCCCAGTCCTCCTTGGCGGTCAGCGCCTCCTCAAGCTCGTAGGCGCGGTCAAAGTGGTCCTCAATCGAGCGCTTGCTGCGTCCCGTGATGAGCAGCACGTCGTTGAGGCCCGCACCGACGGCTTCCTCCACGACATACTGAATGGCAGGCTTGTCGACGACAGGCAGCATTTCCTTGGGCGTGGCTTTCGTCGCGGGCAGGAACCTGGTTCCAAGGCCCGCGGCGGGCACTACCGCCTTGGTGACTGCTGGTGTCGTGGCTGCGCCGGATTCGACCATGGGCTAAGGGTAGTAACTACGCGAGGGTGGGGTGCACGGCATGTCCTCTCACGAGGAAAAATGCTCGCCTGGCGGGGTGGCGGAAACGGACATTTCGACCGTCGCGGCCATCGAGAAGGGCACTCTGCGACGCCGCCTTGTGGCGGCGCGGGCGCAAATGCCCGGAGACGACCGCACGGCGGCTGGCCGCCTGATCCGCGACCACGTCCTTGCCCTCCCTCAGGTGGCCGCGGCCGGAACCGTCGCGGCCTATTACTCGGTTGGTGCGGAGCCCGGCACGCGCTCGCTGATCTACGCGCTGTGGAAGCGCGGCTCCTACGTCGTGCTGCCCATCTTGCTGCCCGACGGTGATCTCGACTGGGCCTCCTATGAGGGGCCGGACTCCCTGGTGCCGGGGCCGCGCGGACTGCTCCAGCCCGCCGAGCCGCCCCGGGGCCAGGCGACGGTCTCCCGTGCCCACGTCGTGCTCGCCCCCGCGGTTGCCGTCGACCGGGCGGGCAACCGGCTGGGCCGGGGTGGCGGCTCGTTTGACCGGGCGCTGGCCCGGGTGGGCGAGCAGGTTCCGGTCATAGCCTTGCTCTACGACACCGAGCTGCTCGACGCGGTGCCCGTTGAGCCGCACGATCGGCCGGTGAGCGCGATCGCGCGGCCGGGCCATGGCGTTACCTGGCTCAAGGAATGAGCTGTACCCTCGGGTGGTTAGACTTAGCAGTCGCTAGCGGAGAGTGCTAACCTAGCGAACTGACTTGGCTGTTGCCCGGGAGGGGATCGTGCCCACATACCAGTACGCGTGTACCGAGTGCGGTGGCCAGTTTGAGGCCGTCCAGAAGTTCAGCGATGACCCGCTGACCGTGCACGAGGCCTGCGGTGGCAAGCTCCGCAAGGTCTTCTCGCCGGTGGGCATCGTGTTCAAGGGATCCGGGTTCTACCGGACCGACAGCCGGGGCGGCAGCAGCTCAGCGTCGTCGTCAGCGGATTCCGGTTCCCCGGCCAGCTCGCCCAGCCAGGACTCGAAGTCGTCCCAGGACTCCAAGTCCACGCCGGACACGAAGTCCTCCTCTTCCTCCTCGGGCGGCGACAAGTCCTCGCCGTCGTCGGGGTCGGGGTCGGGGTCGGCCAGCAAGTCGGCTGAGAAAGTCGCCTAGCGGCTATGGCGCCGGTCGCGGACATCGGGGTCATCGGGGGTTCTGGTTTCTACGAGTTTCTGACCGACGCGCGCGAGGTGCCGGTCGAGACGCCCTACGGTCAGCCAAGCGAGACCGTCCTGGTCGGCGAGGTCGGCGGCAAGCGGGTCGCGTTCATCCCGCGGCACGGCCGTGACCACCGTTTCCCGCCGCACAAGATCCCGTACCGCGCGAACCTGTGGGCGCTGCGCGCGCTGGGCGTGCGCCGTATCCTCGCGCCGAGCGCCGTCGGCTCGCTGACGTCGTCCTATGGCCCCGGCACGCTGGTCGTGCCGGACCAGGTCGTCGACCGGACCCGCGGTCGCGTCCAGACGTACTACGAAGCGGGCGCCGTGCACGTCACGTTCGCCGACCCCTACTGCCCGACCGGGCGCGCCCGGTCGATCGCCGCCGCCCAGCAGGCCGGGTGGACGCCAGCCGGCTCGGGCACGCTGGTCGTCATCGATGGCCCCCGGTTCTCCACTCGCGCCGAGTCCCAGTGGTACGCCGCCCAGGGCTGGACGCTGATCGGCATGACCGGGCATCCTGAGGCGGTTCTGGCCAGGGAACTGGCCATGTGCTACACCACGCTGGCCCTGGTAACCGACCTGGACGCTGGCCTCGAGGAGGGCGAGGGGGTCACCCAGGCCGAGGTGTTCGAGGTCTTCGCCAAGAACATGTCCAGGCTCCGCGACCTCGTGGGCACGATCATCTCCTCGTTCCCCGACGAGCGCGAGGATGACCTGTGCGGCCACGCCCTCGACGGCATCAAGCTTCCCTTCGACCTCCCGTAGCGCGCCGGGTGTAACGTCCGGCCGGGTTGTGGCGTTTAGCACATAACGAAGGTTCGTCCGGAACGTCATCGCCTGGCCTGGCCCCGTGGGACAGGGGTGCGCACGGACGTAGCACGCCGCAACGGCGGGCCGGCGCGAAAACGCGCCGGCCCGCCGTTGGCGCTTTCCGCGTGGGGACGGGCGAGGGTGCTGATCGGCCCGACCAGGGTCGGGGCATTTTCCGCCATGTTCAGGCAACTTCCCGCACTGCCGTTACCGTCGCGTCATCTTGCTCCCTCCTGTCCCGTTTGTTAACGTGAACAACGGTCCTGCCGTGCGACTCACGTCACCAAGGACCGTGTTTGACGTGGGGAAACGTTTCCGGGATTGGTGTATGCTTGGTGACCGAAAAAACTTGCGTTATCGTGCTCACCGTGTCCAAGCCGCTGGCTGGCCACGCGGATAGCGACTCTTCGCCAGGGGCGGTGGCCTGCTGCGACCGGCGGGACGCGCGATGCCGTCCCGGGCACTTCCAGCAGAGCGATTAGTGGGGATGCCCGTGGTCCGCCCAGCCCGCGAGCCGGCGATGACTGATGTCGCCCGGTTGGCCGGAGTGTCCCATCAGACTGTCTCCAGGGTCCTTAACGATCACCCCAACGTCCGCGAGCAGACCCGCCGCCGGGTCCAGGCGGCTATCGCCGAACTCGGCTACCGGCCCAACCAGGCCGCCCGTGCCCTGGTCACGGGGACGTCTCAGGTCATCGGCGTCGTCGCGCAGTCATCGACCCTGTACGGCCCGATTTCGACGCTGAACGCCCTCGCCCAGGCGG
>Ga0335072_10010669_pt1 | contig 13207 bp, 9 predicted proteins | sample Lox_Sample_21_FD_206725 | JGI IMG/M metagenome (GOLD analysis project Ga0335072, IMG submission 206725) | Soil microbial communities from Loxahatchee National Wildlife Refuge, Florida, United States - Lox_Sample_2.1 | ecosystem: Environmental > Terrestrial > Soil > Wetlands | place: USA: Florida...
CGCCCAGTCGGGATAAGCAGAGGTTGAGGTCATCGGCGAGGTTGGCAGCACGACGCCGTCACACAGCGCACCCCACCCCCGCGTACCCACGGCAACCCCCCATGGCACTACTATCAGGGACCGTCAGCCGTTTGGCACTTTGACCAGTGACCTGGTCCCGGCGGGACCCATCGCCGGACGGGTCCGCGCAACCTTACCAGAACGTTGCGCTTTGAGCGCGCGTTGGTGGAGGCTAAGGTGGTCCTTGGCGATGAAGCTCGCCTTCGAACGCGCCACTCGGCGCTGATGGCTTCTGCTGCAGGGCAACCGAGCTGGGCACCTGAGGTGGAAGGTCAAGATGGCAGCGAGTAAAGGCGTAGGCGAGTGCCCATTGAGGCGCTAGCGGCCGGTCTGTCGCTCCGGCCCGTGCGTCGTGCGCCAGACGACGCGATCTTGGTGACAGCTCGGGTCTTCGCCGTCGCAGACGGGACCGACCTCGGTCGTGGCGCAGGAAGGGCTGCGCTCGCTCACCTGCAGCGCCTGCTCGGGCCCCACCCCACAGCCCGCAGCCTGGCAAGAGCGCTGAGCGTCGTCAACCTCGCCCTTTGGCTGGACGAGGACGGGTCAGGGGCCATGCGCTCGACCATGACGGCCGCTGTCCTCACCGGCCAGCGCCTGGCTGTCGGCCATGTCGGCGACTCGCGCGCCTACCTGGTCCGGAACGGCCGCGTCTACTGCCTGACGTCGGACCAGAGCTGGCCTGCTCCACCGGGGACCGAGCCCGTACGTCGTCTCGGGCATGGGCCGGCGGTCGCTCCCCATTTGCGCCGGTACCTCGTGGACGATGGGGACCGGCTCGTCCTCTGCACCGATGGGGTGTGGCGACGCCTGACCGACAACGACCTGAGCCTGGCCGCCACCCTTGCCCCTGGCCTGGCCTGTGAGGTCCTTTGCGACAAGTCAGTTGCGGAGGGAGACGAGGACGCCTCGGTGGTGGTGGTGGCCTTCAGCCAAGCCTCGAGCTCATCGGCTCATGATGAGCCCTTGGCTCAGGGTTAGTGGAGGAACCAGGTGTGCTCGAACAATCAGACGTCGTCCGAGAGGCCGTGCGTATGTACATGGACGCGGACGTATCAGCGCGCCAGATAGCAGCCACGCTGGACACGCCAAGGAAGCGGGCGAGCCACCCACCTCGGTATGTCGGAGTCGACGGTGTGTACATTGCTGGTGGAGGCGTTGTAGACCGATGCGCAGGTCTCGGCGGTCCTGCGGCACCACGGGGTCGACAGGTGCCGCCTTTCGGTCCCATTTGGGCGCGTTTCCCGGGACCCGTGCCGTTGACCAGGGACCTTGTTACGGAGCTCTATGAAGGTTGCGGCGTGGCGCTGGCCCACATAGAGCTGCTCACCGGACAGCCGGCAGAAACGGTGCGCGAACATCTCGCCCGGTGGGGAGTGGCTCTGCGAGCGCGGGGTGGGAGCTGCCCGTTCCCGCGCAGGCTCTCCGCCGAAGGGATGGCCTTCCCCCGCCGTCAGCAACGCCGTCAAGGACGACGTGTTACCGAGGAACGGGTGCCTTGATGTCTTCGAGCACCAGGCCACCGGGGCCGTCCGCCGGGTCTTTGGATGCGCCTCTCGCCCGTCTTGTGGTGGCAGCTGGGGGCGTCCTGTGGACTTGTGCCGGTGAGGGTGTGCGGGTGGCGCTCGTGCACCGGCCCCGGTACGACGACTGGTCCTTCCCAAAGGGCAAGGCCCACCGGGGTGAGCTGGCTTTGGCAGCCGCCTACAGGGAGGTAGTGGAAGAAACCGGCATCCGACCAGTGATCGGACCCCGCCTGGGGGTTTGTTGTTACTGGACGCCCCGTGGGCCGAAGCAAGTGGCGTATTGGGCCATGCGCGTGGGCGAGGTCGATGAGCCTGTCAGCGAAGGCGGCGAAGTCGACCGGCTTGAGTGGTTGGCAGAGGCCGAGGCTCGCGACCGGCTCACCTATGAGGAGGACCAGGCGTTGCTCGGCGCTCTGGCCGCGGTGGCCGTGCCCGTGAGCTCGGCGGTGCTGCTCGTGAGGCACGGCTCCGCTGGTGACCCCGCCACTTGGCACGGGGACGACCGCTACCGGCCCTTGGACCCGAAGGGACGCCAGCAGGCCCGCGCATTGAGGAGCGTGCTGACTGCCTTCGCCCCGAGACGAGTGCTCTCCGTGTGGTGCACCCGTTGCGTCGAGACGGTTGCACCGACGGCGGCGGACCTCGGCCTCGACGTCATGCCAGTGCCCGCCTTGAGCGAAGCCGAGTACTCCAAGCACCCGGAACAAGGTTTGCGCACGACGATCGAGCTGGCCCTCGAGGGCGGCACAACCGTTATCTGCTCTCAGGGCGCCGTCATCCCGGACCTGGTGGCCAAGCTCGAAGGTCAACGCGGCCCCCTCCGTACGGACCTGGAGTCGAAGAAGGGGAGCCTCTGGGCCGCGTGGTTCGCGGGGGACCGTCTCGTCGCTGCCGACTACTACGCGTCCCTGCTTGGGTGGGAACACGTTGGTCCCTGAGGACCCTCCTACGCGCTCAAACCATTAGGGGCTCAGACCCGAAGGTCGGGCGGAGGCCACACGCCGCCTCGCAAGTGGGTGGTACTGTGGGTGCCAGGCGATGGAGCTCGCCTCTTGCCCCAGGTCCTTGTGAGCGAGACCCGAGGACGATGGCTCCTACCGGAACTGAGCAGCGCGATCAGACGCGGCAGGAGGTTGCCCGATGCAGAGCGAACTGGACCGGCTGGCGAAGGCGACCGCGGACCTGGCGGCGGCCGCCACTGGGAGGCAGGAGCTCGAGTCACGAGCCGGACGGTTGGCCGAGCGTCTGGAGCGGGGGCGTTTCAACGTCTCTGTGCTGGGTGAGTTCAAACGGGGGAAGTCTACGCTGATCAATGCAATCCTCGGGGTCGAGCTCATGCCGACGGGGGTCCTGCCCTTGACGGCCGTCGCCACCGAGGTTGGTTTTGGGCCGGGGGGCGCAACCGTGGTCCACCTCGACGGTTCCGAAGAGGAGGTCGGGCTCGAGGACCTGGCGGACTATGTGACCGAAGCTGGCAACCCCGGCAACCAACGCCAGGTCGCCAGGGTCGAAGCCCGGGCCCCCGTCGAGCTGCTGAGGCCTGGCGTTGTGCTGGTCGACACGCCAGGTATCGGCTCGGTCTTCCGTCATGACGAGGCGGCGGCGCGCGCCCTGCTGGAGGCCGACGGGGCGATATTGGTCCTTTCGGCGGACGCCCCGATGTCCGAGGAAGAGCGCAAACTGCTCTCCGCCCTCTCTGAGCGCCAAGCGCCGACCTTCTTCGTGCTCAACCGAGTGGACCACTTGAACCGGGCCGAGCGCGGGGAGGTGGCCAAGTTCGTGACCGACGCTGTGGCCGCCGACCTTGGCCGCAAAGAGAGGCTCTGGTGCGTGAGTGCCCGCGCCGCTCTCGGGGCACGGCTGGTTGGCGAGGCCCCCGACGAGGACGAAGCGGGGGACTTCGCCGCCTTCTACGAAGACTTCCGCCGCTTCATCGACGAAGATCTCGTCGAGGCTCGCGTCGAGACAGCCCGTGGCGAATTGTCTCGTCTTGCCCATGAGATCGACGACTCCCTGTCGATCGAGGCCGCCACCGCGGACCTGGACGCGGCCACGCTTGCTGATCGCGTGTCGCGCCTGCGTGCCGCCGCGGCCGACCAGCGGCAGGCGTTCGAGGACGAACGGACCCTCTTGCAGCGCGACGTCAACGCCCTCGCGCACCGCATCGAGGTGGCCCTCGCCGATTTCGCCGCCCAGGAACCCAACAATTGCGACCGACGCCTGGTCGAGGTGGCGCGTGCCACGCCGGTGCGCCAACTGGAGGACTCCTTGCGCCGCACGGTCGAAAGCGCCGTGCGAGAGAGCTTCGAGAGCTTTCGCCAAGCCGAGGCAGCCCAGGCCGAGGAGTCGTGGAGGGAACTGGCTGAGCGGTTCCGGGACCGCACCCAGGAGCGGGTCAACGCCGTGAGAGCAGCGGCGGCCGATATCTTCCAGGTGAAACTGCCAGAGCTCACGGTTCCTCAGGTAGCTGAAGAGCGGGAGCGCTACTTCTACCTCTTTTTGCACGTGGGCAGCTCTACAGAGAACATCGACCGGGCGCTCAGGCGCCTCTTACCCCCGGCCCTGCGGCGCCGACGGTCCCTCGAGCGGGCCCGTCACGACCTCGCGAGCGAGTTCGACAAGCACGCCGGTCGGGCGCGCTGGGACCTGACCCAGCGCCTAGACGCCGTGCGCCGCCGTTTCGAAGTCGCCATGGCGGCCGAACTGGAGCGCTCAGTCACTACCATCTTGGAGGCCACGGCGCGTGCCGAGGAACTGCGGTCCATGGCCGAGCTCGAGCGGGAAGCGCACCGCCAAGTCAACGACACCGCTCGCCGGGCAGCCGATGCCGCGCTTGCCGCCGCGGACAACGCTGGAAGGCCAAGCCAGGGAGGTCACCTTGGGAACGTCCGTTAGCCATGGCTTGTTGGCCGCGCCAGATGAGCCCGGCTTAACCAGTTAGAAAAACGGCGACAGCTGATGGCATCTTCCCTGGGGGTGGCACACTCCTCACCGAAGCTCGGCCTGCCCCACACAAGCGTGGTCTTCGAGACGCCGGACGCATCCTTCGGCGGTGCCAAAAGGCCCGCACTACCCGCTTACTTTACCGACCTTCATCTCGACCAGGTCATTAGCTTAATCCTGAAAGGACGCGAGGAGTACGACCTGGTCCCGCTGTTCTGTTCGCCGCTTCACAGCGCGGCGGCAGTGCGCTATCGCCAAGAGGTGAGCCTAGACCTCGACGAGCGGGGAGTGGCCAGCTACGTGCGCTGTTTCGCAGAGCGCATGCGCCGAGTGAGGTCGTTCCTGCGGGGCATGGGGCAGGTCACGGGGCGCCACTATGAACAGGGTTGGTTCCTCGACGCAGCGCAGGATTACTGCGATGCCGTGAACGGCCTGCTCGGCGGGCTTCGGAACATCCCCCTTGAGTCCCGTGCGCTCCAACGGCTCCGCGACTACCTGAGCGCCTACGTGGCCTCGGAGGCATTCCTGCCGCTCGAGACAAAACTGAGGGAGCTGCGGAGGCAGCTCGCCGATGTCCGGTACTCCATGCTCATCAGGGGCACGCGGGTCTCCGTCTGGCCTTTTGGCGGTGAACCCGATTACAGCTCTGAAATAGAGCAAACTTTCGCAAAGTTCCGTCAGGGAGCGGCCGAGGACTTCCTCTCCGAGTTCCGAGACCTACGCGACGCGAACCACGTCCACGCTCAAGTCCTCGAGCGCGTGGCAAAACTGTACCCGGACGTCTTCGCCCGCATGGAAGCCTGCTACACCCAGTACCGGGATTTCCTCGACCCGACGGTCGTGGCATTCGACCGGGAGGTCCAGTTCTACCTCGCCTATCTTGAGTTCACTCAGCACCTGAGAGATGCCGGGCTCCCCTTTTGCTACCCGGAAGTGTCCGACTGCTCCAAAGAGACCCATGTCGAACAAGCCTTCGATATCGCGCTGGCGAGCGCGCTGGCCCGACAGGGCTCGGCGGTGGTGTGCAACGACATCGACCTCGCCGGGCCTGAACGTGTCCTAGTCGTGACGGGGCCGAACCAAGGAGGCAAGACCACTTTTGCCCGCATGTTTGGCCAGCTCCACTTCCTGGCCGGGCTCGGTCTCCCGGTCCCGGCACAAAGGGCACGGCTCTTTCTGCCCGACCGCATCTTCAGCCACTTCGAGAGGGAAGAGCGGCTGGACGCCATGCACGGCAAGCTCTACGACGAGCTGGTGCGAGCCCGGGACGCTCTCGCCAAAGCGACGGCGAACAGCCTGCTGGTCCTGAACGAGGGTTTCAGCTCTACCACGCTCTCGGACTCCCTCTTCATTGGCGCCAAAGTGCTCGGACGAGTGACCAAGCTCGGCGCTCTATGCGTGTACGTGACTTTCGTCGACGAGCTGGCATCGTTGAACGAAGCGACGGTGAGCATGGTTGCCGATGTCGTCCCCGCCGACCCAGACGTGCGAACCTACAAGGTGAGCCGGAGGCCCGCCGACGGCCGAGCTTACGCTAAGGCACTGGCGCGCAAGTACGGCCTAAGTTATGCCGCGCTCCGCCAGGCGGTGGGCTGATGAAGGCGCGCCTCATGCACGCCGAGCGAGATCTAGATCTCGAGCGCGCGCTGCCGGCAAACACGGCTGCCCTCACCCAGGACCTTGGGCTCGACGTCCTCTGGAGCACCATGGCCCGCGGGGATGCGCTTGTCTTTGAGTCCTGCAAACGGGCGCTCCTCTTCGGCCTCAGGGATCTCGGGGCGATCGCCTACCGCCAGGAGGTCCTAGCCGACTGTCTTGAGCACCGAGCGGTGGTGAGGGAGCTGTACTCGATGGCGGTGGAGGCAGTAGAGGCAGAACGGCGGGTCTGGGGCCTCTACTACAAGAACCCGCACCTCGTGCTCTCGCGCGCACTACAAGCGACTTCTCTCATGCTCTCCTACCTGAGGCAGCTCCGAGGCGTTAGCCACGCGCATGCTGATGAGTTTTCTTCTGAGGGTTTCTCACGATTCTTCAAGATGGTCTCTGAAGAGCTGGAGGATGCCTACCTCGGCGCTGTCGAAGCACATATCGCCCAGCTCCGGTTCAAGGGTGGCACCCTCATCAGCGCCGAGCTTGGCGAGGGCAACACAGCCACCCACCTTGCTCTGCGCAAGCGAAAGCCGCGGAGCTGGCGGGAGCGGCTACCCGCGGCTGGCCGGTCCACAATGAGCTTCGAGGTGTCGACCCGGGACGAGGCCGGTTTACGGGTCCTCGAAGACTGGCAGGACAGGGCGATAAACCATGCGGCCAACGCCCTCGCTCAGTCCGCCGAGCACATACGCAGCTTTTTCACGATTCTCAGCAGGGAGCTGGCATTTTACGTGGGCTGCCTCAACTTGCATGAGGAACTGAGCGGGATCGGAGAGCCCGTCTGCGTCCCATCCGGCCAGCCCACCAAGGAGCTTGCCCTCAGCGCGGAGGGGTTGTACGACGTTGGCCTGGCTTTGCGAGCCGGCCGGGCGGTCGTGGGTAACGCGGTGCGTGCTGACGGCAAGTCGATGATCATGGTCACAGGCGCCAACCAAGGCGGCAAGTCAACGTTCTTGCGCAGCCTGGGACTGGCCCAGATGATGATGCAAGCCGGGATGTTCGTGCCCGCCCTGAGCTTCCGGGCCAATCTCTCAGAGGGGATTTTCACCCACTTCAAGCGCGAGGAAGACCCCACCATGAAAAGCGGCAAGCTCGACGAGGAGCTGCGCCGGATGGAAGCTATCGCCAAGCTCATAGGCCCGAACTGCCTTCTGCTCTGCAATGAGTCGTTTGCGGCCACGAATGAGCAGGAGGGTTCGGAGATCGCGCACGAGGTCGTAACTGCACTTACCGCTGCACATGTGAAGATCGCCTTTGTGACCCACCTGTTCGAGCTCGCTAACAGTCTCTGGTCGGAGGGCGTCAGTACCGCCCTGTTCCTACGCGCGGAGCGCCTGGCTGACGGCAACCGCACCTTCCGGCTTGTCGAGGGAGCGCCACTTCCTACCAGTTACGGGGAGGACTCTTACTGGGAGGTGTTTGGGCGAGATGGCGCTAACCCGTTCGACAGCGGCGAACCCGAGGAAAGCCAAGTGGCTCCTGCCACTCATTGAATGGGACCTTGGTCCAAAGCCTTATTGGTCAGTGGGCCTAAGTTGGCCGCGCCGACCAGGCGGCAGGCCGTCGCTTCCTTGACCCTCCTGCCATAAGATCGGCTGGTTGGAAGAACCCAACCTGGCATTCGGTGGGGGTCCGAGTACGACGACCGAAAGACGGGGGTGGCACTGGCAGGCCCGCCCCCGCCGCGAGCACCCCAGTGGACGTCCCCGAGGCGGTATACGAACCACCGGTCCGCGCTTGCCACCGGTGGCATTCTGCACCCGCGAATCGCGCGCTATGAAGTACCTTGCCACTACTTCCGCAGTGAAAGGGCAACCGGTCGGAGAAGGGTCCAGCATCCGCGCCTAAGCAGGCCAGCGCGGACCGGTGTCATGGGGGCCGTGAAAACGGCTGCAGTCGGGGCGTCTCGAGGCATATGCGGCCCACAAATGTTGGTAGCGCAGGTGACGCTCCTGGTGGCGGCCGCATGTCCCCGTTGAGCCCTTTCAGCGCAAGTTCCCGGCCGAATAATCGGCGCTACCATCGTCGCGGCCCTGGGTCGCTGGCTTCGGCCGCGGAGAAAAGCGGCGTGCGGCCCAGGGTGCCGAGCAACCGGGCCAGTTCGGGGTTGCGGCAGGTCCCTGTTCACGGTGACCCGGACGCCAGCTTCAAGTCCAGAGCCGGGACTTGTGGCCGCAAGAGCCAGTGCCGCAAGACAGGCACCCCGGCTAAGGCTAGGATCGGCAAGCAGGCGAAGGAGCTCGCCGGAACCGCCCATCAGGGCTGATGGCTCCTGCAATCGACTAGGTGCGCAGGAGGTCAGCGGGTGGCCGCGAACGAGGGCAGATGGGGAGCTTCGGACGGCGCCGAGGCGATGGTCATCTATCTCGTCCGTCACGGCCGGACTGCGCTCAATGCCGCTGGTGCCCTGCGAGGGCACATCGACGTACCCTTGGACGAGGTCGGCCGGGACGAGGCTGCCGCTGTGGCCGCCGTCCTGGTGGGCCGGGGCCCCCGCTCGGTAACCTCCAGCCCCCTCCGCCGGGCCGTCGAGACAGCCGACGCCGTCGCTTGGCGGGCCGGGCTCGTGACGAGGGTGGACGACCGTCTGGCCGACCGCCACTACGGGGAATGGGCGGGGACGAGCGTCCAGGAGGTGGTCGCCCGCTGGGGGTCGCTCGATGCCGCGCCGGGCGTCGAGCCCGCCATGGAGGTACGCGAACGCGCTCTGGCGGCCCTGGCCGACCTCGCCCGGGACTCGAGCGGAGCGCCCTGGGTGGTGGTGAGCCACGACGCCCCGATCCGGCTTGCGCTCACCGCCATGGGCCCTTCACTGGGCGACCCGGACAGCGTGCCCCAGCGCACAGGCTGCTTCAACACCATCGAGTGCCGACAGGCCGCCGACGGCTCGCTCTCCTGGCAGGTCCTACGGGTAAACGAGGTCTCTCCCAACCCAGCAACAGCCCCAGCCAAGGAGGAACCATGGCCATAACCGTGAAAGACGTGCACGCAGTAGAGATCCTCGACTCCCGTGCGAGGCCCACTCTTGCCGTCACCCTGACCTCAACCTCGGGTGCGGTTGCCCGTGCCGGGGTGCCGTCGGGCGCGTCAACGGGGTCGCGTGAGGCGGTAGAGCTTCGCGACGGCGACAAGTCGCGTTTCGGCGGCCTAGGCGTCCGGCGGGCAGTCGCCAACGTCAACGGGGAGGTTGCAGAGGCTCTGCGGGGCCGCACCTTCGCCGACCTCGCCGAGATCGACGGGCTCTTGGTCGACCTCGACGGGACCGAGGACAAGTCGCGCCTTGGCGCCAACGCCACCGTCGGCGTGTCGATGGCCGCGGCCCGGGCCATATCGGTCACTGCCGGCGTCCCGTTGTGGAGCACTTTCGCCAGCCCGGGCACGGCCCCGCGCCTGCCCGTCCCTCACTTCAACGTCGTCAACGGCGGCGTGCACGCCCCGAACGAGCTGGATTTCCAGGAGTTCATGCTCGCCCCGCTCGGTGCCCCGAGCGAAGCGGAGGCCGTGCGGGCTGGGGCCGAGGTCTACGCGGCACTGAAGCGCCGGCTCTCGGCCAAAGGCTTGTCCACTGGGCTTGGCGACGAAGGCGGCTTCGCTCCCGAGATCGCGGTGCCCGAGGACGTGCTCGGCGTGCTCGTCGGCTCGATCCAAGACGCGGGCTATGAGCCCAGCCGCAAAGGCGTGGCGATCGCCATCGACCCCGCGTCGAGCGAGTTCTACAGGGAAGGCAAGTACCACGTGGCGGGCGAGGCGCTCTCGAGCGAGGAGATGATCGAGCGCTACGAAAAGATCGTCGAGCGCTACCCGGTATGGCTGCTGGAGGACGGCTTGGCCGAGTCCGACTGGGACGGCTGGGAGCGGCTAACCGCGCGCCTGGGCGACCGGTTAGAGCTCGTCGGCGACGACATCTTGTGCACGAACCCCAAGATCATCAAAGAAGCTGTAGCGCGCAAGGTCGGGAACGCCTCGCTCATCAAGGTGAACCAGATCGGCACGGTCACCGAGGCCTTGGAGGCCATGAAGATCTGCCGCGAGTCCGGCTGGGGCCAGTTCGTGTCGCACCGTTCGGGGGAAACCGAGGACTCCTTTATCGCCGACCTTGCGGTGGGCACCGGCTGCGGCCACATGAAGACCGGCGCGCCGGCACGTGGCGAAAGAGTGGCCAAGTACAACCGGCTGGTCGAGATCGAGGACACCGAGCACCTGCCCTACGGCCTTCCCTGACCCAGTGACGTCCGGTGGCGGCTCGTACCGAGAAAATGGTTAAGGTCGGGGCTCCCAAGGTTGGTCAATCGCGGAAGGGGGGCCACCCGCGGTACCAAGAGGGCGGGTTCCTGACATCGAGCTCAGCAGGGTCCGAGCCACCTTCGAAGAAACGACCGGCCAAAGCCTCCTCGTTATGAGCGAGACGTTCAGCTCGACGACGCTCACTGACTCCCGCTTCATTGGCCAGAAGGTGCTGCAACAGGTGAACGAGCTCGGGACACTGTGCGTCTATGTCACCTTTGTCGACGAGCTCGCGTCTTTGAACGACGACCGTGAGCTCTACGACGTCTGCCTCGTGTTGCGCAAACGCGGGCGTGGCGCCGGCAAGGATGTGGAGGCCGGTGGGAAGTTGCCGCTCATGATGACCGGCGCAAACCAGGGCGGGAAGTCGACGCTTCTCCGTGCATTGGGACTGGCCCAGTTGATGTTGCAAAGCGGGATGTTCGTCCCCGCGCTCAGCTTTCGCGCCAATGTCTGTGACGGGGTGTTCACTCGTTTCAAGCGGGAAGAGGACGCCACCATGACGAGCGAAGACGGACGCGCAGGTAAAGGTCGTGTTCGTCACGCACCTCTTCGAGTTGGCTCGACGCCTTTGGACAGAACGGTCTCGAGCTTGCCTGTTCCTACGTGCTGAGCGGCTGGCTGATGTGACGCGCACCTTCCGCCTGGTCGAGGGCGAACCGCTCCCCACGAGCTACGGGGAGGACGCCTATTGGCAGGTTTTCGGGCCGGTCCCAGCAGCCCTGTCGGGACCGCCACGAGCGGGGCCTCGGAGACTCAACGAGATCCGAGTGAGGTCGTGAGCGAGCTCACACCAGGCGCAAAGGGCCGCACTGCACCGGCGTCGGGAGGCAAGCCGAAGGCGTCGCCGGCTCTCCGGTTCGTGCTCATGGTCGGCGTGATGAGCCTGTTCGCGGACCTCACCTACGAGGGCTCGCGCAGCATCGTCGGGCCCTATCTGGGGCTTCTCGGGGCGGGCGCCTTTGCTATAAGCGTCGTCACCGGCTTGGGCGAGTTCCTCGGTTACGCCCTCCGGCTCGTGTCTGGCCGCAGCGCCGACCGTACGGGCCTTTACTGGCCCATCGCGATAGGCGGCTACATCCTCCAGATGACGGTCGTGCCCTTGCTGGCCCTGGCGGGCAGCTGGCAGATTGCTGCGCTCTTGGTAGTGCTCGAACGTGTCGGCAAGGCCACGCGGAACCCGCCTCGTGACGCGATGCTGTCACACGCGGCCAAGCAGATGGGCTACGGCTGGGGCTTCGGGGTCCACGAGGCACTCGACCAGTTGGGTGCCCTCATCGGCCCGCTCGTGCTGGCACTGGTCCTTTCCCTCAAGCACAATGACTACAAGCTTGCCTTCGCTTCACTAGGACTGCCCGCGGGGGTCATGTTGGCGCTCTTGGCGGTGGCGCGCCTCGTGTACCCCCGGCCACAGGATCTTGAGCCGCCCACCACACACGTGACTACGACGGGCTTGCCGCGAGTGTTCTGGATCTACTTGGCTGGCGCTGCCTTGGCAGGAGCGGGCTTTGCGGACTACCCCCTGATCGCCTACCACCTGCAGCGAGCTTCCGTGGTGAGCAGCACAGCAGTTCCCGTCTTCTACGCCATCGCAATGGCCGTCAGCGGGTTGGGTTCGCTGGCTTTCGGGCGGCTGTTCGACCGCGCCGGCATCGGAGTGCTCGTTCCTCTCACGGTCGTCGGCGCCGCGTATGCGCCGTTGGCCTTCTTCGGGGGGTTCTGGGTGGCGCTGGTCGGGGTGGCGGTCTGGGGGCTCGGGATGGGGGTCCAGGAGTCCATCATGTCGGCGGCCGTCGCGCCTATGGTCTCCCCAGACCGGCGCTCTTCTGCGTACGGCCTCTTCACCGGCGTCTATGGCATAGCCTGGTTCGCCGGGAGCGTAGTGATCGGGGCGCTCTACAACCTCTCGTTTGCAGCGCTGGTGGCCTTCTCCATCGTCGCCGAATTGGCCGCGGTCCCATTCATCTTGGTGGTCCGAGCCGAAGCCGGGCATACCGGCAGGACGCGGACTTGAGCAGACTTCCTGAGATTGCCGCTATCGGTACGGGAGACAGATGACCACAGCTGACAACGCTTCAGGTTCACCCTTGAAGTTCTTCGCAGGTCTGCTCCGGGGTACGGGGGCGAACCTGACGCTCCAGCCGCCTTGTGGTTGCTTGGCGACCCATCTATCACCACTCTCGAGGAAGTTTCACCCGTTGTTGCACGTCTCGCACGAGGCATCGCTAAGCGTCAGCACGTCGCCCACCAGCTGCTTGAGGTCATCGTCGCCACGGCTGTCACACCCTGTACCACCATCACCCACAGTGTGTACCGAAGCGACGTTCGGAGCCGGTCTGACTGTCGCCCGCCGGCTGACCTTCTCCAGGTGGCACCTGAAGTTCTTGGGGTCGAACGGGGCCACACCGGCGTCGTGAAGACGAGCGCGGTGCTAGCCCAGCCAGGTCCTGCGGCCAGGCGCTGGACAGCCTGGGCGGCGCGGTGGCGCCGGAGGGCGTCCCCGGCTTGGGGAGGTAGGGCCAGGGTACGCCATCAACCACTGCAGGCAGTTCGGCCAAACCCAACCCTGAGTTGGCTCCCGGAGCCTCATCCGCCAGACTGCGTTCGCCCGGGGCTACCTGCCAGACCATGGTACGCTGACGCCGGTCACGAACGAAGTCCCAGCTCATGGCATACATGCCCGAGTAGCTCAGTCGGTAGAGCGACGCACTCGTAATGCGTAGGTCAAGGGTTCGATTCCCTTCTCG
>Ga0335072_10010670_pt1 | contig 13206 bp, 8 predicted proteins | sample Lox_Sample_21_FD_206725 | JGI IMG/M metagenome (GOLD analysis project Ga0335072, IMG submission 206725) | Soil microbial communities from Loxahatchee National Wildlife Refuge, Florida, United States - Lox_Sample_2.1 | ecosystem: Environmental > Terrestrial > Soil > Wetlands | place: USA: Florida...
GTCGGCTTCGGTGTCTCGCCGGTCGTCTCCGGACTGCTGTTGCTCATCTACATGGCCGCAAATCTCTCCATGAAGGCGCTCACCAATCCGATCCTGAGGCGCTTCGGGATGCGCAGTGTCCTCATCGTCAACGGCGCGCTCGCCTCCGCGTGCATCGCGGCGTGTGCGCTCATCTCCCCGAGCCTGCCGCGTGCATTGAGCGGACTCATCCTCGCCCTCGCAGGCGCGAGCCGCTCGATGCAATTCACAGCCATCAGCTTCGTGAGCTTCGCCGACATCGCTCCCGAGGAGCGCGCCTCGGCGAGTGTGCTCTCCTCGCTCACGCAGCAGATCAGCATGGGAATGGGTGTGGCCGTCGGCGCGCTCATGCTCAACTTCAGCCGCCTGCTGCGCCATGGCGCCGGACTCGGACTCCACGACTTCCGGCTCGCGCTGGTGCTCGCCGGGGCAATGAGCGCCCTCGCGCTCCCCGCCTACGCGCGCCTCGCACCGGATGCGGGCGCGGAGCTGAGCGGTCACCGGCCCGCGTAGGCCCAGTGCCGCGTCTGCGCGCTGCGGCCGGCGGCGCTTGGCACCGCGCGAGCCTGATATATTAGCTGCGCCCGCCCGAGGTATCCCATGACCGACGCGAAGATCATCTACACGCTCACCGACGAGGCCCCAGCGCTCGCCACCTACTCTTTACTGCCAATCGTGCAGGCGTTCACCCGCGCGGCGGCCATCCGCGTCGAGACGCGCGACATCTCGCTCGCCGGACGCATTCTCGCGAGCATCCCCGATCTGCTCGCCCCGGCCGCGAGGCAGGCCGACGACTTGGCCGAGCTCGGCGAGCTCGCGAAAACGCCGGATGCCAACATCATCAAGCTCCCCAACATCAGCGCCTCCGTGCCGCAGCTCAAGGCCGCGATCGCCGAGCTCAACTCACAGGGCTATCCAGTTCCCGAGTACCCCGAGGAGCCGAAGGACGATACCGAGCGCGCACTCAAGGCCCGCTTCGCGAAGGTCTTGGGCAGCGCCGTCAATCCCGTGCTGCGGGAAGGCAATTCGGACCGGCGCGTGGCGAACGCCGTCAAGCAGTACGCGCGCAAGCACCCGCACTCAATGGGCCGCTGGAGTCCCGATTCTCGCTCGCACGTTGCGCACATGTCGGCCGGAGACTTCTACGGCAATGAGCAGTCCGCGGCGATCGCTGAGCCGGGGAGCCTACGCATCGAGCATGCCGACCGGCAGGGCCGGGTGAGCGTGCTCAAGGACTCGGTGAAGGTGCTGCAGGACGAGCTGATCTCGGCGACCTTCATGCGCGCGAGCGCACTGCGCGAGTTCTACCGCGCGCAGATCGAGGATGCGAAGACGCGGGGTGTGCTGCTGTCGCTGCACCTCAAGGCGACGATGATGAAGGTGTCGGACCCGATCATGTTCGGCCACGCAGTCAGCGTTTATTTCGAGGAGGCGCTCACGAAGCACGCGGCGCTCTTCCGCGAGCTCGGCGTCGATCCGAATAACGGCATCGGGGATGCCTACGCGAAGATCCGGACGCTCCCGCAGGCTGAGCGCGCGGCCGTCGAGGCCGACCTCGCCGCGACCTACGCGAAGCGCCCGCCGCTTGCGATGGTCGACTCCGAGAAGGGCATCACCAACCTGCACGTGCCGAGCGACGTGATCATCGATGCTTCGATGCCCGCAGCGATTCGCGCATCGGGCCGCATGTGGGGACCCGACGGGAAGCTCCACGACATCAAGGCCATGATCCCCGACCGCTGCTACGCCGGGATCTACCAGGCGGTGATCGAGGACTGCAAGCGCTACGGGGCCTACGACGTGGCGACGATCGGCAACGTGAGCAACGTCGGACTGATGGCGCAGGCGGCCGAGGAATACGGGTCGCACGACAAGACCTTCGAGATCGCCGCCGATGGGATCGTGCGCGTCGTCGATGCGCGTGGGCGTGCGCTCACCGAGCATGCGGTGAGCCGCGGCGACATTTGGCGCATGTGCCAGACGAAGGATGTGGCGGTACGGGACTGGGTGAGGCTCGCCGTCGAGCGGGCGCGTGCGACCGGACTCCCCGCGCTCTTCTGGCTCGACGCTGAGCGCGCGTACGACCGCAACCTCGCCGAGCGGACGCGGCGCTACCTGCGCGATCACGATACGAGCGGACTCGATATCCGAATTCTCGCGCCGATCGAGGCCATGGGCGCGACTCTGGCGCGGTTGCGCGCCGGACACGATACGATCTCCGTCACCGGAAACGTCCTGCGCGACTATCTCACCGATCTGTTCCCGATCCTCGAGCTCGGCACCAGTGCCAAGATGCTTTCGATCGTGCCGTTGCTTTGCGGCGGCGGACTCTACGAGACCGGGGCGGGCGGCTCGGCGCCCAAGCACGTGCAGCAGTTCCTCGAGGAAGGACATCTGCGCTGGGACTCGCTCGGAGAGTTCCTCGCGCTTCAAGTCTCCATCGAGGATCTCGCGCGCAAGAGCGGCAATGCGCGAGCCGCAGTGCTTGCTCAGGCTCTCGATGCCGCGAACGGCAAGATTCTCGAATACGACCGCTCCCCGTCGCGCAGCGTGGGCGAGCTCGACAATCGCGGCAGCCACTTCTATCTGGCGCTTTACTGGGCGCAGGCGCTCGCCGAGCAGGACCGCGATACGGCGCTCCGTGCACTGATCGCACCGCTCGCCAACGAGCTCACGCGCAACGAGAGCCGCATCGTCGCGGAGCTGAACGGCGCGCAGGGCGCCCCGGTCGACATCGGGGGCTATTACCACCCGGATCGCGCGAAGTGCTCGACGGCGATGCGCCCCAGCACGACCTTCAACGGGCTGCTCGCCACGCTCGGGTGACGGCACCGGCCGTTCACCACCCCGGCCGCTGCCGATACGGCAGGAGCGACACATAGGCGAAGATGTCGTGGATCTTCCCGCCGCGAATCTTGAACGTCTCGATGATCTCGGTCGTGTTCGGGTAGGATGCGAGACTGAATCCGCTGCGCGGAGCGCCTGCGGCGCGGCGTGCGGGCGGTCGGATGTCGCCGGGATGCTGAAACATCACCACCGCGTAGACGATGCCGCGCTCGGGATCGACCAGCAGGAAGCGGCGATTCGTGATCTCGTGGATATAGGCGTAGAGCCTCGCGTTGAACTGCGCGCGCGCGCTCACGGCCGGGCGTGTCGCGGTGGCCGGTGCGGGTGCCGTCTGCGCACCGTTCTCGATGCGCACGCAGTCCTCCGCGAACGGCACGATATCGCCGTCGCCTCGCACGATACCGTTGAAGTACTGATCGGCATCGTCGATGAGCGCCGCGCGCGAGCTGCGCTCGCTCTCGGGCACGGGCTCCTCCCACAGCGGATCCGCAGTGACGAGCCGGTCGAACGATCCGTGTATTCCGCTCGCCTGGCGCACCACGAACTGCTCGATCTCGGTCAGGCGCCTGCCGCGCTCCTTGAGCCGCACGCCGAGCAGCGCCGTCACCCCATTTTCGGATGCGGTGCCGTAGAACGCGGCCTGCCCGCTCGCCGGGTCTTCGATGTAGAGCTTAAATGTGCCGAGCCCGTCGATGGTCTGCCACAGCCCATCCCCGAGCGACATCCGGTTGGTGTTCTCCGTGAATCTGACGCCGGGCGCAACCGGCAGACGCGACGGATCGTGCGCGACGAGCGCCGCAAGGTACTGGTCCATCAGTCCCTTGAGGCAGCTGCGCTCACAGTGCGGGCCCTGGGGCGCCGCGAGCGCCACGGTGCACGCGAGCGAGGCGCTCGCGAGTAGCGTCGCGCCCATCCGTTTCGGCTGGTTCCTGCTCATGACGCCTCCCATAGCGCAGTCGAGGATTTCGGCGCCGGCTCGCCTGCGAGGTCGACATGCTTGGTCTCCGGCCCCGCGAGCGCGCCGAGGCACAGCAGCAACCCCCCGAGCGCGAGCAACGCAATCGGTGTGAGCGGATAGGCGATCCATCGGGCGAGCCCGAGCATGTAGAACGAGTAAAGGCCCGGCAGCGCCGCTGCGAGGCTGAAACTGATCCCATAGCCGCTCGCGCGAATCTCCGTTCGGAAGCTCTCCGTCAGGTACGCTGTGATCACCGGCCAGAGGAGCATGGAGAGCCCGATGACGAGCGCGACGAGACCCACGAGCGTCGCGGGCGCCCGATACCCGCCGGCAATCAATAAATAGTAAAGAACGCACACCGGGGCGAGATTGACGATGCCACCCAGCAGGATCGTCCTGCGCCGGCCTATCTGTTGACCGAGCATGCCGATGAGCGGAAACGCGGGAATGACGCAGCCGGCGCCGAGCAGAATGCCGGCGTTCACCTGTGCCGTGCTGGCGCCGAGCACAGTCCCGAGCACGCCCGGCAGCGCGCCGACGGTCGCATCGAGCGTGAGCCAGGCGCCGCTCATGACCACGAACAGCTGCGCCAGGCGCGCACGGTTCGAGCGGGCGAAGAGCTCACGCAAGGGCGCATTGCCCCGCGAGGAGGCATGCCAGACGTCCGACTCCGGAACTCTGAGGAAGTAATAGAGAAAGAGTCCGCCGCCGAGCAGGGCACCGACGCCGAACGGAATGCGCCAGCCCCATACCGCATAGTGCGACTCCGGGCCACCGAGCGGTATCAGTCGCAGCAGCGCCGAGCCGAGCAGCGAGATGCACACGAGCGCTGCGGGGTAGCCCACATGAATGAGCGCCGCGTCGACCCCCCTGCGCTCCTTGCGCGAGTACTCCATGGCGAGCGGATTGGCAGCCGTGTACTCCCCGCCCACGAACGCCCCGGCGATGAGGCGCAGCACGAGCAGCGCTGCGATCGCCGCATCGCCCCACGCCGCCTGGCCTGGCAGCAGCCCGATGAGCAATGTCGCGACCGAGAAACCGCACGCCGAGACGAGCGTTGCGCGGCGGCGCCCGAGTCGATCGCCAAAATGACCGAAGATGAACGCGCCGATCGGGCGACCGATGAGCGAGACCGCGAAGGTGAGCGAGAGGATCGTCGCGCGGCCCTGAGCCCCGATGCCGGGCGGTACGAAGTAGACGAGCGCCGGGGCAAGTACGGTGATCGGCAGATAGATCTCGAACATGTCGACGAAGAAGCCGAAGTACGCCGCCCGCACGGCGCTGCGCGCAATTCGCTCGCGCGATTGTCCGGTGAGCAGTTGGGCGCGCTCCATATGGACGTTCACCGGACCAATTCTACGCGGCAGCGGGCGGATCGGAAGCGGAGGATAGTCCGGGCAATACGGAGCCGTTCGCCGCAGCGCCCGCGTGAGCGAGCGCGGGTAGCCGCGACTCCGCTACAATCCCACCGGCGGCGCGATGGCCGGCGGACGTGGTACTGGAACCGGTATCCCGGAGCCCGGTGCGACGTAGAGAGCATGGCATATTCGTATTCGTTCTCGCCGGAGCTCGAGCGAGAATGGGTGTGGGCCGAGCGCTACGCCACCCAGGGTGAGATCCTGCGCTATCTCCTCATGGCGACAGGCCGCCTGTTGCAGCCACGCGTTCCGCCGCTTCCAGGCCCCGACTCGTTCCGCGGGGCCGTCTATCAAACGAGCGACTGGCCCAATGCATCCCGCCGAGTGGATCCCGATCATTGCGCAGCACGCCGCGGAACTCACCGCATTCCAGCGCACGCCGTACCTCAGCGTGCCTGCGCACAATCGCCCGCTCGATCCGACGGCGCGACGGGCGCTGATGGAGAACTATGCGCCCTTCAGGAAAGGGCTTCGCACGGGCTTCACGTCGCGACTGCCCGTCGAAACACCGCAACCCTCGGCGCTCGATCGTCGCGGGCGTGTTTCCTCCGCCGGGCGCTGCGCTCACGATGCGGCTTCCGCCAAGCCGGGTGAGTGTGGAGGTGAGCCGCGAGCTGAGTCCTACGGAGCGGGCTCCCCGCGCGCGCATGAGGTGGAACTTCGCAGACCCCCAGGAGTCTCAAGCGTTGCAGGTCCGCGTTGCCATCAGATGATGCGCGCGTGATCCCGTCGCGAGCAGAGCGATAATGATTCCACGGGCACCGGGCGCATCCATCTGACTGTTGTGGATGGAGGTTCGAGTGATGCGCATTTGCTGCTTCCTGTCGGGACCGATCGTCGTCGGAATCGCTACGATGAGCCTGTCACCCATGGCCGCTTGGGCGCAGGGTACGAACGGAGTCGGTCAATTCGAGCTGAGCACCCGGAACGACCCCGAGACGCTCGCGTTTACCAGAGCTCATGAGCTGCTCGTTTGCAATCGAACCGAGCAGCATCCGATCAATCTCGAATCCCAGCTTCCCCCGTGGGAGGTGCTTGCAGAGTCGCCGGCTCGGGCGTCGAGATCGCCCGCGACGGCACTGAACGTAAGCTACCGCGGTTCGACACGCCGGCTCGAGCCCGGACAGTGCGACCTGCTGCGCGCTGCGACCGTGCAGATCGGCTCTGCTTCCGCGCTTTCGGCCACGAGCACGCTCCCGGGCACGGTCCGCGACGTGATTCCCGGTCGGGTCTTACGCGCGGAAATGGCGTCCGACACGCTCGCAGCGCAACTGCAGCGCGCGGATCAGACGACCCGCGCCGGCACGGCGGAGTTGAATCGTGCCCGCCGAACGCTGGTGCGGGCGACACACGCGCTCGATGCGACTCAGCGACTCGAGGCTCGGGTTTGGCGGGATGAGCGCAACGCGGGGCATACGGAGGAGAGCGCGCTCTCGAGCGCCGAACGATCGATCGGGTGATGCCGAGCGAAAACGGCGCTCTCGACCTTAAGAAGGCGGCGCCGGGGATCGCGGCGACGGCATCCCTCCCCCCGAGCGAGCAAGTATTTCAAGGGGCGCAACGCTCTGCCGGGGGGTCCTCGCGCTATGATTGGCGGGGACGCATTTCCTCGGATGCACCGGGGATCGCGGCCACGCGGCGAGCCTGGAGGCGGGGAGGAGTCAGATGGTCCGGCGATTCGGCGATCAGCACTTTTCAGGCGACTTCTTCCCGACGCTGCGCTTCGAGGGCGAAATCTTCGATTGCGAGGTCGAGGGCGAGATTCCGCGCGACATTCGCGGCACCTTCTATCGACTGGGCGGAGACTGGCTTTACCCGCCGGTGTCGCCGCATGACGCCCCGTTCAGTGCCGATGGCTACCTCTCGATGTTTCGCTTCTGGAACGGGCGCGTGGATTACCGGGGCCGCTTCGTGCGCACGCCCCGCTACGTTGCGAATCGCAACGCCCGGCGCCAGCTCTTCGGCATCTACCGCAACCGTTCGGCGGATGATCCGTCGGTGCGTTCGTTGAGCAGCACGGTCGCGAACACCACCCCTGTGGTGCATGCCGGGCGTCTGTTCGCGACGAAGGAGGACGCGAGACCCTACGAAATCGATCCGCACACGCTCGAGACACGCGGCGAATGGGACTTCTACGGAAAGTTCGCGAGCCTGACGTGCACGGCGCACCCGAAGATCGATCCCGTGACCGGCGAGATGATCTGCTTCGGCTACGAGGCGACCGGAGAGGCCTCCAGGGACGTATTCGTCTATTTCATAGACCGGTCGGGCCACGTGACCCGCGAGGTGCGCCTCGAGGCTCCTTACGTGAGCGAGATGCACGACATGGCGATCACTCGCACGCACGTCGTGCTCCCCATGTACCCGCTGACCACCGACAAGCAGTGGCTCGCTCAAGGCAACATTCACTGGTACTGGGACGAGCGCTTGCCGGGCTACCTCTGCGTGCTGCCGCGTGACGGGACGGCGCGGGATGCGCGCTGGATCAAGGGTCCGCCGCATGCCATGGTGCACACGCTCAATGCCACGACCGAGAAGAATCGCCTGGTGGTCGACGGCTCGGTGTCGGACGGCAATCCCTTCCCGTTCTTCCCCAACCGCTACGGCGCACCCTGGAGCCCCGAATCCGGAACATCGACCATTCGTCGCTGGACCCTCGATCTAGACTCCAAACACGAGGGCTGGGAGGAACAGAGGCCCTTCCCCATGGCGCCGGGCGGACTGCCGCGCATCGACGATCGATTCACCTCCATGCCCTATCGCTACGGTTACATGGGGTACTCGGATCCAACGCGACCCCGCGATGAGAAGCTTGCCGCGGGGCGCGCCTTTCCAATGACGAACTGCCTCGGTCGCTACCATGTGGGCAGCGGTAAGCTCGACACGCTCTTCGTAGGCAGCGACGGCACCCTGCAGGAAGCGTGCTTCGTTCCGAAGAGCAGTACGGCCACCGAGGGCGAGGGCTATCTCGTGGGTGTGTACAGCAATCTCGCCGCCGCGCGCTCCGAGCTCATCGTCGTCGATGCATTGCGCATGGAGGAGCTCGCGCGCGTCATCCTGCCTTTCCAGATCTCGGTGCAGGTGCACGGCTGCTGGGCGTCGTACGATGATCTGCCATTCGAGATGTGAGAACCGGCAAAGGGGGAGATCACCATGGGCATTCTTGCTTGGATCGTCGTCGGTCTGATCGCGGGCTGGGGCGCGGGGAAGGTGATGAAGGGCGGTGGCTACGGAGTCGTCATGGACATCGTGCTCGGAATCCTCGGCGGCATCGTCGGGGGCTGGATATTCGGGGCGCTCGGCATCTGGCACGGAGGCGGTCTCATCGGGTCGATCATCGTCGCCTTCATCGGCGCGGTGATTCTGGTCTTCATCACTCGCCTGCTCAAAAGAGCCTGAGCGCTGCACTGCCGTAGCGCAGCCGCGATCGGCAGCCCTTCGCGGCTCGGTCTTCGTCTATCGCCTCGATCGAGACAGGCGATCACGCCGCTTGCGCCCCGGCGGTATATTAGCGCTTCACTTTGAGAACGCGAGGCGCCCATGAGCAAAGAGGTCGAGGCAAGCTGCCCGTTCAATCACGCGGTCCGCGCCGGCACGACGAACCGAGACTGGTGGCCGAACCGGCTGCGGCTCGAGGTGCTGCGTCAGCATTCCTCCCGGTCCGACCCGATGGACACGGACTTCAATTACGCCCACGAGTTCGAGACTCTCGACCTCCAGGCAGTGAAGAAGGATCTCCTCGCGCTGATGACCGACACGCAGGAGTGGTGGCCCGCGGATTTCGGTCATTACGGACCGCTCTTCATCCGCATGGCCTGGCACAGTGCCGGCACCTACCGCACTGGCGACGGTCGCGGCGGCGCCGGACACGGCAACCAGCGCTTTGCTCCGCTCAACAGTTGGCCCGATAACGTCAATCTCGACAAGGCGCGCCGGCTGCTCTGGCCCATCAAGCGCAAGTACGGTCGCAAGATCTCCTGGGCCGACCTCATGATTCTCACTGGCAACGTCGCGCTCGAATCCATGGGATTCAAGACCTTCGGGTTCGGCGGCGGTCGCGAGGACATCTGGGAGCCCGAGAAGGACATCTACTGGGGCTCGGAGACGACGTGGCTCGCTGACAAGCGCTACGCCGGCGATCGGGATCTCGAGAATCCCCTGGCTGCAGTGCAGATGGGTCTGATCTACGTCAATCCGGAGGGTCCGAACGGCAAGCCCGATCCGATCGCTGCGGCGAGGGACATTCGCGAGACGTTCGCGCGCATGGCGATGAACGACGAGGAGACGGTCGCGCTGATTGCAGGCGGTCACACCTTCGGCAAGACCCACGGCGCTGGCGACGCGAAACTCGTGGGGCCCGAACCGGAAGCGGCCGGCATCGAGGAGCAGGGTCTCGGCTGGAAGAGCCGGTTCGGCGCGGGCAAGGGACGCGACGCAATCACCAGCGGCCTGGAGGTCACCTGGAGCGCTACCCCGACGCAGTGGAGCCACAGCTTCTTCTCCAACCTGTTCGGCTATGAATGGGAACTGACGACGAGTCCGGCGGGCGCGCACCAGTGGCAACCGAAGAATGGCGCCGGCGCCGGCACGGTTCCCGATCCGGAGGGCTCAGCGAAGCGCCGTGCGCCGACCATGCTGACAACGGACCTGGCGCTGCGGTTCGATCCCCTCTACGAGCGGATCTCCCGGCGGTTCCACGAGCATCCGGATCAGTTTGCCGACGCCTTCGCGCGGGCGTGGTTCAAGTTGACCCATCGCGACATGGGTCCCCGCGCGCGCTATCTCGGCCCCGAAGTCCCCGCCGAGCCGCTCATCTGGCAGGACCCGATTCCGCCGGTCAATCACGAGCTGATCGACGAGAAGGACAGCGACGCCCTGAAGGCCAAGGTCCTCGCTTCGGGACTCTCTGTCGCGCAGCTCGCCTCGACCGCATGGGCCTCGGCGTCCACGTTTCGCGGCTCGGACAAGCGGGGCGGTGCAAACGGCGCTCGAATTCGCCTGGCGCCGCAGAAGGATTGGCCGGTCAACCAGCCGTCCGAGCTCGCGCGAGTGCTCAAGACATTGGAGACGATCCAGAGCGAATTCAACGAGGCTCAGTCGAGCGGCAAGCGGGTCTCGCTCGCGGATCTCATCGTTCTCGCAGGTTGCGCGGGAATCGAGCGAGCCGCCAAGGATGCCGGTCACGTCGTGAGGGTTCCCTTCGCCCCGGGACGCATGGACGCCTCGCAGGCGGAGACCGATGTCGACTCCTTCGCCGTGCTCGAGCCGCTCGCCGACGGCTTCCGCAACTATGCGCAGAGCCCGTACCCGCTGCGGACCGAGGCGCTGCTGATCGACCGGGCACAGCTGCTCACGCTGACGGCTCCCGAGATGACGGTTCTCATCGGCGGATTGCGCGCCGTGAACGTCAACTTCGGACAGTCCAAGCACGGCGTCTTTACCACGCGTCCGGGGTCGCTCACCAACGACTTCTTCGTCAATCTGCTCGATATGGGCACGGCGTGGACACCGGCATCGGAGGCCGGGGAGGTATTCGAAGGGCGCGATCGGGCAACGGGCAAACTTAGATGGACCGGCACCCGCGTCGATCTCATCTTCGGCTCGAATTCCGAGCTGCGGGCGCTGGCCGAGGTTTATGCAAGCGCCGACGCGCAGGAGAAATTCGTCCGTGACTTCGTCGCGGCCTGGAGCAAGGTGATGAACCTCGATCGTTTCGACCTCGGATGAGCCGCGCGGAGGATCAGTGGCGAGATGCCCAGGCGAGTCCGTCCGGCTGCGGTCCCACGTCGATGCGGTCCACGAGCGCCATTGTGCCCATGTCCAACACGGCGACGTAGTTGTCGGACGTGCACGCGACGTAGGCCCGCCTGTCATCGGGCGCCACCAGCACACCGGCACAGCCCCTGCCGACATGCATGCGCTTGATCTCGGTGCGAGCCTTGGCGTCGTAAATCAGAACATCGCCGGTGCGTAGACTCGAGATGAGGACTCGCCTGCCGTCGTGGGTGAACTTGACGCGATTGGCGCCGATCGCCTTCGCGTCGAGAACGTGTGCCAGTTTCCTCGCCGCCGTATCGATCACATAAACTCGTCCGGATGCGGAGGACGCCGTCCACACTTCCTTGCCGTCGGGCGACAGGTCCACGCCCTCCGCACCCCTTTCCGTCGCTACGAGTGTGTGAACCCATACGAGCGGCGGACGAACGCCTGCGGGTGGCCTCGGTGCGCGCGAGCGTGGCGCAAACGGAAGGTTCCGGGCCTGCTCGAGCGCAAAGATGCTGAGCGATCCGGACATGACGTTGGTCGCATAGATGCGCTTTAGATCGGGCGTCAGCACCAGCATGTGGGTCCAGCTCTGACCGGTGCCCATGATCCAATCGACCTGTCGGGACGCGAGATCGAGCCGGGCGATCGCCATGGCGCCCTGCGCGGTAAACCACAGCTTGCCACTGGAGATGGCGAGACCGTGCACGCCCGTCAGCGGGCCGGTGTCGATCGGCGCGAGCGCGCGCTGGCCGATGAGATCGAGAACGTCGATTCGATGGAAACTGGAATTGCCCATGTTCGAGACGTACGCGGTTCTGCCGTCCGCGTCGGCAATGACCTCATGGGGATCCGGCCCGATCGGCATCTTCGCAACGACCGCGTCGGATAGCGGATCCACGATGGCGAGCGTGTGATCCCCCTTCGAGGTCGCGAGTAAGGCATTCGCGGGCGTCGCTTCCGCAGCAAGCGCGTATCCTCCGATCGCGAGCGCCCACGCTAGCGCTGCGCCGATGAGCAGAGCGGCTTTCTTTTGCGGCATGGCACGTCCTCGGTCGATCCGCTCGGTGCGGCGCGGCGGCACCCACGCATGCTAGCGCGAAAGTCTCGGGTTATCTCCTATTCTCGATAGCGTGCGAGCGCATCCCCCAGGGCCCGCTCGAGCGCAGCGAGCGAGGCAGCGTAGTTCCGCCAGCGCGCGAGTCCCTCGCGAAAAAGCGGCTGGCGCACCTGCTCGGAGCTCGCGGTGCTGATGCTACGCACTGTCGCGTGAAAATCGAGGCAGCGCGACTCGTAGTCCAACTCGCAGTACTCCAGCATCCGCCGCACGCTGCCCGCGAGATCCTCGACCACATCTTCGTATTGCACACGCAGCACGCGCCCCGGCAACACCGCGTTCCAGTGCTTCATGAGCTCGAGGTAGGTGCGGTAGTAGCGCGCGATGTTCTCGATGCTGTAGGTGAAGTCCTGACCGCTCGCGAAAAGCTGCCTCAAGTTACTGAAACAGCACGCCATGGGCTCACGTCGCACATCGATGATCCTGGCGTTCGGCAGCATGAGATGGATGAGACCGACGTGGCGGAAGTTATTCGGCATCTTGTCGATGAAGAATGGCGCCCTCCCGCGGTAGACCCTCGTGTCGGCCAGGTAGCGCGCTCCGAGGCGCTGGAACTCCTGCGGTGCGAGTGCGGCGAGCGCCGCCGGATAGCGCGGATCAAGAGCGTCGGGCTCGCGACCCTGGAGCTCGAGTGCGATGCGCGGGACGTGAAAGAGCTCCTGCGTCCCGTCCACCTGCGTATGCGAGGCGAGGATTTGCTCGATGAGCGTCGAGCCCGCACGCGGGAGGCCCACGATGAAGATCGGATCGTGAGCCTTCATGCCGACGCCGACGCGCGCGGCGAAGAACGGCGCGCTGCACACCTCGATCTGTCTGCGCGTGTTGATCTCGGTGAACTCGGCGCGGTAGCGGCTCTCGGCGAGCTTGAGCGCGTTTCCGCGCTCGTAGTACTGCCACGACTCGGCGTACTCGGCGCGATCCTCGAGCGCCCTGCCGAGCGCGAAACACAGAGGGTAGCGATCCGTACGCTGCGTTGTCGGCGCGCGCTCGGCGCTTCGCATGCGCTCGATCTCCTCAGGCGAGAAGCGATACGTTTTGAGATCGGCGAGGCTCCAGTACGCATCGCCAAAACTCGCTCGCACGGT
>Ga0335072_10010671_pt1 | contig 13206 bp, 9 predicted proteins | sample Lox_Sample_21_FD_206725 | JGI IMG/M metagenome (GOLD analysis project Ga0335072, IMG submission 206725) | Soil microbial communities from Loxahatchee National Wildlife Refuge, Florida, United States - Lox_Sample_2.1 | ecosystem: Environmental > Terrestrial > Soil > Wetlands | place: USA: Florida...
GGTGGCGGCGCGAATAGAGAACTTCAAGATGGCAGACGCGAATCAGGCGCTGGGGCGGGTACGCAAGAATCATGTCCGGTACCGGGCGGTGTTGGCGAATTAGAAAACCAGGGACCACAGACAAGAGGCTGGAAACCCCGGGGCAGACTGTCGGTGAGCGTTCGGAAGCGGACGAGTCGCTGGCGGAAGTGGACAGCGACAGGATGCAGGTCCCGGATGGCTACGGGCTTGCCCGGGGTGTATGCTCTGCGCATTCAGTGGCATAGGCACGCGGCGCCGAGTCATCGAGGGCTGGCACTGAACGTGCTGCATAGGCGGATCACGGAGGGGTGCGCAATGGCTTACGCAGAAAGAATTCGAGACATGATTACGGGGCCCCTGCTGGAAGAGATTGTGAAGCAGAGGGTCGCTGCCGGGTGGCACCTGGTGTCGGTAGAGTGGCGGCGAGAGCTGCCGGACAGCGAGATACCAAGTGAGGGCGCTTATCCGGAGGATATTCCTTACGGGCTGCGCATCTCGGACGACTGCAAGGGACTTGAACTGGACGAGACGGAGCAGAAGGTGCTGCTGCAGATGATGGAGATGCTGGTGCAGGACTTCTCGTTTTCGAGCATCGCGAGCGATCTGAATGAGAAGGGCTTCCGCACGCGCGAGGGGAAGCGGTGGAATCCGGTGGGGATCTTCAACATGATTCCGCGGCTGATCGATGTGGGCCCGCGGCTTTTCTCTCTGGAGGAGTGGGAGAAGCGGCGCGCGAAGTTTGCGCGGATGGTGTAACGCCCGCCACGAGGACAACGAAAGCGGCCGCCGGATTAGCCAGGCGGCCGCTTTTTTGTGGAACCAGCGTGCGGGACGCCAGGGCGCATCCTACGGAGAAGATGAAGCGACGGAGAAGGGACGCCGCGCTTCAGCACATACACGCGGGAGCGCCCGATGCGCGGGTTCCAACCCATTCCAAGGCAGGCTGAAGGAGACAAGCGATGAAAGTTTTTTCCGCCAATCTGGATAATCTCCACAAGCTCTACATCCATCAGTTGCAGATGCTGCTTTCAGCCGAGAACCAGATTCTGGAGGCATTGCCGAAAATGATCGACCATGCCCTGGATGTGCAGCTGCGGCAGGCGTTTCAGTCACACATGCAGGAGACCCGCCTGCATGTGCAGCGGCTGGAAGAGATTCTGGGCGAAGAGGCTGGCGAGGCGAAGAACGCGAAATGCAAAGTGATGGCCGCGTTGGCGACCGAGGCGGAGGACATGGTGAAGGATGCGGCCGACGACTCGGTGCGCGATGCGGCGTTGATTTCTGCGGCGCAACGCGTGGAGCACTACGAGATTGCCTGCTACGGGGCCGTGCGCCGCTGGGCGCAGGTGTTGGGCGAGCGGCAACACGCTGAGCTGCTCGACAAGACGATCAAGGAAGAGGGCCATGCCGATCATCTGCTGACGGAGATTGCGGGGCGGGTGAATCCGTATGCGGAGAAGGCGGCGTAGGCAGGTTACGAGTTACAGGGATTACCCCACCCAAGCCAGCAGCAGGCTTGAATGGGGCACCCCAATTTGTTCTCGCTCAAAGATCGCTTACTGTTTGTTGACGTCGACGTAGTAGTGGTCGGTATCGACCTGAAAGTCGTCCTTTGAAAGAGGCGTCTGCATCGTCTGCCACTTCGTGGTGGGGCGGATGATCTGCCAGTGGTCGGGGCTGCCGACGCGCACCGGCATGGCGAAATCGTCTTCGTCGGCGCGCCACTTGTACATCACGGAGCCAGGGGCTTCGCCGAAGAGCAACTCGAGGCGCGGAATTTGCGCGTGGCGCAGGTACTGATTGAAGATCGGCGTGAGATTCATGCCGGTATGTTGATTGCAATACGCGACGATGTCCTCGGTGAGGATGTTCTGATATTTGAAGTGCTGATAGAGGTCGTGGATCAGCGCGAACCACTTCGCGTCGTCGTTGATGACGCTGCGCAGGGTGTTGAGCATGAGCGCGCCTTTGAAGTACTGATCCTCAGGCGGCTCGGCGTTGACTCCGCGCTCGCCGACGATGGGGCGCTGGTTGAAGATCTTAGGTTTGTAACCGTTGAGGTAACGAATTGCATCGGACTTGCCCCAGCGGTATTCGACATAGAGGCTCTCGAGGTAAGTGGTCCAGCCTTCATGGATCCACATATCGGAGGGATCGGCGGCGGTGATGCTGTTGCCGAACCACTCGTGGCCGCTCTCGTGAATGATGATGAAGTCGAAGCGGGGGCTGATGCCGACGCCGGTCCAGTCGCGGCCGAGATACCCATTCTTAAATAAGTTGCCGTAGGTGACGGCGCTCTGATGCTCCATGCCGGAGTAAGGGGCCTCGATGAGCTTGTAGCCGTCTTTGGCGAAGGGATAGGGGCCGAAGTAGTGGGTGTAGGCCTCGATCATGCCTTTGGCCTGGGCGAATTGCGTCTTCGCCTTGTCGAGATCTTCGGGCAGCGCGTAGAAGTCGAGCGAGAGGTCGCCTAGCTTGTCGGAAAAGTGCTCGTAATTGCCGATGTTCAGCGAGACGTCGTAGTTGTTGATCGGATAGCTGACGTGCCAGTCCCAGCGCGTGTAGCCGTCGCCGAGGTCGGTCTTGCCGACGAAATGGCCGTTGGAGACATCGGTGAGGCCGTTGGGAATGGCGACACTGATGTCCATATCCTCGACTTCGTCGCGCCACTGATCTTTGTTGGGCCACCAGATGCTGGCGCCGATGCCTTCGCAGGCGGTGTTGATCCAGTCGTGGCCGGCCGGATCCTTCTTAAAGGTGATGCCGCCGAAGCGGCCGGTTTCCTGGGGGTGGCCGGAGTAATAGAAGTCGATGGAGTAGGTGCGGCCGGCGTGGAGGGTCTGCGGGAAATCGACGAAGACGGCGCTGCTGTCGCGCTCGTATTTGAGTTGCGTGGAGCCGTAGAGAATTTTGTCGACGTTGAGCGGGTCCTGAAGGTCGAGCTGGATGCGGTTGCCGTCGCGCAGCATGCGGAAGCGGATCGTGTTTTTGCCCGAGAGGTATTTCTGAGCCGGATCGACGCGAATGTCGAGGTGGTAGTAGAGCAGATCGTTGTTGGAACGGTAAGGGCCGTAAGCGCCGCGGAGGATGGCGGTGCGCGTGGGAACGGGGACGACGGAATCGTCGCGGCGGACGCGGGGACGGACCTGAGTTGCCTGGCCGGACGCGGGCTGACCGGATTGCACAGCCGACGCTGCGGGCGCTGCCTGGGCGGGGGGCGTGGATTGCGGGGTTTGCGCGGAGGCGGGCGCGGCGAAAGGCAGGACGAGCAGAGAGGCGGCGATCAGGCGGAAATCGAGCATGGCGGTATGCTACCGCGGATGCGTGATTTTTGTATTCATTTCTGGATACCGCGAAAGGCCAGGGATCAGGGGTCGGGTCCCAGGCTACGGGCCGCCACGCAAGCCAACCGAGGGCTTGCGTGGGGCAGCTGTCCGAGTCAGGCCGTCACGGGGGCGTTTCTTCGTGGACGGCGGTTGGCCTGAAGGATTTTCTTGCGCAGGCGGAGAGACTTCGGGGTGACTTCGACCATTTCGTCGTCGGCGATGAACTCGATGGCCTGCTCGAGGTTGAGCAGGCGCGGGGGCGCGAGGCGGATGGCGTCGTCGGCGGTGGAGGCGCGCATGTTGGTGAGCTTCTTTTCGCGGACGACATTGACGTCGAGGTCGTTATCGCGGGAGTGCTCGCCGATGATCATGCCTTCGTAGACCTCAATGCCGGGCGGGGAGAAGAGGATGCCGCGGTCTTCGAGCCCTTCGAGCGCGTAGGCGGTGGTTGTGCCGGTGCGATCGGCGATAAGGGCGCCGGTGGGGCGCTGCGGGATCTGTCCCTGATGCGGCATGTAGCCGTCGAAGAGGGAGTTCATGACCATGGTGCCGCGCGTCTCGGTGAGCAGATCGCTGCGGAGACCGATGAGGCCGCGGGACGGAACGCGGAATTCGACACGAACCCGGCCGTAGCCGTGATTGTGCATTTTTGTCATCTCGCCCTTGCGAGGGCCGAGGTGCTCAATGACGACGCCGACAAACTGCTCGGGTATGTCGATGGTGAGGTGCTCGACCGGCTCCATGAGCTTGCCGTCAACTTCGCGCGTGACGATCTCAGGGCGGCCCACCATGAGCTCGAAGCCCTCGCGGCGCATCATCTCGATGAGGATGGAGAGCTGGAGTTCGCCGCGACCGAGAACTTTGAAGCTGTCGGGCGAGCCGGTTTCTTCGACGCGGATGGAGACGTTGGTGAGGAGTTCCTTCTCGAGGCGCTCGCGCAGATTGCGCGAGGTGACCCACTGGCCTTCGCGTCCCGCCATGGGACCGTTATTGACGGAGAACTGCATGGCGATGGTGGGCTCGTCGATGACGATGGCCGGCAGCGGCGCGGGATTGTCAACGTTGGTGATGGTTTCGCCGATGGTGATGCCTTCGACTCCGGCGACGGCCACGATGTCATCGATCTCTGTTTGCTCGATATCGACGCGCTTGAGGCCGCTGAACGAGAAGAGCTTGGTGATCCGGGTTTTCTGGAGCGAGCCGTCGCGCTTGGAAATGGCGACTTCGTCGCCGTTGCGCAGCGTTCCCTGAAAGACGCGGGCAATGGCGAGGCGGCCGAGGTAGTCGGAGTAATCGAGGTTGGTGACCTGAATTTGCAGGACGCCATTGGGATCGCCTTTGCCCATCGGGGTGGTGGCGAGAATGGCTTCGAAGAGCGGCTGCAGGTCTTCGCCGGGCGTGGCGGCTTCGGTGCTGGCCTGTCCAAGCTTGGCGTTCGTGTAGAGGACGGGGAAGTCGAGCTGATCCTCGGTGGCGTCGAGATCGATGAAGAGGTCGTAGACCTCGTTGAGGACTTCCTGCGCGCGAGCGTCGGGGCGATCGATTTTGTTGATGACGAGAATGGGAGGCAGGCGCGCTTCGAGCGCTTTGGAAAGCACGTAGCGGGTTTGCGGAAGCGGGCCTTCGCTGGCGTCGACGAGAAGCATGACGCCATCGACCATGCGCAGGGCGCGCTCGACTTCGCCGCCAAAGTCGGCGTGGCCCGGAGTGTCGACAATATTGATTTTCTCGCCTTTGTAATGGATGGCGGTGTTCTTGGCGAGGATGGTGATGCCGCGCTCGCGCTCGAGCTCGTTGGAATCCATGACGCGGTCGACGTGGGCTTCGTTGGCACGCCAGGTACCGGCCTGGCGGAGGAGTGCATCGACGAGGGTGGTTTTGCCGTGGTCGACGTGGGCGATGATGGCGATATTGCGAATAGTGCTCAAGCTCAATCCTGGGTGAAGTTTTTATGGAAGCGGAGGCGGGTGGCAACCGGAAAAATGCCGGGTGACTCTGCCGGCGACAGAAAAATGACGAACTTTCCGCGGTGCAAACAGCTTCATTTTCAGTTTATCAGCGGCGGGGCAACGCCGTTTCCCGCGCGCGCGTCCCGATAAGGGAGGGAAAGACTGTGCGGCGAGGAGGATTTTTATGGATCGATTGAAACGCAAGGGGCTGGCGCTGGGCGCGAGCGCAGCGCTGACCCTGACCTGCGGTGCGTGGAGCGCCGCACAGACACCGCAGAGCACGCCACAGAGCAGTCCGCAAAGCACGCCAACGCAAAGCACACCGCAATCCGCGCCGAGTTCGCAGACGCCGGGAGCGCAGGCTGCACCATCCCAGAGCACGCCGACCACGGGCGCGACGGAGCCGGCGCAGCAGACCATCCACATGGTGGAGGCGAAGGCTGAACTCGGCAAGACGATCGATTCGAAGAAAGCAAAGCAGGGCGATGCGGTAACGGCCAGGCTGGTGGCCGATGTAAATGTTCCCGACGCGCAGCCTCTTCCGAAAAACACGGTGCTGGAAGGGCACGTAGACCAGGTGACCCCATCGGATCACAAGAGCGACGCGACGATGGTCGTGACCTTTGATAAGGCAAAGCTGAAGAGCGGACAGGAAGTCCCGATCAAGGCGACCGTGCTGGCGATGGCAGAGCCAGCGCTGATGACGTCGGATGCCAGCGGCGGTGGTGGGGGAGCTGCCGGAGGCGGAATGCCAGCCGGCGGCATGGAGCCCAGCAGCGGCGGAGGGGGCGGTTCGACCGGCGGCGGTGGTGCGCGCGGGGCTGGCGGAAGCAGCGGGAGTTCGGGATCGTCGGTTCCGACGCAGCAGCCGCCAGGCATGGCCGATGCCGGCGGCGGATCCGGTGATTCGGGGCAGCAGCAACCTGCCGGCAACAGCAATGTGCCTGGCGTGAAGCTGACGAGCGACATCCACCAGCACAATTCCGCGACGTTCTCGTCGAAGGGAAAGAACGTGCACGTGCCTGACGGGACTCTGATGGCGATGGCGATCGGGATCGTTCCCGCGGGTGCGCAGGTGCAGTGAGAACCGCGAGAAACCGTTAGCGAAAGACTGTCAGCATACTGTCAGCAGGAAGCCGTCGGCAATGTGCCAGAGGGGAGGAATTTCCCCTCAGCACATTGCTGACCGCCTGGTGCCTGGCGCTATTCGTAGCGGAGAGATTCGATTGGATCGAGAGCGGCGGCGCGTTTGGCAGGCAGGGTGCCGAAGATGACGCCGACGATGCAGGAAGCGGCGAGACCGATCACGGCCGACCATCCGGAAACCGGCACGCGGTAACTGGTGAGGAAGCGCACCGACCAGGGAATGCCGAGGCCGATGACCGCGCCGAGGATGCCGCCGAAGAGGGAGACGAAGACCGCTTCCATGAGGAACTGCAGCTTGATTTCGCGCGCGGTGGCGCCGAGGGCCTTGCGGATGCCGATCTCGCGCGTGCGGGCGCGGACCGTGGCCAGCATGATGTTCATGATGCCGACGCCGCCGACAGCGAGCGTGACGCCGGCCACAAGAATGAGCATGATGGTGAGCGCGTTGACCACGGTGCCGGCGAGAGTGATGAGCGCGGTCATCGTCTGCGTCGTGTAAACGGAATTCGGCTGGTGGCGGCCGGAACTGTGCACGGCTGCGACGATCTGTTTCGCGGCGGTTTCCACGTCGCCGGAGTCGCGGATGGAGAAGTACATCTCCTTCACGTTGTCAGTACCGGTGAAATAACGCGCGACGGTGTAAGGGACGAGGATGGTCTGGTCGGCGATTTCCGTTTCGCCGAAGGTTTCGACTTTCTCCTTGAAAACTCCGACGATCGTGAAGGGAATGCCGCTGATCTGAAAGGACTGGCCGATGGCCGAGTCGGTGCTGCCGAACATGGCGCGGGCCAGGGGCGCTGTGATGTCGGCGACCTTGGCGTGGGTGGCCTCATCTTCATCGTCGAAGAACCGGCCAGAGAGCGAGACGAGATTGCGGACGTGAACGTACTGGGGTTCGACGCCGAGCACCAGAATCAGGTGGGTGCTCCCGGCAATGCTGATGTTTTGCCGCATCTCGAGAACCACAGAGGACTCGGAGACGGCGGGAACGACCTGATCGATGTAGCGCTCATCATCCCAGGTGAGGAAGTCGCTTTGCGTGGTGGTGACGGCGCCGGAGCCGCCGCCGGCGTATTCGAGATAAACGAGATTGGTACCGATGCCCTGGATTTCGCTGAGGATGTACTGGCGACCCGTGGCGGAGATCGCGACCACGAGGATAAGCGAGGCGGTGCCGATGCCCATACCCAGGGCGGTGAGCATGAAACGAACTTTGGCGGTGCGGAAGCTGTCGATGGCCAGCCGCGCAATCTCGCTGAGCATGATGGTCTGGCGCGCGGTGGCGAGCGTGCGCTCAAACGAGAGACGGTGGTGATGCGCGGGATCCTGAGCCATCTGGTTAACAGGATGGCACAAGCGGGGTTCGGGATACTTTCATTACGCCAACTGCAGCGACCAGCGCAGGGGTTTGCCTGGTACGCTGGCGCCGTTGAGTTCGACGACGCCTGTGGTGGAGTGCTTCGGCGCAGCGGGTAATCCGTTGACCGTGGATGTGACGGCGCGCTCGGCGAGTTCGGCGGGGAATTCGATGCGGATCGTCCATGAGCCTGGTCGAGAGGGCGCGTACCAGCCTTCAAAATGAGCCTCCGCACGACGCCTGACGCCGACGAGGGGTGACTCAAACCGGTAGGCCCGCTCGGGCAATGTGAGACGCAGGCTGAGGCCTTCCGGGATGAAGTTGATGCCGAGCAATTTCGTTGCGGAGTAAAGAAAGCAGGCGTGGGAGTGGAGGTTGAGGACGGGGAAGTCGTCGCCCTTGAAAGACGGATCGCCGGTGGCGCCTGGTGTTTTGCTGAAGGGCGCGTTGTATGAGTCGGAGCCGCTCCAGATGCCGTACCAGATATCGGGATAGGCTTCGGCGTGAGCAGCGAAGGAATTGCGCATCCACTCATCCCACGCCATCGCGGGGTCGACGCCGGCGAGGGCCCAGACGAGGGTTTGGTTGAGCGAGGGCCAGATGCCGCCGCGAACGACGGTGCCTGCGCCAAACATTCCGGGCTTGGTAAGGTCCGGACCCTGATTCATCTGCGTGGCACCGAGGGGGCCGAGGCGCAGCTCCTTGTTGATCGTGGCCACGAGGGCGCGGGTCTGCTCAGGCGTGGTGACGCCGCCCAGGATCGCCCAGGGTTGCGGCTCGATCCAAAGAGTGTCTTCGCCGAGCCAGCCGAGAGTGGGGCCAAGCCAGCAGCGGCGCAGCCATTTGCCGGTCCACTGGGAACGGGCGGCGACGCGATGCTTGTCGGCGGCCTGGTGCAACTGTGATTCGAAGCCGGCATTGGGGGCAGCATAGCGGAGCAGGCGCGCGTAGTTTTCAAAGACCCAGGCGGACATTGCGGAGTTCAGTACGCTTTCGCCCTGGGCGGTGGCTTCTTCGAGATGAGAGCCGGCCCAGGTGCCGAGGAGACCGTCGTTCCAGTCGTCGGAAAGCATACGGCAAACGCCATGCTGGCCGAAGCCGACATCGTTCATCTGGTGATGGAAACAGCGGGCGAGAAGATTGGCGACTGTATCGGTGCGGCCGGGTGGGTTACTGTAGTGCGCGGTGATTGTCTCGCTGAGGAAATCGATGTCGCGCGTGGCGAGGATGTATTCACTGACCGCCCAGATGAGCCAGAGGGGCAGGTCGCTGCCGTTGTCGGAAACCATGGGCGCGATGACGCCGTGGCCGGTGAGTCCGTAGGGGACGGAGCCGTTGTCGCGGACTTCGCTGAGCGTGTAGCGCAGAACGCTCTTGACGATCGAGGGGTCAGTGAAGAGAAACGGCAGACTATGTTGCAGTGGATCGCGGGCCGCGCCCTGGAATCCCATGACGTACTGGTAGTAGCCGTTCTGATTAAGGATGTGCTGGCCGAAATAGTCGTCAAGGGTGAGGCTCGAGCGCAGGCAGTAGTAGTTCCAGAAGGTCTCGCGTCGCACCCAGTCCGTGCTGTCGACCGCAAAGATGGGGGCGGAGCGCTCCCACGCTTTGTGGGAATCGGCGAGTGATGTGGTGGCACGGGATCTGTAACGGTCGACGAGTGAATTGAGGTCGAAGCCGTTGGGCAGATAACCGTAGAGAAAGTACAGAGTCTTCGACTCGCCGGGGCCGAGCGCAAACGAGCGCTCGAGCAGCAGTGCTGTGCCTGATCCATTGGAATCGAGCTTTCCGTCGAGGGGATGAGCGAGGCCATCGGGATGGGCGGGTCCGCCAGAACCAAAGAAGGCTGCTCCGTCGGTGGCGTACGCGCCTGCCGGGGCGTCGAGCGAGACGAGAAAGGTCGCCGGTGCGTCATGACCATCGAACCATTCGTCCGGCGGCGGGTCCTGCACCGGCGAGATGAAGCCGTTTGGATGAGCGCTGAGCGAATCGCGCATGCGCTGCCAGATTGCGTCTTCCTGCGGCGTGCGGCCGGTGAAGTGACGGTGCTCGAGAAGACCGCCGCTATCGGCTTCGACACGATGCGTGGCGCGTGCTCCAGCCCGGCGGCGCAGTTCGGGCGGCGTGCCGATGCGCGACCACGAGACGATGAAATCGCGGAAGGAGAACTCCTGGGTTTGGCAGCCCCAGTATTCGATCCAGCGCAGCGATGCAGGTCCGGAACCGAGATTCTGAATCGTGACCTGGGAGAGGAGAACGGGGTCGTCGCCGAAGGGCGCGGAGATGATCTGATCGACGGAATATGTCTTGCTCCAGACTTTTTTGCGGAAGTAGCCGATGCCGAAGTGGCGCTCGAACCAGGGTGTTCCGCCGGCGTACCAGGTGCTGATGGTCTCGTTGCCGTCGGTGAGCCAGCCGAGGCCGCCAGCGTACTGGTGATTGTCGGGGTCGAAGTCGTTGAGGAAGCGCGGCGCGCCTTCGTCCTGGCGAACGCGGACGGATCCGTTATTGGAGGCGAGGGCGACGATGCGATCGTTGCCGACCTGATGGATGTGCTCGGTGGGGCCGAGGACACCGCGCGGTGTTACGGCGGTGTGCGCTGCGGGATCCTTCGTCTGGTCGCAGGTGTACAGATACGCGGGCAAGCCCCACTGGTCGGTGACCCAGATTCCGAATTGGCCCGAGCCATGGGGACGAGGCTTGAGGTCGCCGGTGGAATGCGTTGTGGAAGGCTGTGCGGCGGTCGAGGCGTTCTGCGGAGGCGCCAGCATTCCGAAGGCGTGGGGGGCCGCGAGGGCCGAACCCAAAGAGGTGAGGACAAAGCGTCTGCGATCCATGATGGTTGAGCGCATCCAGTATCCAGCGGAGAAGGCAGCACGTCCAGAGCGAGGAACAGTAAAATAGCCCGAGCCTGAACAATCCCCATTTCCGGAGAACCCATGAAACTGACACTGGCTCTCACCCTGCTGGCTATGGCGATTCCCGCCTGCGCGCAAACCACAGAGAAGGATGTCCTGCTGAAGCACTGGAAGACCTCGGGCGAGTTCACGGTGGCGGTGGCCAACGCGATGCCCGCCGATGGATACGGATTCCGTCCGGTGCCAGTGGAGATGAGTTTCGGCGAACTGATGGTGCACATCGCGCTGGCCGATCGCGGAGCGTGCGCGAATGCCGGGGGAATCCAGCCGCCGGCGCTGCCGGACAAGGTGACTGGCTGGGCGAAGGACATGGAAAAAGCGGATGTGGACAAGGACACCGCGGTGCAGTTCCTGACGGACACGTTCGCGTTCTGCGCGCAGGCGATTACACAAATGCCTGAAGCGCGCATGAACACCGTGGTGGGCAATCCGGCGAGGAATCTGACGGGCGGCGAGTGGCTGTGGGCCTATTTCACGCACACGGCCCATCATCGCGGGCAGGCGGAAGTGTATCTGCGGCTGAAGGGGATCAAGCCGCCGGACTACACGTTCTAACTGGGGAAACGGGCAGAGAGGACCGTTGTCTCTGCCCGCTCACTGGGGACACCCGATTACAAAGCGACGGTGACGGCTTTGACTTCGGTGTAGTTATGAAGGACTTCCTCGCCCATTTCGCGGCCCCAGCCGGACTGCTTGTATCCGCCAAAGGGGAGCGAAGCGTCGAAGACGTTGTGGCAGTTGACCCACACCGTGCCGGCGCGCAGCGAGCGCGCGACCTTGTGGGCGAGCGAGAGATTCTGCGTCCAGACCGACGCGGCGAGGCCGTACACGGTGTCGTTGGCGCGCTTCACGATGCGATCGACATCCTCATCGGAGAAGGGAACGGCGCAGACGACGGGGCCGAAGATCTCCTCCTGCACGACCTTCATGCGCGGATTGGTGTCGGTGAGCACGGTGGGGCGGACAAAGTAGCCGCGATCGAAGCCGGAGACCGGTCCGCCGGCGGCGACTCTGGCGCCATCCTGAATGCCCGACTCGATGTAGCCGACGACCTTCTGGTACTGCTCGTCGCTGACGAGCGGACCCATCTGGCAGGCGGGATCGAGGCCGGGGGCGAGCTGGATTTTCTCGGCCACGTGGCTGACGCCCTCGACGACCTTATCGAATACCTTTTCGTGAATGTAGAGGCGCGAGCCGGCGCAGCAGCATTGTCCGTGGTTGAAGAAAATGGCGCTGGCGGTGCCGGAGACGGCATGCGGCAGGTCGGCATCGGGAAAGACGATGGCCGGCGATTTGCCGCCGAGCTCGAGCGTGACCTTTTTCAGATTGCCGGCAGCGGCTTTCACGATGAGCTTGCCGACTTCGGTTGAGCCGGTGAAGGCCACCTTGTCGACGAGGTCGTGTTTGGCCAGCGGCGCGCCCGCGCCTTCGCCATAGCCGGTGAGGACGTTGACGACGCCTGGAGGAAATCCTGCTTCGTCGATGAGCTGCGCGAGGCGGAGGCCGGAGAGGGGCGTCTGCTCCGCGAGCTTGAGGACGATGGTGCAGCCGCAGGCCAGCGCGGGAGCGAGCTTCCACGCCGCCATGAGCAGGGGAAAGTTCCACGGAATGATCTGCGCGACGACGCCGATGGGTTCGCGCGTGGTGTAGGAGTGGAAGTCGTATCCGGCGGAAAGCGGCAGCGTGGAGCCGGAGATCTTGGTGGCCCAGCCGGCCATGTAGCGGAACATGTCGGCGGTCAGCGGCACGTCGGCGACGCGCGCGACGGAGAAAGGCTTGCCGTTGTCGAGAGATTCGAGTTCAGCGAACTCGTCGTTGTGCTGTTCAATCAGGTCGGCGAGCCTCCACAGCAGCCGGCCGCGCGCCGAGGGAGACAGGCGCGCCCACTGGCTGTCGTCGAAAGCGCGGCGCGCTGCCAGCACCGCTCGATTGACGTCTTCTTCTTCGGCTTCGGGCACGTGGGTCAGGACATCGCCCGTGGCGGGATTGTAGACGGGGAAGGTCTTGCCGGAGGCTGCATGGACGAAGCGGCCGTCGACATACATCATGTGGCGGCTGGCAACGAATTCAGCGGTAGTGCCGCTGACGCGGGGGTCGAGAGTGAGGGTAGCCATAGGTTGACCTCGGGGTGCAACCGGTCACGAACGGGCGCGAGCCCGGCATCCCGGAGAACTCAGGAGACCTCGCGCATCCGGGAGCGCCGCATGCCGGATTTTGCACGCAAGCACACTACCACCGCGGGTTGTGCGTTGGCGAGAGGGGCAGGACCGGAGGAATGACGGATGCGGAATTGACGTCGACGCGCAGCGGTCAATCGCTCCGCGTGGCGCGAGCAGATTGCACAGTTTTCGTGGCAGCCGCCGTGCAGATGTTCAGGAATGAGGCGTGCGGTCGGGGACGTGTACCGCGTTCGGGGCCGTCATAACCGCGGGCTTGCTCGCCGGCGAAGGCCGCTCGGGTGGGAAGTGAACCGTCACCGCCGAGCCTGA
>Ga0335072_10010672_pt1 | contig 13205 bp, 12 predicted proteins | sample Lox_Sample_21_FD_206725 | JGI IMG/M metagenome (GOLD analysis project Ga0335072, IMG submission 206725) | Soil microbial communities from Loxahatchee National Wildlife Refuge, Florida, United States - Lox_Sample_2.1 | ecosystem: Environmental > Terrestrial > Soil > Wetlands | place: USA...
TTATTCCTGCGCCGGCAGTGGCGAGCGTCCATCCGACAGCAGCACTCCGTTTCCCGAGTCTCGCGGCGCGCACGGCCAGCAACATAAATAGGCTGCTCGTTATCAGAATGAATGTCATTATGGCGGCATTGACGGAGCTGTGAAACGGCCTAGGCCAGTGCGTGCTGGCGTTACGTAGAAATCCATACGCTATCAGAACTGCCGCGAACGTCATGCCATCAGCGATGATGAACAACCAGATTGCGAGTTTCTTCGACGGCACTGCCAGGGGAGATGGCTCAATGAGTTCTTGTGAGTGCCCCACAACCATGTCACCTTCGCTCACGATCGCCTCCAATCCTCCCGCGATTGCAACTACAGCTTCATCCAAAGTAATCCCAGCAGATACAACCAAAGCAAATCCATAAAATGCCAATACTTTGTAGCTACGCCCAGCGTACTGCTTTGCAGCGTAACCTTATGAACCTTACCAATGATATAAATGATTCCTCCAAGACCTCCCAACACATGCAGCACGTGGGCACCCGTCAGAACGTAAAAGAATGAGTGGCTAGGGTTACTCGCCAAGTAGAGGCCCTCGCTGTTGAGCTGGTGCCAGGCAACATACTGCCCGATGACAAACAGCAATCCGAGTGCAAGAGTTATGTACAACCACAATGCCGGCGCAGTCCCGTAGCCCATGGGGACCGACTTATGTCGTTTGAATGCTCGCACGAACATCTCGAGTGTGATGCTGCTGCCTAGTAAAATAAGGGTGTTGAAGTAAAGGATCGTCGGCAGATCGAAATGGTGCCAATCTGTGCTCGCTCCCTGACGCACGACCATGGCACTTGTCAGGGCGGCGAACATCATGACAATTGTGGCAATCCCCACCCAGATGGCCGTGCTCTGTGGCGGCGGCGCATTTTCATGCAAGGACAAGAATCGTCTGCCGTTTGGTGTCAATCCTGTTGGCCCGCCACCACCGGTCAGTCTCGCCGTGGGAGGGTAACTCGCCGTCAGTCTATCCTCAACGATTACGCCCATATTGACTTCGTCCTCTTTGCGCCTGATGAGTATTTGTTAGACGTCATCTGTTTGTCTCTGCCGCCTCCGGTTGTTCCTCTTCGGGAGAGTCCTGCATGATGTAGTCGGATCCGGTCGCGCTCTGCACACCGTACTGATAAGGATCGTGATATACGATCGGATGGCGGCCGCCAAAGTTATCGTAGGGTGGCGGTGAAGTTGTGGACCACTCGAGACTCGTAGATTCCCAGGGATTATCAGGGGCTTTTTCACCCCAGAAGCGGCTGTGTACCAAGTTGTAGAGAAAAATTAGCTGCACCGCGCCCGTGAACAGTGCTGCAACCGTTGCAAATCGATGAATTGGTATTAGGTTCATCGTGTAGTCGTCGACGAACGCCTGATAGCGCCGCACGTTGCCGGCCAAGCCCAGGTAATGAAACGGCATGAATATGCAGTACACCCCAACGAACGTGAGCCAGAAGTGCAATTTCCCAAGTCGTTCACTCATCATCCGACCAAACATCTTCGGAAACCAGAAGTAAGTTCCAGAGAATATTCCGAAGATGGCCGCTACAGCCATGACGAAATGAAAGTGCCCGACTACGAAATAGGTCGCGTGGACCATAATGTCGATCGGCGGCTGGGCCAGAAAAAAGCCACTCACTCCCCCAGTGATAAACATGGAAATAAAGCCCAAAGCGAACAAAGACGCCGTTGTTATTCGCAACCTGGACCTATAAAGACTTCCAAGCCAGATTAAGACCAGAATGGTCGAGGGTATTGTGATAATCAGAGTCGGAAAAGAAAAGACCAACGATGATATGGGGTTCATCCCGCTCACAAACATGTGATGTCCATAGACCATATAGCTCAGAAAGGCTAGCGACAGCATGCTACCAATGACCACCTTGTAACTGAGTAATGGACGTCGCATGAACGTGACGAGAACATGTGACACAATGCCCATCGCAGGTACGATTGCGATGTAGACCTCCGGATGACCAAAGAACCAGAATAGGTGCTGCCATAGCAGCGTTGAGCCACCAGAGTGAGGTTGAATCTGTCCACTCACTACCAGATTCGAGGGGATGAAGAAGCTCGTGCCGACCACATGGTCCATAATCAGGAGGATGCAGGCTGGCATCAACACTGCGAAGGCCGTTAGACCCATGCATGAAGTTATGAACCATGCCCAAACAGTGAGCGGCATTCGGGACAAGCTTAGACCTTTGGCCCTCATGTCGAGAGTCGTAGGGATGAAGTTCAGCGATCCAAGTAACTGCCCCACACAGAACACCGCAATAGACAGCGCCCAAAGGACTTGTCCCACACCTTGTCCTGGCCCGGCGACGGCGCCGACTGCACTTAGAGGGGCATAAGCGGTCCAGCCAGACAACGCCGGACCATCGCTAAAAAAGAACGACGAGACGAGAATGCAGAATGCGACAAATGTAACCCAGAACGACATCATGTTGATGTGCGGAAATGGCATGTCCTCCGCACCTACCTGAATCGGCAAGAAGAAGTTGCCAAATGCGGCAAACGGCGCGACTGTCAGCACAAAAAAGACCATGAACGTTGCATGCATGGTCATTAGCTGTAAGTAGTACTCGGGTGTCAACACGCCCCCAGGGGCGCCATTCGGCGACAGCCAGGCAAGGCCAGGAATGCGCAAGTCGGTCCAACCGAGATGAAGGCGCATGATCCACGACAAGCCCATCCCAACGAAGACTGCTACCAACCCCAACCCGTAGTACTGTTTCCCAATTACCTTGTGGTCCGTGCTGAAGATGTACTTTCGGATAAAGCTCTGCGGAGGGCCATGATGCTGTGTAGCGTGTGCGCGTAAATCGTGCATGACTCTTTTACCTCTTCGGTTCTAGTCAACTTTCTGCTATGACCTTTTACTGCAGAGCGGCTTCCTTTTTCAGCCAGTCGTTGTAGTCAGATTCAGACATCACGTCGAGATAAGCTTTCATGTTGTAATGACCCAGTCCACAAAGCTGAGTACAAACGATCTCATACCTGCCAATCTTGTTGGCAGTGAAGTGTATGGAAAGATCCAATCCTGGGACAAAGTCTTGCTGAATGCGTAGCGCAGGCACGTAAAAGGAATGTGAAAGATCTCTGGCATGCATCATCAGCTGTATCTCGCGGTTTACTGGTATCGCCATTTCCGCGGTGACAATGTCATCCCTTGACGCGGGATCACGGTCAGTGTCCAAACCAAAGAAATTCTCAGTTGCATCATTGATGAGATCGGGGTGAATTGGTCCGAACACGCCATCGGGCCCCGGATAACGAAAATAAAACGCGAATTGTTGCGCCTGAACTTGTACAGCGACGGCACCCGGCTTGAGCGGGGCAAAGTAGACTTGCGCCCAGACCTTGCTGCTGACAGCTCCAAGTATGATGACCTCGGTACCGACGATCAGGAATGCAAGTATCACCATTCCAAGTGCGCCGCCGGGCAACTTGCCAATCTTGTGCTCTCGGCCGCGACCAGCATAGGCCCATATCATCAAGGCAAGAACAACCTGTCCTGCGAGGAAACAGATTCCTGCCTCTTTCATGGTTTCATCTATCTGGTGATCGATCGCCGGACCTTCACGAGAAATATCGGGCGGTGGCTCCCACGTGTGCCTTAGTATCGGGACGGCTGAAAGCGCGGCAATGATTACAATCGTGACAGCAAGAAGCTTTGCCACTCCCCCCTCCTTCTCTATAGCCCGGGCATCCGGCTCGCTCGCAGAAGAGGCGGCCAACCGGGTCTCGCTCACAGCGTAAGGCTTTTGCTTAGTTGCCCTGAAAGACCATATGTCACATCACATGAGCGGATGAGGCCTTGAACGTAAAATCCGACTTAGCAGCTTCTCCAGCACTTACGCTCACTTTCTGAGTTTGCTTGCCGTACGTTTCTTGCCACGCCGTCACAGTGTAACTTCCGGGAGGCACATTATGGATCGTGTAGTTGCCATTATCGTCTGTTGTCGCATACGGACCTTTCACCACGACAAACCAGCCATGCATCCAGGGATGTATGTTGCACTTTACCGGGATCGCTACTTCCTCAGCCTTCCAGCTTTGAATAATCGGCGCGGCCCCTGGAGGCTGAGAGCGGTTCCAGGGGATATTTCCCGTCATAGGGTTGGGTTCCGGGTGAATGTTGTGTGTCGTCTGATCACTGGTAATTACTTTGTACTCTTCGCCGACATCCATGGCCAAGACATGGGGTGTGTACATACAATTCTTCTGGTCGAAGACAGGAACGGCAGAGGACTTCGAGGCGCTTCCACTCAGCCCCTCAGAAATGTACAGGACAACGTTTTCTAAAGCGTTATTCGGACCGACCACGACTAGTTCAAGATGCGCAGGATTATTGACGTGCTGCTTGACGCACCAGGGATCTTTCGACATATCAATGCCGCGCATGTGTGGAGCCGTACCCTCCAGCTTGACGGTGCCCGTAATGGACCCATCGGCGGCGGCGCTGACCTTGTGCCGTGTCATTATCGACGCTATACATACAAGGGCGATGATCAACACAGCTGCTTTCAACGTGTGTCCTTGCTTAGCGGTCATTTACGTTCTCCTAATTCGTATCTACTCACTGCGATAACTGCAACGCATTCAGAGGCTTCAGGTTAAGTTCTTTCGCGATCGCCTTTTCTTTTTTGTTGTACTCGTTGTTTGGCTGCAGAGTCCGCAGGAAAAACACCAGTTCCCAAGCTTCGTCGGGTTTAATGTTATCGGCGAACGATGGCATCGGTGTTCCATCCAATCCGGTCATAAAGACGCGGTATATGTCTCTATCTGTACTGCCGCACTTCGGACGTGCGCCCGAAGAAAAATCGTAGGGAAGAATGGGACGGCCCAGATCATCGGTGAGGGTGGGAGCGGAAGGACCGTTTGCTTTGCCGGTGACTCCATGACACTTCCAGCACTGCACCCTCGCAAACACCTCTTGTCCGGCTTTGACCCGTTCCGGTGTGACCTCCGGTTCGGCAGGAATTGTGATGGGAGTTCCCGGCTTCTCCGTTTGCCAGCGCGGAGAGTAGTGCTTGATCCAAGCCACCAGATCGGCACGCTGCCGATCGGTGAAGGTGTTCCACGGGGGCATGTTGGTGCGATCCATTCCGCGGGCTATCGTGTCAAAAAGGTCCTGGTCCACGGGCAAAGTGCCTGTCGGAGTAGAGCGGCACTCAAATACCGCGAGCTCGAAGTCCCGAGGTTTCGCGTATGTCGGCGGAATAAACCAGATCGCGTTTTCTCCGTTGCCATCGCCAAGATCGCCATGACACCCCACACAATAGCGACGATAATCGTATTTGACGCGGTCGGAATTTGCGTTGCCGGTGAGGTTGCCGATATGGCTGGTCACGGCGGGCGTATGGAGCCATTGTTCCTGCTGATACTCGGTTATCTGTGCCAGGGCGACGCAGGGCAACGCAAGCAAAGCTATGACAACTACTGCTCGCAAGAGTTTCGAGTTCATTGCTATCCTCAGAAGTCGAAGTCAAATCCGGTCAGGAATTCGGTGTAAGTGGCGTTGGGACTGCTCAGGCCAAGCAACGGTCCGGTGCCGATCTGGTGCATCCAGTTCCACTCGTTGTGCCAGGCAAATCCGGCGCGACTGGTCATGAACGGGTTGTAACGAAAGGCCAGCGTGTAGTCGGAGATGTTGCCCAGGTTCGACGCCGAGGGCCCCGTCAGTCCATTCGGTCCGGTGAATCCGGCGGCATATCCGGGCCCGTTCGCCTGCTGCGACATGTGGATGGTTTCGTAGCGTCCAATGAAAATCAGCTGCGGGCTGTACACGTAATGCGGCTCGATGGTGACCCCATTCCAGCTTGGAGCCTGCGAACCCACCGGCAGCGTCGTTCCCGGAAAATTGTTGGCTGGGCAGCCGGGCGTGCCCGCTGCCGCCCCGCACGTGGTTCCACCATTCCCATCCGTGGCGACCGCATTGCCATAGCCTTGCCCGAACCAGGCGTTATCCGATCCATGCTGCGTGACAACCTGAACATCGACGTGCGGGCCAAAATAAAATTGGCCCACAAAGCCCTCGCGACTGAAACCCTTGTTCGCGATTCCCGACCCCGGAATTGGTACCGAACCCGTGGTCAGGTAGTAAGTGGCTGCCTCTCCCACCATGGCATAGGCCCCGATGCGTTCCACTCCCAGCTTGCCGGCATCGAAGGCCTGACTCGCGGTGAAGAACCCCGTGTAGGAGTTCGCGCCCAAGGTCAAGTTCACGTTGCCATCGTTCGAACTGATCAAGGACGCCGAATAGCGAGTCCGATCATTCGCAGAGTGGCCCATCACTTCAACCCCCAGCTGGTTGTCTCCGATCTGGCCGAAGATGTTGCCGTCCCCGGCGGGAATGAAGTGATAGAGCTGATAAATCCCGCCATTACCGGTCAGCGTCAGTATGCGCTTCTCGGAAAGCAGATTGTCGAGTTCGAACCTGCCCAGCTTGATGTTGAGCCACGGACTGCCGAATAAGTTATCCAAGCGCGCGAAGACGCTCTCGAAGTGAAACGCGCCCGTCGGATCCGACGAGGGCAGTACGTAGAACGAAAAGTTTTTCTCCAGTGTGCCGCCGGTGTGGAAGTCCAGGCCGCTGAGGTCAAATCCTGAGCTCTCGATGTTCTGCGAACTGGTTGTCCCGGTGGCGACTCCGCCCGCATAGCTGTCGACCACAACATTTTTGGTGGTGACGACATGCCAGATGGGCGTGATGCGGAAGGTCACCGGCCAGTACGACGGATTCTGCCAAATCGGCGAATCGCGATCATTCATCAGCTGATAGCCGTTGTCCTTAAATTTCTGGCCAAAATAATTCAGCATCGGCCACGACTCATGGCACGCTGAACAGCGCAAACCATACTTGCGTGCAAAAGCGGGTAAGGCATTCGCGGTTTGCAAGGTTGCAAGGACAATGGCGGCAACAACAATCCAATGGGTCCAATATTTATGCGCAGGGCTCATCTGGTCCCTCTCGCTCCCCACTCCGGAGCATACTGGTCCTCAATTGTGTCTTCGTACGCTCACTCCCACCGAGCGCTCGCGTAAATCGGCTAGTCCCACGCTACAACGCGAGCCTTGGAGGGCAAGCGTCAAGTTCCGACACGCTGAGTGTCTGGGTAAATGAAGGGTGAAGCGAGTGCCTGGACGATGAGTTTCGTCTCTCAGAAAGATTCCCTCCAGGGGGACGAAACCCGAGCGCACCGCATTCCTATAGATCGGCAATGCTATAATTTCCACACCTTTTCGGAGAGTCGCATCTCCGGAGCGCACTCCTCAGCGCTCAGCATGGAACGCAACAAATACTCCACAAGGAAGTCCCATGCAGAACTACACAATTCTTTTGGTCGATAGTGACCTTCATGCGCGACGCCTGACTCGGTCTCTTCTTGCGAGTCACTACCAGATTCTGGAAGCATGCTCGGGTGAGGAGGCGTTGCAGAAACTAGCCAGCCAACTTTGCAATTGCGTGTTGCTCGATCTGAACCTTCCTGGTCTTGATGGAATCGCAACTTGTCGAGCGATTCGAGCCATCTGGAACACTCCGATCATCGCTCTGTCAACAGCGGTTTCTGAAGCCGACAAGGCAGTTATGCGCCAAGCTGGAGCGGATGACTGTTTGAGCAAACATTGTGGAGTTCAAACCTTGCTCAGTGCCATCCAGACCGTCAACAGGAAGGCGCTAAGGACCGACGGAGCGCCCCGCATCCTTGTGCTCGACTCCATATCTATCGACTTCGAGAGGCATCGGGTCATGGCCCCTGATCGGGAACAACGTCTGACCCCTAAACAGTACGAACTGCTTCGTTACATGGTCTCGCATGCGGGACAGGTTCTTTCTCATCGCCGGATGTTGCAGGCGGTGTGGGGGCCGGACTATGGCGATGAAGTCCAATATCTTCGAGTGTTTGTTAACCAGTTGAGAAACAAGATTGAGGAGGATGCTCACCATCCCAAGTATCTACTGACGGAGCCGTGGATCGGCTATCGATTCGCCCCTCCCATGTAAGTGGGGGATAAGGGGAGATCGTCCAAAGAGTTTCAGCGTTCAGCGAGCTGTCGCCTCGTTCAGTATCGATCGAGCGCTTTGCCTAGGAGGTTCAGGAATTCGCGCATCTGACGAGATCTGCTGTAGCACCGGAGCGACAACTTGAAATTCGATGAGCTTTCGTCGGTTGTTGTGCAAACGCAATTCCTTTAATTCCGCCTCCAAACCACTTGGATTATGCGCAAGCAACTGCTCCAGTTCCCTCCGGAATGTCACAGTGGAATCAATGTCTTCGAACAAGCTCGCTAGTTGCCGAACTCGCCGATTCTCAGTTGAGGTATAGACGAAGTGATGTTGAGTAACGCCAAGCTGGTACGTGAAGGATTTCGAAATGACGGCAGGATTTTGATTGTCTTCGTGTGCGATTCTTCCGGCAAAGAAGTTCAGGTCTTGAGCCAGATCAAAAATCCGGGTGCGAACCGCACGTGAGGCTGTGAATTCCAGCGTGTAGGGAACGCCGGTCCGCAGATCAGAGTTGGGAAAAGACTTATAGGATACGCTCCCCATTGGAGTGATTGCGACCGAATAGTATGGCGGATCGGCAGTGCTTAGACTCCACGTAAATGTAACCGTGGGAACGGGCTTAGGGTGAACGGTTCCGCCTTGCAGATTCCAGGAGTTCTCAGAAATTAGCAATACGCTGACCAGCACAAAAAACAGCGTCGCTCTAATCCGATTCATCGCCAAGCCGCTTTGGACCCGTTACTCCGATTGGACCACGACAAATGATGTGTTTCCGCCTCGGTTGATCAGTAACACCACAGCTTGGGAACCTGCCTCGCGAACCAGCCGATCGTACTCGGCAACCGAGGTCACCGGATGCCGATTCACTTGCTCGATCACATCGCCGCGCTGCAGGCCGACTTCGGCTGCCGGCGAACCATCGGGCACTTGTGTGACCACCACCCCCTTCACATCGGAGCCCAACCCAAGTTGCTGCCGAATATCGTCAGTGAGCTCGTCCACCTGAACGCCGTGCATGGGACTATTTTCCGCTGAACCTTCCGCGGCCTTGCCAGCACCCTTGCCCGAGGGAGCCTCGCCTAGAGTAAGGGCGATATCGCTCGTTTGCCCATTGCGAAGGACTTTTAGATGCACATTCGTTCCCGGAGCCATGGTTCCCACTTTCAGCCGCAAATCATTCGGCCCAGTGACCGGTTGCCCGTCGATTTCCGTGATTACGTCCCCCCGCTGCAAGCCAGCTTTTGCTCCCGGACTATTGGGCTCAACACTTCCGACTAATGCTCCCTTTTCCGCGGGGACGTTGAACGCCTTCGCCAGATCGGGCGTAACTTCCTGGATCCCCACGCCGATATAGCCGCGGACAACCTTGCCGTGCTTGAGAATCTGATCCATGACGTATTTCGCCATGTTGATTGGGATCGCGAACCCGATTCCCTGATTGCCTCCGGAACCTCCTGAAAGGATCGCGGTGTTAATGCCAATGACTTGCCCGAGTGCGTTGATCAACGCGCCGCCTGAGTTTCCGGGATTGATCGCTGCATCCGTTTGAATGAAGTCTTCGTAATCCTCAATATCGAGTCCGTTTCTTCCCGTGGCGCTGATGATGCCCATCGTAGCCGTTTCACCCACACCGAACGGGTTCCCAATCGCGAAAGCGTAATCACCCACGTGAAGCTTCGAAGAATCTCCGAGCGTCACCGTGGGCAAACCGGTAGCGGCAATCTTGACCACCGCAATGTCGGTTTTCGGATCGGCTCCGATGACCTTACCTGGGAACTGTCGCTTATCGGGCAGCATCACTTTGATTTCCGTCGCCTTATCAATCACATGGTTATTCGTCAGGATGTAACCGTCGGCGCTGATAATGACGCCGGACCCGAGGCCCTGCTCGCGCTCCTGCCGCGGGGCGCTCGGAAGCTGCCCGCCAAAAAACTGCTGAAAGAACGGATTGTTGAAAAACTGGTTCTGAGGGACTTTTACAATGCGCGAAGACGCGATGCTTACGACAGCCGGGAGCACCGGTTTCAGAACGTTCGCGAAGCCCATCGATGTGCCCACATCGTTCGCCGCGCCAAGAGCGCGGCCCACAAATACCGGCACAAGCTTGGCGTGTCCCAGCGGCTCCGCTGCCCAAGTTCGCGCAAACAGACCGAGGACGCCTCCAACCAAGAACATGATTACCAGGGAAAAGATAACTGCCGAACGTCGCAACTGCATTATCCTTACGCTCATCACCGCTCTCTCCTCGTCAAGCCCGCCTATCTGGTGACTTCACCGATGGCCAATACCGCTCGGTAGACAGAAAGGTTTCGCACCGTGGACCCCCAACAGTCAGTTGCTTCTCTGCATCATTTTGTTGCCTTGGATGAATGGGTGATCAGAACGCAGAAAAGATTCCGTGCAAGACAATAAGATTGTGAACACGGACCAGACAGGCGGGAAATACTCATAAAAGGTGACTCGCGCAACCGAGGACCAGCGCTGAACTTTCGTGAGCGCGTCCTTAAGTTATTTCAACACTGCTTCGGACTTGACCTCATTTCGGGCTCTTCCGCGCGCCGGTGAGAAGTGAAGAGAATAGATAAGGCCGAGAACCAGCAAAATGCCACCCCACCAGATGTTCGCATGCAAATTGAACAAAACGACCTTGTCTTGAGGCGGATATACGAGTTCGTAAATTCCCCGGCCGAAGATCAGCGCTCCATTGACAAGCAGTGAAACGCCGATAAAAAACCAGATCGAAAGCGAACCACCTGATTTCATGCCTCCCCCTACCAGAAGATAATCTGTAAGACTACAAATCCGATCGCAACTACAATGCCCCAGAAGACAGGGCTGTGAAACATGGAAGCGTGCTCTTCTTTCGGAATCGGCGTCAGGCCATAGACCAGGTCAGTCAACTCGGCCTCGGGTTTCGGCCTCGTCAGCATGCTGACCACCACCGTGACTCCGACGCATATCAGCCAGCTCCAGAGCGCGCGAAACATATTCTGCGCCTGATCCTGCGCCTGCGACGATAAAGCCACGTACCGGACCGCGGTGGGATCGATCTTCACCCACCCGTACATGCCGACGGAAGACAGGGTTCCGGCAAACAATCCCCAAAAGCCCCCCGCCGGAGTCGCTCGTTTCCACAGCATTCCTAGAATCACCGTTCCAAACAGCGGCGCGATGAAAAAACTGAACAGCGCCTGCACATAATCCATGATGCTCTGCGCATTCATCACCAGGTACGCGGTTCCGATGCTGACCGCAACTCCCAGCAGCGTGCACCACCGCCCCATGGTGACCTTGGTCTGATCCGATGCGTTCTTGTTGATCAGCGCCCCGTAAATGTCATAGGTCCAAACGGTGGCGAAGGCACTTACGTTACCAGCCATTCCCGACATGAAACCTGCGATCAGCGCGGTGATTCCAAGCCCCAACAATCCGGGCCCGCAATAGCGAGCCAGCATGAGAGGCAAAACCTCGTCATAGCTATGCAACCCTTGTGCGCGCCCGGCGTCGGACCATGCGACATCGCCAGGGACGAGTCGCAGAAGGTGCCCAGCGGGATCGCGCAGTAAAGCCAGACCGAGCAAGCCCGGAAGAATCACAATGAACGGCACCATCATCTTGAAACCCGCGCCGATGATCGGAGCGAGCTTGGCGGAACGCAGATCCTTCGCTGAGAGAACGCGCTGAACCACCAGAAAATCCGTGGTCCAGTAACCCATGGCAATGACAGCACCGAGTCCGAACACGATACCAATCCAGTTGATGCCCATCGGGTTGGCCGAGAAAGCTCCCAGCGTCGACCAGAGATGAGTGTAGGAACCCGGATTAGGAACATTCTGTTCGGTGAGATTTTTAAGAATTTTGGCTTGCAACCCCGTCCAGCCGCCAGCTTCCACCAGGCCGAGAATCGGGATCAGCAAGGCTCCAGCCCAGATCAGAAAAAACTGGAGTACTTCGTTAAAGATCGCCGACCGCAGTCCACCCAGCGCCACGTATACCGCAACCGTGATCGATGAAACCCAGATACTGAAGTGAATGTCCCATCCCAAAACGACCCGCATCACCACAGCCATGGCGTACATGTTGATCCCACTCATCAACACGGTCATCACTGCGAATGAAATCGAAGACAACGCCTGGCTGTCCGCTCCGAAGCGAAGCTTCAGATATCCGGGAACGGAGTGCGTCTTGCAAATGTGATAGAAGGGCATCATCACCAAAGCGAGAAACAGCATGGCGGGGACCGCTCCGATCCAATACCAGTGCGCGGCGAGAATGCCATATTTGTAAGCGTTTCCGGCCCAGCCCATGAGCTCCAGGGATCCCAGATTGGCCGAAAGGAACGCCAGGCCGGCGACCCAGGCCGTCATTTCGCGTCCGGCCATGAAGAAGTCTTCACCCGTGTTGGCTTGCTCCTTCAAGTACAAGCCAATGGCCAAAACCAGAGCAAAATAGAAAATGATAATGACGAGATCGACTGGCGAAAGATGCACAAGCGTGGGGGAAGTAGCGAACAACAAAGCGGGAATCATGATGATTTGACCTGTGCGAAATGTGGATTGGGGGCAGACCAGAACTGTTTCACTAGAGGAGGAGCTGGCAAGCGAGAACCGTTGGACCTCGTTCGGTCAATCGAACGCCGGTAAACGTTTACGCTCAATGGCAAAGCACACCCTTTCCTTCGTAGAGCTTCCAGATGTGGCTGGGATTTCCGATCGGCTCATTTAATCGGACAGCGACGGCTTTGTCAAAGATTCCTTTGCCGCCACCGATACGAGCCGGTTGTACCATGGTTCTCGTGCATGTACTCGCGGAGCGCGTCGGCGGCCACATTCGCCACTATGAGTTGCTGCGAGCCGGAGATCGCCTCGGAGTGGCGGTTTCCGGAGGGATCGATTCAGTTGCGCTCTTGCGCCTGCTCCTGGAACTGCGCTTTGAATTCGGAATTGTACTGTCTGTCGTTCATTTCAATCACGGGCTACGCGGGCCCGAGTCCGACGCGGATGAAGGATTTGTAGCGAATCTGGCGCGGCAGCACGATCTGGAATTCTACGTCGATCGCGACGATGTCGCCGCGCACTCGAGGGACCAACGCATCAGTCTGGAAACCGCTGCGCGGGAGGTAAGGTACGGATTTTTCCAGCATCTGCTCGGAGAAGATCCG
>Ga0335072_10010673_pt1 | contig 13204 bp, 11 predicted proteins | sample Lox_Sample_21_FD_206725 | JGI IMG/M metagenome (GOLD analysis project Ga0335072, IMG submission 206725) | Soil microbial communities from Loxahatchee National Wildlife Refuge, Florida, United States - Lox_Sample_2.1 | ecosystem: Environmental > Terrestrial > Soil > Wetlands | place: USA...
GCGACGAGGTTGGATGGAATCGCAGCGCAATTCACCGCAACGAACGGGCCTTCGTGGCGACGCGACCCTTCGTGAATGGCACGGGCCGCGAGTTCCTTGCCGGTGCCGCTTTCACCGGTGATCAGCACCGGATCGTCGCTTCGCGCGAAGCGGCGGATCAGTTCGCCGACCTGGCGCATCGCCGGGCTTTCGCCAACGACATGGGCCGGGCCGGGGCGGGAGGAAGGCGCGGTGACGCGGCCGGCGCCGGGCGTGCTTTCCTCGATGGTGGCGTGCAGACGGGTCAGCAGCATTGGATCTTCGGCCGCCCGCTCCAACAGCAGACGCGCCAGCCGCTCGACGGAAAGCCGAGACAGATCATTGAGCGTGACACGGACCACGGGGGGAGCGTTATCGATAAGAACCATGCGAGCCCCGATTAGAATGGCAGATTGGATGCATGGCAAAGCGCCGACAATGCCGCGTATCTCCTTTGCGTTAACGTGCGGCGTTGCTGATGCGTTTGCTTGATCCGCGTGTACGCTGAAACATGGGCGCCGCGGGATCACGTCCGCGTGGCGTATCTTTGGATGAGTACACTTAACAGCCAGAGCGAACTGAAAATTATGTTCTTCCGTCGCGCAACCGTTTTGCCGACGGCGCGGAATCAGTATGCAGGCGGGACGATCCGGCGCCATGGCGCGGAGCCCGGCGGGCTTTGCGCTTCGTTCGGTCCGATCGAGGAAAATTGGCGCCACCCGCAATTGAATCGTTAATCCGAGCGGTTGCATTTCGGGCGGGATTAACGCACGAGATCTTGCAGGCTTGGCCGGGCTCGGAGGCGGCCGCCCATTAGGCGCCCCTTAAGGCCGAGGACAGCGAGTGTCATGGCCGACGAAGGGCCTGTCCCTGCGAGGGCGAAGGCCGGAGCACGATTGCACATGCCGTCGGTCGCGCAACGAACCCGTCAACCATGTCCCCGAACACCTGTCAGCCATGTCTCCGGGCTGTACAGTTGTCGCGGCCATGACGCGGGGGGGCCAGCGGGCCCCTGGGGCACGATTTTTCTGGCCTTGCGCACGATTTTGTGTGCATAGCTGGCGAATGTGCCGGATCGTATATTTTTTGACCATAGTCGTAATATTATTCCTGCCTGCCGCGCCGGGGCGCGCGGCACCGGCCAAAGCGGTTGCCCCCGCGCTGTGCGGTCCGGCAATCGCCAGCGCCGAGGATTCCGCTGGTCTGCCACCCCGTTTGCTGGAGGCCATTGCCCAGGTGGAAAGCGGCAGACCGGACGCAACGACCGGGAAGCTGTCGCCCTGGCCATGGACCATCAACGCCGAGGGGCAAGGCGCGTTCTTCGCTACCAAGGCCCAGGCCATTGAGGCTGTTCAGGCCTTGCAGGCGCGTGGCGTGCGCTCGATCGACATCGGCTGCCTGCAGGTCAACCTGATGTTCCATCCCGCTGCCTTCGCCTCGCTGGAGCAAGCATTCGACCCGCGGGCAAATGCGTCGTATGCCGCCCATTTTTTGGACGTGCTGCATGCATCGAGCAACAACTGGTTGAGCGCGATCGCCGCTTACCACTCGCAGACGGCGGTGCTTGGCGCCGAGTATCGGCGGCGCGTCCTGGCGCTGTGGCACGATCCTGCGGCGAACTGGCACCTCGGGCTGGCGGCCGCCTATCGTGATTTCGCCTCGCGGGCGCAGGCCTATGATGATTTCGCGCCCGTTGCGAGCGTCTATGGCGCTTTCGCCGGGTCGTTCACGGGGGCGGCGGTCGCCGTACGCCCGTGAGGGTCACATTACGCTCGTGAGGGCGCGATCGCCTGGAAGCTGACGCGCGGCTCTTCTATGCCTGCCGGTACGCGGCGATTGCGCTTCCGTCAGGAAAGCGCAAGCAGGACCACGCCTCCGCAGATCAGGCCGATGGCGCCGACGCGTGCGGCGGTCAGCACTTCGCCAAAGGCAAAATGGCCGATCAAGGCCGCGGCGATGTAGGAGAACGCGGTGCAAGGCAATGCCACTGACATCGGAATGCGCCGCAGCGCGACGATGTACAGCATCGCCGCGCCGGCGTACAATGCAAGGCCGACCAGCGTGCGCGGGTCGAACAATTGCCCGATGAAGCTTGGCACGCCGGCGCCCGCCTTCAGCAGCACCTGCCCGCCGAGCGCGGCGGCAATCGAGGCGGCCAGCATCAGCCAATAGAAATTCATTGGCGTGCCTGTGCGGCTGCCGGCAGGCGTGCTCTTCGATTGCTCCACGGTTTCGCGTGCATGCTCTTTCCGGACCGTCATGCCATGCCACAAGGAGTCGGGCCAGGGCCGCATGCAGAGATCAGTTCTGTCGGAGCATCCCGAACGATGCCTCCCCGGCTGCTGCGGGGAGGCCGCGACGATCAGCCGCCGCGCCGGTAGCTATTGCAGCGCAGCACCAGGAGGTCGCGGAAATGCGGGCGGATGCGGCGCGTCCACTCGGTATCCGCCGCCTTCGTCCACGCGACCGAGCGTGACACGTCGTTGCGGGCCAGATGGTACAGCGCAAGGTATTTGCGCTCGCTGGCGGTGTCGGCGGCGCGGAAGCGGCGGGCGTGCAGCACGCCCGGGACGGCGGCAAGCTGCGGCAAATGCTCTGCGTCGTACCATTCGTTGAATTCGGCCTCCGCGGCGGGATCAACGTTCATGGTCGCGACCAGCAACGCCGCAGCACCTTGCGGCGCCACCGCATCGCCCGGAACCAATTGCTCGCCTTCGTAGCGCATGATGCGGTGGCACATGCCGGTGACGCGTTTGGTCCACACCGATGAATTTGCTCCGCCGACCGCCTGATACGGCGTACTGTTGAGGACGCCGGGATTGGTGAGATCGTAGGTGGCGACGGATATTTTCGCATCCTCCTCGCCAAGCCAGCGCTCGGCATTGAGAAAGCCCGGCACGGCCAGCCGTTCCGGCACATGCTCCAGGTCGTACCAGTCGTGGAATTCGTCCTCATGCGCGCCGGCGTAATTCATCGACGCGAACAACAGGCCGTTGGCCATGGCGATTTCCCCCATCGTGTCCTTGCGAGCGAAGCGACTCTGGCATGACGGGCCGCTTTATTGCCAGCCCCGGCGCTTTGCTGTCTTGTACCGGCGACATATGCAACGAGGCCGTCCATGCCTTTCCTGACCGAACCCGAGCCGGACCGCGGCGCGGTGCTGCCGGTACTGCCCGGCATTTCCCGCATCGTCGCCGCCAATCCCGGACCGATGACGTATTACGGCACCAACACCTATCTCATCGAGACACCAGATGGCACGACGGTGCTGGATCCCGGCCCGGAGAATCATCCAGAGCATGTGCAGGCGATCCTGCGTGCCACCGGCGGGCAGGTGTCGCTGATCCTGGTGAGCCACACGCATCACGATCATGTCGGCGCGGTCGCCGATCTGCAGGCGGCGACCGGAGCGCCGACGGCGGGATTCCGCGTCAGCGGGCTGGACGGCTTCGATGCGGATATCAAGCTGTCGGATGGCGACACGATCGCGGGAATGACGGCGTTGCACACGCCGGGTCATGCCTCCGATCATCTGTGCTACGCGTTGCCGGCAAAGGACGGCAGCAAGGTATTGTTCTCGGCCGATCACGTGATGTCGTGGTCCACCAGCGTCGTCAGTCCGCCCGGCGGCGACATGGCCGACTATTTCAACAGCCTGCGTCTGCTGCTGGCCCGCGACGATGAGGTTTTCCTGCCCGGCCATGGACCGCGGCTTCCCAATCCACGCGCGCTGGTGCGCGAGATGCTGCATCACCGCGAGCAACGCGAACAGGCGATCCATGCGAAGCTGGCGGCGGAGGGCGCGGCGAATACGCACACGCTGATGGATACGATCTATTCGCAGGTGCATCCGCGGCTGCGCCGGGCGGCGGAGCGCAATGTGCTGGCGCATCTGATGAAACTGGAAAGCGAAGGCAAGGTGGCGCGCGACGGCGAGATGTGGCGCGCCGCGTAGCAGGGCGGCGAGGCAGAGCCACGGCGGCGCTTCCCTTACGCGCCGCCGCGGCGGATCGGACAGGCAGAGCACTTGCGGCGTGCGCTATTCGCCGAACGTGCGGCGATAGGTCCTGCGCAGCAACTCATCCAGCGTCGTGCCCGGCACGAAGTCCGCCATGCCTTCGGGGGTCGTGAGGCCGGGCAACTGGCGCGCACATTCCGACGGTTCGCCCAGCACCTGCGTCACCGGATAGACCGCGCTCCAGGCCGGCACCGCGGCATAATCCTCCTCGTCGTCGGAGACATGGGTGTTGCGGATCTTGGCCGACGCCGTCTCGATCGCCATGCCCATCATCGTGGTTGCCTTGAGTTCTTGCTCGGTCGGCTGGCGGATCAATGTGGATCGCCCCGGATAAACGCGGTCGATGAAATTATCCATCAGCCGCAGCTTTTCGTCGTGATCGGTGACCGGATGGGCATGGCCCCAGGCCATCACCGAACGGTAGTTCACCGAATGGTGGAAGCCGGAGCGCGCCATCACCAGTGCGTCCAGATGCGTGACGGTCAGGCAGACCGGCAGACCGGTCTGCTGGCGGATGGCGCGGCTGGCTGACGAGCCGTGCCAATAGAGATGGTCGCCCTCGCGCCAGAACCCGGTTGGCGTGCAGAACGGCCGTCCGTCGATCACATAGGCGATGTGGCAGACCAGCGCGGCATCGAGGATCGCATACACGGTCGCCTTGTCGTAATGACCGCGCTCGTGGCGGCGGCGCAGGCGGTTCACCCCGGTGACGGCGAAGCTATCGGTGGCGGCGACGTTGGTGTCGGGCATGCGGCGGAGCTTTTCTTTTCCATGCAACTGCGCCCAGGCCAGCACGGAATTGGCATGATCGGTAGGCCCAATGGGACATGGAAAAGCTGGTCCAATTGGTGCCTGAATGCCGGCGGCTTGCCGCGGGCTTGCCGCCAGTCAGGGCGGCCGATCGCCGTGTCCGGATCAGTCGGTGTTGCGATGGGGTCCGATGGTCGCGGGAGGCGATGCGATCATTCCATGTGTGGCGCGCGATCGCGCAGCACGGGGGCGCGCGTGACCGACCGGCGTGCGGCTTCCGGCATGGCAAGCCACACGCCGACGCGATCCAGCACCAGCCGCGTCGGCAGCGCCAGGTCGAGGCCCAAGGCTTCATGCAGCGGATAGAACCGCAAATTCTCCAGTTCGCCGTCGCCACCCAGGGTCCCGGAAACACTGTCTTCCATCACCAGCAGGAACCGCGCGCTGAACCGGATGGGGCTGTTTGCCGGCGTTACCGCGCGGCAGAGATATTCTAACCCGTGCAAGTGCGGCGGCGTTCCCAGGCTCAGCCCCGTCTCCTCCGCCAATTCGCGGGCGGCCGCGATGCCGAGGCCATGTGCCAGACGCTCGTTGGCCGATTTGCGAAGCAGGCGCTCGGTGTGTGGCGCGAGGGGGGTGGCGGCCGGCGCATCGAGATCGGCGCGGTCGACGGCGCCGCCCGGATAGACCAGGCGGTTCGGCATGAAGCGATGCCTGGCGCCGCGCATTCCCATCAGCACGCTGGCCTCGCCATTGTGCTGGCGCAGCACGACGAGGCTTGCCGCGTGACGTGGCTGCACCACGCCCGGGCGCGGCGCTTCCGATTGGTCGATGAGTTCCGCGTGGTGCGCGTGGTCGTCAGGCAAGTTCGAATCCCCGGGTCTTCAGATAGGCGGCGAAGCCGAAGCGTTCCGGCACGGAAAGCTGGCGGGCGACATTCTCGCTCCAGCCGACGCCGTCGCGCGGCGGATAGACGTCGTTGTTCTTCAGGCTGACGGCGGCGACGGGTTCGCGGGCACGGCGGCGTTCGTCGTAGGCGCGGATTTCAGATTCCATTGCGGTGTCGTCGTAGCGTTCGCGATGCACCACGACCGACGGCGGCAGGCGCATCGACACCGGGCGGCGGAACACGGGCCAGCCCAGTGTCAAACCCGCGAGCGGATAGACGCCGGAGGGGAGGCCGAGCAATGGGGTGACTTTCTCGATATGGCTGCGCACATAGCTGATCGGGCAGGTTCCTAGTCCGACCGCGTCCGCCGCAACCATGAACTGACCCATCGCGAGCGTGCAATCCACCGCGGTGTTGAGGAAGGTGTCGAGGTTGTTGTTGGCATGCGGCATGGCGTGCATGTCGCAGAGAAGCTGGCCTCGCCGCATGTCGCCGCACCACACCAGGAAGACGGGCGCGGAGGCGATCCAATCCATGGTGCCGATCCAGTCGGCGATCTGTTTGATGCGCGCGGCGTCGCGCATCACCACGACGCTGTATTGCTGGAGGTCGGACTTGGCCGGGGCGGACTGGGCGGCGTCGAGCAAGGCGTCGAGCAAGGAGTCCGGGACCGGCTCGTCGCGATAGCGGCGGACGACGCGGCGATCGAGCAATGGGGCGATGGCATCGGGGACGTGGGCGCCGGGGATGTCGATGCCGAAACGTGCCTGCAGCAGCGCCGTGCGGTCTGCCATGATTCGCTCTCCACAACGTGGACGGCACCCTTGCCGGAATGGCATCGCCGCGCAAGCTGCGGCTGCGTTGGCGACGATCGGGGACGCCTCGGTAGCGGGCGGGAGATGAAGCAGATGCAACGGCGGGATTGCCGATCGATGTCCGATCGGTGACGGGGCAGCGCCGGAACGGCCTGCCCACGATATTGCTCGTGATAACAGGTGGGCTGAAGGCCAGGGAAAAGCGCATGCGAGACAGGTAGCCGGGTCAAATAAAACCGGGCAGACTGGAGTGGAGCAAGAGACCACTCCATGGACGGACGCGCGTTCTCTTTCGGCCCGTTTCGGCTCCTTGTCGCCCAGCGGCATTTGCTCGACGGGGACAGGTCGGTGCGGCTTGGCAGTCGTGCCTTTGACATCCTGCTCGCCCTGGTCGAACGCGCGGGCAAGCTGGTCCGGAAGGACGAATTGATGGGCCTGGTCTGGCCGCAAATCTCCGTCGATGAATCGAATTTGCAAATCCAGATCAGCACTCTGCGCCGCGCGTTGGGCGACGGGCAGGGCGGCCATCGCTATATCATGACCATTCCGGGTCAGGGTTATAATTTTGTCGCGCTGGTGACCCTTGACGTGCCATCGCCGGACCGGCCCGCCTCGACGATCGCCGCGGCGGGGAAGCACAATCTGCCGCTTGCGCTGACGCGAATGATCGGCCGCGAGGCGGCGGTGGCGGCGCTCGTCTCGCGTCTGTCCCGCGAGCGCCAGGTAACGATCGTCGGCCCTGGCGGAATTGGGAAGACCACGGTGGCGCTTGCCGTCGCAGAGCATTTGATCCCGGACTATAGGCATGGCGTCTGGATGATCGATCTGGCACCGATCGGCGACGCGCGGCTTGTGCCGAGCGCGGTTGCCACGGTACTGGGATTGGAAGTGCGCAGCGAAAACCCGATTCCCGCCCTCGTGGCTTATCTGCGGGACAAGCGAATGCTGCTATTGCTCGACAACTGCGAGCATGTGATCGATGCGGCAGCCGGCCTGGCGACGGCAATTCTCAGCCACGCGCCAGGTGTCGCCATCCTGGCGACGAGCAGGGAATCGCTCGATATCGCGGGCGAGGTGGCGCACCGTATCGGACCGCTCAGCAGCCCGCCTCCGTCGCCAGGATTGACGGCTGCCGAAGTGGCGGCGTTCCCCGCGGTACAATTATTTGTCGAACGTGCCACGGCGACGGTGGAGGACTTTGCGCTGACCGATACGAACGCGGCGCGGATCGTCGAGATTTGCCAGCGGCTTGACGGGTTGCCGCTGGCGATCGAATTCGCCGCGCCGCGTGTCGAGGCGCTTGGGGTCGAGGGCCTCGCGGCGCGCCTGGATGACAGCCTGCCATTGTTGGCGAGGTCGCGCCGCACGGCGGCGCCACGGCACCGGACGATGGGGGCCGTGCTCGATTGGAGCTACGGTTTGCTGAGTGAGGAGGAACAACGGTTCTTTCGCGCGCTCGGGATCTTCCGCGGCGTGCTGACCGTCGAAGCCGCGGCGGCGGTGGCATTGGGGGAGCCGGCGAACAATACCGGCGCCATCACACGTTTGGCCGATCTCGTGGCGAAATCGCTGGTCGTCGTCGATGTCAGCGCGACGGTGGCGCGATTTCGGCTGCTGGACACGACCCGCAGCTACGCGCTCGGGAAACTCGGTGAAGCGGGAGAATTGCAGACCCTTGCGCGCCGGCACGCGGAGTACCTGCGCCTGGTCATGCGCCAGGCAGAGGCGGAGTGGCAGACACGACCGACCTCCGAATGGCGCGACACCTACGCGCCGCTGTTGGATGATGTGCGAGCTGCCATCGACTGGGCTTTTTTCCCCGCGGGAGACAGTGCGAGTGGCGTCGCATTGACCGCCGCCGCGGCGCCGCTGTTTTGGGAACTGTGGCTCCTGGAAGAATGCCGGGCACGTGCCGAACGCTCGCTCGCCGTGTTTGTGCCGGTGGATGCCGAAGACAATCGGCGAAGGATGCAGCTCTATGCTGCGGTGGCTGCCCCGCAGGCGTATACGGTAACTGCCGCACGCGATGCACGCGCGGCTTGGGCCGCCACGCTCAATCTGGCTGACGGGCTGGGCGATATCGATTACCAGCTACGAGCGCTTTGGGGAATCTGGTCGAATCACCTCAACAGAGGTGAGTTCCGGGAGGGGCTGGAGGTAGCCCGGCGGTTTTCCAGCCTTGTCGAAACCGCGTCCGACATCAGCGATCGACCGCTCGGCGATCGATTGATCGGTGCATCGCTGCACTTCCTGGGCGATCAACGGGGAGCACGAGAATACATAGAGCGGATGCTCGCGGCCTACATGGCGCCAACCCGCCGATCGCACGTCTTGCGGTTTCAGTCTGAACAACGTGTGACATCAAGCATGTATCTCGCGCGGGTATTGTGGCTGCAGGGATTCGCCGAGCAAGCCATGGAGATCGCCGAGACCAGCGTGCGTGACGGCTTGCAGACCGGACATCCCCAGTCGGTCTGCAACGCTCTTCATGGCGCGGCCTGTCCGGTCGCATTGTTGACCGGCAACCTTACGGCGGCGAAGCGGTACACCGCAATGTTGCTTGATCAAACAGAGCAGGAGGAGCTGGAGATATGGCACGCGCACGCCGTTTGTTTCGACGGGGAATTGATGATCAGGCGCGGTGATTTGACGGCTGGGCTGCAGCGAATGCATGCGGGTGCCGCACAGCTTATCCAGTGGAACTTCTGCCAGTATATTGTGGCGTTTCTCGGCCCCTATGCGGAAGGGCTGGCTGCCGCCGGACAATTCCCCCATGCGCGGAACGTTATCGACGATGCGATCGCCCGTTCGGAGCGCGACGACGGACGCTGGTGCCTGGCGGAGTTATTGCGTATCAGGGCAAAGATAGGCTTGGGCATGGATGGCCCGGGCGGGGTGGCCGACGCTGAGGAAACTCTCGGTCGCTCCATGGATCTGGCGCGCGCGCAAGGGGCCTTGTCGTGGGAACTGCGGGCCGCCACAGACCTCGCACGGCTTTGGCGGGATCGAGGGCGCATTGGCGAGGCACGTATTCTACTTTCCGGTTTGCATGACCGCTTTGAGGAGGGACATGGGACCGCCGATTTGAGGGCCGCGAACGATCTTTTGCAGACGTTATGACCGGCGACGAGAACAAATCCGCGAGATAGCGCCTGCTTCCATGCCGCGCGGCGTCATCCTCGCCGGGGACGGCCTCGCCGCACGGAGCAGGAGTAGGCGCGCCATGTCGCGGGATCGCGCGGATGGCTGGCGTAGAGTTCCCCGGCGAGCATGTTCTCCTATTCCCGTGCGCACCATCGCCGCCTGATTGCCGGGCTTCGGCTCGCTCTTGCCGCAGCACGCGCCTCGGGCAAGGTTGCGCCGGATAACGGAGGAGACGTTCATGCCCGCCCCATATGAGACGCACCGCGCTCAGATCAAAGCCATCCTGCTGGCCTGGGGCATGCCGGAGGATAACGCCGAAGCCACTGCCGATATCCTGTCCTGGGCCGACCTGCATGGCGTCGACAGCCATGGGATGTCGATGATCCCGGGCTATGACCGTCTGCGCCGCAGCGGCCGCGCGAAGATGGACGCAAGCCCGCGCATCGTGCGCGAAACTCCGGTCTCCGCGCTGGTGGATGGCGATGGCGGGCTCGGCCACGTGCCGGCGCGGTTCGGCATGCAGGTGGCGATCGACAAGGCGAAGCAGTCGGGCATGGCGGTCGCCGCGGTGCGCAACTCGGCGCATTTCGGCGCCACCGGGTATTATACGCTGATGGCGGCGAAGGAGGGGCTGATCGGCATGGCCTGCACCAGCGCCTCCGGCATCCAGGTGGCGCCGACGTTCGGCAAGGAGGCGAAGCTCGGCACCGATCCGTGGTCGTTTGCCGCGCCCACCGCGGATGGGCGGCCGTTCCTGCTTGATATGGCAACTACCACCGTCGCCGCCGGGCGCATCCGCAACAAGGCGAACGAAGGCCTGCAATGTCCGCCCGGGTGGGTGCTGAACAAGGACGGCCTGCCCAGCACCGATCCGCTGGAGGCGCGCGAGAAGGGCGGATTCCTGACCTCGCTCGGCGGATCGCCGGAGAATTCCAGCTACAAGGGCTATGGGCTGGCGGCGATGGTGAACATCCTGGGCTCGTGCCTTTCGGGTGCGACGCTGATCACCGATCCGATGCATACGAAGAAGCCGCAGGGGATGGATATCGGCCACTGCTTCATCGCGATCGATCCGGGGCTTTTCCGCGATCGCGACGAATTCGCCGGCGACGTCAGTCGGTTCTGCAACGATCTTCGCGCGACCACGCCGATCGATCCAGCGCAGCCGGTGATGGTGGCCGGCGATCCGCAGTGGAACTACGCGGAGAAGCGGATGCGCGACGGCATTCCGGTGGGGCCCGGCTTGCTCAACCAGGTCCGGCAGATCGCCCAGGCCTGCGCTGCACGCTGGGTGCTGGACTAGCGCCACGCCGCTGCATCGCGCGAGCCTGCCTCACCGGCGCGGATTTTCCACTGGCCCGATCCTGTTGGCGCGGGCGCGCGGCGCAGCCGTTAGGCGTCGGCAGGCCCCGCGGGCCGTCCTTGCGCCGACCCGACAGGGGCGGTTGCCAATATCTCCCTGATGTCGGCCAAATGCTCGCGACCCCAGAACAATTCGCCGTCCACCACGAAGCTTGGAACGCCGAACACGCCTTGCTCCTCCGCGGCGCGGTTGATCCGCGCCACCTCGGCGCACCCCTCCGCCGCGTAGCCGGAAAACGCGGCCCCGTCCGCGCCGGCCTCGCTCAACACGGCGGCGATCACGGCGGTGTCCTCGATGTCCAACTCGCGTTTCCAGAATCGTTCGAACACCAGGTCATGGTAGCGGCGGAATACGGTATCGCCGCAGTGCTGCGCGTACAACATGCCGGCTGCCGCCAATGCCGAATCCCAGATCTTTCGCGGTCCGCGAATGATCAGCCCGCGTTTGCGCGCCGCCCGGCGGCAATCCATGTAGCTGTACCGCACCCGCCGCCACTGATGGCCATTTCGCTGGTCTTCCAGAACAACTCCCGCGGCGTCGACACGCGCGAAGCCGAGGAAGCTGGGAATATCGAGCACGTAGGGCAGCCATTGCAGACGCACCGGAAAATCACGTTCCAGCTCGTACGCCAGATCCTTTGCCAGATAGGCATAGGGACTCTTGTAGTCGCTGTAGACGGTGATCTGACGCTGCGCCATGGACCCCATCATGCACCGCGGCGTCAGGGCAGGCAAAGCCTGCCGCAACCGCGATCCGGCGGGTCCGATGCGCGCGCCCTTGTCGCGTGCCCCTTGTCGCGTGCCCCTTGTCGCGTGCCCCTTGGCGTCACCCGCGCGGCACGGCACCCTTGTGAGGCAAGGACAGGACCCGGAACGCAATGCGGCGATATCCAGTATCGGGGCGCGGCACTGAATGAAGCGGCGCACGGCAGCACGGATGAGCCATTGAGATCGATCGCCGCCGAGGGACAGTCCGCGGTTCAGGTGGTCGCCGGGACGCAGAACATTATGCGCGGCATCCTGCTGATGTGCGCCGGCGTCTCCACCTTCCCGTTCATGAATGCCGCGGTGAAGTGGCTGGCGCCGCACTATCCCGCCATGCAGATCACCTGGGCACGCTTCACCGGGCATCTGATCGTGATGCTGATCGTGTTCCTGCCGCGTTATCGCTGGACGCTGCTGCGCACGCGGCGGCCGGCAGGGCAGGTCAGCCGCTCGATCCTGATGCTGCTGAGCAATTTACTTTTCGTCATGGCGATCGGGCGGGTGCCGCTGGCCAATGCCTCGGCGATCGGCTTCACCGCGCCGCTGATCGTCACTGCATTGTCGGTCCCGCTGCTTGGCGAAAGCGTCGGCTGGCGCCGTTGGAGTGCCGTGCTGGTCGGCTTCGCGGGGTCATTGCTGGTCATCCGTCCGGGCAGCGGGTTCGCCGACCCCGCGGTCCTGCTGCTGCTGCTTTCCTCGCTCGCCTACGCGCTGTACCAGATCGCGACACGCTGGGTCGGGCGGCATGACAACGCCGCAACCGGCATCATCTTCGCGGCCTTGTTCGGCGCGCTGGGCATGAGCCTGGTCATGCCCTTCATCTTCATCATGCCGCATTCATGGTGGGATGGGACGTTGTTTTGCTCGCTTGGGCTGCTTGGCGGCGTTGGACATTACCTGGTGATCCGCGCCTTCCAGCATGGCGCCGCAGCGGTGATCGCGCCGCTCGGCTATGTCGAGCTGATCGGGACCACCATCCTCGGCTATCTGATCTTCGGAAATTTCCCCGACGCGTGGACGTGGGTCGGCGCGGCGCTGATCATCGCGTCCGGCATCTACATCGCGTGGCGGGAACGCCGGCGCCAGCGGACGCGGCGGTAGGGGCGTGGAGGGACATTGACGAGTCGGCCGAGCCGCGTACCCCCGTTCTGTGCCATGGTGCGCGTAGGTCGACATACAGGAGTTTGCAGCACGCAGCAGGGAAGCCGTGGATGGCCGGCCTTCGCCCATAGGCGCTAACTTAAGGCCGAGGAGAACGGAAATGGCCCCGTGTCATGCCCGGCGAAGAGCCTGCCTCTGCGGGCGCGGGGCCGGACACTCACGTCTCTTCTGCGGAAAGCCCAGCAAAGACGTGTTGGTGTGGACGGCCCCACGGCATCGCGTGCCAAAGTTGGGTTGTCATCACACCAACAGGAGGCCGTCCGTGACGGAACTTACCCTGCT
>Ga0335072_10010674_pt1 | contig 13203 bp, 9 predicted proteins | sample Lox_Sample_21_FD_206725 | JGI IMG/M metagenome (GOLD analysis project Ga0335072, IMG submission 206725) | Soil microbial communities from Loxahatchee National Wildlife Refuge, Florida, United States - Lox_Sample_2.1 | ecosystem: Environmental > Terrestrial > Soil > Wetlands | place: USA: Florida...
GGCCCTCGGGCACCCAGCTCGGCGGGCGCTTCTCCATGAAGGCGCGCATGCCCTCGCGCGGCTCGGGTGATTCCTCCAGGGCCCAGAACATCGTCTGGTAGTCGATGAAGCCGTAGCGCTCGTTGAGCATGCGCTTCACGTGCATGCGCGCCGCCGGTGGGGTGTGGAGGATCTCGCGCACGGCACGCAGGGCGGCCTCACGGAGCTCGTCATGGGGGACGACACGCGAGATCACCCCCAGGCGCTGCGCCTCGGCCGCGTCGAAGCGCCGGGCCGACAGCAGGAGGTCGCGGGCGACCGCGATCCCCACGTGGGCCGGGAGCACGGCGGCGTAGGTCGCATCGGGAATGCCCCGGAGCAGCTCGGGAACCCGGAACGTGGCCCGGTCGCTCGCCACCGCAATGTCGGCCAGCATGGCGATGAGGAGACCGCCGGCCTGGCAGATGCCGTTGACCGCCGCGACCACGGGGGCCCGGCTGTCGCGGATGGCCAGGAACGGAAGGATGTCATGGCCGATGTCGGGAGGGGGATCGTCGCCCGGCTCGGAACGGCCGCCCAGGTCGCCGCCGGGGGCAAAGACGTCCCCGGTCCCGGTGATGACGAGCGCGGCCAGCTCGGGGTCGGCGTTGACCAGCGCCACCGCCTTCCTGATCCCGAAGTACATGGCCGGAGTCAGCGCATTCCTCGCCTCGGGCCGGTCGATGGTGCACCACGCGACCGGTCCCTCGCGTTCGAGGCGCAGCCCTGCCGCGCCCAGTTCGTCTGCCATGTCCCTCCCTCGCCATCCCGGTCGAGCCCGCCCCGGCTCAGAGCTTCCCGGCTCCCCCCGAGCGGGCTCGGATCATCGCATCTTGCACGAAGGAGACGGCGAGCTGGCCGTCGGCGCGGTAGATGTCGCCGCAACCGTAGCTGCGGCCGTGGCCGGCGTAGGGGCTGCGTTGGGCGAGGAGGTGCCACTGCGACGCCGGGCAGCGCTCGTGGTACGTCAACGTGTGGCTCAGCACGCCCGTCGAGAGTGTCCGGTGGGCCTGGGCCTGCCCCACGCCGGCGTGGGGCCGCATGGCGGTGCCGATGAGGAAGCCGTCGGTCGAGTAGGCGACCAGCGCCTGATCCGTGCCGGCATCGTCGGGGGCACCGGCGAAGCGCACCCAGACGTCGAGCTCGGCCGGTCCGACGGCCTCGGGGTCGCTCAGGTCGACGTCGCCGACGATGCCGATCTCCCAGGCGCCGTTGACGTGGAGGTGGGCGGCCACGTCATCGGGCTTGGACGGACGCGGGGGTGGGTCGCCATGACGGATCACGTCGTCCTCGAGCGCGCTCAGCAATACGAGCGACCTGGTGCAGATCTGGTCGCCCTGGCTGATCGTCACGGTGCTGCTGGCGACCGAGCGTCCGCGGTGCATGCGTTCGACGGCGACGTCGAGGGCCGAGTCGGGAGAGGCGCCGCGGGCGAACACGGTGTGGATGGTCTTGACCGCCTTGCCCTCCTGGCCCACCAGCGCCGCCGTCACGGACTGGGCCAGGAGCTGGCCCCCGAAGACGACGCCGTGCTCGGACGCCATGTTGACGGCGCGGAAACGGTCCTCGGCCACGGGTTCGAGGGTCAGCGCTTCGCTGAACGCGTCCATCGTGAACATCGCGCCTGCCTCTCTCCGTGACGTCTCGGACCAGTCTGTCGCCTCGCGCCGGCGATGATAGGCAGATTTTTGACGACGACGTCAAAGTCATATAGCGTCCGGCAAAGTCGCCCGTAGAGCGGTACCGTGCCTCGCTCCGGCGTGCACGCCCCTTGTCCGGGGAGTCGTCCGACCGGGCATTGGACCGCGACAACGAAGAGGAAGGCACTCGTGAGCGAGGCAGTGAAGGTCAACCCCGAGCAGCGGATGCTCATCGACGGCGCGCTGGTCGACGCCGACTCCGGCCAGACGTTCGACAACGTCAACCCGGCGACCGAAGAGGTCATCGGCCAGGTCGCCGATGCCTCCAACGCCGAAATGCAGCGGGCGATCGACGCCGCCCGCCGGGCCTTCGACGAGACCGACTGGTCGACCAACCGAGCCCTGCGCAAGCGGTGCCTGGAGCAGCTGCACGACGCGCTGGCGGCCGAACAGGAGGAACTGCGTGAGCAGCTCATCCTCGAGGTGGGCTGCCCCCGCATGACGACCAACGGCCCCCAGCTCGATGCGCCGCTCTCCGAGGCGCTGGCCTATCCGGCCAAAATGATCGAAGAGTACGAGTGGGAGACCGTGCTGCCCGATGCCATGGGCATCACCGGGTCTCTCGACGCTCGCCGCATCTGGCGCGAGCCGGTCGGCGTGGTCGGGGCGATCGTGCCGTGGAACTTCCCGGTCGAGGTCACGCTGCACAAGGTCGGTCAGGCCCTCGCCACCGGGAACACCGTCATTGTGAAGCCGGCACCGGACACCCCGTGGAACGCGACCTTCCTGGGCCGCCTCATTGCGGAGAAGACAGACATCCCCGCCGGGGTCATCAACGTCGTGACGTCGTCGGACCACCTCGTCGGCGAGGAGCTGACCGTGTCGCCCAAGGTGGACATGATTTCCTTCACCGGCTCGACCGCCGTGGGTCGCCGCATCATGGAGAAGGGCGCCGCCACCATGAAGCGGGTGTTCCTCGAGTTGGGCGGGAAGTCCGCCACCATCGTCCTCGACGATGCCGACCTCGGCACGGCCACCCTCATGGGCATGGGGGCGTGCTTCCACGCCGGTCAGGGGTGCGCCATCCAGACCCGCATGCTCCTGCCCCGTTCCCGCTACGACGAAGGAGTCGAGCTCCTCACGGGCCTGTTCGCCGCGGTTCCCTACGGCGATCCGCAACGCCCCGATGTGATCATGGGACCGCTCATCTCGGCCAAGCAGCGCGAACGGGTACTGGGGTACATCGAGAAGGGCAAGGCCGAAGGGGCGACCCTCGCCGTCGGCGGTGGCCGGCCCCGGGGCGACGAGTTCGCGCAGGGGTACTGGGTCGAGCCGACCCTGTTCGTCGATGCCGACAACTCCATGACCATCGCCCAGGAGGAGATCTTCGGCCCCGTGCTCGTCGTCATCCCCTACGAGGACGAGGACGACGCGGTGCGCATCGCCAACGACAGCATCTACGGGCTTTCCGGCGGCGTCTTCTCCGCCACCGTGGAGCGCTCGCTGTCCGTGGCGCGGCGCATCCGCACGGGAGGGCTGAGCATCAACGGCGGTGCTCCCTACGGTGCGGACCTGCCCTTCGGAGGGTTCAAGCATTCGGGCATCGGCCGGCAGAACGGCAAGCCCGGCTTCGACCAGTACCTGGAGGTCAAGTCGGTCTCCTGGCCTGTCGGCTGAGCACCGCCGCCACACGTTCACCGGGCCGCGCCACGCGCCATGGGGGAGGAGGACACCATGTTGATGGACGACATGATTCTGGTCAGCATCGACGACCACATGATCGAACCGCCGCACATGTACGAGCACCATGTTCCCCAGAAGTGGCTCGACGAGGCACCGAAGGTGGTGAACGAGGACGGCATCGACCGGTGGATCTTCCAGGGGGAGAAGACGAGCACCTCCTTCGGGATGGCGGCGACGGTGGGGTGGCCCCGCGAGGAGTGGGGTTTCAACCCGGGGACGTACTCGGAGCTGCGCCCCGGGTGCTTCGACGTGCACGAGCGGGTTCGTGACATGGATGCCAACGGCGTGCTGGGCTCAATGTGCTTCCCAACCATGGCCGGCTGGAATGCGCGCACGTTCGCCGAGGCCCATGACAAGGAGATCGCACTCGTCATGCTCCAGGCCTACAACGACTGGGCCATCGACGAATGGTGCGGTGCCTACCCGGGGCGGTTCATCCCGCTGGGGATCGTGCCCATGTGGGACGTCGATGCTGCGGCGGCGGAAGTGAGGCGGGTCGCGAGGAAGGGCTGCCGCTCCATCAGCTTCCTGGAAACCCCGCACGTGCAAGGGTTCCCCAGCTTCCTCTCGGGCTACTGGGACCCGATGCTCGCCGCATTGTGCGACGAGGACATGGTCCTCTCCCTGCACATCGGCGCCGGGTTCGGGGTCATCAGGCGGCCCGAGGAGGCACCGGTCGACCACCTCATGGTGCTGGCGTGCCAGATCAGCGCCATCACCGCGCAGGACCTCCTCTTCGGCCCGACATTGCGCCGCTTCCCCACGCTGAAGGTCGCCCTCTCAGAAGGCGGCATCGGATGGATCCCCTTTTATTTCGACCGCATCGACCGCCACTTCGAGAACCAGGCGTGGCTGCACAGCGACTTCGGGGGGAAGCGGCCATCCGAAGTGTTCCGTGATCACATCCTGGCCTGTTACATCACCGATCCCTCGGGCTTGCTCCTGCGGGACCGCATCGGCACGGACATCATCGCTTGGGAGTGTGACTATCCCCACACCGACACGACGTGGCCCGAGTCACCCGAGTTCGCCTGGAAGGAGTTCAGTGACGCCGGTGTGTCGGGCGAGGAGATCCACAAGATCACCTGGGAGAACGCATGCCGTTTCTACAACTGGGATCCCTTTGCGCATACGCCCCGGGAGAAGGCCACGGTCGGAGCCTTGCGGGCCTCGGCCCGTGACGTCGACGTCACTCGCATGTCCAAGGACGAATGGCGCAAGCGCAATGAGGCGGCAGGGATTGGTGCCATCTGAACCGGCGGGTGCATGATCGATGGGTGCGACACATGACGGCGAACGTGGCCGTCGAATCCGGTAGAGGTCCATGCTCGTCACGCTGAGCGAAGATCAGGAGTTCTTTCGCCAGACCACCGAACGCTTTCTGGTGGAGCAGGCCGCGCCCGCCACCCTGCGCGCGCTGCGCGACGATACCGTCGGATTCGACCCTTCCTACTGGCGGCGAGGGGCCGAGCTGGGCTGGACCTCGCTGCTCGTCGGCGCCGCGCACGGTGGCGGGTCGATCAGCGACAACGGGCTCGTCGACCTGAGCCTCGTGGCCTACGAGTTCGGCCGGCACGCCGCACCCGGACCGCTGGTCGCGACGAACGTGGTGGCGGGGACGCTCGACGCCCACGGCTCGCACCCCGAGGTCGTCGAGGGGCTGGTGTCCGGCGGACAGTTCGCCACCTGGTGCGCACCCGAGGGCTCGCCCGACCCCCGGACCTGGCCGCTGGGGGTGGAGCTGCGCCGCGACGGCGAGACCGTCGTCCTGGACGGAGCCGTGCAACCGGTCGAGTCGGCCGGCCAGGCCGACCACCTCCTGGTGACCGCTCGGGACGGCGGAGGGGTCACCCAGGTGCTGGTGCCGGCGGGGGCCGAGGGGCTCAGCGTCGCTCCCCTGCACACGGTGGACCTCACGAAGCGCTTCGGTGCCGTGCGCTTGGACCAGGTTCGGCTGCCGGCCGCCGCGGTCGTCGGCCCCGCCGGGCAGGCCCGCGGTGATGTCGAGCGCCAATTCCTCCAGGCGATCGCGTTGCTGAATGCGGAGGCAGTCGGCTCCATGCAGGCCGCGTTCGACATGACCGTGGAGTGGGCCTTCGATCGCTACACCTTCGGCCGGCCCCTGGCGTCGTACCAGGCGCTGAAGCACCGCTTCGCCGACAGCATGGCGTGGCTCGAGGCCAGTCACGCCATATCCGACGCCGCGTGCCGGGCGGTGGGCGAGGGATCGGCGTCGGCGGAGGAGCTGTCGAGCGCGGCCAAGGCGTTCGTCGGCCAGTACGGGGCGGACATCGTCCACGACTGCGTGCAGATCCACGGCGGCATCGGGGTCACCTTCGAGCACGACCTGCACCTGTTCGTCCGCCGCTTCACCGTCAACCGGGCGCTGGCGGGCACTCCGGGTCTGCACCGCCAGCGCGTCGGCGCCATCGTCGACGACCGGGAGGGCGACGCGGCATGAGCGCGCTGGCGGCCGAGCAGACGGCCGGGAGCGAGGAGTTCGAGGATCTCGACAGCTTCCGCCATCGGGTGCGTGCCTTCATCGGGTCCAACCTCCGTCCGGTGACGCCCGAAGAGCTACGGGCGGAGTGGTCCACGCTCGACGACGAGGCAGAGCTGGCCAGCGTCGCCCGGGAGCGGGCCGTGCAGCGGATGCTCTACGACGCCGGCCTGGCCGGCATCTGCTGGCCGCGTGCCTACGGCGGGCAGGGGCTCACCCCGGCGCATCAGCGAGTCTTCAACGAGGAGATCGCGGGGTACGAGTACCCGCGGCGCCTCCAGGTCCCCACGCTGTCGCCGTGTGCCACCGTGATCCTCGAGTTCGGGAGCGAAGAGCAGAAGCTGCGGCACATCCCCGCCATCCTGCGGGGCGAGGAGATGTGGATGCAGTTCCTTTCCGAGCCGAGCGGAGGTTCGGACGTGGCGGGTGCGCTGACCACAGCCGTGCGGGACGGCGACCAGTGGGTGCTCAACGGCTCCAAGGTGTGGACCACCGGCGCCTGGTGGTCGGACTGGGGTCTCTGCCTGGCCCGCACCAACTGGGACGTTCCCAAGCACCGCGGGCTGACTGTGTTCATGCTCCCGATCAACCAGCCGGGGATCGACGTGCACCGGATCGAAATGCTGAACGGGTCGCGTGAGTTCTGCCAGGAATTCATCACCGACGTGATCGTGCCCGATTCGGACCGCATTGGCGATGTCGACGACGGATGGACCGTGGTGACACGGTGGATGTTCCACGAGCGCTTGCTGTTCAGCTCGCCCTACGTCACCGAAGCGGCGGGAATGTCCCACAGCACCATGAACGCGTCGTTGGTGCACGCCATATGCCAGGAGCGCGGCGCCATGGACGACCCGTCGGTGCGCGACATGGTCGGCGAGGCCCGCATGCTCGAGCTCGTGGGATTCGAGCTGTCGAAGCGGATCAACGAGAGCATGCGTTCGGGACGCCTCCCGGACCAGGCGGCCGCGATCGTGCGGCTCTACAAGGGCACCGCACAGCCGCGGATCGTCACGCTCGCCTACGAGGCCGCCGCCGCGGCCGGCGCGGCATGGGACGACGGGACCGTGGCCGCCCGCAGCGGGATCAACTTCTTGATCCGCCAGGGAGGGAGCATCGGCGGTGGGACGACGGAGATGGCCCGCAACGTGATCAGCGAGCGGGTGCTGGGGATGCCCCGGGAGCGCAGCGTCGACAAGGACGTGCCGTTCCGCGACGTGCCGCGCAGCCGTCCAGCGGGCCGCTGAACGCTAGGAGCGCCGGGAAGCGGTCGGCTTCGGGGCGGCCTTGGGCACACTGTCTGGGACGGCCAGCCCGAGGGCCCGGACGAACAGGAGCGTGAGCTGCTCCACACCGTCGTCGAAGTCGCAGTCGATCAGACCCTGGACGAACCACATCTCAGGAAAGCGGTACGTCATCGATCCCAGGGCTGCCGCCGCAATGGTGGGATCGAGGCGAGCATCGACGAGGCCTCGCTTCTGGAGGTTGCGGATGGAGTCGACGATCTCGAGCAGGTAGGTCTGATGGCGCGCGAATCGTGACGCGCTGAGGTTCTGGTCGAACCGGGACACCTGCTCGATGACCCCCATGATGCGCGCTTCTTCCCGGTAGCTCTCCAAATGGAGACGCATGGCGCGGTGGATCCGCTCATAGGGCGATGCCGCGCTGGACGGGTTGAGGACGACGCTGTTGAGCGGGGCAACCAGCCGTTCGTCGACCGCAGCCGCGACCTCGCGGAAGACCTCCTCCTTCGACTCGAAGTAGTGATAGAAGGATCCGTGGGAGAGCCCGGCCCTCTCCGCAATGTCGGAAATGCGGGCTTCGAGGAAGCCGTCCTCCTCGAAGACCTCCTTCGCCGCCGCCACCAGGCGCGCCCGCGTCTCGATGCCCTTGCGCGACCGGGGGCCGCTCGGCTTGTCGGTCGTCACCAGTGACCGCGCCATGGGCACGTCTTCCTCTTTTCGTACGGGCTCGGAGGCCGGTGGCCGGCTCAATGTACTTTCGACCCTTGCATCCCCCGGGGGGCACACCGTTTCGCCCTCATCGCTTCACGTACCGTCCCGCTGGAGGAGCAGGACGCCCGACGGCGTCCCTCCGCCGGACGTGACGACAGCCGTGCGGGCGCCGCGCACCTGCCGCTCGCCCGCCTCGTGGCGGAGTTGCATCATCGCCTCGTACACGAACCCGAACCCGTGGGTCCGGCCCTCGGAGAGCTGGCCGCCGTGAGGGTTGACGGGCAATTGTCCGTCGAGGGCGATCCGCTTCCCGCCGTCGAGCCAGTCGTAGGCCTCCCCGAAGCCACAGAAGCCGAGGCCTTCGATCCACGAGATGGCGTTGAAGGTGAAGCCGTCGTACACCAGGGCGAGATCGACGTCGGAGGGCCCGAGGCTGGTTCTCGTCCAGAGGTGGGCCGCCTGTCCGAGCACCTGAGGCTCGTGGGTCAGCGTCCCTTGGTCCCACGAGATCCGTTCGAGGATCTGCGTGCCCACGGCCTCGATCCGCACCGCGGGGTGCGCCAGGTCTTCGGCGACGGCCGCATCGGACACGATCACGGCGATCGATGCGTCACAGGGGACGTCGCAGTCGTAGAGGCCGAACGGGGAGCTGATGGGACGAGCCGACAGGTAGTCGTCCATGGTGATGGGCTCGCGGTAGATGGCGGCCGGATTGCGAGCGGCGTTGGCCCGGCCGTTGAGGGCGATGGCTCCCAGCATCTCGCGCGGGGCTCCGTAGCGGTGCATGTACTGGGTGGCGTTCATGGCGATCCAGTTGGCTGCCGACATCGCCCCGAACGGTGCGCGCCACTCGCGCAAGGGCCCGGAGGCTCGCTGACCCGACGCCGGCGGCCCGAACGCACCACCGGCGGCGAGCGCCGCGTAGGTCGACTCCCACACGGTCCGGACGCAGAGGACGTGGCGGCACAGCCCCGTCGCCACCGCCATGGCGGCCGCAATGATCGAACCGCCGGGGCCGGGCAGGTCCGCGCCGCCGTTGATCCATGTGGGATGGAGACGCAGCGCCTCTTCGAGCGCGGTCGGCCCTCCCTCGCTCATGCCCATCCCCCCGCCACCGGGATACGTCGAAATGCCGTCGATGTCCTCGAGCGTCAAGCCGGCGTCATGCACCGCCCGGAGGCTGGCATCGGTGGCGAGAGCCAACGGGTCGGCCATCAGGCGGCGCCCGATCGGCGAGCGTCCCACCCCGCTCAGCACGGCGCGGTGCTCGAACCTTGCGGGGCCGAGGGGCGGCCGCGGGCGGAGTCGCTCCGGTGGGGACACCCGGTCGACGGGGTCGTCCGCCCCGGTCAGCTCGAAGAGGGGGATCCACACGTCCTCCACCTCCTCGAAGCGGACGCGCACCTCGGCCCCGATGCGGACCTCGGAGGGGTCGCAGCCCACGATGTTGGTCGTGAGGTGGACCTGCTCGTCCTCGGCCAGCGCGACGTTGGCGATCACATAGGGCGGGTCGAAGTCGGGGAGCCAGGGGTGGGCGTTCACGGTGAAGCCGACGACCGTGGCGCGGCCCGACACCGCCGTGGGCTTGGTCGAGCGGCTCCGGCACCTCGGGCAGATGGGGGTCGGCGGGTGGACGAGCCGCCCGCAGTCCTCGCATCCGAGGATCCGCAGGATGCCGTCCGATCCCGACGTCCAGAACCAGCTGCTGGCAGGATTGAGCTCGGGGACCGGCCGCTTCATGCCGTCGGGCCCGGGCGGGCCCGACCGGGTCGCCGGGTTCGTGCCCGGAGCCCGGTATTGACATCGACGTCGTAATCGAACATGGGGGGCCTATGCTAGGCCAGCCCCGTCGTGGCGCCCGGAAACCGAGATCCCTGACATTGACGTCATAGTCAAAACGGCTTACCCTGGCCACCATGGCCACACACTGCGACTTCCCGATTTTCGACGCGGACAACCACCTCTACGAGACCGAGGACGCCTTCACCCGGCACCTGCCGGCAAGGTACAAGGGGGCGATCCAGTACGTCGAGCTCGCCGGGCGCAAGAAGATCGTGGTCAGGGGCACGATCAGCGACTACATCCCCAACCCGACGTTCGAGGTGGTGGCACGACCGGGCGCGCAGGAGGAGTACTTCCGCCACGGGAATCCCGACGGCAAGTCCTACCGCGAAATAGTGGGCGACCCCATGCGCTGCATCCCCGCCTTCCGCCGGCCTGAGCCCCGGGCCGAGCTGATGGACGAGCTGGGGGTCGACCGCACCCTGATGTTCCCCACGCTGGCCAGCCTGCTCGAGGAGCGGATGCGTGACGATCCTGAGCTGACGCACGCCGCCATCCACGCCTTCAACGAGTGGCTCTACGACGAGTGGACCTTCAACTACGAGGACCGGATCTTCGTCACGCCCGTGATCACCCTTCCGATAGTGGAGAAGGCGATCGAGGAGCTCGAATGGGCGCTCGAGCGCGGCGCCAAGACGGTGCTCGTGCGCCCGGCGCCGGTGCCGGGATTCCGGGGCTCACGGTCGTTCGGATTCCCCGAGTTCGACCCGTTCTGGAAGGCCGTGGTGGACGCGGACATCCTCGTGTCCATGCACGCATCGGACAGCGGGTACGCGCGCTATTCGAGCGACTGGACCGGTCCGAGCGAGATGCTGCCCTTCCGCCTCGACTCCTTCCGGGCCATGTCGATGGGCAAGCGGGCGGTGGAGGACACGATGGCGGCGTTCTGCTGCCATGGCGTGTTCGCACGATTCCCCGACCTTCGCATCGCCTCCATCGAAAGCGGCGGCGATTGGGTCACGGGTTTTCTGGCCCACTTGGCGGACGTCCACGCCAAAATGCCCCAGGCCTTCGACGGGGACCCGATCGAGCAGTTCAAGCACAACGTCTACATCAGCCCGTTCCACGAGGACAACCTCGCCGCGCTCATCGAGACGATCGGGGCGGACCACGTCCTCTTCGGGTCGGACTACCCGCATCCCGAAGGGCTCGCCGAACCGTGCAGCTATGTGGACCACCTGCCACCGGGAGTCCCCGACGACGACCTCCGCCAGATCATGGGGGGCAACCTGGCCCGGATCATGCGGGTGGACGACCGGGAGAAGGCGACAGCCTCCGCATAGGAGGCCGGCCGGCGAGGAAGGGCACCCGCCGACGACCGGGAGCTAGTGTCCCCGCCGACGTCACCCGCCGAGAGGGAGTTGAAGATGCCTGAGTACAAGTACGTCCTCTACGAGACTCTGGACGACGGGAAGATTGCGCGCATCATGCTCAACCGTCCCGATGCCCGGAACGCGCAGAACCGTGGGTTGCTGGTCGAGCTGCACGACGCGTTCCTGCACGCCGAAGCGGACGACGACGTGCGTGTCGTGATCCTCGGCGGCACCGGACCGATGTTCTCCTCCGGTCACGACATGGGATCCAAGGCCTCCCGCGAGGAGATGACCCCGGGCCCGACGATGCATCCCACCCGGACGGTGAACGGTGGGACCCGCAAGGGTGCCGAATCGCTCATGCTCCAGGAGTGGCACTATTTCTTCGAGAACACGCGGCGGTGGCGCAACCTCCGCAAAATCACCATCGGCCAGGCGCACGGTGACGTCTACGCGGCCGGGTTGATGCTGCTGTGGGCCTGCGACCTCATCGTCTGCGCCGAAGGGACCCGCTTCGCCGACGTCGTGGGCACGCGTCTGGGCATGTGCGGGGTCGAGTACTTCGCGCACCCGTGGGAGTTCGGGCCCCGCCGGGCGAAGGAGCTCCTCTTGACCGGCGACACCATCGACGCCGAAGAGGGCTACCGGCTGGGCATGGTCAGCAAGATCTTCCCGGCCGACGAGCTCGGCGACCGCACGGTGGAGATGGCGCGGCGCATTGCGCAGCTGCCGACGGTGACATCGCTGCTCATCAAGGAGTCCGTGAACCAGTCGGTGGACAACATGGGCTTCTACAACGCGCTGAACGCGTGCTTCACGCTGCACGAGCTCAACCATTCGCACTGGGCGCAGGTGAACGACGACGGCTATCCCGTCGCCAAGGAGGACTCGGGCATCCCCAATTGGAAGGACGCCCCGCCGATCGTGCCCTCGCTCAAGGACACGGTGCGGGCCGAAGCCTGATCCCGCCGGCCCCGGCCACCTCCTGCGTGCGGCCTGATCGGTCGCGCCGGGTGGCCGGGCGCAACCGCGTCATCCCAGCTCAGCGCGTGATCGGGCGCTGTGCGCCGGCCGCGGGCCCTCGTTAGTATCAGAATCGACGTCGATGTCAGAAATGCCCCGCTGCGGCCGGGCGCAAAGGGGGGCCCCGACCGGATGCTGCAGTATGTGATTGCGGGACTGGCCCTGGGCGGCATCTACGCCATCGCCTCCGCCGGGCTCGTGATCACCTATACGTCGTCGGGAATCCTCAACTTCTCCTTCGGCGCCATCGCGTTCTTCGTCGCCCGCTTCTACTACTACCTGCACACCCAGGAGAGCTGGGCCATTGTGCCGTCCGCCCTGGTGTCGATGGTGGTGGCGGCACCGCTGCTCGGCGTGCTGCTCTACATCGTCCTCTTCAGGCATCTGCGCCTGTCGTCCCCACTCATCAAGGTCGTCGCCACCATCGGCCTCCTGGTCGCCTTCCCCTCCGCCGCCACCCTGATCTTCGGGAACCAGGCGATCGAGCAGGCTCCGGGACTGGCTCCAGAACCCGTGGCGGTGTACCACTTCCTCGGCGTGCCGGTCACGTTGGACCAGGTGATCGTCTACATCTGCGTCCTGGTGACGATGGTCGTGGGTGCCGGGGTGCTGCGGTTCACCGAGGTGGGGCTGAAGGTGCGCGCCATGGTGGACTCGCCGGCCATGACCGACCTGTCGGGCACGAACCCGACCGCCGTCTCGGTGGGGGTGTGGGCGGTCAGCACCTTCTTCGCCGGGGTGGCCGGGGTGCTGGCGGCACCCATCATCGGCCTCGATCCCACGAACTTCACCCTCCTGATTGCGGCGTCGTTCGCCGCCGTGGTCGCGGCCCGGCTGCGGAGCCTGCCCGTAGCGGTCGGCACCGGCCTGCTGATGGGTGTCGCCACCTCCCTGTTCCAGCGCTACCTGCCGTCGAACAGCACGTGGACCGCCGGGATCATCGATGCGGTGCCGTTCATGGTCATTGCGGTGGTGCTCGTCTACAACCTGCTCCGGCGCGGTCGGGTGGGCGAGGTCAGTGCCTGGGGTGGTGCGCTCGACCGCGCCATCACGCCGCAAGGAGAGAGCAAGCTGGCCGCGTCGACGAGCACGCTGGCCGAGACCGCCTCAATGAGCAGCTTCGGCCGCTTCGGGGGTCCCCTCGTGCTGGTCGCCCTCATCGGCGCCCT
>Ga0335072_10010675_pt1 | contig 13203 bp, 14 predicted proteins | sample Lox_Sample_21_FD_206725 | JGI IMG/M metagenome (GOLD analysis project Ga0335072, IMG submission 206725) | Soil microbial communities from Loxahatchee National Wildlife Refuge, Florida, United States - Lox_Sample_2.1 | ecosystem: Environmental > Terrestrial > Soil > Wetlands | place: USA...
TAGATAACGTGGCATAATACTCAAATCCTGAATGTAAGACCTCAGGAAATCATACGATTCTTTCTTGTCAGCCTGATTAGAGAAAATCTGCTTCAAATGCCGATGGAATAGAAAAAAACTTTTATTAATATCTGTGGTGCATTCTCGCATATGTAGAATCCCCGTAAATTCTAGATTTTCAGCGACTTCTCCATCCGAAATATTGTGAGAATTCACTAGTATTCTTTCTTTACTCTTTATATCTTTTAACAGGCCGTGTTCTATGGGTTATCTTTTGGAAGTATTAAATCTAAATAAGCCGCCTATCCTCGAAGTTCTACTCTTTTGGGATAATCGAGATATGACTACTCTCTAGCATTCACTACGCTCTTACCTGATAGATCATCCTTAGCGCCTGCAAGATTTATTATACCTCCAGTTCTTTCGGAACTCTTTTCTTTTCTGTTGGAATGACGAGGTTATAATAAGTGATTGAGAGCGCAGCACTGAATTGATTGAGTTACTTGAAGCTTACTCGTGAATCATGCAGGAGAATGCTCACTATTGTGGAGGGAATGAATGGATGTGCCGTCAAAGTGCACGATCGTCAGGGCAATGGGTAGGTTGGCGTACAAGCTTGAAGGCTAAAACACACAATAGATACAACTGTATTCTGTGTCTGTAAAGAAATCTCTGTCTGAAGGCCCATATATTGTCCGTAAAATCCGTAAAGCAACCCGTAAAGCACCCGTAAAAATCTATCCGACCTGTAAAAGACAACTGTAAAGGAATGATTGATCCTGCTCGAAGGTAGTCCACGAGCTAAATACATCAATACCCTAGTGCGGGCCCAGTTCATGTGATTTTTATAGGGGACCACGGAACCCCTCCACACTATATGGCCTAGGACTTCATGCCAGTAAGTCCTGATTTCCGCCTCATTTGCAGGTCTTAATAGGGCTTGCTCGCCCTGTATAGGCTGTATAGTATTGCTAGAATTACTGGCTTATAACCATGACAGCTGTAATTCCAACATTTTCTCTCTCCTCCTGTGCTTGAATGTTTTTTCAGTATAGATCTGCGTTTGATCCGCTCTGTTGGGGCTTACCGCTTTGCGACATCCACGGCCCCCACACAATTATATCCTGTATCCTTGGTTCAATTACGTCAATTGGCTCAACTTCACCGGGATGTTAATAGGATGTATCTATTGCTGGTTTTCAATACTGGAATTGATGATACCTGTTGAAGTTGTGGGTTTAGTGTGTCGATATTGTTGGTTAGGCGTTCCCTTGACAAGGTCGGTGCAGCTAGTTAGCTGGCGGCAGCTATATAAAGCCTGATGCCAACCACCTGATAGATACACTTCTCTAACATACTTAATATAAGCACCTGGCTCCTGAATCCGATATTTTTGACGCAGTGGGCTAGCCTGAAACCTCTATAGGCCGCTAAGATGGGTGACACAGGCTCCCTTACTTAAGTTTGGCGGGCAAACGATATCGATCAGGCACCGGAAATAGTACTAGGTTCAAATTTATGCCTTTTGTGTGCTGGATTAAACAAGCCGCCAACATAATGGCTTCAATTCTCGCAAACGTCTCTATTCGGAACACGCGACTATCTACCTGAACATCACCCAGCCAGCTAACCATGCTATTTCCCAGGTCTTCCACTCAAAGACCCTGTTGGAAATTTCCACAAAGGCCTCTAACAGCTTACTCCTCACGCTTCTCCTTACCAGCCGAAGCCCAAACGTATGCAGGCGCATCCTGAGAAGCCTCGCGCTTCTCGTCATCTTTGCCAGAAGAAGCCCAGACGTATGCAGGCGCATCCTGAGAAGCCTCGCGCTTCTCATCATCTTTGCCAGAAGAAGCCCAGACGTATGCAGGGGCATCCTGAGAAGCCTCGCGCTTCTCATCATCTTTGCCAGAAGAAGCCCACACATATGCAGGCGCATCCTGAGAAGCCTCGCGCTTCTCCTTTCCAGCCGAAGCCCAGACATATGCCGGCATATCCTGAGAGGCCTCACGCTTCTCATCATCTTTGCCAGAAGAAGCCCAGACGTATGCGGGCGCATCCTGAGCAGCCTCGCGCTTCTCGTCATCTTTGCCAGAAGAAGCCCAGACATATGCAGGGGCATCCTGAGAAGCCTCGCGCTTCTCATCATCTTTGCCAGTCGAGGCCCACACATATGCAGGGACGTCCTGGGCAGCCTCGCGCTTATCTTCATCACCAGCTGAAGCCCAGACATAGGCGGGGACTTCTTTACTGGCTTCACGCTTCTCTTTTCCAGCAGAAGCCCAGACATAGGCTGGGGCATCCTGAGCAGCCTCACGCTTCTTATCGGCTGAAGCCCACACATATGCAGGTGCATCCTGAGCAGCCTCTGCCTCACGCTTCTCCACAGCGATGTTTGGTATGGACTTTCCAAGGACGGCGCAGGAGACCAGAGCCGGGAACACGAGGGTTCCGGCGGCAATAGCGGATGAGAACTTCATGTTGAAAGGCGTGGATCTAATAAGTTGTTAGCTGACCTCGGATTCTTGGAAATATTTAAAAGTAGTGACGTACTGGGAGTTTTGAGGACTGGCTTCAAGAAAAAAAGAAAAGGATGTTTTTAAAGAGAAAGAGAGCAGGAGGAAGAGGGCTCGACTTTATAATACCACTAACAGCCAGATCAAACATGTGGCCTCTGTCTTCAGTCTCACTTAGTCCTTCCTAAGCTATATCAGCAGTAATGTCCTATTCGGCCATCCCATGTCAAATTCGTATTTAATCAAACCTCAATTATAACCCTGCTTTGATCCCTCTACAATTCCAGCAGCTGAAGGTGATTTCCAGCGATCTCTGACATAATATTCGGTTCCTTGCTAACACGGCAGGCCCGAAAACGGGCCTATTTTGGTGAAGAAATCCATCAATATCCCAGTGGTTCAACCTGAGATTGTAGACGAGCAATGGACCGCCAATTTTGATGCTCTCACCTTCTTGATACAGTATGATTTGCATGTTGTGGATTCATCGTCAGAACTTGCCTTGCGGAAAATATGCCAAGCTTACTAGACCCATGCGTAACCTTATGTACCTAACCCTCAAGGGTACCCCAACCCATGCCCGGCGATGAACCCCTTCAGCGATAATGACCCGCTTCTGCACAGAGGCTGCAAGGGTGAGCTTTCCGTCGGTTCAATTGCGCTGCATTTAGCACCTGTAGTTCTTTTCTGCTAAGCACCCAATTGCCACGTGCTGAAACCTTTCAAAATTCCACAGTATGTCTCTACCTTTCCTTGCCAGACTGCCCGGTCTCCAAAATCCCTCTGTGTTATCCTCATTTTCTGCGGTAGCGTTTTCATTTCATTATTTTGGCTGAAAATTTATCATGTTCTTCAAGTCCAGCGACTCGAAACCAGAGTATAAGGAAGTCGCTACCAATGAGGAAGCACAACTGCCTCCGCGGCGACCGAACTCGAGTACCCTTCACTACTGCATCATCATCTTCTTGCTTGTTGGCTGGATCGCCACTGTTGCCTACTACTCACAGCCATCAAGCAACGGGCCTCTGCACGTTTATAGCTTCACACCCATCCCGAAGGAAGTCTTCAAGCCCGTGAAGAAGATCTTCCAGCCTGATGAGCGCTACATTGGGGATACTCCTGAAGTGAATCAAAATTGGGACGCTCTTGTCGCAGGTGAACTCTCATCAATTCTCCATACAGTATATGCCATTTTTAACGACGACCAGGACACGACGCGGTTTGGATCGAGGAGCCGGCAAAATGGGGCCTCCCACAAGGCATCGTAGCACCATACGATCACCCTAACACGCCTGATCCTAAACCGCAGGACTTCTACGTGATCTCTATCTTGCACCAGCTGCATTGTTTGGTAAATCCTCCCTTCATCTACTCCCTCGCCGCCAGTTAGCTAACTTTCATATGCCTTTAGAACATGGTGCGGTTTCAGTACTGGCAGGAGAAGAACCGGGTCAACACATCGGCGGATCCAGACGCCCACAAGTGGACTGTACATGTCGACCACTGTTGGGAGTACCTGCGGCAGGGCATCTCCTGTGGCGGTGACTTGATTATCGAAGGCAGCAGTCCCATCAAGGTTGGTAAGGGTCATGCTACGTCCGTCACAGGATGGGGCGTCGAGCATGACTGTATTGATTTCGAGCTACTAAGGGAGTTCCAGATACAACAGGAGGCAAAGTACAATGCTACTTGGGAACTAGCTTAGATCAGATTTAGAATTTGCCATATGTAATGAAAGAACGCAATCTGTTCAAATAAAGTCCACATCATATCTGTAGATCAAAGTTCCCGGCGTTTGCATCCACAAACAAGAAAATTTCATTCTCCACTTGGATAACAATCTCTACATGAGATTTTTTTTCTCCCACACACCTTACTCCACCCCATAAACCGCCAAATCTGCATCCATCCCAGGCAACGTCCACACCTCGCTCTCAGCCCCACCAAAAGCCTTCAGCGCCCTCACCCCACGGTCCTCAAAGCCGAGCTTCTGCACCACGCGCCTCGAGCGCGCGTTCCCCTTCTCAAAGAAGCCAAACACAGCATCGACGCCCAAGTTCCGCTGCGCGTAATCAATCAGCCCCCTCGCCGCCTCCGTCGCGTATCCCTTCCCGGTCTCCTCGGGGACAATCGCAAACCCGATGTCCGGCGCCGTGTACGAGTCCGCCGAGTCCCCTCGCATCAGCGACACGCTGCCGATCGGCTTGCAATCTGCCAGCGTGGTGGCGAACGGGCTGTTGGCGGGCGCGCTTGGCGACGGCGAGGCCGGCTTCAGGCTCACGAGGTATGTCCCATAGCCATTGCGCGCGTGCTCGGCGCGGAAACGCCCTTCGAGGCGCTGTCGCGCCGCTGCGGTGGTTGTGATGGACGTCGGCTTGCCGCCGATGGAGGCGATGAATTCTGGTGTGTTGTAGAGGTACACGAGGAAATTGCAGTGGGCGTCATTGCTGGGTATGAAGTAGGAGATGTATAGGTGTGGGGTTTCGATATGGAAGTTTGGGTCGGTCATTTTGTAGGCCGGGTCAGGCTTTATTTCCGCAGGTCGCGGTTGCAGTGTGGAAATTGACGGTGATCAAGGAAAGTACAATGGATGAACGGAACCAGATTTTCTCAGGATGTCTTTTTGAAGGGGGATATTTTTGTCCCGCAATCCCTGTTAAAAAGCTCCTGTAGTGAAATTCGTGCTGATTCAACATGAAATACAGGGATCTATTTCAACTTCCATTTTTAGCAAGGTCGCCGAACCAGGCCCCCCTGGGACTTGGCCAGCTACAGCACCGCCTGCTGTTAACTGACCAAACGGAAGAAGCGGGATTCATGACGTACAGGCAACTACCTACTTACCAAATTGGTGGGTCTGAATAAGCTTAAGGTTACATGGTTAGCAGCCGTATGGTTCGAGGCTCCGAAATGGCGCATGCTCCCATTACTTTGATGACGTTATCTTTGCCTCAACTAAACATCTACATTAGTACTGTTTTGGAAGGAAGAGATGCTAGTCTCCTGAGTATCCTGGGGATAGGAAACTTGCAATTATACATGGCACTGTACTACATGAATATTGTTTGAAATTTCATTTGTCTACAGCTCTTACGTCAAACAAATGAAAAGGTAAAACCAATGTCCTCCGCCAATTTCCTTCTTGAAATAGGACAGAAATTCTTCAATGGCCATGACCATGGTCATGCGGAACACCTTCCTCCATCTCTTCATCCCCAAAGTCATTCCTGTGCCCTGGTGTGTGTGTCACCTTTCCACCTGTGTAGCCCGACCCACTCACCTTGTCTGAGCGATGTTCGTACGCCCAGCTGAAAATACGATCAAAGTCACGACACTGGTGAATAGCGCCCATGCCATTAATGCCGACCTGGGTCAGTGGCTCGAATGTCACATCACCATTGCACATGATTGCTTGACGGATGTAGTCTAAGCAGTGATCGCGGTGGAATTCAATCTCTTCTGAATCCATATCTGTGATGCCTTCAGGGTAGTAGGCGAAGCGGAGGAAGTTCTGCGTCTTATCAGTAAATTGTAGATCAATTGCAGCGGCTAGACTTACAAGACAATGAAGCTGGTGGAACATAGACACTCCGTATACTTTTGCTTTGTCTGGATTGTTGGGTGCGGGAAGAGAGGCCGGCAAGTTATAGGTGTACTCTGTTGGAACTTCGACAATCCCGTCGCCAGCTAGAGTGGGCAAAGTAAATTCAGTTTTTATCATCAAATTAGGAAAGAGAGAAATCAGCTTACGAGGTGACAGTCTCTGCCACATCTCATCCGTAGTATTCGAAGGTGGTCCACCATAAAACTTGTGAGGCTGGAACGTAACTCGGCTTGAATATAGCACTGGCACATGCATCAATTTCTAAAGATCCTAACGCTAGAGAAGAAATGAACTCACAGTCAGGCTCAAAATGATCAGTTTCGGGCGTCGTATCACAGCGGAAGCTTCTCAGCAAAACCACCACATGGCCCCAAACTGAAAGGCCAGCAATGAGAATCAGCAAACTTATCAAGATAGACCAATTCTGCCATTTCATGGGGTACGGCCTAGAAGAACGGCGTGATACTTTGCAGCCGTCATAGTGTTCATCATCAGATAGAAAGCCTTTGTCTTCAGCCATAAGGGAAGAAGTACTCGATTCAGCGTTATTTGGGGAGGATTCAGAAGAAACACGAGTATGGCTTGTGATGAATTTTGACATTATTGTAGATTGATAGGGATGAGAATTAAAAAGTAAAGGACTGAATAAAGTGGTCTAAAGGCACACATGGGAATCTGTCTACTTACATTAGGTCAAGGTAGACTTGAATTGCCCCCACATTTCAGCTGAATGTTAACACCTTCTCGGCTCCCTGTTACGGAATATTCGCATCCCTGTTGAGTGCTAACCTTGGGGATCCGGTTAGGAATTCACGTGTCATCGTAGGGATCTACACGAGCTGCGATTTAAGCTGCATAAACCACCCTAGAAAACGCTCGGCCTGGGACTGTAAATTCTATAAGTTATTATGCCCCTCATCCTCCAGCCTAGGACTAAGTTGATTCAAATTCTTTTGGCATTCATTCTCATTACTCACTATATCTCATTACGTTACGATGTCAACTCAGAAGTCTTCTAGCACTGCTGCTTCCCTCAATCCTTTCCAAAATTCATGGTTTAACCCGACTATTCTCCTCCTCCCTCTTCTTACATTTGGCTATTTCCAATGGCAACTAGGCTCAATAAGCGAACTGAGTGAATTTCTCTCGCCGTTAACCAAACTCGGAGGAAATAGTAGCGCTTTGTCTAAGGAGCTCAAAGATGATGTCCTAAACTATGAGGTCATGCGCCAGCAGTATGCAGCGCAGTGTCCTGAAAAAGCTTTCAAACCGCATATCTTCTCCACAGACCCTCTCATAATCTATATCGAGGACTATTTGAGCCTGGATGAGACCAAGTACCTCTTGAACCTCGCGTTAGTCATACCACTGTAAATACCTCTGTGCATTTGCTAATAATAGCCAACTACAGTATCCCTTACTACAAACCTTCGCCTGTTTCTAAAGGCTTCGAGCTCAAAGCCTACGATAAAAGTATACGCTCCTCCGAGTCCGCTGTGCTCCCCTACGATGCAGTTGTCTCGTGCATTGAGCGCCGCTCGGTCGATTTTCAAGGCTACCAGCCAATCAGCCACCTGGAGGACATCCAGGTGGTGAAGTACGGCATCAGTGATCAGTTCCGGCCCCACTTCGACTGGTTCTCGGGGATGGCGAATCCTCGCATCTCAACAATCTTTGCCTACCTTGAATGCGACAATTGTGTTGGGGGCGCTACGCAATTTCCTGACATAACTGGGAGGTTCTCTGCCAAGTGGTGCACGTTTATCGATTGTGAAGATGACACGGGAGCCGGTGGTGTGGCATTCAAACCAGTGGTAGGAAATGCAATTTTCTGGTCGAACTTGTATCCCAATGGCACTGGGCATCCAGGTGTCTGGCACGCCGGAATGCCTGTCAAGAAGGGGACGAAGGTTGGGTTGAACATCTTCACCAGGCGAGATGTTGCATATCCTGATGAGGGGAAGTGACCTGCGTATATATATGACTCCGTTTTCTTTATGAATAGTTGAATTCGAAAAGCTTCAAAATCTGAACTTAGCTACTCTCAATAATCCACAAAAAGTGTCTTGATGTTCTACAACGCTGCGGAGAACCCACTGCACGAGTTAGGTTCTAGAAGAGTTTATTTAGCGGCTGTAGATTAGGAAGGTAGATGAGTCTCGAGTCCTCCATGCGGCATGTGTACATCCTCGTATTATTATAATACCCTGATGTATACCCTGCTTTAAAAGTTGTCGTGGGATGGAACGCGCCGAAGCGAGCCGTTTTGTGAATACTAACCTTGCTGCATCGAGTATGTAAAATCATTTACTTTGGCCGCAACCTTCCACTTTCGTCATCTTCGCTTCGCCGCCATGGGTTGATTACCCTGAACCGTGAAGTGGCAAAGCTTAAAATTAAACTTTCGCCACACTAAGAGGGGTACAGATGTCGCCTGCGCCTTACCCGTGTCCGTCTCCTCGCTAGGGTACAGTACAGTACGTCCAAGATCCGAGATGAGAAGTTAGGGTTATTCCTTAACCTTGTCATGCCAAGCCCCACCTTATCATCCGAACGATGTCAAGTGGGGATTCCTCAGCCTTCCCACGCCTGCCACCAACAACAATGACCATGCACGACTCACCTTCCTGTTCATGCAGGTGAAGGGATTGGTAGCAATTACCATGTACGCCCTTCTCAAGTCAATCCATCTCACGCATTTAGCTTTCTCGTGTTCGTTGTCGCGGCTGCAAGCATGTTCGCAGGGTTGCCCGCCCCCAGCGATTCGTTACCATGAACGACAGGGCATCAAGTGAGGTTGACAAAATTGTTTCACTGGCTTCGATCTTGGCGCAGTGTGGGTCAATCCTCAATTCTTCTATCACCACAGTCTGCGGCCTTGGCAGATGGCCATGTCGATTGTGAGCTATCTCCTCACACTCAATTCTTCGAAATACCTGCTTCCTCCCAGCTTTCTCGGAGTATTGTTCACTTCTTGGTGTCTGAAAAACAGCCCTTGACACTACTCCTAGTAATATCTTCCTGCACATTGGTGTGAATCTTCATCAAGCACATCATTCAGTCTCTCTCTTCCAACTATGCCTTTACGAGCCTCTCCGGCCGAAAAACCTACATATGCTGAAATCCCTTCGAGTGATGATCTCTCCATAACCTATGGCGACATTCTTCCCTTACCGAAACGTGAACGCGTCCACTCCATCATCGCCTACACTTCTCTTTTTATTCTTGGCTTCATCATTAGCTCTGCTCTAGGATTCTTCTTCCGATACAAGGCGCCCGCCGCACCAAGCTATGGCATCAATCCCAAGATGCCTATTCCACATGAAATCTTCAACCGCCATCCTGTTTCCTTCATACCCGATGAGCGCTACATAGGGCCCTCGAACACAGTGAACCGGAACTGGAAGGAACTCACGAAAGGTTTGGACCCCATCTCTCAACGACAAACTCAAACTCAAGGGCTCACCAAAATATAGGCTCCGATTCGATCTACCTCCCAGATCCCGCGGCCTATAATCTGACCGATCCGGGAATTGTTGCGCCCTTCTTCCTCTTCTCCCCGGCTCCTGAAGCCGCCATGCCGCTAAGCACAAACTTCTATATCTTGTCGCCGCTGCACCAGCTACACTGCGTGAACATGATCCGGATGCGTTATAACCATCTTGTCTATTCCCGCTCCTCATCCTCACCCACAGACCCATTGTCGGGCTCACCAATCGATGCAGACTGGCTGACACACATCGAACATTGCTTCGAGTACCTGCGGCTGTCCATCACCTGCGGTGATTTCTTCGTGCTTGAATCTGACTCCCCGCCTGGCACTCCAGAGCCTCTTACGCGTGATGGCTTAGGCTGGGGTGTCGTGCATCAGTGTGTGGACTGGGATTCACTGATGTCGTATCAGGAGGAGATGGTGGGCGTGTATAATGCATCGTGGACAAACGGTAATTGAATTTTTTTTGGGGCAAACGGCTAGCATGATGTACCACCCTACTGTGTTAGAAAGATAGTTTTGTTGCAAGAATTGACGGCTTAGGCGCCTTCTTGTGGTAAAATCAATCTTTTGGCCGTTTGCAAGACTGACGTGCCTAAACTGGCGATGCCACGTGCGAAAGGAGGCCTCTAGCGGAGTAGGAGATGGCGAGCTACAGCTTCAATTGCAACAATCTTATGATCATTTTCTACTTGCTGTGTAGTGTCAGTCTTTCCACAGACGTATGCACCATGCTCCCGAATATAAGTGCCCGAGAGCAGGTTAATTGGCAGCGTTGGTAAATGATAAACATTCGACAAGGTAAATGGAATTGTACTGTCTGTTAAATTTTCGGTATAGATAGTCGCTGTTCCAAAAACCAATTGGGCACACTGATTTACCAGCTGTCTCAAAGAGTGGGAGTGTATTAGACTTATAGTATGTCTGAAAGAGAGAGCGGTTATAGGTCATGTGTTAGGAGGCGCCTGTATCGACTAGCCAATGCTTTCTAAAGTTGATGATAGCACTATGGATCCAGCGTACAGTACATATGGAAGCCAGAGGCAGCTATGGCAGTCGCTAGTGTTGTCGTTGTCGCCGTCGAAGTGTGTCGATTCAGCGTTGTGGTTTGCTCGAAGCTTAGCTCTTTTAGCGTTATATGCCTCCCTTTTTGGCCGGGAACTTAGTAAATTAGTCCTCTTCCTTGTAGTTTCGATCACGAGCTTCATCTGTTGCATCGCTGTACAACACTGTAAGTGTTAACAGCTTGCTCGAGTCACAAGCTATATGTGCCGCCACCAGTCTTCGAGATAGGGAAGGCCGAGTTCAAAGCTTCAATAAAAGTTAAGGTGTAAAAATCATTCGGCATTCTCATATCACCACCAATAAGTGACGTGTAGCCTTTTTAAAGGCTACAATGAAGGAAGCCATGTTCTCAAACTTGCTGTACTTGAGATGTTGAATATCCTTAAAGCTTTGGCCCTGACCCTCATATTGGGTTTTGAGGACCAACTATATCTCCGACGCTGTCCTGTTGTCCACGATTAAGTCGTTCGGTTCCTGGGTGCAATTTGCTTGGATTGTGGTTTTATACGCCCATTATTAGCCTTCCATACTTTTATTTCCAACTGTCGGGCTGCAGCTGTAAAGTCTTGGAACGAGATTGTCGACGTAGAGGCCGATGATGAGGTTAGTTCAATGGGTTTAGGTTTATACTGGTAAGTTCAATGAAATCTTCGAGACCCTTTTCCTTTGGTTATATTGTAGACCCTTGACTTCTATGAGTGGTAGTTCTCTGCACTACGTAATCGCTCTGAGGCTGGGAGCCTAGACTAGCTCTTGGAGGATCCGCAGTATCCAATCAGAGGTCGAGTTTAATTGTTATTTCGACGATTCGTCCGTACCAATCGTGGTTTTGAATCGAGTCCTTAGATTGGATTGCCGTCGTTGATAAGTTTGGTAGTAGAAGCGGCGATGAAGACGATTGACGATACAATTGATTGCGGCGTACTATAGGTCCTACGCGCTCGATTTGGTTTGATGCTTAGAATCAGCATGCAGTCTTTGGATCCTTTGGTAGTTTGACACCGAGTCGTACTGTAGATTGTACTCAAATGAAGGTACCAGAGCAAGGGATATTAAAGTTAAAGCGTTTGTTCCAATAGATGCGCAAAGCCGAGCTCATAACTGATTACACTTTGGGTGAGTGTTTGCCTTAAGTATGAGGCATAAAAGACTAATAAGAGATCAGGGAACGTTATATTCAACAATAATTGTGTAAATTACGTGTTTGTGAGCTCTTGATGCTACAGAAAATGTGTTAGAATAATAGCGGCACTATGCTAGGCTCACCGCCATACATTTGGGGTTTCCCTTCATTTTGCTTCTGTACCAAACAAATAAGCGAAGCACACTTACAGTACGAAGGGAATTGTGGCCAATCAACAGCTGCCACGCTATCGATACGCGACAAGTCTAAGCCCGCGGTCACAAACCTAACCCTTTATTTTCTTCCGGTAAGCAGAAAAACTGATCGTATAAACTAAATTTTGGGATTCTGTACGCCGCCTGGTGGGTGTGATGCCATCTCTTCGCTACACAGACCTCTTGGCCTGCTATTCACGGTGGCCTTGGGGCGTTTCATTCACTTCTCCAACTGAGCGAGGCTCGCGGCTCATCCGAACCGACCGGGTTGATAGTTGTGATGAATGCACTTCAGGGATTTCTGCGCCGGCTCCCTGGCCGATGGGGCAATGTTGCAGAGCCCGATCCACCGCGGACAACTATATCCATGGTGAGTGGCACGCCTCCATTGGAAGTAGACTTGGACTTACCGTTCGCTAAGGAGCAAGGCCTGCAATGTATCTACGATTGGGCAAATAGGCCAGAGCTGGAAAACGCAAGAATTTCCGACGCGATCCGACGAAGAGCTGTAGAGTAAGAGTTTTGCTGTTGCATTGTTTGCCTATTACTTTTCCTGTTAACGCTTCCTAGTATTGTTGCCGTCCATGGTCTTGGGTCAAACCGAAACCACACATGGGTCCGAAGAGCAGACGTGGAAATAGGTCTAACTAAAGATGTTAACTGGCTCACGGATCTCCTACCAGACACTCTCCGATCGTCCGAGCCCGCCGTGCTTGCAAAGATATTCTGCTACAACTATGAGTCAAAATGGCTTGGTGAAAACACCTCGTCACAACGACTTACCTCAATTGCTGAAAAATTCCTCAACGAGATTTATTACCAGAGATAACAAGTAAGCACATTGCCTTTTGCGGACATATTACTGCTGATACACTAGGCGGTAGGATAAAGATGCCCAAAACCGGCCGCTGATACTAATCGGTCACTCATACGGTGGACTTGTCATTGAGAAGTTTGTGGAGTTGGCTAATTGTCATGAAGACCGATATAAAACCCTAGCTGATGCTATAGGAGGAATTGTCTTCCTTGGAACACCCCATCGAGGGTCCCCTGCACAACCGATTGGCGGCATCATTGCCAGAGCCGCAGAAGCACTAGGTTACGGCGAGTCAACTCTTATGATGGACGTTAAGGAGGACTCTAAGGATATTTATGACTTAGTCAACAAATTCACAAAGATCGTGATC
>Ga0335072_10010676_pt1 | contig 13203 bp, 12 predicted proteins | sample Lox_Sample_21_FD_206725 | JGI IMG/M metagenome (GOLD analysis project Ga0335072, IMG submission 206725) | Soil microbial communities from Loxahatchee National Wildlife Refuge, Florida, United States - Lox_Sample_2.1 | ecosystem: Environmental > Terrestrial > Soil > Wetlands | place: USA...
AAGGGTGCACCTGATCGGCCTGGTGTCCGACGGGGGGGTGCACTCCTCGCTCGAGCACCTGCTGGCGCTGATCGAGTGCGCGCGCGAACACCCCGCGGGCGACGACAGCGCCGGCTCCCCGCCCCGCCCGAAAGACGTGATCGTGCACGCGTTCACCGACGGTCGCGACACGTTGCCGCACGCGGGGGCGGGCTATCTGAAAACGCTCGACGAGACCGAGGGAGCGCGCGTGGGGTCTGTCGTAGGCCGGTATTGGGCGATGGACAGGGATCGCCGCTGGGACAGGACGCAGCGCGCGTACGACCTGCTCGTGCACGAAAGGGCCGACAGCCACGCGCAGAGCGGCGAGGAGGCGGTGAGGATGGCCTACGAGCGGGGCGAGACCGACGAGTTCATCGAGCCCACGCTCGTCGGCAGGGACACGGCGATCGGCCCGGATGACAGCGTGATCGCGTTCAACTTCAGACCCGACCGCATGCGCCAGATCACCAGAGCGCTGGCCGAGCCGGGGTTTGGCGAGGGGGCGCAGGAGCATGGCGGGGCAGGCGATGGTCCTGGCGGGGCAGGCGACGGTCATGGCGGGGCGGGCGATGGTTCTGGCGGGGTCGACGGCGACTCTCGCGGGGCCGGCGAAGAGCCCGAGGAGCTGCCGGGCTGGCGGGGCCGCGGCGGAGCGGGGCCGATCGCCAGATACGCGACGCTCGCCGAGTACGAGGAAGACTGGCGCTATCCGGTCGCCTACCCGCCCGAGCGCCCAAAGGTCACCCTCGCGCAAACGGTCGCGAAGGCGGGCGCAAGGCAGCTGCACGTGGCCGAGACCGAGAAGTACGCCCACGTGACGTACTTCTTCAACGGCGGCGTGGAGGCCGAGCAAAGAGGCGAAAGCCGCGAGCTGGCGCCCTCCAGAAGAGACGTGCCCACCTACGATTACGCGCCGGAGATGAGCGCGAGCGCCGCGGCCGAAGCGTTCGTGAAGGGCTGGCGCGAGGGCGAGGACGAGCCAGAGTTCGGGATCATCAACTTCGCCAACGCCGACATGGTCGGCCATACCGGCGTGATCCCCGCCGCGGTAAAGGCGGTGGAAACGGTGGACGAGTGCCTGGGCAAGGTCGTAAACGCCGTACGCGAAACAGGCGGCGCCTGCGTGATCACCGCCGACCACGGCAACGCCGACCACATGCTCGAGCCCGACGGCAGCCCCAATACCGCGCACTCGCTGAACCCGGTCCCGCTGATCGTGTGCGGCGCGGGCGGCCTGACGCTGCGCAAGGGCGGCATCCTCGCCGACGTGGCCCCGACCGTGCTCGAGCTGCTCGAGATTGCCCAGCCGGCCGCCATGACGGGGCGTTCGCTGGTTGGGTGAGCTGTGTGAGGGGCGGGTGAGCCGTGTGAGGGGCGGGTGAGCTGTGTGAGGGGCGGGTGAGCCGTGTGAGGGGCGGGTGAGCTGTGTGAGGGGCGGGTAAGCCGTGTGAGGGTGGTCGGGCGAGGGCCGTGTGAGGGCTGTGTGAAGGTGTTGTGAAAGGGAGGGGTCTGACATATACTTTTTCAAGTTTGATAACTATGGTAGCGACCTATAGCGTCGTTTGAGAAAGCCCACCCTATTCCTGGCATATACTATAGCAAACCGTTAGCCTGCGGGATGCTTGCAAAACAAGTCCTAAGATGTGCGCCGCGATGAACCGTTCGAGAACGCTGCTGGGGATGTTTTTCATCGGCGCCGGCGTAAACCACTTCGTCAGGCCCAAGGCGTACGAATCGATCGTGCCGCCGAGTATGGGCGAGCGCGCGGGCGAGCTGGTCGCGATCAGCGGCGTTGCGGAGATCGCTGGAGGCATCGGTGTGCTGCTGCCCCGCACCCGCCGCCTGGCCGGCCTGGGTCTGATCGCGCTGCTGGCGGCGGTGTTTCCGGCCAACCTGCACATGGCGCGAAATCCGGAGCGCTACCGGCGGATACCGCGGTGGGCGCTGTATGCGCGGCTGCCGTTGCAACCGCTGATGATGCGCTGGGCGTGGCGGGCAACCAGGGGATGAGACGCTCGGGATTCTGCTCTGACGCTGCTATGTTCGGTGCAGCAGGGCAACGTAGCAATTCTCATCATGTCCGTCGCAACCGCAGTCAAGATCCACCCCCCAGGGCAGGAGGCTCTGACAGAGGGAGAGCTGCGCGCCTGGAGGGGGCTGCTGCGAGCGCACGCGTGCCTGGCCAAGCGGCTGGACGCCGAGCTGGAGCGTGAGCACGGCCTGCCGCTGAGCTCGTTTGAGGTGCTCAACCATCTCGACGATGCCGGGGCGGGGCGGATGCGCATGAGCGATCTGGCCGACCAGGCGCAGCTGTCGCGCAGCGGTCTGACGCGGCTCGTCGACCGGCTGGAGCGCGACGGTCTGCTGGAGCGCTGCTCGTGCGAACACGACGCGCGCGGCGCGTACGCCTGCCTGACGGATCTCGGTCGCGAACGGCTGACCCGGGCGCGCACTACGCAGCTGGCGGTCGTGCGGGAGCACTTCTTCTCGCGCTTCTCCGAGACAGAACTGAGCGTCCTGGCGGACATGTGGGAGCGGATCGCGCCGTGCGGCAATGGCAACGGCAACGGCAGCGGTCACGCCGCAGACGGCGGATGTGCTGCCACCGGCCATGTCACGGCGGCGGCCCTCCCCGTCGGCCAAGTCGCCTCCAACGGCCACGCTGCCTCCAACGGGCATGCTGCCCTCAACGGCCGAGTCGCCTCTAACGGCCACGCTGCCCCTAACGGGCACAGCCACTGAAGATCCTCCCGGCCACAGGCCGGGTTTTTTTATGGCTCATCTCCCGGTGCACCCGGTGTCCCTGGTGCGGTTGGCGCCTGCACCCGCGGCCGCGGCGGCACGGGCGCGCCGGTGCGATGGTCGAGCGACTCGCGCATCCTGCGCTGGTGGCGACGATGGGCGACGAACACGCTGATGGCGGCGATCACGAGCGCGAGCACCCCGTAGAGACCGAACGTGCTGACCGCATTGCCGGCGGCGTTGCCGGCGAAGTAGGCGAGCAGCCCGATGCCCGTCGCCCAGCAGATGCCGCCGAGGGCGTTCCAAAAGAAGAACGCGCGCCAGCGCATCCTGGTCGCGCCCGCCAGCCACGACGCCCACACGCGTAGCCCGAGCAGAAAGCGGCCGAAGAAGACTGCCTTGGGCCCGTGCCGCTCAAAGAACGGCTCCCCCAAGGCCAGCACCTCCAGCCGCTGGCGCTGAAAGCGCCCGGGACGCTGCAACAGCCAGCGCCCGCCGCGGCGGCCGATCTGATAGCCGATGTTGTCGCCGACGATCGCTGCAAGCGCCGCGATCGGGATGACCAGCGCGATCTCCATTTTGCCCTGCGAGGCCAGCACCGCGGCGGTGATCAGCGCGGTCTCGCCGGGTATCGGCACGCCGCTCGACTCCGCGGCGACCAGCGCGAACAGCAGGGGGTAGCCGAACGTTTCGACGAGCTGCCCGACGTTGACGATCGCGGAGAGGAGCATGATGAGAGGATGGCGCATAAGTGAGCGCCTACAAGATCATCTCCCGCGACCCCGCCTCGCGCGCGCGCGCGGGCGTGTTATGTACCGCCCATGGCGAGGTGCGCACGCCGGCGTTCACGCCGCTGGCGACCAAGGCGACGGTCAAGGGCCTGCTCCCCGAGGAGGTCGCGGCGCTCGGCTACGACATGGTGCTCGGCAACACGTTCCACCTGCTGCTCAATCCAGGCCCGGAGCTGATCGAGCGGTTCGGCGGGCTGGGCAAGTTCATGGGCTGGCCGGGACCGACGATTACCGACTCGGGCGGGTTTCAGGTGTTCTCGATGGGCCACGGCACGGTGGCGGATGAGATCAAGGCCCGCCCATCCCGCTCCAGCGCCCGGGGACGACCCGGCGGGCAGGGCACGCCAGGCGAGTCAGGAGCGCGCGAGCGCGAGGGGGCGATCCTCGAGATCGGCGAGGACGGCGTGCGGTTTCGCTCCTATGTGGACGGCCGCACCAGGTTCATGTCGCCCGAGGGCTCGATGGCCGTGCAGGCAAAGCTCGGCTCGGACATAGCGCTGGTGTTCGACGAGTGCACCCCGTATCACGTCGATCGCGCCTATACGGAGCGCTCGACCGAGCGCACGCATCGCTGGCTGGAGCGCTGCCTGGACTGGCACGCCGCCAACGGGCCGAACGAGCAGCTCGTGTACGGGATCGTGCAGGGCGGCGTGTACGAGGACCTGCGTCGTGAGTCCGCTCAGACGGTCGCCGCGAGCAGGTGCGACGGCATCGCGATCGGCGGGTCACTGGGGGCCGAGAAGGCGCAGATGTACGAGGTCGTCTCTTGGGCCACCGCCGAGCTGTCCGGCGAGCACGAGTCCCAGCCGCGGCATTTGCTCGGGATCGGCGAGATCGACGACCTGATAGCGGGCGTGCGGCTGGGTATCGACACGTTCGACTGCGCGATGCCCACCAGGTTGGGCCGTCACGGCACCGCGCTCGTCCCCGACCCGGCGGCGCGCTGGCGACTGGATCTGACCAAGGCGGCCCAGCGCGAGTCGGCAGAGCCGCTGGTCGAGGGCTGCCCCTGCCGCGCCTGCTCGCGAGGCGTCTCGCGCGCGTATCTCAGCTACCTGGCGCGGGCGAGCGAGCTGACCGGCACGCGGCTGATCACGATGCACAACCTCACGTTCATCGCCATGTTGATGAAAAGTTTGCGCCAGGCAATCCTAGACGGGGACTTGGATTCCGTGGCCTCGGCCTGGCTCGGCGGCGAGTTCAAGGCAGTTCGCTAAGCGGGTGCGAGATGCGACGTGGCCGGCGGTTTTTCGCGGCCACGTCGCGCTCGACATCCCGCGCGGTTCGAATCCGGCCACCGGAGCCAGAAGTTGAAGGCGACGGGATCGACTGCTAGCCTGCGGGTACGAGTGACGGTCGCACCGCTCAAATGGGCGGCAGTTTCCCGAGGGGCCCGCGCAAGCGGGCCTTTCGCCTTAACCGCTCTGGTCTTGTTCACCGATGTTCCCATCTGCGATGACAGTTGTCTGCTAGGCTCCATGACGAGTGACGGGTGCCCGTGCGAGGAGTCCGTGCGGCAGCGGGCTCCTCGCCTTTTCAGCGCGGAGCGACCGGTCACGACATCTACTTCGTGTTTTCCGAAACCAGCTGCCTGAGCGCCTGGGAGGCCTGTTCGACGTCGGAGTAGACCACGTTGCGCAGCGTCACCTTGGTCGCGGGCGGGGAGGTGGCGGCGACGATCGCGCCGATGACCCCGGCCAACGCGAGCAGACACAAAAGGGCGATCGCCAGTCGCCTGACAGCGCGCCAAGGAGAACGGGAGGAGGCCGGGGAAGACCGGACGGCGGCGTTCTGGGCGCTAGGGCCGGCCCTGCGCGCCGGCCCGGGACGGGGCTGACGTGGGGCGACGGCTGTCCGCGTGGAGGCTGCATCCGCGCCGCCCGATCCACCCGAGCTCAAAACGCTGGTGGCCTCGGTGGGCTGTCCTGCCCCGGCGGCATAGCGGTGCGCCACGGCGCTGCCAGAGGACTCCAGTGGGGAAATGCCGTCGGCCCCGTCGCTGATCGCCCGTCCCATCTCGCGCGCGGTCTGGTAGCGCTCGCGGGGATCGAGGGCCAGCGCAACCGCGATCGCCTCCGCGAGCTCGGGGCAGACGGCGGCGACGAGCGTGTCGAGCAGGGGCGGCTCCTCGCGCTGCTGCTTGAGCGCGAGCTCGGTCAGCGAGCCGGCCTCGTAAGGGAGCCGTCCGGAGATCAGCTGGTAGGCGACGACGCCCAGCGCGTACAGATCCGCGCGCGGACCGGCCTCCTCGCCGCGAGCCTGCTCTGGCGCCAGGTAGGCGGCGGTGCCGAGCACCGAGCCGACCTGGGTGATCGAGGACTGCTCGGTCGCCTTGGCGATGCCGAAGTCCGCGAGCTTGACCTCGCCGGTGCGCGAGCGCAGCAGGTTGCCGGGCTTGACGTCGCGGTGCACGACGCCGTGACGGTGTGCGTAGTGCAGCCCCTCGCAGGCCTGCTCGATCACGGCGACTGCTTCCTCGACCCGCATCCAGCCGTCGTCGCGCAGGATCTCCGCGCAGGACTGACCCTCGATGTACTCCATCACGATGTAGTGGCGATCCGAGTGCTGATCGAGACCCGAGTCGAAGATCTGCACGATGTTCGGATGCACGAGTCGCGCGGCGGCCTGGGCCTCGCGCTGAAAGCGCGACACGAACGTGGGGTCCTCGGCCAGGTGCTCGGCCAGCAGCTTCACGGCCACACGCCGCTCCAGGCGCATGTCGAACGCGAGGTGCACGGTCGACATCCCGCCGAACCCGAGCCGGCCCTCCAGCTGATAGCGCCCGGCGATGATCTCGTTCTCGCCGACGCCGTTCATGCCGAGCGCCCCGCGTGACTCGTGCCGGTCGTGTTGCGGCGCCGTTCACGCCGCATCCCCACGCGCGCCCAGGTCATTTGGCGGCGCCTTCCTGGCCACCGGACGCGCCGCCGTTGCCTTCAGCTTCTTCCACGCCGGTGCCGCCGCTGGCTCCGCTTTCCGAGCCGGGCTTGGGCGCGGCGGTGCCCCCGCCGTTGTTGGCCGGCGGGTTGGTCGGACTCGCGGGCGTGGTCGATTCATGTGTCGTGGTCGTCGTGGGGGTTGTTTCCGCCGGGGCCGGGGTCGTCTGGGTGTGGGTCGTGGTCGTGTGGGTTGTGGTCGTCGTCCGCGGAGTGGTCGTGGTGGTCGTCGGGACGAGCGGCTGGGCGCACAATGCGAGCGCCCGTTCGCGCAGATTGGAGATGCCCTGGCTGAGCCGGCTGTGCAGGGCCGAGTCGACGCTCGTGGGCAGCGCGGCGAAATCTCGCTCGGTTTTGTTGATCGCGGCGGTGGTTTGCGCGCAGTTGCCGTTGCCGGTCTGCGCGGCCTGGGCGATGGCTTCGAAGTCGCTCTGCAGGGGCCCGGCGTTGGCTTCGGGAATGAGACCTTTGCCGGAGCTTCCGCAGGAGACGAGCACTGCGGCGGCGACGCCCAGCAGGGCCGCTGGCATGAGGCGGACAAACATTGGTCTGCTCACTGTAGGCGTGCGCATCGCACTCACTGACCGTACTCCAGCCGCTCGGCGAGCGAGTCCGGCAGGCGCGCGGCCCGGATCGCGGCCGCGGCGCCGGCGATGTCATAGTCGGTGCGCTGGAAGGAGGCGGTCAGCCCGTCGAGGTCGAGCAGCAGCCACGACGCCCGTGGATCCCCATCGCGGGGCTGGCCGACACTGCCGGGATTCAGCAGCCATTCGCCGCTGGAGATGTCCAGCCACGTGCCGGCGCGGCACGGTTCCCCACTGGCAGGCTCACCCTCGTGGCGAACAAACGCCAGCGCCACGTGAGAGTGTCCGATCAGGCACACCCGGTGCGGTTGGGTATCCAGGCACAGCTCGGCGAGCAGGGCGGACAGCACGTACTCCCACACCGGATCGCGCGGGCTGGCATGGTAGAGACCGATCGGTCCCTCCTGGCCTGAGGGCTCGAGACCCGCCAGGAACTGGCGATGTTCTGGGGCGATCACCTCCTGCGTCCACTGCACGGCCAGGCCTGCACCGCGTGAGAACTCCTCGAACGCGATCTCGCCGGCTACCGCCAGGTCGTGATTGCCGGCCAGGCACACGGCCGCGTGCTGGGCGGCAAGCGCCACGCACGCGTCGGGCTCGGCGCCGTACCCGACCAGATCGCCCAGGCACCACAGCTCGGCGGCCTCGCTGCAGGCGATGTCCTCGAGCACCGCTTCGAATGCGTGTCGGTTGGCGTGGATGTCAGAGATGACCGCGACCTTCATTGTTGTTCGCCGCACCACACCTGGGCGCGGGCGCGGCCGTACGGGAGCTGCCGGTTAGTCCTCGGTGTCGGTGTCGGGAGCCTCGGCGCCTCCGTACTCGGGTAGGTTCTTGATGCCCTCGCGGGTTCGCCACTTGGAGTAGTTGTCCTCCATCGCGTCGATCAGCTCGCGCATGAACCTGGGGGACAGGTTGACTCGTGAGACGACCACGCCCGGCACCTCCTCGGACTCGACCTCGTGGTCGACGCGCGCGAACGTGACCGTGAACTCGTAGTCGGAGTGGCTGACGTTGGCGAAGTTGGAGTACACGCCTCCCATGATCTCCGGCGACAGGTGGATGTTGATGTGGCGCTCGGCGCCGGGGTCTTGATCGTTCACGGCTTGGTCCTTCTTGGGGGGGTGGTCGAGATGGACGCTTGCCCATCCTGACCGCCTCTCGTGTATTGGCGCTCGGCGCCCGGGTCTTGATCGTTCACGCGGTTAGTATCCCAATCCATGGGCCAGATGGACGCGATGGACGCGACAAGGCGGTGATCACACCGGTCGAGGAGTTGCGCGACGCCGTGTTGGCCGCCACAAACGAGCTGACGGGCGAAGGCCAGCAGGCGGCGGGTGCCGGCGCGGCGATCACGCTCGAGCGCCCGCCCAAGCCCGAGCTCGGAGATTACGCGACCAATGCGGCTCTGTTGCTGGCCCCGGCGCTCGGTGTTCCACCGCGCGAGGTCGCCGAGCGTCTGGGCGCAGCTGTGCACCGGCGGCTGGGTGAGCGTCTGCGGCGTTATGAGATCGCGGGACCCGGGTTCCTTAACCTGTTCCTGGAGGACTCATGGCTGCTCGACGCGCTCGGCGGAGTCATCGCCTCGGGCGGCGCCTTCGGTTCGCACGGAGCCCCCCGCCCCGAACGGATCCTGATCGAGTTCGTGTCGGCCAACCCGACCGGGCCGATGCACGTCGGCCACGCCCGTAACGCCGCCTACGGCGATGCGCTGGCACGCGTGCTGGAGTGCTATGGAGAGCGGGTCGAACGCGAGTTCTATGTCAACGACGCCGGCTCGCAGGTGCGTGCGCTGGGCGCCTCGATCCGGGCGCTGGCGCGCGGTGAGGAGGTCCCTGAGGACGGCTACCGCGGCGACTATGTAGCCGAGCTTGCGCGCGAGCTGCCAAACGCCGCGAGCGCCGAGCCACGCGAGCTGGGGCACGCCGCCGTGGAGATGATGATCGCGCGGATGCAATCCTCGCTGCGCTCCTTCGCGGTCCGCGGGTTCGATCATTGGCAGTACGAGAGGGCGCTGCACGCGGGCGATCCAAGCCCTGTGGAGCACGTGCTGCAGATGCTCGAGCGGGGCGGGCACACCTACCGCAGCGAGGGCGCGCTATGGCTGCGCAGCAGCGACTATGGCGACGACAAGGATCGCGTGCTGGTGCGCTCCTCGGGCGAGCACACCTACTTCGCCTCGGACATCGCCTACCACCAGGCCAAGCGCGAGCGCGGCTTCCAGCGCCAGATCGACGTGTGGGGAGCCGATCATCACGGGTATCTGGCGCGGATGCGCGCGGCCTACGCGGCCCTGGGCGGCGACCCCGAGCACCTGGAGATGCTGACGATGCAGCTCGTGCACCTCGTGCGCGGGGGCGAGCGCGCGCAGATGTCAAAGCGCGCGGGCGAGTTCGTCACGCTCGAGGACCTCGTCGCGGAGATCGGCGTGGACGCGGCGCGTTGGTATCTGCTGTCGCGCTCGCACGACACCGCGATCGACCTCGACCTCGACCTCGCGCGCGCGCAGTCGCGCGAGAACCCCGTCTACTACGTCCAGTACGCGCACGCGCGAATCGTGTCGGTGCTGGCCAGGGCCGGCCGCGAGCGGGTGGCCGCCGCCGTGGGCGAGGTGAGCGTGGCGGGTGTGGTCGGTGGCGATGTGGGCGTGGGGAGCGAGGCCAGTGGCGACGCGATGGGCGTGTCCGGCGAGGCGGGTGGTGATCGACGCGAGCGTGATCGGCCCGATCGCGAAACGGGGGACCTGCGCGGAGCCGGCGCGTACGAGCTGCAGCCCTCCGAGCGGGCGCTGATCAAGCGACTGCTCGCGTTCCCGGGCGAGATCGCGGAGGCGGCCGGGCGGCGAGCACCCCACCGGATCGCCGCCTACGTGCTGGCGCTGGCACAGGATTTCACCGCGTTCTACGAACACTGCCGGGTCCTGGACGCAGAGCCGGCGAGCGCCGAATCGCTGCGACTGGCGTTATGCGTGGCGACGCGGGACACGATCGCTCGCTGCCTGGATCTGTTGGGCGTGAGCGCGCCGACGGAGATGTGAGGACGCCCGCTCCGCTCCGCTCAGCGGTCGAAGCGGGCGAGGTCGGCGTCCAGGCGCGCCGCGTCGGCGGACGTGAGGGGGGAGGGGTCAGCGGGTGCTGAGCGCGTGCGGCGGCGCCAGCGCGGCAGCAGCAGCGCGAGCGTGAGCATAAGTGCGAGCACTGCCGCGGCGGGGACGAGATAGGCGGTCAGGTCAAACCCGCTGGCTTTGGGCAGGCCGAGTACCGAGGGGCCGTACTGGCCGACCATCGCACGTTCGATCTGGGCGATGGTCAGACCCTGGGCGATGAGGCTGCGGACGTAGGCGCGCTCGCGGTTGGCCTGTGGCGAGTCCGCGACCATCAGCGGGATTTTGCAGGTCACGCACATGACCCTCTGTTCGACCGCCGACAGCGATGTGCGTGCGGGTGGATTTGCGGCTTGGGCGGGTGGACCGGCTATCGCGAACGCGCAGGCGATGATCGCGAATGCGGGGGCGATGATTGCGAACGCGGGGGCGATCATCGCGAACGCGCCGGCGATCACGGGGGGTGTGGCCGTTGTCGTTATGCGTCTCAGCACGCCACCGGCCTCCAAGTGTCATGCTGGGCGAATGAGACGACCTCGCTGACGAACGCCCGGTCGATCTCGCCTCGGCAGATCGCGACGATGTCGCCCGAGCGGTCGATCACGAAGCTCTCGGGCAGCTGGTCGGTACCGTAGGAGTGGGCGAATTCGCCGGTGCCGTCGCGCAGATTGGGATAGGTGATGTGGTGTTCGTGCACGAACCCCTGCGAATCTGAGGACACGTCGCGATAGGTCACTCCCAGCACCGTCCCGCCACGCTCGAGCAACTGACTCTGGGCGCCCTCCAGCAGTGGCGCCTCGGCCTGACATGGAGGGCACCAGGACGCCCAGAAGTTGAGCAGCACGACATGCCCACGGTAAGCGGCGAGCGAGTCGCCGAGACCGGGGGTGGTGCCCGAGAGGACGGGCAGCGTACGGGTCGCCTGCGGCGCTACGGGCTGGCGCCCATCCGCCAGCGCCTGGTCGAGCGTGCGGTTGGAGGACTGGGCGGCCACGCCATAGGCGAGCAGCCCGACCAGGCAGGCGCCCGCGAGCACGGCGATGGCTGGCACGATCCGGCGACGCACACGACCCAGGATAAGCAGGCGAGGGCGTAACATGCGCTCTACAGGCGCACGCCGGCCCGGCCAACCGGCCCGGCGTGGTCCATGCGGTGGTAGCTCAGTTGGTAGAGCGCAAGCTTCCCAAGCTTGAGGTCGCGGGTTCGAGGCCCGTCCGCCGCTTGCCGGCTTCTCCGCCGGGGGATAGGCGAGAATCAAGGAATGCACGTCACCGCCAAGGCCGACTACGCCGTGCGCGCCGTGATCGAGCTCGCGTCCTCCAGCGGCGACTCGCCACGCAAGGTCGAGGAGCTGGCCCGAGCGCAGTCGATACCGGTGTCGTTTCTGGAGAACATCCTCACGCAGCTGCGCTCCGCCGGCCTGGTGCGCAGCCAGCGTGGACCCGAGGGCGGCTACCGGCTGGCCAAGCCCCCCGAGGAGGTCAACCTCGCCCAAGTCATCCGCGCGGTCGAGGGACCGCTCGTGGGCGTGCGCGGGCTGCGACCCGAGGAGCTTGCCTACGAGGGCTCGGCCGAGTCGCTGCGCCAGGTCTGGCTGGCGCTGCGCGCGAACCTGCGCAAAGTGCTCGAGCACGTCACCCTCGCCGACGTCGCCTCGGGCAAACTGCCGCCGGAGATCATCGCTCTCACCAAGCAGGAGGAAGCCTGGACCACCCGCTAGGCGGTAGGCTTGAACGCCGCCGCACAATCGGTCCTATACAAGGAGAGTCCCGTCACGATGTCAGCAGCGTCCGTCGCCAGTCCCGAGGAGCGAACCGAGGCCGCCGAGGCCGCCGTTGAGGCGATCGCCAGCTCGGCCGGCCAGGAGGCCACGTTCTCGATGGCGCTCAGCCAGGATCAGCGCGACATCCGCGACTGGGTCCACGGCTTCGCCGCGGACGTGATGCGTCCCGCCGCGCACGAGTGGGACGAGAAGGAGGCCACGCCATGGCCGATCATCCAGGAGGCCGCCAAGATCGGGTTATACGGCTTTGAAGGCATCGCCCAGTTCTTTGCCGATCCGACCGGGCTTGGGCTGCCGATCGTCAACGAGGAGCTCTTTTGGGGCGACGCCGGCATCGGCATGGCGATCATGGGCACCTCGCTGGCCGTCGCCGCGATCTTCGGCCAGGGCACCGGCGAGCAGATCGGCGAATGGATCCCGCGCTGTTTTGGCACCCCCGACGACGTCAAGGTCGCCGCGTTCTGCTCCTCCGAGCCCAACGCCGGCTCCGATGTCTCGGCTGTGCGCACAACCGCCAAGTTCGACGAGGCCACCGGCGAGTGGGTGCTCAACGGACAGAAGGCGTGGGCCACCAACGGCGGCATCAGCGACGTGCACGTGATCATCGCCTCGGTCGATCGTGAGCTCGGCTCCAAAGGTCATGCTGCGTTTGTGGTGCCGATGAGCGAAGCCAAGGGCATCAGCCAAGGCGCGAAGGTCTCCAAGCACGGCCTGCGCGCATCGCACACCGCGGACGTCTATCTCGACGACTGCCGCATCCCGGCTGGGTATGTGTTGGGCGGCAAGGACAAGCTCGACGAACGCCTCGCGCGTGTGCGGGAGGGCAAGAAAAGCAAGTCCAACGCCTCGATGGCGACGTTCGAGGCCTCACGCCCGACGGTCGGCTCGCAGGCGCTGGGGATCGCCCGCGCCGCCTACGAGTACGCGCTGGACTACGCCAAGGAGCGCGAACAGTTCGGCAAGAAGATCATCGAGAACCAGTCGATCGCCTTCACGCTCGCGCGTATGAAGCTCGAGATCGACGCCTCCCGCCTGCTCGTGTGGCGCGCTTCGTGGATGGGCCGCAACCAGGTCCCGTTCGAAAACGCCGAGGGCTCGATGTCCAAGCTCAAGGCCGGCGAGGTCGCCGTGTGGGTCACCGAGCGCGCGATCCAGATCCTCGGCGGCAACCGCTACACCCGCGAGTTCCCGGTCGAGCGCTGGCACCGCGACGCGAAGATCTACGACATCTTCGAGGGCACCG
>Ga0335072_10010678_pt1 | contig 13202 bp, 9 predicted proteins | sample Lox_Sample_21_FD_206725 | JGI IMG/M metagenome (GOLD analysis project Ga0335072, IMG submission 206725) | Soil microbial communities from Loxahatchee National Wildlife Refuge, Florida, United States - Lox_Sample_2.1 | ecosystem: Environmental > Terrestrial > Soil > Wetlands | place: USA: Florida...
GTGTGACTAATTGCCGTATACTGAGGTCTTTCAGAAAGTTTCTTGACCAGCACAGTTCTCTCGTTGGTGACATCCCACAGATAACATGGTAGTCCTGGTCGATAAGTTGGAGACATCAACCAGGGACAAGCTGCGATAGTAGCACTCTGCGGATGAAAGTAATGCATCTCACTGGAAGTCTGGCCCAGCACAAGAGCCTCGTCGTTGTCAAGTGTAGATTTGGTCCCTAAACCGCGGGTATCCCGGACTTGAGTGTCTATGGGAGGGCGTTGTAGGGGTAGATGAGCTTTGCATTTGACTTGGAAGTCATAGTATGCGTAGGAAACACGATGGCAAGCCGCCACTTCTGCAGCCTCAACACGACAAGTCTTCAGGCTCTCGAGAAATGACGAATCACGAGGTTTATCCAAGTCATAGAAGAACTCCCATTCCCAGAGCATCGAAATTCTTTTTGAGTATGCAGTTAGATCTTTGGACAAAGATTTTAGCGGTGCAGTGTGAAGTGGGCTATGCAAATCGTCAAGGCAAGGACCTAACAGGCCATTGACGTCTAGTCGTAGTGGAAATCCGAGATGTCCGTCTGAAGGCAACGATCTTTTTACACACTCATCTCTCCATTCTAGGAGAAGGCGGTAAGAGCTGAACTGTGCCGAGGACATTAGTGAGAATAAACGAAGCGCATCCATTTTGTCCATGCGTAGTAACCTGTTCCAATTTATCAAGGCTCTTCTGAACTGCTGACGCCAGACGAAGCCACGATTTTGTGACAATGCGACATGCCTCTCAAGCTCATCTGCGTCCAGCTCTCTAATTAGACTCTCAAGACGTGAGTTGACCATGTCGTTGAGACTGGCCTCGAATTCATCAATCTGCAACATTTTTTCGTTTTCGGAAGGCACTGCAAGTGTGACAGGTCCATACATTTCCTCAATGACGATACCTAGAGATCCTGACTGCCAAGGAAGAATTCCTGACGGTGATTGCATTTTCGTTTAGAGCACTCGTACTCATTCTGAAATTGCGAACGCTATGTTCCATCACCGTGTAGGCTCGGCCTCTTCTCGCGTCGAACTCGCCAAGAATCTTGGCGACAAGCGGAAGGAATGCCCATGTCTGGGCATACGAAATATACGCGGCCACAATCATGCTACTTTTCCCACCATTCTAAAGCTCTTGAGCCAGGTCGGCAGATCTTCAGGTTATGTTACTTCCACCAACTAGGCAGCAGTTTGATGCCTGGCGCCTCATCGGGATTAGGACGGTTATTACGTAAGGTCTTCCGGGTTTCGTTTCCAGGCTAACCTGGCCCCCTTCTCACCTCCGCCTCACCTTGGCTCACCCGACTCTGGCGCTTAGTCGCCCGCGCTCAGGGCGGCCTCACCCGTCATCCGGAGGGTGAAGAGATCTAAAATCTGCCCGGGCCTCACTTTTCATCCTTCATATCGCCCTAACAACTTGCACGTCGCTCATCCTCGCGAGCTGGGTGAGGTAGGGTGAGTATAGGGTGAGTGCATCGCTTGTCGCACACACCTCCAACCCAGTTTGGTGGTCCCAATCGGCTCCCTTAGCCTATCTTTGATTCTCTCGTGTACAACCACTTTCGTTCCATCCTGTGGATCCGATAGACGGGTACTTGAAGAGCGCGGGAACTTCTTCTCCCATGCTTAAAGGTGAAGACTACAGCCTGTGCTCTTTGTTGCGCGCAGCAGACAGGTATACATATACTGGTTGTGGAATCACTGCTTATTGCTATCTTTCTATCTGAAGGACGAGCAAATACTTATAGATATAGGAAATATGATCGTCGGATCGTCCTACCTATTCCATCACAATCAGCTGGTCCTGCCTAGCCGAACTGTACCTGTACAGCTGAGTGTACGAGTGTACGAACCTGCGAATCGCAACCGAACCGCGGCCTATTCACAACACTTTTCCTCCCTCCACCCTGATATTTCCTTCCCACTCGGTCTGATCATTATTCGTTCCGTTCCATTCCTTTGTGCTCCCCTATTCTTTTCATGGCTCCACCACCATCATAGTGACGAAAAGCCACAGCTGAAGAGCTGTTTGTTCGAGCCGAATCTGACGGATATAAGGGAGACCGAGAGAAAGACAGCACTTCGAGACAAGAAGAAATATCACGATAAGGCTAAGACGAACCAAAACTCGGCGTTAAACTGTTATTTCCTATAAGAAGTCAGTGTCTCCAGATCGCTGCGAAGCTCGATGCTGACAGCTCCATACCAGAGAGACGTTATATCCCTAGCAGAGTCGAGCGGTCGGGGCTGAAGCAACTCTTAGTGTCTCCGGAATCTCGGGCGAATATCTTGGCTAATCCATAGCGGCACTGTCATCCTTGAGCGGAGGATCACACGCTGTCAAAGTTGGCGCAACTTTGTCCGCCTTAGCATGTGGCGTTGGCACCAGAATGAAATTTGAATACCTTGTTATGGTGGGCCCCCAGATCCATGGGGCTATGGATGGTAGGATAGTAGGAAACAGCGGCATCGACATAAGCTGTGGTAACGCACGAGGTCCTCAAAATGAGCGTTTGCTAAGAGTGCAAGTGTGACCCCTACTATTCGGGATCATAGCTGCTGTCCGCAATCCGCTTCGTGTGGCCATGGCAGGTACCGGGCGTAGCTGCGTGATGTGGAATCAATAACGTTCGTAGGCTTCCACATAGGCGAATGATAGCCCTGGTTTGGTTCCAGAATCACCTTGGCAACTGCGTGAAGAAGAGGCGGAGTAGTAGAACATTCATGATTTATTGTTTCTTTCCATGGTTAAACCCCACCCATGGCACATGCCATTGCCATGTCAATTATGTCTCCCAGTTTCCATTGTACCGTCTTGGAAACAGCTGCAGGCTCTAAATATCGACCTTCACGGCATGCTTGACTTCAAATCCCCCCTCGTCAATCCACTGGATGATCTTGGAATACTCTTCATAGCTCTGCGACTTTCCAAATTTCATGTGGTGGTCCACATCATCCCAACCCGAGAACAGCACAAAGATATCCTTCTGGCCTCCGTCTGGTGTCTCTTCCTTCTCATGGCGCCAGCCCCCTGCAAGCTTCCGCGTTGAGAAGTGCTCCAAGTGATGCCTATTGTCCTCGAATGCCTCTTCGAATCCAGCGTTGTTGGACGGCGTAATCCAGTGCTGTCCTATTGCCAGGACCGGCGCGTCGAGCGGAATGGAAGATTGCTCAAGGTCGACGTGGAACATGCTTTCGACGGAGATGTTGTCTTTGAACTTGGAGAGGAGTTCTTGGTTCTCTGGTGAGGGGATGAAGGCTTCTCGGTGCATGGCTGCGGAGGGCCAGGAGCCGATAATGTAGAGGAGTGAGGGGTCTTCGTGCTGGCTGTAGTAGTAGAACTTGTGTTGGTCTGGTGCTGGTTTGGGAATGTCTTCTGGGTTAATATGGGTGGGGTTCGCAGAGGGGTGATGAACGCTGGTGGAAAGATTGTTTGAATAGGTTTCCATTACGCGCTTGGCCTCAGTGAGTTTGGAACGGAAGGAAGGGTCAGAGAGGGATGTGCCTGGGCGGAGACGCAGGAGGGCAAGTTCGGTGACGGGCATCGTGGCTGGCTAGGTGGGTTCGTCGCAGTGTTGATTGTCAGAAACACAACAGTAGAGGATCAAGTTACCTACAGAGGAGCTTGTGGAGTGAGTAGCGGGGAGAATAGGAACTATGGTAGAATTTGCGAGGCATGATCCATCCGAGACATCGTCACCTATGTCTGCCTTCGATGCTCAACCACCGATCGTTGCTGCATTCTCAAGCCAGAGCTAGATTACCAAGTAGTGGAGTTTGTTCTTAGTCAGCGCCCTGCTAGCCCCAAACGAGTGGCCGAGGTCCTTTCATCGCTTGCACTGTCAATTTTTCATGCAGATATACAGTATGGATATGTACAGAAAGGTGCTCTCTTTCTTATGTTTGGAGATCCATGTCTGACATAACCCTCACTCTCTCGTATCTCTTCTGAGGAGTTTGTCGATATCGGGATAGATAGCCCTCGCCCTTTCCTCTCATCAGTGACAGACGCTCACCCAGCTCCGCTGCTCGCTCGTTGTCTCTGGCTCTCAATTTGACCTCTGCAACATCGCGCTTTGCAAATACTGGCCCGCTCAAGGCCTCCAATACTTTCGATCTGGCCCCGGAGATGATACCCCACTCCGCTACGGTTGCCCCAGTACCATTTGTCACATCCTTCGTCAATTGGCTCCCAATAATCGTCAAGGTCGCATAATTGGCTATATGTGCAACGCCACTAGTGGTGTTCTCCAGTACAACCGTTGTGGTGTTGCTTGTATAGGGCAATATTTCTGTGTCGGTAGTTTCATTGAATGGATGTGAGATCTTAACGTTTGTTTTCTCGGCGACGATTACAGCACCATTGGCACCAGCGGTCGTCACACTGCCGTTGTGGAGGACTACTGAAAAATTCACAGGTGGAGCTTGACCCCAGTCAAAGTAGAAGCCCGAGATCGGCAGGCCCTTTGGTAGCGTCACTGTGATGCTCGCATTCTTGTCAGCGGAGCTAGGTTGCCATTTAGTGCTTGCCGCGCCATCTACAGCCGCAATCGGGAATTGGCCCTCCACATAGGGATCCGAGCTGGTCACAGGCTGGCACTGAGCAATGTTTCCTTCAATCGTATTGACACTAGCCGGTGTACGATTGGAGATGGTAATGGTCCCGTTCGGCGGAAGGCTATAATTCTGGAGCGGCGTCGCAGAGTTTCCGGACCCGACTTGGACAAAGATTGGATTATTCGCGTAGGTCATGTTCGCTGTTCCAATTGGGGTCCCAAGTCGTGTCAGAGTCGTGTGCGTATAATTCATGAAAGCGCTAATCGGCCACCCGTGCCAGTAGAAGTTCCGAATTCTCACTTGCGGAATCTGTGGCGCCAGAGCAGGGTTAACGTGCAGAATCCCATCTGGCAAGTATCTCAAACCCAGGTAGCCAAACAGAACAACTTGGTTTGCACCACCGTGGCCCGTCAAGAATGGGAACGCCGGATGTGTGCCACCATTAGTGGTGTAGTCGTCGTCCAACTGCTCGCTGAATTGAAACCATGGGGCACGCGCATATGGCCTCTCAGAATACTGCTGATATGTGTTGGCGGAGCAGCCAGACGGTGAGACTTCATTCGCGACGATGGAAAAGATGGCGTAAGTCATTCCCGGCCCGTTTGGTGACTGCTTCGTGGCGTAATAGTCGAGATCATTAAGAGAGTCGTTAGCGGTGTAGCCGTTCATAGTGTATGATAGAGGAAAAGTATCGAGCACAACATCGGCTTGCTTCACAGACACGGATCCATTCATGCCCGTGTACTCAAGCGTTATGTCCGCATCCGCGTCACGATCCACGAAAATTTTCTGTGCTTGGGTAACCCAAGTTGCGTTCTTCGATTGGTTGAACATTGAGCGGAAGAAATTGCCATTGGTGAGGGTGTTGGCAATCAACGGCATGGTGAAGCCACCATTGTCCACCATGTTAGCATACTCGTCTGGATCAGTCATGTTTGTGACCTGATATCGGGAGCCATTCTTGGTGAGGACGTCGGAGAAGAATGTGGCTATGGAATCATAGACAGGGAAGAGTTTGTCCTCAAAGAACGCAGTATCGCCAGTCGCAACCCAGTAATTGATGAATTCCTGGGCGATATCGCCGTTAATGTGGTATTCGTAGTCGAAGCATGGACCTGTCGCAGTGCAATTCCCGAAGCGACCACTTGTCCATGAGAAGACTGCCGCATTGGAGGAAAAACGAGTTTTCTTCTTTGACGACTGATACGCTGTTTGAACATTGGCAAGAGCCTGTGGATACCTGGCCACTCGATAGTTGGCAATACCTTGCGCTGATTGAGGGAAAGCAGCGACAAGGCCTGGCTGCATCCAAATTTCTGCGTCCCAAAATATCTGACCAGCATAGCAGTCAGAAGCCAGCCCGCAGACTGATATGCTGTGACCGTTTATGGGAGCGTTTCCGACTAAGTTTAGTGCGTTCGGGCTGATCGTGTTCTGAAGTAGGTAGTAGGGATTCGTTACCGCCGTAATGGCGGACTCGATAATGTACGGATCATTTGGCAACGATCCATTTCCGGGGAAGGAATAATCGTCCACAGAGGATGGGGGAAACAAGACTGCCCATTCTGCCACATGGCTAATCAGAGATGCCTCGTATGCATTCGTCATAGCCGCCATTGCGGCGTCCCTGGCTGTACTATTTGCATCTGCGAACCCATCCGAAGAAGCAATTCCGACGTACTTGGTGAACGTCATCCTTTCTCCTGCCTTGAAAGCAATATGGAAAGCCTGCTCAATGGAAGATTCGTTGTTGCCAAGGTAGGAATGATCAGAAGGTGGCGAAATTGGATTTGAGAGGACCGCCCCATTGGCCGTCATTCCGGCGTAGACGTAGCCAGTGACATTGTGAATTCCTCTTGGGCTCACAGCAGAGTAGATCATGCTTCCTACATGTCCTTTCTCCGCGAAAGATGTTCGCAAAGCGCAGTCCCCATTCAAAACATTGACCACCGTCGCGTTCGAGGCTTTTGCCGATGTCACATTTAGACTGACCAAGCCCTGGTTGACGTACAATTTGTGGGCGAACATCTGATATGCAATGTCGAATGATGCACTCGAAGTGGGTTTCCATGTAAAGGACCAAGTCATCAACCCTCTCTTGAAGTCCATGGTGGAATTGAAATTGGAGATTGCACTCGCAGGAGTTGATTCGTCCAGACACCCACCATTGTCAAGACATACAACAATGGCGCTCCAGTGAGGAATGCCGCTGATAGCTGAATCCCAGCCATACTGGGACAACCAAGGATAATTCGACTTGTTGAGACTAGGTTGAGAGTCCCAGAATCCGCCGATAGTGGCGAAGGTTTGCCGTCTATCGAGTAATGGCCAACCATTGATATTGTCGCCATTGACTGGTGTGTCGACTTCGAAGAACGGACCTAGCGCCGCGACATTAATACCGATGTAACCATTTGCAACTGACATGCGAGATTGATAATGGCCTTTATCGAGTGTGGTGGTTGAGAGTTGCCATGTTGCACCGTTCCAGGTGACAGTAGGGAATCTCGTTTCGTAAATTGAACTTGTTGGAGAAGAGTCCGTCAGGCTGAAGCTGGCAAAGACAAGCACCAGAAACAGCCATAGTCTAGCGCATTGGATTCGACAACCCGGCATCATGAGGTATGTCAAGCTGTATCAGACCTGGCGCAATGAAGGGATGACTCGTCAGACTTCGATACGGAGGTCCTAGACAATGTGATATGACTGTGTGAAAGTTGATTCAATGCAAGCTGTGTTCCGGCCTTTTCAATTGTGGTCCCCAAGTCCTTTGATGCTGGCAGCAGTTTATGTCCTCTCAGGGAGGTCATTCTGTGAAATCGACTGGAACTTCCCGTCCACTATTTAGATGGAACGGTGCTCGAGTAACGTCACGGCCTCGTGGTCCAAGTTTGTACCAAGTTGTTTGAAGATCATTACTGTACATTGTTCATGCGGATATTGCAGGCTCCTCTCCGCAACTTCAACGCCTAAGCTCGTGTTCCCAGCCTAGAATTAAATCTTCGTTATCCAGCAGTGCTTTGCCGTATGATGATAACGTCAGAGGGCCTGTTCATTACCTTCTTGTGGTACCTTCTGGCATTTGCACAGTGAAAATACGTTACTTGTTCTTCGTTTGCTCAAATGCAATGTTTGGGTTTGGAGACAACAATCCCAGAGCGCGTCCCCATTGTTGACGTCACTTGCAGCCTTCTCCAAGTCACAACCACACATGTCTAGCCCAAAGTAGCGCACCACTTCCGAGTTTTCGCGGGGGGATTGGCAGGGTCGGATATTCCGAAGTTTGGCCTTTGGAGCCCCTGTCACTGCTGGAAACAAGATGTGCGATTTTCGCTGTCAATCTGCAGCTTTTCTTGATTTTGCATCACTCCAACCAATCATTCAAGATTCCAAAATGCTCCATGTAACGTTAAAACACGAGTCAATCGGAAGTCTTCCCCCGAGGGACATGTGGCACCTTCACTACGCCTCCACCCCCAATGAACCTCCACCAAATGAGGAAGCTGGGAATTCTGCCCTTCGGAGCCGTGCTCTTACTCTGATAGACCTGGGTCTAATGGCTTTCTCTTGGAGGGCAGGCATTTTCCTTAGATACCTCCATGGCCCTGTCCTGGGCATTACAAGGCGAATGTATCCTCATCAATAGCTCCAGTGTCGACAGTCTTATCTGGTATGCGTGTCGCCCTGTAAGTGATAGTAAGACCAATGAGAAAAGCTTCTTTCGAGACTCCTCTCAACCTCCGTCACCGTTCTCTTCTTCGTTGGCCTCTGCTTCTTCCACCCTGCGGCTACCTCCACTCCTCCTCTTCCCTTTCAGGTAGCTCTCCGACATCGTTATAGCTTTCTCGCCTACAAAGTCCTTACCGTACCAAGCAGCCTGGCAAATAGGACAAGTTTGTGATCGCTGCGATCGGAAAAAGTTCTGCGCGCAGATATCGTGGAGTCGGCAAGGGCAGTCACGTTGCTTGCATCTTTGCCCCTTAGATTGGGTCAGTACCTTGCGTTTCAAAGGGTCAAGGACTGTCATACCACTGTAATGATGTCCTTGCATGCATGGCAAAACTTAATCTTGTCCCTCCGTGGCTCGTCATCGTCTTCATCTGCTGGTTCGTTATATGTCTCCACAAGCCAGCCCTTCAATTCCATCAGCGCTCGCGGACTCAAGCTGTAGAAGCCTTTTGCGCTCTTTTCCAGCCAACCTTCCTCAACAAGTCTTGTCATCATACTCTCGGCATCTCGCATGCTTAGGCCTTGGCTTGTACTCTGAGAAGCGCCATTCTGCATCTCTCGCCTTCCGATCGGCTTTGCGAGCTGCACAGCTTCCATTCCACTCAGGCACATCGCTTCCCTCCGCCCCTTATTGTTCTGGCCGTCAAACATGGCGTCAAGCACCCTCTTCACAAATGCAATCTCCTCTGCTGTATAAGTCGTAGCTAGCTGCGTAAGTGCATCGCTTGTAGTGTTCACAAGTGAGTAGTAACGCTCTCTCGTTTGTTGGTGGAGCGTGCTTCGTATCTCTAGGTCGAGTGGAGAGATAGCAGAATTGGCGGCAGAGATGTAGGAATTCAGGTCGTCGATAGTGATGTCGTTATCGAGCACCTCGCGGCCTTCGTGAGCGGAGAAAATTGCGGCAAGTATGGGCTTTGCGGTATCGAAGGTGAGGGTTGAGCGAGCGAGGAAGGCTTGAAGAAAGGCGCGGTTTGAGTCATTGTAATCCATCACTTTAAGTCACTAGGTATCAGAGTGTATGCTCCGGAGATACCTCTACTCGATTCGCGTTTTGTTAACACCGTAATAGAGACGCGTAAAGATGACACGTGAAGTGACTCGCCAAGTGGTGGTAGCCGTTGGGGGCGTTAGTCAGTGTGGTGGGGGGACCTTTAGGCCCTTCGAGAGTTGATGGCCCCATCGATAACGGACTTTGTAGGCTCAAGACTCCTGCTGCAGGCACGCATCCGCTGGGCTCTCGGCTCGGCAACTTTGCGACAACTACAAGATGCGGGCAGACTATTGCTGCTGTCGCGTACATTCTGTTTACATTTCGAGCCAGATGCTTCTCCTTCTCCAATCGCCACACCCAAAGCGTACGCTAATCAATTGACTTTTCCAACTCGTATAGCTCTCTCGACAGGTTCTTCGAGATATTATCCGACCTCGGCGACAGTCTCCCAAGAATGCAGCAATATGTTGACGCCTTCTCTGACAGTGCCAGCCTTCGGAAAATGCTCGCCTCGGTCTATACCGATATTATGGAGTTCTGCATTCTCGTCACAGCTCTCTTTTGCAGGAAAGGTTTGAAGCATCGAACTTCGTGCTCGTGCATGATTTACTGATGGAAGTGGTCCGGATTTCGTTTGCTTTGCAAATTCCTTTGGAGTGGTTTTGAGGCCCGGTCTTCTAGAATCATTGTTCGATCGAAGAAGCATGGGAACCTCGTTGATATCGAAGCGAACGTCTGCCACATCATCGAGTCAAAGACTGCAAGGAACTATGAATACTCCCATCCAGAATTGCTGGAATGTCTAGGCTTTCCCTTTCCCTGGTTGCCATGCTTTCCCAATTGAAATACCAGCAATTTGACATACCTTTATCCCTTCCACAATAGCGCTAGAAACAAAACGATCCACCTGATCTGATCGACTACCTACCTCAGAGCAGTCAAGGATCTCGCACGTTTAGCCACTCAGAAGTATAGGCGGTGGATGACGGCGCTGAAAGACAAAGGTACTGTTCTGTCCCTAGGCCATCACACTAGCTGTTCTAGCGGACCTTTAATAGGAAAGCAGCCCTGAGGTATCAAGAAAGAAGAAGCACGACGGCTACTTCGTAGAAGCACCTCTAAGTGACATGACTGTTCTAGAAGAGAACGTCGTCAAAGGGCAGAAGGCCCGAGCGGAAACAGCAGTCTCTCTCCGCAACGAGTAAAACTCCCCTCAGAGGGGTACGTAGTATTTCCCTCCTACAGTGCTCTACTACAAAGCAATGAATTAGTGCATCTGCCTTTCTCACTACTCGCCCATCAAACTATTGAGACCTGTTGGACTGCCGCTTTCTTCAAGACTTCAGCCGTCTCCTTTGCCACAAGGCTGTAGACGTTCCCAATTCTTTCGTAGGCACCCGCGACTCTCGTGGAAAGCCCTAGAATTAGCAGAAACTCATGCTCGAAGGCTGCCATGGTCAATATCCTCGCTCCAGGCTTCCAGTGGCCAAGGTAGAGACACCAAACAGTCCCTTTAAAGCTCTTTGGGATTTCGCCTTTGCGAGCCCTGCGAGCGGTTTTTACCCATCCCCCGTTATGCATCAAAGTGCCTTCCATGAGCGGCGCTTGCAGTTCGATATTAACATGCGAAATATGAGGAGTGGTGAAGCTTGCCTCGGCACCATTGTAAGAAATTGATGCCTCGAATAGGGGACCCTCAATAACTGCACATCCATTCAACACCCTTCCAAAAGGGTTGGAATCCGCCGGAGTGCAATCGCAGCTCACGATTTTGCTGTATGGGCTGAAAGTGCCAGCCTCGTCGATGACAGCGAAACAAACAGGTCGCCGAATCGAAATCCAGCTCCAGCTCGGTAAATCGACATCCTCGCGTGGCACCGAGTCTGAGGGCGAAGGCGGGCTGCAGTGGTACTCACCCCCACTACCCCTAGGCCGCCAACACAAGTCTTGGACAAAGCGGTCGTACCAAAGACCTGCGAAGTAGCGCGAGTTATGAAAACTTTGCATCCGTGCCGCAATACCTGAGAGAGCCGGCAGAATGTCTTCCCTCTTCGTAAGCCCGCGTTTCGTATAGTCAACCAGTAGTACCCGCCAGAAGCCTTGTAACTCTGAACGCTGCGTCGACTTCTCTGTGCTAGGGATATTAGCTCGCGAATGGTAGCGTTGCAGCGCGTTTGTGATAAAAAGGGCAGATTGAAATTGCGAGAGTAGTGAGGTCCTTTCCGAAGTCGGTGTGGACGAAATAGATAGGGGCTGGTTCTTACCTGTGGTATTACTGAAGTCTCTCCATTTTTGCACATGGCCGGGAAAACATCGCCGCTGATCTTCGTTTCGGATGGACATTCGGCACTCCCATTTTATGCCCTCGTCTGTGAAATGTACTATTCGATTGGATAGAACCCGTTCCTGTAACGCCCAGCCGCGTGTCGTCAAGGCTCCATGAATCCGGGGGTTTAAAAGCTCCGATAGGTGCATTCCAGAAATTGTTGGACCTTGCCGAATTTTGAGAGATATAATATCACCAGTGCCACCCAAAGAGCTTGGGTTATTGAGAGCGTTTGACAGCCGATGGGGATTGGAGAACTGTAGAGTCTTTGGTTTGTATCCTGGCGGACGCGGTCGAAGAAACGGAATTTCGCTCGACGGAGATGATGTGGCCGCAATGGTGAGATAAGAGTTTTGGTATATGTCGCCCATTTTTGCAGCTTCGGTGTCCCAGTCAATTTTGTCATCTTGTATGATGCAAAGAGCATCTATCCAAAGGTAATGAATTTCCAAACGAAGCGCAACAATTACAGCTTCTTGAAATATCTTGGGGAGGGCGTTCCAGTCGATGCCGGCCTGAAACTTCCTTATATTTGTCTGCTCGGTCTTTATCGTTTGAGCGCTGCCCCAACAGTAACTGAGAGTCGCGTAGCGATGTGGTTGCCCATTTGTTTGACAAAGCCTGATACTCGGATTTTGATGACTTGACACTTCGGATGAGCTCAATGGACTCTCCAAATGCAAGAGGCGTTTTGGGGGCGCTGAACTCGGGAACGTATTGCACTCCGTATGTTGTTGACAGCAGTCCAGGAGACAATTTTGAATGAAAGTAAAGCAGCTTTGAGAATCCGAACTCTCAGAAATATCACTAGCTTTTCCAAGGGCTGGCAAAAGTGGTATATCGTGAGGGGTATAAATGTCAACCCAACCACAATGTGTGACATGACCACCGTACGACACAGGGACCCAGAGTGATATCGGATGGTGTTCTGTTAACAAAATAGCAAGAGCCGGCTCTTTCCAAGTTCGCTCATACTTCAAATCGTCTGAAAACGGATAGAACTCCATGACTGCGCGGAATATAAGGTCGCAATAGCCGCAGTCCTTTGAGGGAAAACCAGGACCTAGCCGAAGTGTGGATATCTGATTACCGTCAAAGTTAACGGTTTGAGTGTCGGCATGTCCTAGCGGATCAAGGTTGTTGCACGCCTTGCATTTGTTTGACACCGCAGCATCCGGTAATGGCCCTTCGTCAGCGACGCCTGCGACAGGCAGTTCAATATCATTTAGACGTGGCGGTGTTGCATCCTGTCGACACTGAGTGTGAAGGTCTTCAGCATCATTTGGATGTTGGAGTGCTGCATCTTGTCGACGCTGAGTGTGAAGTTCTTCAGCATCGTTTGGATGTTGGAGAGTTGCATCTTGTCGACTTTGAGTGTGAAGTTCTTCAGCATCGTTTGGATGTTGGAGTGTTGCATCTTGTCGACTTTGAGTGTGAAGTTCTTCAGCATCGTTTGGATGTTGGAGTGTTGTATCTTGTCGACTTTGAGTGTGAAGTTCTTCAGCATCGTTTGGATGTTGGAGTGTTGTATCTTGTCGACTTTGAGTGTGAAGTTCTTCAG
>Ga0335072_10010679_pt1 | contig 13202 bp, 6 predicted proteins | sample Lox_Sample_21_FD_206725 | JGI IMG/M metagenome (GOLD analysis project Ga0335072, IMG submission 206725) | Soil microbial communities from Loxahatchee National Wildlife Refuge, Florida, United States - Lox_Sample_2.1 | ecosystem: Environmental > Terrestrial > Soil > Wetlands | place: USA: Florida...
CGGCACGGAGCCGCAGCGCGCCGCCATTCGCGTCGCCATCGAGAAGGGCGGCCTCGCCCAACTGGAGCCGATCGTCGCCGCGATCGAGTCGACGGGGGGCCTGGAATATTCCGCACGGCTGGCCAGGGAATCGGCCGAGCAGGCGCTGCTCTCATTGAAACCCCTGCCGGAGAGCATCTATAAGGAAGGGCTCGCGGCGCTGGCGCGCTTCGCCGTGGAGCACACGACCTGAGCCCGCGGGCGTTGAAGCCCGGGGGGCGCTTCAGTACACTGCCCGGCCCGCCTTCCCTGCCGCCTCCGGCTCCCAGGGTCCGCGGAGCCCGCCATCTCGGGGTGTAGCTCAGCCTGGTAGAGCACTACGTTCGGGACGTAGGTGTCGCAGGTTCAAATCCTGTCACCCCGACCATTGATTTTATTATCATTTTTCTCTCACCAGTTTAATGGGGTTCCGCTGGTGGCAGCCTTTGGGGTTCCAAAAAGGGTTCCAGTTTCGCGGCTGGTCGAGCGTCCCACACTAGAAGAACGGAAACTCCTCCGTTTCCTGTGACTCGAGCCCAATCAGATGACGAGCCCAGCCGATCCGCTTTGGGGCGTCCCGCAGACGTTGGACTTCTTGCGCGCCATGGAGGCGATGCTCCCGGCCTACCGACATGGCCTGTTTTCCTACGTCGCCCTCTGCCACGAGGGAGAGCCGATCATTCTGCACGCACGCCTGCATCTTACGGTTGGGAAGCCGCTCAAGCGCGCGGCTGCCCTCGCGACCGCAACCCTTCGTACAGGGCAAGCTCCGTTAGATATCGGTGCCGGAGCTCTGCAGACCTGTATCCGCTGCGCCGCTGCCAGTGATTGGCTGCCTCTCGTCGAAGGTCAACTCCTAAAGCTCCTGCCGAAGACATCCGTTGAGGGCACCCAAGGCTTCTCGGCATACCATGACCACGCTGATCGCTCGCAGTCGCCGACGCGATGTGACAGTGACCGATTCGTTTTAAGTGGCACGAGCATCGCGCTCCTTACCGCCCCGCGCTCCAGAGAGATCGACCGAGAGATTCGCGAACTGGGCCTGGACTCCCTCCATGATCTCATGCGCGTTTACGACCTACGCTGGTCCGAGCAGTCATCCCTCGAAGTCACGTGCGAGCCGGTCGCCACCCTTCACGGGCAACTCGAAGGACGGCATGCCAACCTCGACTTCACCCTCGCCAAAGGACTTCGACCCGAGCGCTTCCGAGTCACAGTGCGAAATGCCGACCCGAATACGATCACCATACCATCCATCTTGAATGGCACGGAAGTCGACTGGATAGACCGTGGTGAGGAATGCCTCCACGGCCAATGGACGGTTACTCTGCCCACCAGTGCCGTCATCAATTGCTGGGCAGTCTATGCCGGAAGGCTCGAAGCCGCGGTAAGCCTCGCCGATCGCCACTCGCTGCCGAACGAGCGCCGGATGACGATCGACCTTGTGGATCCTGAATTGACACGCCTCCGCGCCCTACTTACTGAGCCGAGCGGCAAGCAACGCGATGACTTTGAAAGCGCTGTCGCCTTACTCTTTCAGCTCCTCGGTTTCGCGCCAGCACATATTGGCGCGATGAGCGGCTGGACCCATGAACCGGACATCCTCGTCAGTTGCCCGAGCGGCGAGACTCTCGTAGTCGAGTGCACCACGGACGTCCCGGACGACGGCAAATTGACTCTGCTCGTCTCGAGAGTCGCGCGATTGCGCGAACTTCTCGGCCGCTCTCGGGAGGGGGCGCCGACAGCCGATCCGATCGCCATGTTAGTTACACCGCGTCCAGCGGAAGAACTTGCTGCCATGCGGAGGAAGGCTGAAGAACACGGGGTCATCGTGCTGAGTCGAGCAGAGATCGAAGCCGCGATATCGCAAACTGAATTCCAGCCGAATCCCGATTCCATGCTCGCACAGTGGCGCCGTCTCTCTTTGACACGACTTCTAACAGGTGAATGACTCGATTAGAGGTCAGAGGCCTCAGACTCGACTCAACCTGACCGTGTAGCCCTCACATTTCGATCCGCATCCATCTGATTTACTGATTCTTTTGGCAAGGCGAGCCGATGCCCCCAAACCGCCCCAGTATCCTCTCGCTCCGCATCTTCAGCCATCCGGGCTTCGGCTTTCGGCTTCCCTGGTCCGGAGTGCCCTTCCGCAGCTCCAACGGCCGGACATCTGACGCGCCGGCTCGCCGCGAGGAATGCGCGAATCGCCCGTCTTCAATTCGGCGCAGAGGGTGGCAGTCGATTTGAGGTGCTATCCCATTGAATTTTAAGCCTCAAAGCCCGCAGAATCCAACCCCATACTCCTTGGCCGGCTTCCTGCGGCGGTTGCCTTTGCTGCTGTGGATTTTGCTGCTGCTATGCCTATGGTCACCATCGCTGGAAAGTCACTAGTGTCACAGTGGCATATGTTGGGTCGTGTTCGTACGCAGTTTCGGGATAGACTGCATGCATACTGCTGAGGGACGGATCCGAGCCGTACGGTCCAGTCGTTGCAATGAAATTGAACATACCCAGGCCCGACGCAACCTCAGCCACGCACAAGGACGTCCGACATTCAATGGCCCGAATGGAATATCCAGGCTGTGACATCACAAGGTCGCGTAATCCGGCCTCCATTTTTGGAGCCCATACCGGATCACGTGGCTGTTGTGAGAACTGCTTCAGCAGACGAAGCTCCGGTGCACACCCGTCATCCACTCTGCACTTCGCCTTCATAGACGGTGACAGTGGAAATGGGCGGCCTACCACGCTCAGATCCGGCCCCTCGGCTTCAACGACACCATGAGATCGGGTACGTTCGATGTTACGCGCACCACCCGGTGATTGACTCAGGGAATGTGCAGTGGACGGCACGGCGCGCCTGACTGTGTGATCACCCTTCCGATCGAGTTTCACATAAACCTTTCGCGCCAGCTTCGAGTGATCTCCACGATCTAATTCCGACAGTCCGTCATTGCGAAATAGATTTATTCCTGACACAGTGGTGAAGCCAACCAACGCTAAACCACTTACTAGCAGCCAGTTAGGAACTCTACTGGCCATTGTTCACGCCTTGAGCGCGAGCTAGGTCATTATCGTAGTCCGCACCCTTAAGCGCAGCCTGGTTCATATCTGCATCATACTCGGCAAGGTCACCCCGAGCCAAAGCGGCCGCTGCGTCTTGTAGAAAACTCTCTTCGGAATCCCAATCATCAATAGCGTTCTGCCCGGCGTCACCGCACCCACAGGGATTGCCCGAAGGCTCAGGTTCAGGGTTTGGTGGCGAAGACGTCGGTTGCTGTGGGGTAGTTGGCGACGGAGTCGTCTGCGGTGGCGGGTCCGTTTGCTGCGGATCACTTTGCGGAGGGCACAACCCTAAATGATCTTCATCATTGACTGGATTGTCACCAACGTACGCATACAAATTGATGCCACCTGCCTCGGCAATCGGGTCGCGATTGAGCCACCGTGCATGGGCGGGATCATAAGCGCGGTTGAGCGTGAACTCCAGCCCGCTTGCAGCATGGTAAAAGTAGCCGGCATAACTGATATCCGAGCCGACCGTTCCGCTGAGCAGGGTCGGATTGCCGTATGGATCGTAATCGTATTGCGTTGCGACCGTGCCACTAGCAGTGACGAGCTCCCGCACAGTACCCAATCGATCCTGGACATAATAATAAGGCGTTCCATTAATAATTGCTCCTTGCCGGAAGTACTGCGTGCTGACGGGCGAACCGGCTTGCGTATTGTCATGCGCGAGACAGAGCACAGCGCCGCACCAGAGGTACGAGTGATCCGCAACCACAGTCTCACTGTTGCTGTCGACCACCCGCACTAGGCGCCCGAGACCATTATACGTAAACGTACTGGAGGTGCCGGACGACCCCGTAAAGCTGACCAGGCGATTGGCTCCGTCCCACGCGTAGGTATTCCCATTAAGTGCTGTCGGGCTACCGTTGCCGTCATAGGTCCCGCCGGTGATCGCATTGGCCGCTGTGTACGTATAGCTCTGCGTCGAGCCGTTTTCCGTAATAGACGTGGGGTTCGACGCCGCGTCGTACCCGTACTGATACTGCGGCGTCCCTGATCCGATCAGTCCAGAGAGCAGGCGATTGGTATTATCGTAGCTGTAGTTGGTGGTCTGCACCGTCGGTGATGAGACGACGAAGCTCGTTACATTATCATTGGAGTTATAAGTGTAACCGAGCTGATCGAGGGTAGTTCCGCCCGAGGTGGCGGTGACCTGCTCCAGCAGCTCGTCGCCCTGAGGTCCGTAATAGCTCATGGATAGCGTAGGCCCGTGGCTCGAAGTAATTGCGGTCACGCGCGGGGTAGCATCGACGTAGCTGTAGGCAAAACTATCGAGCGAGTTACTCGCCGAGGTAACCCGACTGGCAGCATCGTATCCGCCCGACTGCGCCGCACCGTCGACGCTCATTCCTACGACCCGGTTCAGCGCGTCGTAGGAGTAGCTGACGGTATCCGTATTGGAAGTCCCCGCGACCGGGCTCGTGACCGATTCTAACTGATTGGCGCCGAGTGAGGACACCGGGTAGTAGCTGTAGGTCGTCGTTCCGGTGCCGTCGGTCATACTGGTGAGGCGCCGATAGGCGGGATCGTAGGTATATGACACCCCCGGAGTCGACTGGTTTGAGTAGTAGCCAATCGCGGAAACCGTGTCGTCCGAGTTGTATCCGTAAGTCGTCGTCTGACCCAGGCCATCCGTAACCTGAGCGATCAAGCTATCACTGCTCTCGTAGGCAATGCTCTGCGTGGTTCCGTCCGCGTACTGCTTTCCCGTCACACGGCTTTCAGCGTCGAGCGTCCAGGTCGTCGTGTGACTGTTCGGATCGGTCAGCGAGTCGAGCTTGCCTGCCGGGTTATAGCCCATCTGCACGGTATGACTCAAGGGATCGGTGGTTTCCGTCAGCTCACGATCCGCGTCGTACGTGTATTGAGTCGTATTCCCGAGACGGTCGGTAACGCTCGCAAGATCCAGCAAGTTATACGAGCGTACAATGCTCGTTCCATCGGGATAGGTGGCGCTGACGAGGCGATCAGCCGAATCGTAGGTATAGCGGATGATCGAACCGGCAGGGTCCGTTACCGCGGCAACTCGCCCCGCGTTATCGTAAGCGTAGGTGTATTTTTGACCGGAAATGGGTCCTTGCATGCTTTGGAGGTGACCCATGCCATCATAGGTCATCGCCGTAGCATGACCCAGAGGATCCGTGTACCTCGTCGACTGCCCCGCTGTGTTGTATTGATAGTGACTCGTCCGTCCGTTTGCACCCGTGATGGTAAGGGGCTCATGCTGACTGTTGTAGGTACGCGTCTCGAGGATCTGGTCCACGCCGTTCGTGGTATTAGCGGTGCTCAACAGGTCGACGCCGTTGGTGGCGTAAGTGTATGTGGTCTGCCTGCCGATAGCGTCTGTCGCCTCAGTGACGTTGCCTTCTGCGTTGTACTGGTATGTGGTGAGCTGTGTGGTGCCGTTATCCAGAACGCGGCCGATAGCGGTCGGCTGATTGCTCGCGCCGTTAGTCACCGTGCCGCCGCTGGTCACGGGAAATTGTATGGAGCTCGGCTGGTCTGCATAGTTGTACCAGACTCGGTTCTCGAGCGGCTTCTTGACACTCTCCAGCACGCGCGAGGCATCAGTGAAATCGCTCGTGTGCAGCCAGTGATAGACCGTGGCATCGGCGTAATTCAAGCTGCTGCCCTGCGTGGCCAGAGCATACTGGTTCGGATCGAAGTAGAAGGTGTTGCGGTAATTGAGATAATCGTCGGTGGTGCTCATCCCGGTCGGGATAAGACTCGGGTTGATCATGACCCCGCCGCTCGAGTCCCCGGCATCGACCCCCTGGTCGTACTCCGCATAGGTCGTGCGGCCGAGCGGATCAACCACCTTTAAGAATCGGGTATCGCCCAGATTCGAATTCGTGGTCGAGTCTCCGTACGTGAACGCCGTCGATCCGTACGGCGTGGTAAGCGTGTTAACAAAGTCCGGATCCGTTCCCTGGCCGTAGCTGTAGCTTGAGGTTATCCCCAAGACATCCGTGATACTGGCCAACTGACCGCTCGAGTTATAAGTGAATGTCGCCGAGCGGCCGAAGGGGTCTGTGATCTGGGTGACGAGCAAGGGACTGCTTGAGAGTCCATAGCTAAGTGTCGTGACCTGCGCGACCGCGTCGGTGATCGCGACGATCCTCATCTGGCTGTCATAGGTGAGGGTGACCTTGTTGCCTTGCGGGTCGACCACGGCGGTCATGAAGAACTGGTCTCCGTCGGCCTGATCAAACTGCTCGGACGAGCCGTCCGGGAACGTGAGCGTAAAGCCAGTACTGCTTCCGTCACTTACAGTGCGGGTGAGGATGCCCTGGCTATAGGGACCGGGATAAGAAGTCGTGCCGCTCGCACTCGAGAAAGTAAAGGGCTCATTGCCCCCGCCCCGGCGGTATAGGAGCGCCGAGGCGGTGCTATTAACGCTATCGGTGATATAGCTCAGCCACGTGAACGTCCACTTCGGGCCGAAATTGGTATACGAGAACGTGCTGGGTTGCTGAGTATCCCGGTGCGAGTAGTAGAGATCAAAGAAGATCGAGGGACCCACGGGCGGGGTATAGCCGACAGGCTGATCGTGCAATTGCAGTCCCAAGACCTCCAACTCCACGCTCCAAGTCGTGCAACCGCAAGGGCCACCACCGGGGCCACCACCACCCGGGCCACCACCACCCGGGCCACCACCACCGGGGCCACCACCACCCGGGCCACCACCACCCGGGCCACCACCACCTGGGCCGCCACCACCTGGGCCGCCACCACCCGGGCCGCCACCGCCCGGGCCGCCACCACCTGGGCCGCCACCACCTGGGCCGCCACCACCTGGGCCGCCACCACCTGGGCCGCCACCGCCCGGGCCGCCACCACCCGGGCCGCCACCACCCGGGCCGCCACCACCTGCTCCTGGGCCGCCGCCGCCACTGTCATGGTTGTTTCCGGTATTGCCGCGGCCCCAGACCTTACTGCCCTCGGCCGCCGAGACCGTCCGCCACCCAGGGGGTAGCGGCCCGGACGGCACCAGGAAATACCCACTCGCCTGCGCATCTAGCGTCTCGCGACTGATGCGAATCGCCGGCCCGAAAGTCGTATCTTCAAGGCGATAGCCCCCCGGAGCCCTTGCGACCAGCGCCGCATAGTGCCCCACCTTCCAATTCACCACTGCCGGCACGATCACCGCTGAGCCGGGTTTTCGGTAGGCCATCTGGTAATGCACGCCCGCCCGAGTCGCGACGCCTTCCACCATCGTGAGGGAAAGTCCATGGTCTGTGGAGCGCGCCGCGTCAAGCACTTGCATCGTGTGTCGTGACGGATCGGCACCGTGGTAGGTGACGATCCGCTCCAAAGCGAGCGGCCCGCAGCGGAAGGAGTTACCGGGATCGTGGATCATCTCGTACAGTCCCGTACGAGAGTCCGTGAGCAGCTGCGCCGCGGTGCCGCCCACCTCGCGGCCCTTGATCGAGGCCAGGAGCGGCTTCAGCAACTCGTCGCGTCCGAGATAGGCTTCGAGTTGTGAGAGCCGCGCCACCGTGTCGTTGGCGAGCAGGCGCCCATTGCGGGTCTTGAGCCCCTTGCTCTCCTGCCAGCCCGCCTGCCAAGTCGACAGCGCCTTGGAGAAATGCCCCGTCTCGCGATAAATGATCCCGAGGTTTAACTGCAGCGCCGTCTTCCAAACCGACTCAGGATGCACGGCGAGAAAAGCTAGCAGTGGGGAGACCGCATCGGGAGCGCCGGTCTTAGCCGTCGCCGCCCGATAGGCGAGAACGGCGCGCGCCAAGTCGCGGTTCTCCTCTGGCGCGCTCGCACCCACCGGCACCAGAGGCTCCGGGAAAAGCCCGGTATGCAGGAACTGCTCATCGGTAGGCGGGGATGAGAACTTGAGCCCGGAAGGCGGCGTCACCCAGGGAACAGTGCGATCGACACGCACCGATCGCGCCGGCTGAACCGTCGCTTTGGAGGGCGCGACTCCCGCGCCGCACAACACCGCGATAATCAACCCGACCGACACCGCGGACCGTACCGCATCCGACCCAACTCGCAACTTACCCAGAAGGTCGCGAATGATAGCTACCATGTGATCTCCCTCGAATCGTGTTCGGCCTCTTTACTTCTCTCGCACTCTCGCCACCCGCGTATGGGTCAGAATGATGGCCGGCATCTGCTGTCGGACAAACTCGTAATCCTTTGAATCGCCTCTTCGACCACCTCAGGCGTGGTAGGCGGGGTGGTGTACTCTTGCCAACGGCGGTGACTCCTCAGTCAGAGTCCCGCTGCCCACGTGATCGAGCAACGTGCCCTCTCCCATGGCGGCCCCCGCATGGAAGCTCGCCATCGCTTGAACCAGGTTGGCCACGGTGGCTTCCATGGCAGGCGAGGCAGCCGCCGCTTGATTGCGTGGCGCCGATGACTCCTCGGGACCGAGTGCCCTGAGCAGCACCTGCCAGTCACTCGCTGAGAGTCGCAACGAATCACTTCCCACAGTCGTTGCGCGCGAGGCGGTGCGCTCCGGGGCCGCAGATACTGGATCACTCGAGGGAGCGCTCGGCTGCGCTACGGCGCCGTGTTGTACGGCATCCGGACCGAAGAACCCACCCGAGGAGACAAACACTTCACTGCCGCCGCTGCTCACGGTCAGCCCGCTCACGGTGGCCCCATCGTAGATCACGATCTCACCGCCGCTCAGCACCGTCGTGCCGCTCGCATAGCCGCCCGACTCCACGATCTCGATCCCACCGCTCGAGACGGTGGTGCTGCTCGCCGAGCCGTACACGTCCTGCTCACCGCCGCTTGAGACCACGGTGGACACGGCGCTCCCATAATCGCCCTGATAGCCGCCCGCGATGACCGTGCCGCTCGCCGTCCCGGAATACACGTACTGCGAGCCATCGCTCAAGATCACCGTCCCGCTCGCCGTGCCATAGACGTCCTGCTCGCCATTGGCCCCCACGGTGACGGAGATGGTGTTGCCGCCCGAGAGCACGTCCTGGGTGAAGCCGCTCGTGATCGTCTCATTGCTGATCGTGGCGCCCGAGGAAACCACTTCATCGAGCTCGGTGGCGCCGCTCGCGAGCGTGCCCGAGAACGTCCCGCCACCAGCAGCGTCGTGCCGCTCGCCGATCCATTCACCACTTCGGTACTGTAGGTACCTACGGCCTCTGTCCCGACAGCGATCGCACCCGCCGAAATGTACTGATCGTCCGCGTAACCGCTCAACACCGTCCCGGTGGCACTCGCTCCGCTCGAGACGAATTGACTGTTGTAGTTGCCCGTCAGCACCGTCCCGGTCGTCGTGGCGCCTGCGTTCACGTACTGGTACGTGCTGCCCTCAAGGGTCGTCGACACCGTACTGCCACCCGACAAGACGTTCTCGACGCCTCCTCCAAAGAGGACAGTTCCGCTTGCGGTTCCGTAGTCGTCAAATACACCGCTCAGTGCCGTGGCGCTCGCCGCGCCGCCGGAGGAGACATAGAGAGTCCCGCCGCCCAAAACGACAGTACCGCTGACCACCTGGCCGGAGGACACATACTCGGTTTGGCCGCTGCTGACCGTCGTCATATGCGTGGTCCTGAAGTGAGCCCTTAATCAGCCCTTAATCACGGATGACAACCAATTCCCCAGCCGGGAGAGCAAAAAGCCTCCGCGGCCTAGATCCGCGGAGTCAACCCGGAAGCGCCGTTGGTGTGTATCGGCGCCGCATGAACATGTGCTTCCCAATCACCCGATTTCTTGACCGCCTCTCATATACAAGTACAAGGGAGAGGTAGTGAAACTCAGGCGTCAGATGCATATGCTGTCACGCGACGAACAGGTGCGTTGCGGCTCCAGTTGTCGTCTTTGCGGCTTTAGTTGTGTTTCTCCCCCATCCGCAGGGCGCAGAAGGCATCAGCTCCGCCTTCGCCGGATCGAATGCGCCCAGGTGTCACTCCCGTCAAGGCCTTCACTGCCCGCTCAAACGCACGACGGTCTCGATATCCGGAGAGCCGAATGACCTCATCGACGGAATATGTGCCGCCCTCGATGAGTAAGACCGCCCAGGAAATTCTGAGGCGCCGCCGCCACGCCTGAAAACTTTCGCCGACGAATTTGTGAAATATCTTTGAGAAATGGTGAGGCTCGAGACAAGCGATCTTCGCAGCCTCCTCAAGAGTAAGCCTGATGCCACCATTCTCCGCCACCCATTGGTGCAGACGAAGCAAACGCTCGTGTCGACCCGAGAGCCTCAGCTCATACGGATTCGGCATTACACTACTTGGCCCCTGCTCTTGGTTGGGAACAGAGAGTCGGCGGTGCTGAAACGGGGTCTTTTCGTCCATTAACCTGTTGACCCTCCCTTACCTGCTCCTGGTCTATAGGACCTACATCAGAAATGCTGATGAACGGTCCGGGCCTGTAATCCGTAGCCGTTCCGCCTGTATACAGCGAATGCACCCGCCGGCTGACCTCTCGAGCGTTGCTTGGCCGCACAAAGAACAGTCAAAGGCGGCGCAACCGCTTTTCACCAACACTGTACTGCGGGCCGGCTCTCCCATGGCGCCAAACTCGGCTGCGGTCCCTTCCTTAACTGGCTCCGCGATACCTCAGGCGCTGAGTTCGACCACGTCGACACCTCGCCAGCGGTGAGTCGTGTGCTCCCACATGCGGTTCGCGATCGTCGGGCCGTCGATTCGAAGTGCTTAGTGCCGCGTGGAGCGATACCGCTGGGATTAGTGGTCGCTTTCCACCGACGACATGGCAGGACGCTGCACCTGTGAATTCAGGCGGAACGCTGCATCGAGGAGTCCATGATCCGGCTTGTGTCTTCATTGCGCCGCTCTCCCCCTGCGGCGCCTCCCTTTCTCACGTGTGGCGACGCCGCACCACCACACGTGACATCAATCTGATTCGGCAGCTTAGCCTAGCACAACGCGAGACCACTGCAATAGTCAGACTTCGACGCCGACTCGCTCCTACTAAGTCCGAGTTGCGACCGGGTAGTTCACGAGCTGTCATCTCGCCGCAACATTTCCCTTTGTCGCCCACTGCCTCACCGGCCGCCCGCTCATTTCCCCGCAACGAGTCGGCTTGCTACTCCGTCCGCCGCACGCGAGGCTACACTCGGGATGACACCCGGGACGTCGTTCAGCTGCAGAAACGAGGGGATGAGGAATCTCTACTCGGGGTATCGCCATCAACACTTACATCGGCAGTTTGATGGTGATGGAAAGAGATCGATGCGTCGGAGAAGCAGTCCACGTCCTAATTCCCCTGTGCCCCCTGGTATTCAAACGGCCCAGTACGCGTCCTGCTATGTCCTTCGCATCCTCCCTTAGGATCCCCTTAGGATGCTCGTGCTCCGACACGCTTGCATTAGCTTTGCCTATCTCGAGTCAAAGACGTGAAATTGTCGACGCCGGAGCGTATTGCGGATGGACTCAGGGTGAAGGTGTGGGCACTGGTTCGCGAAGCTGAGGAACCGGAGTTTAAGGGATCTCCTCAAACGGGCCACTTCTTAGCCCCCTGGACTCCGAGAGTTATCTCGTCAGGAGTTCGCGGCGAGAGAAACGCGGAGCACGATCTTCTGGATCTGTCAAACCGTCTAAAGACGGGCTGCGTGCTTCAAGCGCCTAGCCAGCCTCTACCCGCAGCTCGGCAGTGGCGAAACCCTGCAGGGTCGCAGTTTTCCCTGGCCCACGCGGCGTCTGGCGCGGAAGTCACGTATGTGACACCCCGAATCCTGGGTTCCATATGTGATTCGCTGGATCCCATAAATTTGGGAAATAATTTGCATTTTATTTAAGTTGGCTTACGATGGTTTCAATCGCACCCTTAACCGCGGAAACCATCAGGTGCAAGACCATACAATCAAGGTACGGCGCCGAGCTGATCCAGGCTCCCCTACTCCCGCTATCAACCGAGATCCGCCGCCGTGAGCGGCCCTGAAATCAAGCAGGCTGTACACGATGCGGCACTGCGCATCCTCCTACCCCTATCACGCGTCCTCGTTGAAGCACGGGTTGGGATCGGAGAGTTTCACGGACTTGCGAAACTCGCGTACGTGCGGGCAGCCATTAAGGGTAGGCGAACCGGCAGCCGTGGCCGGCCGAACGTCTCCCGGATCGCAGCCGCAACCGGACTCACACGCCCGGAAATTACTACCTACCTCGCACAGCCCCCGGGGGTATTACCCCCGGTACAGCGCGGTCATTCGCGCGCCGAGAGTGTGCTTACCGGGTGGCACGAAGATCCGGAATTTCTCGACCCGGACACTGGTAGCCCGGCCACGCTCAAGTCGAAAGGCGCGCGCCGCTCTTTTACCGCACTCGCTCGGCGCTATAGCGGGGATACGAACCCGGCCGCCATCCTGAAAGAACTCATCCGTGCTGGCGCCGCGCGCAAGCTCGAGGACGGACGCATCAAGGCGCTCCGTCGCACCTGCGCGAACTTAAGGTGGGATGTCGGGGGCATCGAGGCGCTGGGGGAGGAAGTCGCTCGGTACATAAAAACGCTCATTCATAACCTCGAGCACCCCGAGGCACCGGCCTACGCGCGTCATATTGAGTGTGGGCAGCTCGATGCACAGGCTGCTCGCGTAGTACTGCCCGAGATTGAAGAACATGCCGATCTCTTTCTCGAGTCGACCGGGATCACCCTGCGCCATCCTCGACACACTGCCAAGAGCGAGAGTGCGCGTAAGGAAGCATTGAAAGTCGCGGTGTCGGTACACGTCTATCAGGCGCCGGCCGGCGAGGACCAAGATGAATCGCCCTTGCATGCTATTCGCACCCCGACTCGGACACGCAAGGCAAAAAGACCCTCGCGCAGAGATACGAACGGAGCAGGAGCTGGCTGACTATGTCCCGCTCTACCCGACGGAAGGCTTCGGTCGGACCCTCACTGGGCAGGCGATCGGCGACTCAACCTGCCGCGCGCCCTGATCGACCAGTAGCCACTGGAGGTCGCCGGCACGATTCGATTCGCACGGAGCTTCAAGGGAGCGCACGCAAGACCCCCGGTTTGAGACGCAGCGACGCTGTAGGCATTCAATGGGATACGACTCTTCTACCCACCATCATGACGCTTTGGCACGAAGACCCTCTGTATCGCGACGCCTCACATCAACCCTCCCGGTTGAGGCTGCGAGCGCGCGGTCCTTGTCTTGCACAGCT
>Ga0335072_10010680_pt1 | contig 13200 bp, 13 predicted proteins | sample Lox_Sample_21_FD_206725 | JGI IMG/M metagenome (GOLD analysis project Ga0335072, IMG submission 206725) | Soil microbial communities from Loxahatchee National Wildlife Refuge, Florida, United States - Lox_Sample_2.1 | ecosystem: Environmental > Terrestrial > Soil > Wetlands | place: USA...
GACATCAGCGCGATCAGCGGGCTGACGACCACAACCAGCCCCTCGCCCGCGAGCGCGGGGAGCTGGTAGCAGAGCGACTTGCCGCCGCCCGTCGGCATCACGACGAGGCTGTCGCGACCTTCGAGCGCGGCCTGCACCGCCTCGCGCTGGCCGGGCCTGAAGGCGTCCAGGCCGAAGCGGCGCAGCAACGCCTCCGGCGTCGCGGCCAGGTCGTCGAGCAGGGGCTCGGGCGTCGTCGTCGGGTCCACGTTTCAGACGGTACTCAGCGCTGCGGCGACGACGCTAGCGCGCGGTCCACGTCACGCGCGCCCCGCGCGCCGGGACGAGCGTGATCGCCCGACGGCGGTTCCACTCGCCACGCGAGGCCCCGCCCACCGCGCTTGGGTGCAGCTCCGAGAGCATCGTGCGCAGCATCAGCCGCATCTCCAGCTGCGCGAAGGCGGCGCCGATGCAGCGCCGGATGCCGCCGCCAAAGGGGATCCAGGCGAACGTGTCGGGCGAGTCCTCCAGGAAGCGCTCGGGGCGGAACTCCGTGGGCGCCTCATAGACACGGGCGTTGCGGTTCGTGAGGTAGATCGACGGCATCACGCGCGTGCCCGCCGGCAGACGCCAGCGACCCAGCTCGAAGTCCTCGGTCAGCATTCGCGCCACGATCGGCACCACCGGCCGTACGCGCAGCGTCTCCTGCACGACCGCGGTCATGTAGCGCTCGCCGCCTGCGTCGATCTCCTCCTGCAGGCGCGCCAGCTTGGCCGGATGGCGAACCAGACGCTCGATCGCCCAGGCCACGGAGGTCGCGGTGGTCTCGTGTCCCGCGAGCAGCAGCGTCACGAGCTCGTCGCGCAGCTCGGAGTCCTGCATCGCCTCGCCCTGCTCGTCGCGGGCCTGCATCAGCAGCGAGAGGATGTCGGTGCGCTCGGCGAGGTCCGGCTGCCGGCGCCGGCGCGCCAGCTCGTCGTAGATCACGGCGTCGAGCTCGTCCAGGGCGCGCCCGATCGCACCGGTGGGGCGCTCCAGGCTCGGCATCCGCAATGCCAGCAGCAGCAGGCGCAACGGGTGCATCGGTGCGAGCAGGCCAGAGATCGCGGAGCGCAGCCGGTCCATCCGCTCGGCTTCGACGCCGAACACCGCCCGCAGGATCACCTCGAGCGTGATCGCCTGCGTCCGGTCCCGCAGGCGCATCGGCTGCCCGAGCCGCCAACCTGCCATGTCGGCGCGCGTCGCCTCCACGATCGTCTGCTCGTACTCGCGCATCCGCTCGCCGTGGAACGGGGGCAGCAGCAGCTTGCGCTGCCGCATGTGCTCGGGCCCGGTGAGCGTGAGCACGGAGCGCTCCCCCATCACGCCGCGCACGGGCGAGTTGCCCGCGGAGGAGGGAGCGATCTCGGGAGGCGCGGTGAACACGCGCTTGACGTCCTCGGGCGCGCTCACGAGCACGAGCTGCATCCCGCTGGGCCAGAAGGTGATCGTGAACGTCTCGCCGAACTGCCGGGCGCAGCGGTCCATCACCCAGGTGGGCGCGACCGACCAGGCGAACGTCTGCACGAGCGGATGCGCCTTCGGCCCGGGGGGAAGCGCCGTGGCGGGCACAGCGCCGAACGCCGTGGCGTCGCCGGGCGGCGGCGCGATCGTGGCTGGGGCGGATGCGGGCGGCCGGGGCGCGGTCGTGGCCATCGCCACAAGCTAGCGCGCCGCGCGCGGCTTGACAGGTTGGTCCACCAGCGTCTTGGCGGCGGCGCGACCGGGCCCTGCCGTCAAGCCCCACCTGTCGTCCCGCCGTCAATCCCGCCTGACGTCCTGCTGTCGGCCCCGCCTGACGTCCTGCTGTCGGCCCCGCCTGTGTCTCACGCGGGCGTGGGGCCCGCCGCCTCAGCGGGGAATGATCCGCCGCGAGCGCGCCAGCCGGTCGCGGCGCTGCTGCTCGCGCAGCGCGGTCTCGAGCCGCTCGCGCGCGCCGGCGACATCGTCGCGCGAAAGCGTCTTGGCGCGCTTGGCGAGATAGCCGGTCAGCATCCTCGCGGGCAGCACGCGCACGCCCTTGCGGCGCGCGCCAGGGCGGTCGACCCAGGCGCGGCTGAAGACGAGCAGCGGCTCGACCCGCGTCTCGACCACGCGTTCGATCGCGTCGCGCTGGGCCTGGGCCTGGCGGATCGTCGCGCCGTGCACGCGCCCGACCCGCACGGGACCGGGGTGGCTCTTCGTCTCGACGGTGAACACGCCCGCGGGGCCGACGAGGATGTGATCGACGTTTCCGTGCCCAAGGCTCGCGTCGTGGATCACCCGCCACTCCTCGGTGTCCAGCTCCTCCAGCAGGCTGCCGACGTGCTCCTCCGCGCGCGCGCCGCGGTCGCGCCTGGCGAGCAGCGGCAGCACGTAGCGCGAGATCACGAACATGCTCGCCAGCAGCGCCAGCTCGGCGAACAGGAAGCGCAGGTCGTGTAGCCCGAAGATCCGGCCCAGGGCGGCGGTGGCCACGGCGAGCACCCCGAGCGTCACGAGCGTGCGCAGGCGCAGGCGCGTTACGGCCGCGCGGGCATGCTGCCCCGCCGTGCGCCGCGTCGCGTCGCGCCGCGTGCCGTGGGCGCCATCGCGACGCGCGAGGCGAGCTTCGGCATCGTCTAGGACGAGCATCCCTGCACCTTCCTGCCCTCCTCTTGCAAATCGCTCACTGAGTTCCTCATCGGCGGAATGCCCGCGTGGCCTGAGACGTCGGCGACACGGTCGCCTGATTCGACAATTCCCCCAAAAAGCGTGGAGCACACACGCATCTTCTAAAGCACGCCCGGGGGCCGGCCGACAGCCGAACTAACTCCTCGACACCCCCACCGACCGGACCCCGGGAGCGCGCCGCCAGGCGCCAGGCCGGCGGCGAGGAAGCGGCCCGGCTCGATGACATCGCATCCCATAAGTTCACGCCATCCCAGAGAATCGGCTCCAGCCGACGTGTGCCTGCTGCTGCGGGCGCACGCCGAGTCGCGCTGGCTCGGCAACGAGCTGGCGCCGGTCCTGCGGGAGGTAGAGCAGGGCGACTCGATCAGCGACCGGCAGCTCGGGACCGCGCTCGCCTATCTGGAGGTGCTGTGGATCGAGGCCTGCTCCCGGGCGCGCGAGACCGAGTCGGCGCGTGTCGAGCTCGACGCGCTCGGGCCCGCCGACCAGGGGCTCGCGGAGAAGGCCCGGCGCTACCACGCCGCGGTCCGGCGGCTCCGGGGCAAGGTCGAAGTCCGTGTCTGCCGGCTGCTCGTGGCGCCGGAGGAGCTTCCGGGCGAGGGCCTCAGGCGCCGAATCGTCCAGCGCCCGCTGCACGACCGCCCGACCGGCGCCTGACGCGGCGGATCGCATAGGCTCCCGGAGCCGTGGCGCCGCGCTTCGACCTTCAAGCCCACTCCACCCACTCCGACGGCGCGCTGGCGGCCGAAGAGGTCGTGCGCCTCGCGGGCGAGGCGGGCGTCGAGCTGCTGGCCCTGAGCGACCACGACACGGTCAGCGGGGTCGCGGAGGCGATCGAGGCGGGCGAGCGCTACGGCGTGAAGATCGTGCCTGCGGTCGAGATCTCGGCCGTGGACGGCGAGGCGCCGACGCCGCGCGAACTCCACATCCTCGGCTACAACATCGACCACACCGGGCCGCCGATGAGCGACCGGCTTGCGGACTTCCTCGCCGACCGCGAGAAACGGACGCTGCGGATGCGCGACGCGCTGCGCGAATGCGGCTTCGAGCTGGACGAAGCCGAGATCGAGCAGCGGATCGCGGAAGGCAAACCGATCGGCCGCCCGCACCTCGCGGCCGCGGTGCTGAACGCGCCGGCGAACGCGCAGCGCCTGGAGGACGAGGACATCGACGACGTCGGCTCGCTGATCCGCGGCTACCTGATCGAGGGCAAGCCGGCCTTCCGCCTGCGCGAGACGCCCACGGTGGAGGAGGCCGTCGAAGCGATCCACGACGCGGGCGGCATCGCGATCTGGGCGCACCCCTTCTGGGACATCGAAGCCGAGCAGGAAGTGCTGAGCTGCATCGACCGCTTCCGCGCGCTGGGGATCGACGGCGTCGAGGCGTTCTACGTCACGCATACCGAGCCGCAGACCCGGCTGCTGGCGGCGCGCTGCGCCGAGCTGGGTTTGCTGACGACGGGCTCCGCGGACTTCCACGGCCCGGAAAACCGGCTGTTCTCGAAGTTCATGGCGTTCGAGACCTACGACCTGGAGCCGAACCTCGGCCCGATCGCGGGCTAGCCCCGATCGCGGGTCGGCGAATCGCCAGAGCGGCTCCCGATCGCGGGCCGGCGAATCGCCACCGCGCAGCGCGGCGCGGCGCAGCCCGGCCCCGCCCGACGCGGGCCCGCCCGGCCCGGCCCGGCGGCCGAGCTAGGCGAGCAGCGACTCCAGCCGGTAGGCGAGCGCCTCGAGCGCCAGCTCCTCCGAGACATTGACCCGCAGGCGCAGGCGCGTGTCCTGCACCAGCTCGATCGCCTCGCGTAGCGCGGCGGCCGAACGCCCCTGGGCGTCCTGCTCCAGCTCGGCGCGGCGGTCGACGGCATAGATGAGCTCCCCGGCGCCTTCGCTGACGCAGAGCACGTCGCGCAGCCACAACTCCGCGAGGCGGAGGGTCAGGTCGAGCCCACGCGTGCGCTCCCGGCGCTCGCGGCGCCGCGCCGCCTCGCCGGCCTCGCGCTCGAATTTTTTGCGCTCCTTCGAGGGCACGAGCTCCAGATCGGCCTGCAAGCGCTCGCGCGCGGCCTCCCCCGCCTGCTCGCCGGCGCCGCGGGCGGCGTCGAGCATCGCCGTCCACGGGCGCTCGGCGCTGCGGGAGGCGAGCGCGGCGCGGGCGAAGCCCTCGGCGCTGGCGCGCAAGGCGGCGCCGTGCCGGCCGGCGAGCCGCGCCGCGAGCTGCGCGTCGCCGAGCGCCAGGCGGGCGCAGGCCTCCGCGGTGGCCGGCTCGACGCCGGCGATCCCGGCCGCGATCCTCTCGGGCGGCAGCGGGTCGAAGCGCACGGCCTGACAGCGCGAGACGATCGTGGCGAGCACGTCCTCGCGACGATCGCTCAGCAGCAGCAGGTGCACGTAGCCGGCGGGTTCCTCGAGCGTCTTCAGCATGCGGTTGGCCGCCTGGTCGTTCATGGTCTCGACGGCCTCGATCACGAACACGCGCCGCGCCGACTCGAAGGGCGTGTGGGTCGCCGCGGCGACGACGGGCTCCTCGATGTCCGAGACGAGCATCTCCGCCGCGCCGGAGGGCCGCACCCAGGTCAGGTCGGGGTGGGCGTCGCGCGCGACCCGCTCCGCGACGGCGGCGGGGTCGTCGTCGGCTCCGGCGAGCAGCGCCGCGGCGAAGGCGCGCGCGGCGGCGCGCTTGCCGGTGCCGGGCGGCCCGTGGAACAGGTATGCGTGCGAGGGGCTGCCCTGCGGGCCGAGCACAGGCTCGAGGACGGCGCGGGCGTGCGGGTGCGCCTCGATCTCCGCAAGCTGAACGCGCTCGGCCGTCTGCACGGCGACCATCGTAGGGCGATACCGTGCCCCGGTGGCGCGCGGCAGCCTGATCACGATCGAGGGCGTCGACGGCGCCGGCAAGTCCACGCTGGCGCGCGCGCTGGTGGACGCGCTGTCGGGCGCCGGGCACGAGGTGGAGCTGCTGCGCGAGCCGGGCGGGGTCGACCTGTCGGAGCGCCTGCGCGGGCTGGTGAAAGACCCCGGGCTGCGGGTGTCCCCGCGCGCGGAGGCGCTGCTGTTCGCAGCTGCACGCGCGCAGCTGGTCGCCGAGCGGGTGCGACCGCTGCTGGAGACCGGCGTCACGGTGCTGCTCGACCGCTACGTCGACTCCTCGCTGGCCTACCAGGGCGCCGCGCGTGAGCTGGGCGTCGGCGCGGTGCGGGAGATCAACGACTTCGCCACCGGCGGGCTGTCGCCCGACCGGACGCTGCTGCTGAAGCTCGATCCTGCCGTGGGGCGCGCGCGCCACGCGGAGCGGCTCGGTCGTCCGCCGGACCGCTTCGAGCGCGAGGACGAGCGGTTCTTCGGGCGGATCGCCGCGGCCTACGACGAGCTCGCGGCCTCCGAGCCCGACCGGGTGCGGGTGCTCGACGCGAGCTTCACCCCCGCGACGGTCCTCTCGGACGCGCTGGAAGCGCTGCGCGACCTGCCCTCGCTTGCCGCCTCCGGGCGCGGCTAGCATTCGCGGCGTGCCGCGCATGCGCACCCTCCCGATCGTGCTCGCAGTCCTGGCCTTGGGCGCGGGGGACGCAGCCGCGGCGGTCGGCACCGCGACCAGGCCCTCGGGCGGCGGGGCGGCCTCGCCAACCACCACCTATGCGCCGCCAGGCGCGACGAACACCTCGGCGCCCGCGGCGGGCGGTGGCGGCACCACAGGCGCACCGGCCGGCACGAGCGTCCCGCAGCCGTCCGGCACGACGCCGGCGATCACGCCGACCGCGACGGCGACGCCGAGCACACCCGCGGCGACGGCGCCAACGGCGAGCACGCCCGCCACAAGCACCCCGCAAGCGCAGACGCGCGGAACGCTGACGCTCACGCAGCCGGGCGCGGGGAAGGCGAACAAGGCCCAGGGCGACAGCGGCCTGTCGACGGGCGCGATCGTGATCGCGGCGCTCGCGGCGCTGCTGGTGCTGGCCTGCGTCGCCTGGGCGCTTGCCCGGCGGCGGGCGTTCGAGCCGCACTGGCTGCTTTCGCTGCGCCACGCGATGGCGGAGGCGGGCTTTCGCGCCTCGGCGACCTGGTCGGAATTTGCGGACTGGGCGCGGCTAGGCCGCTGATCGACGAAAACCCCGATTTTCCGGGGCTTTTCGTATGTGGAGAGGCGGGGTCGACGGCCCCAAGGTAGTAAAATAGAAGGCTCCCCAGCGCTGTTCCGCACGTCGTGCGGACACCCCGTTCCGTCCGGCCCGAGCGCCACGATGCTTGACCCCCGATCAACAGCTCGATGGCCGCCCGCACAGCCGGCGCAGCAGAGGAGGAAGGTCCGATGAACGAGGCTCCGCACCCCACAATCCCGAACGTGACGGCACCCGGCGAAGCGCTGGAGATCAAGCGTTTCTTCTCGACGCCGGGAACCCATCCGTTCGACGCGGTGGAGTGGGAGCGGCGCGACGCGCGCATCGGCCACGGCGAGCAGGTCGCCTTCGAGCAGGCGGGCGTCGAGTTCCCGAAGAGCTGGTCGCAGAACGCGACGAACATCGTCAGCCAGAAGTACTTCCGCGGTCAGCTGGGCAGCCCGTCGCGCGAGAGCTCGGTCAAGCAGATGATCGCCCGCGTGGCGGGCACGATCGCGAGCTGGGGGAACGAGCGCGGCTACTTCGCTAGCGACGAGGACGCGGAGGCCTTCGAGCACGAGCTGACGCACATCCTGCTGCACCAGATGGCGGCGTTCAACTCGCCGGTCTGGTTCAACGTCGGCTTCGAGGAGCGCCCGCAGTGCAGCGCCTGCTTCATCCTGAGCGTCAACGACACGATGGAGTCAATCCTGGACTGGAACACCCGGGAGGGGAACATCTTCCGCGGCGGCTCCGGCTCGGGCATCAACCTGTCGAAGATCCGCGGCTCGATGGAGCCGCTGGCGAAGGGCGGCACGGCCTCGGGCCCGGTCTCGTTCATGCGCGGCGCGGACTCGTGGGCGGGCACGATCAAGTCCGGCGGCAAGACGCGGCGCGCGGCGAAGATGGTGGTGCTGGACGTGGACCACCCGGACATCCGCGAGTTCATCTGGTGCAAGGCGAAGGAGGAGGACAAGGCGGCGGCGCTGCGCGACGCGGGTTTCGACATGTCGATCGACGGCGACGGCTTCTTCTCGATCCAGTACCAGAACGCGAACAACTCGGTGCGCGTGACGGACGAGTTCATGCAGGCGGTCGAGGAGGGCCGCGACTGGCGCCTGACAGCGCGCACGACGGGCGAGCCGATCGGAGAGCCGATCCCGGCGCGCGAGCTGATGCGCGAGATCGCCGAAGCCGCCTATCGCTGCGCGGACCCGGGCGTGCAGTACGACACGACGATCAACCGCTGGCACACGTGCCCGGCGTCGGGACGCATCAACGCGTCGAACCCGTGCAGCGAGTACATGCACGTCGACGACTCGGCCTGCAACCTGGCTTCGCTGAACCTGATGAAGTTCCGCCGCGCCGACGGCACGCTGGACGTCGAGTCCTTCGAGCACGCTGTCGACGTGATCCTGCTGGCACAGGAGATCATCGTCGGCCCCTCCAGCTACCCGACGGAGGAGATCGGCGCGAACGCGCGCGCGTTCCGCCAGCTGGGCCTCGGCTACGCGAACCTCGGCGCCTACCTGATGAGCAACGGCATGCCCTACGACTCCGACGCGGGTCGTGAGACGGCGGCGGCGATCACGGCGCTGATGACGGGTCGCGCCTACCGCCGCTCGGCGGAGGTCGCCGCGGCGCTTGGCGCCTATGAGCGCTACCCGGAGAACCGCGAGGCGCACAACGAGGTGATGCGGATGCACCGCGACGCCTCCTACGTGATCCCGGAGCAGGACAGCGCCGACCCGGAGCTGCTGGCGGCGGCGCGGCGCTCCTGGGAGGAGGCGGTCGAGCTGGGCGAGCGCCACGGCTACCGCAACGCGCAGGCGACGGTGCTGGCGCCGACGGGCACGATCTCGTTCCTGATGGACTGCGACACGACCGGCGTGGAGCCGGACTTCTCACTGGTGAAGTTCAAGGAGCTGGTGGGCGGCGGGCAGATGACGATCGTCAACCGCACGGTGCCGCTGGCGCTGCAGACGCTGGGCTACTCCGAGCCGCAGATCGAGCAGATCGAGGCGCACCTCTCCGAGCACGGCACGATCGTCGGCGCGCCCGGCCTCGCGGAAGAGCACCTGTCGGTGTTCGACGTCGCGGTGGGCGAGCGCGCGATCTCGCACATGGGGCACATCAAGATGATGGGCGCGGTGCAGCCGTTCATCTCGGGAGCGATCTCGAAGACGGTGAACCTCCCGCAGGAGGCGACGGTGGAGGACATCGCCGACGCCTACACGCAGGCTTGGCGCATGGGCGTGAAGGCGCTGGCGATCTACCGCGACGGCTCGAAGACGGCGCAGGCGCTGCGCACGGACGCGAAGCAGGAGGCCGAGGCCCCAGTGGACGTCGAGTCGCTGATCGAGCAGGCCAAGGCCGAAGGGCGCGCGGAAGCGCTCGCCGCGGCGGGGCCGATGCGCAAAAGGATGCCGATCGAGCGCCAGTCGATCACGCACAAGTTCTCGATCGCGGGCCACGAGGGCTACATCACGGCGGGCATGTACGAGGACGGCTCGGTGGGCGAGATCTTCCTGACGGACATCGGCAAGGAGGGCTCGACGCTGCGCGGGATGATGAACTCGTTCGCGACGGCGATCAGCATCGCGCTCCAGTACGGGGTGCCGCTGGAGACGCTGGTGCAGAAGTTCAGCTACATGCGCTTCGAGCCGGAGGGGATCACCCAGAACCCGGAGATCCCGTTCGCGAAGTCGATGCCGGACTACATCATGCGCTGGTTGGCCTCGCGCTTCCTCGACGCGGACGCCCAGGAGGAGCTGGGAATCCTGACGCAGGAGGTACGTGCCCGGCAGGCGGCGCAGGACGCGGCCCAGTCGGTGCGCTCCTCGGACACGGCGGGCCCCAGCGCGGCGGCGGAGACCCCGACGGCGCAGGCGCCGGGTGACGGCGGCGGGGCGAGCGCGCCGGCGAGGGCGTTCACGGACACGCCGCCGGTGGTTCCCGCAAAGCTCCAGGGCTTCGACCTGGGACCGGCGTGCGGTCAGTGCGGCGGGATGATGCAGCGGACGGGCAGCTGCTACACGTGCTCGTCCTGCGGCAACAACACCGGCTGCGGTTGAGTTTTTGAGATGGGGGCGCCGCTGAGCGGCGCCCCTGCTGACCTCTCCTTCGGTCTCCTGGCGAGATCAGCGCGCCGGCGATTGCACGGGCGGCGCGGCCTGCCCAGCGCCGGCGGCGAGCGTGCCGCCGGTCACGACGGCGAGGCCGGTCTTCAGGAGCAGGCCCGCGGCGCCGGCGCCGCGGGCCGTCAGTTCGAGTGCCCGTTCGGCGGCGGCGGGAGCGCCGGCCTCGCCGTTGCGGGCGGCGAGTTCAAGCAGCGGCTACGGGATCACGGCGGCGGCGCCACTGCGCCGGGTGGTGCGGGCACGGTGGAGCAGGCCGCGCACGGCGCCGGGGGTGATCCCCGCCTGCCGGCGACCTGTCGTGGCTCTGCCCGCCGACGGCGGTGAGGCGATCGCCTGGCGCTGCATGCGGGGCAGGGCCGCGAGGTCCCCGAGCGCGTCTGGCAGTTCGATCCTGCGGCCCAGTTTCGAGGCGCCGACGAGCGCGGCGCGTTCCTCGACGGCGGACGTCAGCTCGCCGTGGCGCGATCGGCGGTCGTTTGCGTTCGGACACCGCTGAGACACGCCGGGACGCATAACCTCACGCGCGCGGCGAAGTTTCTTCGGTCAGGCGAGGCCGGCGCTCATGCGGACGCGGTCGCGGCCCGCCTCCTTCGCCTCGTACAGCGCCGCGTCGGCGCGCGCCATCACCTGCTCGGCGGTCTCGCCCGGCAGGTGCACCGCGAAGCCGACGGAGCAGGTGCGCTCGTGGTAGACGGCGCCGCGCAACCGTTCGATCACATCGAGCGCCCGGCTGCGGTCGCAGTTCGGGAGCAGCAGCCCGAACTCCTCGCCCCCGATCCGCGCCAGCAGGTCGCCGGAGCGCAGCTGCTCGCGCCACATCGCGGCGGACTCCTTCAGCAGCCGGTCGCCCGCGGGGTGCCCGTAGGTGTCGTTGTACTGCTTGAAGTGGTCCAGGTCCAGGATCGCGACGGTGGCGACGGCGCCGTCGCGCAGCGCCTCGGCCAGGCTCGCGTCCCAGGCGCGCCGGTTCGGCAGGCCCGTGAGCGGGTCGGTGCTGGCCTGGTCGCTCAGCGCGCTGAGCGCGTCGGCCCGCGTCAGCACGGCGGCGGCCTCGTGGGCCAGCAGCTCCACCACCTTCCTGCGCGCCCCGTTGGCATTGACCTCGCCGGGCCAGCCCACGACCAGCACGCCGATCGTCTGTCCCTGGCGCAGCAGCGGTTCGTAGAGCACGGAGGCCGGGCGCCCCGCGGCGATCCACAGCTGGACGCTGCCGACGTGACGTTCCACTTCCTCGGTGATCAGCAGGGGCCTGCCGGTCTCGAACACCTCCCGCACCGCGGTCGGGCGCTCGATCGGGATCTCGATCGCGGTGGGCTCCTCCCCCTGCTCGCGAGCGATCCCCACGTGGGCCGTCGCGCGCATCGTGACCGGGTCGGCGCCGGGCTCGTACAGCACCACGACGCTGGCCTGCCCGATCTTGCGGGCGGCGGCGCAAACGTCGACGCGCGCGTCCTCGCTGCTGAACAGCCCCCGCACCACGACGCTCAGCTCCTCGAGCATGCGCTCGCGCTCGCGCGCTTCCTGGGTGCGCTCGCGCGTCGCCGCCACGAGGCGCTGCGTGGCCAGGCCGATGATCGAGCTGACCGCCACGACCAGCAGCGCCGCCCGGTACTGCGTGTGCGGATAGGCCGGCGGCCCCACGAGCAGGATCGGGACGATGTAGAAGATCGCGAGGCCCGCCAGCAGCAGGTACAGGTCACGGCGCGAGTCGCTGTAGAGCGCGACGTAGAAGACCGGCGCGATCGCCACGGCGCTCGCGCCCGAGACGATCCCGCCGCCGGCGTTGCGCAGCAGCCCCAGGGCCGCCAGGAAGATCAGCGAGGGAACCACGCGGCCAACGCCCGTTTTCAGCCACAACCCGCAGAGCAGGCACACCGGCAGCAGCGCCGTCGCGACGGCGTATTCGGTCCAGTTCACCGAATTGGAGATCGGGACCGTCAGCCACGCCAGCGCCGCCGCCACCGCGAACGGGGCGACGCTGCGCGCCGATGCGATCCGGCCCGGGTCCACAACGTCCATAACCCGGTTTTCGGCACGCCTCGCGGAGGCCTAAAGTGATCCGCCGGGCGCCCGGCCGAACGCCGCCGCGCCTGATCGTCCTCCAAGCCAAATGACTTCTACTACATGAACTGTTTCCGCCCACTACCGGCCGCCGCGGTGTTCGACAACGACGGCCTGCTGCTCGACACCGAGGAGGCCTGGACGCGCGCGGAGGAGACGCTGTTCGCGGGCCTGGGGCGCACCTTCACCGCCGAGCACAAGCGCTACCTGCTCGGCTCTTCGCGATCGCTGGCGGAGCACAAGCTCGAACAGCTGCTGGAGCGCCCGGGCGAGGGCGAGGCGCTGATGGACGAGCTGCACCGCCTCGTGATGGAGGAGGCGCTGAAGGGCGTCGACCCCCGCCCCGGCGCCCTCGTTCTGCTGGAGCGCCTGCGCGAGGCGGGGGTGCCGCTGGCGGTGGCCTCGAACTCCGAGCGCGAGTTCCTGGAGCGCACGCTCTCCAGCGCCGGGCTGCTGAGCGGCGGGCCGTTCGCTGCGATCGTCTCCGCGAACGACGTCCGGCATCCCAAGCCCGCCCCCGACATCTACCTGGAGGCGTGCCGGCGCCTGTCGGCCGCGCCCGCCGAGGCCGTCGCCCTGGAGGATTCGCAGATCGGCGCCGCGGCCGCCGCGGCCGCGGGCATGTTCGTGATCGGGGTGCCCTACTTCGCCGGCACCCTCATCCCCGGGGCGAGCATGCAGGCCGAGACGCTGGGGGCCGAGGCGGTCGCCCGCGCGCTCGGGCTGGCGGGCGGGCCGTCGCCCGCCGGCGCCTAGGATGACGATGATGAGCCCTGCGGAGCAGCCTTCGCCAAGCGAGCCGCTGCAGGGCGGCTGCCTGTGCGGCGCGGTGCGCTTCCAGCTCACGGCGCCCTTCTCCGCCGCGGGCTACTGCCACTGCACGCACTGCCAGCGCCGCACCGGCACCGGCGCTTCGGTCAACGGCCGCGTGCCCCGGAGCGGCTTTCAGCTGCTTCAGGGAGAGGAGCTGGTGCAGGCCTTCCGGCCGCCCGGCGGCAAGCCGAAGGCCTTCTGCTCGCGCTGCGGCTCGGCCCTGTTCAGCGGCGATCCCGCCTCCGAGGAGCAGCTCGCGATCCGTCTCGGCACGCTCGACCGCGATCCCGGCATCCGCCCCACCTACCGGCAGTTCGTCGCCTCCGCCGCGCCCTGGGACCCGATCCCCGAGGACGGGCTCGAACGCTTCGCGGGCTCGCGCGAAGCCCAGGGCCGCTAGCCCGGCTCCGTCGGGACGCCGGC
>Ga0335072_10010682_pt1 | contig 13200 bp, 15 predicted proteins | sample Lox_Sample_21_FD_206725 | JGI IMG/M metagenome (GOLD analysis project Ga0335072, IMG submission 206725) | Soil microbial communities from Loxahatchee National Wildlife Refuge, Florida, United States - Lox_Sample_2.1 | ecosystem: Environmental > Terrestrial > Soil > Wetlands | place: USA...
AACCACACCCATTCCCCCACCGCCGAGTTTCTCTACGATGCGATAGTGCGAAATAGTCTGGCCGATCATTGGGCTGAAATGGTAGGTCTAGACCTACGGCAAGTCAATGAAGACAGAGAGGCAGTACTGCTCCCTGAAAGTGTGCTCCGGAACACGCCTCCATGCCGATAAGTGAGGAAGTCAGATTCGCCGTAAAGGCCAGCAGCTGCGTACGTGAAAACTTCTTGCGAACCAGAACCTTGCTGCGTTCTCCCAACGCAACCAGGTGAAACGTGGTCTTTCCCAGATCGATGCCGATGGACGCAATGTGCATGACGATGATCCTCCTTATGTGAACTGCCGAGTTGTAATCTACTCGGCGGCGGACCATCTCATTAATCCGCGGCCAAGGGTTCTGAGCCCTATGGCATGTTAACAATACTGAGCCGGGGGTCGTGGCAGCGCTAGGATGCCGCCGAGAGAAAGACCAATGCGAATCATGTTCCTGAGGGTCTTAGCGTCACGAAGCATGTTTCGCCATCAGACATCGGGGCGAACGGCGCCTTTAACTTAGCTCGGTGACAAAACCTTACCGGTGGGTTCGGCACGAAAGTAGTGCCTATCAAGCAGAACGCTTTCGGCCTCGCGGCACGCGGTCTCCAGCATAAAATCCGATCGGTTTCGGCACTTCCGCAGCCAAACCGTGACTACGCCTCTGAGGTCTGGGTGCGACATTCCTCTCTTTTCGCTAAAATGTCATCGCACGAAAGGAGCACCATGGCGAAAAAGAAGATTGATCCACTCAACAAGAAAGCGTATGGCGCAGTCTCGGCCGCGCTCACCGTGGCAGACATTCCTGCGGCGGTCAGCTTTTACCAGAAGGCATTTGGCTTCGCAAAGCGCGCCATCATGAACGGCCCCGATGGCAAGCCCGTACACGCGGAACTCACCTTGCGCGGCACAGTGCTGATGCTAAGCCCCGAAAGTCCCGCTATGGGAAGACGCACGGCCAAGAGCGTCGGCGCGTCGCCGGCGAGCTTGTACCTCTACGTCGAAAATGTGGACAAAGTAGTGGAGAAAGCGGGCAAGCTGGGGGCTACTCCTCAGGGTCCGGTCATGGACATGTTTTGGGGCGATCGTTGCGGCACGGTTCTCGATCCCGATGGCTACAGCTGGATGGTTGGGACCCACAAAGCGGAACCCTCGGCAAAGGAAATGAAAAAGGGGATGGAAGAGATGATGAAGCAGCAGCCGCCGGCCACCGCTGCCGCAGACTGATCCAGAGTCATTCGAAAAGCGCCGGTTGAGGCTCAATCTGTTCGGCTTCCCGAAAATTGCTCAAACCGACCCCTACGAGACGATAACGCTGCTGAGGGGCGAGAGTCACTCGCTCTCGCAGCTTGAGGGCAATCTCTGTCAGTTCGTCGCACGAAGATGGGGGCGCATTTCCCGTGTAACTGCGGGTGAGTTGAACTCCTTCGTCTTCAGCTTGAGCACGACTGTCCGTGGTATTCGCGATTCTTTGCGTGACACGGACCAGAGCTTTTCTGCCAAATGCCGGATCATGGGTCCGGTCTGTGCCAACAGAACATCGTCCTGAAACGTGTCCTCGACCGAGATTGACTTCGTCGGCCTGTCCGGTACTACGGGATTCTCGTCGATGCCGCGTGCGAGTTCGTAGAGGCGCACCCCGTAGCGGCCAAACTCTCGTTCAAGTTTGACGCGCTCCAGACTTCGCAATTCGCGGACGGTCTTGATTCCGAGTTTCGCTAATTTCTCTTCGTTGACTTTCCCTACCCCTGGTAGCTTTCCAACCGGCAGCGGAAGCAGAAAGGCATCCACCTCATTTGGCCGGATCACAAAGAGTCCATCCGGCTTTTTCCAATCCGACGCAAGTTTTGCCAGGAATTTGTTCGGAGCCACTCCGGCAGAAGCGGTCAGACTCAATTCCTTTCGTATCTGTTCACGAATCGTTCGTGCCACCAGCGTTGCGGTGGGCAAGCCGGTCTTATTAGTGGTCACATCGAGATAGGCTTCGTCTAGGGACAACGGCTCAATCAGATCTGTGTGGCGCTTGAAGATTTCCCGCACACCCCGTGATACGGCGCGATACCTGGTGAAATCAGGACCAACGAAGATCCCGTTCGGACACAGGCGTTCTGCCCGCCTCGCGGGCATTGCAGAGCGCACTCCGAAAGCTCTTGCCTCGTATGATGCCGCGCATACAACCGAGCGGTTGCCCTTCCAGGCGACGATCACGGGTTTTCCCCTCAATCGAGGGTCATCCCGCTGTTCCACGGAAGCATAGAAGGCATCCATGTCGATGTGGGCGATTTTGCGCACGGGCGTATAGCCAAGATAATAATTCGCCATCAAACCGGGTGCCCACAACGTTCGTTATCATCTGACACATGGCGAAGGCAGCCGCAAATAGCGACCCTTTCCATCGAATTCCGACAGCTTCGTTGCCTCCGCTGCCGCTTCGATTGCTACCAGGTGGAACGAACCAGTTCCCGGGCGGGAGTTGCACCCGCTGAAGTCCAGCGCCTTTCACGGCGCGCTGTGACGGCCAATTGACCAGCAACAGTTATCATCGAATGGGAAACACAGCCAGGAGCTGCCACAAAAGGATTTGTCAAATGCGACTGGCACTTCCTTGATGGCCAGACTGAAGAAAGGGATGGACGACGTGAGATCGAGTTACAGAAAGCGACTCCTGGCGATCATGAGCTTCTTGGCGTTTGGGGCCTCGATGATAGTCGTTTTGCTTTCCCTCAATGCAGTACTGAGCAGAATTCCGGCAACGGACTCTCTCATGAAGGAAGCACGACATGCTACGGAATTAACCCCAACAACGATTGCCCGCAATCGACACTAAACGGGCAACCCGCCATTGCAATGCAGGATGTTGTGGGCAACCCCCTCACCTGAGCACTCGCTTCGAGCCCTTGCTTCTTCGCTATTCCACGAACCCGATCCTGACAAGTAAGGATTGGCCATACTCGATCAACAGCGTGTTTAATGCAGGTGCAGCTCTACTCGAGGATGGCACGACACTATTGCTTTGCCGAGTAGAGGATCGACGCGGTCTATCACACCTTTGCGCCGCGCGCTCTCGAAACGGCGTCGATGGGTGGCAGATCGATAGTCAGCCCACATTGATGGCCGACCCGAAGAACCATCCGGAAGAAATCTGGGGCATCGAGGATCCTCGCATCACGTTCGTCCCCGAATTGCAGCAGTACGTAGTCACGTACACGTCCTATTCGCGTGGTGGTCCCGGCGTGTCGCTGGCCCTGACGAAGGACTTCCGGACCTTCGAACGATACGGCGTGATCATGCCGCCGGACGACAAAGACTCCGCACTTCTGCCTCGAAAAATCGATGGGTGCTGGGCGCTTATTCATCGTCCTATGACGACGCTCGGGGCACACATGTGGATTTCCTACTCTCCTGATCTGCGCTATTGGGGCAGGCATAGGCTCATGCTGGAAGCTCGCCGCGGCGCGTGGTGGGATGCAAACAAAATCGGGTTGTCGCCGCCACCCATCGAGACCTCAAGAGGGTGGCTCGTGTTCTACCATGGCGTCCGGCACACGCCCTCCGGGTGTCTGTACCGACTAGGCTTGGCCCTTTTCGATTTGGAGAATCCAGAAAAATGCTTGTTGCGCGGGGATTCGTGGATCTTTGGCCCGGAGGCGCAATACGAGCGTCATGGCGACGTTGACGATGTGGTGTTCCCTTGCGGATACACCATCGATGCTGATGGCGACACGCTAAACATTTATTACGGAGCTGCAGATTGTGCGATTGCCCTGGCCCGGACCAGTGTCCGCTCTCTGGTCGAATGGCTGGACGCCAATGGAAGTTGCGAGCGTCGCCAGCGAGCAGGGGATTTGTGAGACTACTAGCGGTTTTCCAGTTCATCTTTGGCTGCCGGCACCGACACCTCAGCCGCGTGTTCACGATCAAACAACGCACGTACAACGTTTGCTTCGACTCTTCGACTGTGGACGGGAATTCGACTTGCCTGACAGACCCCCTCTCCATGTCGGTGCCGACGGTGGTCCACTTGCAGCCCGGACTGTAAAAAGTGGAGGCAGTCTAGAGTCTAGACACCCCAGTTTAGCTGAGGGTTGCGACGATTGCCCCGCTCATAGCGGCGTTTGCCTTTATGGTCGGTGATGCGGACGTAGAGGGTGACACAGGGGATCGATCTGGATGGCATTGGCTCATTCCTCCTCGTGAGCCAATACTGAGAATTTCGAGGGTAGCCGGATTTCGTAGAGAGGAGTGCGTCCATGCAACCAACTCAATCGAGCCGAATGCTTGTCTGCACTGCGGTAGTGCTCGTCGCCGTCTGCCAGACTGCCGTGGCCGGAACCCTTTGCGTCAACCCGGCCGGTTCCCATAACTGCTTCACGAGCATCCAAGGCGCCGTCAACCATGCCGCTGCCAACGATCTCATCCAAGTTGAAGCCGGTACCTACAGCGAAGAAGTAGTCATAGGTCTTCCAGTGGCGATTATCGGTGCGGGTGCAAGGGCCTCTATTATTGATGCCACTGGGCTGGCGCATGGCATCTTCGTGGATGGGTTCGACCATCGCGGCCTGAGGCGAGTAACCATCACAGGACTCACGGTAGAGAACGCAAACTTTGAGGGCGTTTTGGTGGTGAGCGCTTCGGATGTCACGATCCAAGACAACAGCGTCATTAACAATGATGCCACACCGGGGTTGATGTTCACCGGGGCGGCAACCGGTTGCCCAGGTCAGCCCGGTAATGGCGTTTATGAGGACGATGAAACAGGGGACTGCGGCGGCGCTATTCATTTGATCGGGACAGCCAACGCAATCGTGTCTGGGAACCTCATCACCGGAAACGCCGACGGTGTGCTGATCAGCGACGAGACCGCCGAAAGCCATGACAATCTGCTCATCCACAATACAGTCACGAACAATCCGTTGGAGTGCGGCATCGTGCTGGCCTCCCATCCGCCGTCGGGCAAGACCTCGCCACCTTACGCTCCGCACTTTGGGGTGGACCACAATACCGTGGCGGAGAACATCTCTACCGGCAACGGCGTGAAAATTGGAGGTTCGGGAGCGGGACTGTTTTCCGATGGCATGGGCCGCGGCCGCGTGTCAGACAACGTGATCATTGGGAACTTGTTCACACATAATGGACTGGGAGGCGTCGCCCTGCACACGCACGTGGGACCGGCATTTGGGCTCCCGGCAGATGACATGAGTGGAAACAAAATCATCCTCAATACGATTGCCGGAAATCTCGCCGACACAGCCGACACTGCCACTCCCGGCCGTGTGGGAATCAACATCAATAGCGGCGATGGCGCTTCTCCGGTGCGCGGCACCGTCATTTCCCAGAACGTAATTAGTGACGAGGATATCGACATAGCGGTGAATACTCCGGCCGAGGTCGACCTCCATCTGAACTCTTTGCTAGGAGGCGGTATCGGGGCGGGAGATGTGTGTGCGCTCGACGCTTCTAAAGTGTGTACCGGCACAATCGACGCGACCGAAAATTATTGGGGATGTGCTGCGGGCCCGGGTGAGCATGGATGCACAACGATCATTGCTCCCAGGATTCTATGGATCCCTTGGCTCCAGAAGCCTGTCGGCAGCCACTAGCGCTTTTGAACAGCGGAGCACGAATCTCCACGTCTGACATGCACCGCTTTTACAGCGCAGCTCCCGCCCTTGTTGGGAGCTGCGCGCCAAAATTTGTGGCCGGTACTTGTGAGGGGGTGGAAAAGTAAACAGGCGGGTCAAAATGTTCTCAGGTTTTCCATTCTAGATCATCGAGGAAATGCCGGTCAGAACTTCCGGGGAACTTCCGGCTCATTCGGGCCACTGCACGAACTCTGCGCGGCCCCGAAATAATCCATTCGCTGTTACAGCCTACCATAGATGATTAACATACTTCGTATTGCAGATGCGAGCTTCCACCCGCCTGGATGCTGCAGAATTTCTGAAATGCTTGGGAGGAGCCGAACAAGACCGTACTAGCTCCTCATCCAATTTATGCAATTGTCGCAAAAGGCGCGTCAGTAGCGGGCTAGGGCTAAAATCCTTTCAGTCTATGTCTCACGAAATCCTTGTCTCGTTTGCGGGCCCGTTCTCTTGGCACGGTACGCCAGATGCGACCTCCGTTTTCGACAGAGACGAGGCCCGCAAAGCTGGCATTTACCTCTGGACCGTCCCATTGCTGGAAGGCCATCTCATCTACTACGTTCTCACCCGAGGCGCTCAAGCGGCTTGCGACTTCAGTTTCTCGATGTCGAAGTTTTCTCCTTTCTTCCATACCGTCAAAGTAATGGCAGCTATCTTGCGCGCCAGCGTCAGGCGCACCATGGTCGGCTTGATGCCTTTGGCTAGCGAGCGCTGGCAGAACTCCTGAAACGGTCCGGGCTGTACTCGCTTGAATATTTCCTCCACAGTCTCACCTCTTGCGCTTTAAAAGCTAAGGGAGCCCTAAAGTTGGAGCGAGTATCCCTGGAAAGTCGCCCGATTCGCAAACTCCTCAAAGAATCTCACTCCCAGGTTCAACTTTCGTTTCGGGAGGGCCAGAGTCGAGGTAACTCCGAGTGCATTGACAGCGTATCGTTCTCTCGATTCCTCTAGGGTGATTGACGGTCCGTTCGTAGATGTAGTCTGCCGCTGTTCATATCCGACACCTCCGACTTGTAGCCGCATAGATCTAATCGGAAACGAATGTGTGATGGAGTAGTCGAGGTCGAATGTCTGGCCGGGACGAGTTGCGGTACCCTCTTGCGTGGTATGAAATTCGTACATTTCGAACGCAGAAAGAAAAAGTGTTTCGCCTTTCAGCAACTCGAATGTCTGGCCGGACGATATGGCGTTCGTCCAGTAACCAGAACCAACGTTGTTGGTAGCACCAGCGGCAAACCTCCCGGTAGGTGCCAAAAAACCGTACATCGCACGTACCGAAATGCGTTCCTTATTCCAGCCCAGAACGAACGGAACGTAATACGAGTCCGCGAATCCGCTTCCGCCGCTGATATTGCCGTGGATGTCTGAGGTGAGATCATTCTGCGCAAATGGGAGGGTTGCTATTGCAGAGTAATGCGCATCTCCGAGCAAGGTCCTCGTGCTCACCCACACGATCGAATTCAGGTCCATGAGTACAGAGTTACTTCCCTTAATGGGTAACGTGGCTCCGTCATTTTCTTTTATTTCGTCTCGCGAGTAGAAAAGCAATTGATTGGAGTAGGTAAAACCAGACTCTGGTGTAACGCCAGAATTCAGTGCGCTCATGCCGAGTGGATACACGCCCCTGCTCTGTGCCTGCATTCTCTCTGGCAAGATCGGTTCGCAGATCATCCCCAGGAGGCCCAACCACAATAAGCCCGGCACCCGCTTCAAGCTGAATGCCCACGAACCTTGCAAAGTGGCCTCCCTTCAAGCCGCTCGGTTTCCAGAAGCACCCAGCACTTTTGCTTCTAACGGCGTGTTCGCAAGATTCCTCCAGAACTTCTCCAACGATTCGTCACCACCGAATAACGTAGTGAATATCGTCGAGTCGGCAAACAAAATGTCACCTGCGCGATCGGCCTCCGGGGGCATCCACAGAAACATATTGAATTCACGGTTTCCGGCTTCGGTGAACGGGTGAGGGTGTGACAGATCAATAGGCTGTCTTGCCAAAACATGAATAGCCTTTGGATCCTCAGTAATCACTGCGTAATGCGGCAAATGCGGATGGAAGTTGAAGGTCGTAACTCCATTGAGCCAACCTTTCGCATCCAGGTCTCTCATCGTCGTCAACGGGGCAATCTGATTCCTTCCATTAACAACGGCGGGTCGCAGACCGTAACGATTCTCGACGGGAGTGCCTAGTCCTCTCATTATTGAACGTGTGTACTTGCCGAATCGCTGCTGACGCGGGACCAGAGGATCGCCATGGTGTGCGTATTCCATGTTCCGCACCTTCGGATCGGGCGAGACCCCAACATCGTGATGTGGGCCCAGCACGAGGCACGTTCCTTCCCGTGCGAGAAATTCCCGAATGGCTCCGATTTCCTCGGGAGCCGCTTCCTGCTCGGTAACCATGTGATCTAGGCCGAATACCATAAGAGTATCGGTATCGGAGAGAATCCGTTCATCTATCGGCAATCGTTGACCTGCCTGGTCAATCCGCTGGTAAACTGCAACCGGATGCTCGGTGATCTCGCCTACTAACGACTGGAATTTCAAAAGAGATAGGTGAAAGAGCTCCAGAGTTCCGGCAATGCCTTGCAGAAACATTTTTTCCGAAAATTCCACGGACTCGTAAGCGGGCCAGCCCACTCTACGAACCTCAGTCATGGTTGAGAACCTATTGTCGAGTTCAGTCACATCCCGATTGGCTTCCCATGGATAACTCCACGTCCAATAAATGCTGAAGCGCCTTTTGCCTAGTGTGTATTTTCGGGGAACTTGTGCTTGGTTGTAAGTCCTTGCGGCGGATTTCGATTGAGCCATTGCAAGCCTCCTTTATGTCTCAGGCTAGCGTCCATTCTGTAGATTCGTGAGGTAATGAAGACCTCTCATACCTGGCAGAAAAAAGTAAGCGCCGCCTCGCACAGTCGTGAAGGCCGGTAGTCTTTTGATCTTCTGCCGAATGGGCCGCTTCGGAATTGTCATGTCAAATGTGCCGTCCTGGGTGCCAACAAACGGATCTCGTTCATTACCGAGATCCTCGAAGTTTGGATCGTTCACCCAAACGTTCATCGCAAATTCGAACTGGCGCACTAGGCTTGAGCATCCGACGAACGCAGCAATGCCACGCTCGACTCCGTCTTCCGGTTTGTCTTCGGGCAATGGTGGACCATAGGTCCCGCCGCGCCGGATCATTCTTCGGCGCTGCATGTTTTCCCCCATGTCACGTGGATTCATGCGGCGAATGTGTGCCCCGACCGGGCAGCCATATCCGTATCGATCCACGGTTCCGTAATTGAAGTTATTGGTGCGCTGTGGGTCCGCTCCGAGGGCTGGATCGTCTTTGTCGGGCGCTAAAACGAGCGGGGCACCACTCCGCCACCTGCCCATCAGCTTGGCCGCAATGAGTTCCTGTTCCTCGGAACTTTCGCCATGTTGGCGAAGAAAGTCGCGAAATGCGCCCACATGCTCTTCCAGTCTGAGATATGCCAAATAGCTGCCATTCCGTGTAAGTATTTCAGGTCGTGGCAAGGCAGGTTGCGACTCCGTTTCGTCTGTGTAGCCGAGAAAGAACTCACCAGCCTTGATGACAGGGCCCGAACCGGGAGTGGGCTCCTCCCCGGCGCCTTCGATAATCACGGGTGACAACCTGTCCCGGTAACCAAAATGCTCGTGGGCATAGTTAAAAGGCGGTAATGCCGCAAGGTCCAGTGAAGAGAGAACTTCGACGCCGGCACATCGCGAGAGAAATTCCTGATGCTCGACTTTGCAACGCTCGCGTTCCAAAATATCACGAGCGAACAGCACGATAATCGCATGAAGATCGGAACTGGCTAGATTCCCGATCCAATGCTCGGGGTGGTTCGTGCCCAAGGTACCGAGTATTTGTGCACGCGCCGCCATGCCCTGGCGAAATTCTTCAGGAAAGGTGGCCAATGATGCTTCGTCCACCCCAAGCGCTCTAAGCCCGTTCCAGGTAAAAGCGACGGTAACCCATCGCGAGTCCGGTGTGTTGGAGCTAACACTCCTTGCTGTTCCAACTTTTTCGAGAATGCCCGCAAGCCATGCACGCGCACCTGCGGGCTCACGAAAACACAGGAATTCGTATCGTGCCGTCAAACCGGGCGGACGTGAAATCAAGAAATGTTGAATGTCATCGAGATCAAGTACCGGGGCTTCGGCCAAGGAAACGACTCCTACTGCATTTGATCGAGCATGTTCGAGAAGGCCGTTTTGAGCGTGAGCGCCTTCCTGACTTCGTCGGCGCTGACGAAGGGATATTCTCCATATTCCAGGAAACTGGGGAACTGATGTTCCCGGAAGAACCTGGCAACAGCAGGTACGTTTGTTCTCCAGTCCTCCGGCCAGCCTTCCAGATTTGTGAATACGGTCGTGATGCCCGTTTGATTGAAGAGCTCGATCGCATCCTCGATGTACTTATCGAAATCGGTGTCGAAGATGCCTTGATACATGAAGTGCACTCCGGAGCCAACATCGAACAGGACCCATCTGAGGTAATGGAGCTTCAGGGGCCTGAGAACAAAAGGGTCGGCTTTCACGGCTTCTTCTATGTTTTTCCCGTAATCGCGCATCGCTTGTTCTTTCCCAGGCTTGACCTTTCCGACGACTGAAAATCCATAACAAGCCGGAGTCTGGGGGAATATCGGGCCGTAGCGTCCCTGCTCCAATCTGAAGTAGCCCTCTTTGGGAATCGCCATTGCCTGAGGTTTGGTCCAGTCGTTTGTCTTTGGCCTTTCAACTATTTGCGGTTTCCTTCGGGCGCCCGTCGATCTGTCAGCCAAGGGTCGTGTAGCCATGAGCTTCGCCTTCTTATGCGAGTGGTGAAGCAGTCGCAGGGAGGAAGATTTTGTCCGAACCCCTGGCGTTTGCTTGCTCGCCTCAGAGGAACACTAGCAGCGGTTGACAACTCCACCAACTGTTACTGTTACCAGCGCCCTGGGGTGTCGCACCAAATCCGCAGGCCAGCTCCGGACCTCCTGTGCGGTCCGGGATCATCGAACGCTTGCAGCACCGACTGATGCGACGGTCCCGCCGATACTATCGTCCAATTGTTTCTCACCCGCGCTTCTGGTGTGATGGCTCAGCGCAGCGGATTTTGCTTACCGAAGCATCTTTGGCATCACGACGGTGGAGCGAACGGTCTCGCAGTCGGCGACCGACTGGCGCTTCCTGTCTGAGGTACTGGAACTGTTCGCTGCGATAGCGCTGCTTCTAGCCGTGATCGGAATCTATGGGGTCATTTCGTATTCCATCGGAGAACGCCGTCACGAACTTGGGCTGAGAATGGCCTTGGGAGCGCAACCTGGGCAGGTGCTGGGATTGATCTTGACTGCCAGCCGTGTTATTGGCGAGTCGTGGACGGACCCCCAGTGACAACAGAGCGGCGCGTCGACGGCATGGTGTTTCCCATTCCTCTCGATCAAAAGGCCAATTTTATCATCCAGTCAACGATCTGCTTGAGAGGCACCATGGTCAGGGCAAGCGGCAAGAAGGGTGAGATCAACAAGGCCCCCAGCCTTATCACGTCCCTTTGGCCAAACGGAAGAATACGGATGTCGCTTATTGATTTGTAGACATTGCCCAAGTCCGCCATGGACTGGATATCAGGTGTACCGAGAAGTGGTTCAGGTTCGGGTGGTGCATGCTGGACCCATTTCCGTCGGAAGTCATCGACATAATGACTTGCCAAAATGCCATACTCGCGCTTTGCTACTCGCATCGCACGCTCCAGATGAACGATGAAAAAACTCAACGGCGTCAGCACTAACAATAGAAGGAATAACAGCGAACCTATCATCTCCATCTTAAATGTGAGCAAGGTTGCCCCCGCGTGCCAGACCCGGTCGCCGATGAACCCCGCGAGAAACGTTGTGTGTGCCAGCAAGACCGGTGAAAATGCAAAAATGCTGCCTGCAAGAAATCCGAGCCCTCCGGCACGGTCCGGGTGATACAAGTTAAGGTGAAGCCGCAATCCTCTCACGCGCCATAGCAACCGATACCAGAGAAATAGCCGGAAATACCAGCGAAACAGGATAAACTGAAAGATCGGGAGGCTTACAAACTCGTACCAATATCCGGCTCCGGTCAGATGTTCTGCTCCCCCAGAGTTCAACTCGTACCAAGTCGAGATGCTAAAAGCAATTTCTTTCCTCCACACCCATTGACCCACGGTAAAACAGAACACTAGCAGTGCAATTTCAAAGAGTACCGAATTCCTCAGGCGCATCGTCGAGCCAACGATTTGCGCAAAACTTGTGCGGTCGGCCGTGGTTATGATGCGTCGCTCAACAAATTGTCTTAACACTAGAACGATCCGTTGGTGGACGACCAACTCAGCTACGATCAGCAAAGGAAGCGCCACCAGAAATCTGACGTGGACTTCCGGGTCCAGTAGAAAGGGCACAGGCACTCCTCGCAGAGCATAACCCCGGGCGGCTGACAGTAGTAGGAGAGGGAGCCAGCAGACTAGAGAAATAATTATTACTCGCCGTCGCAGCAAACCGAGATGTGGAGTTGAGAGTTGAGTGCGAAGGTAAAGGTTGTATAAGGGACCACCAAGCACCAGGGAAAAGTCGTCATCGTTCTGCAACGGGCCATCGCTCGAACTGACATTTGCGAGTTCGCTTTTGATGGGCATCATGCGAGGATTGGAATTCATTTGCTAATGGCATTGCGACAGCAAGCTCTCAGCGTCTTCCGAGTTTTCTGCACGAGGACATTACATGAGCTTCAGTAGCTTCGACACAGCCTTGGAGATACCCCCCTTTGCGCCACTCAAGACTATTTGCTTCGCCCTATCCGAGGCAGGCTATCACCTCGCAAAACCTCCATTCTTGGTCTTCGTGACAAGAATACAATCCGAATGGAAATAACAAACTGTCAAAAATAGCAGCTACGCCTCGATTGCTATTGCCACTAGGATAGTTGCGCCACGGGGTTGGAATAGTCATGTCGTACAATTACCACAGCGAGGGAACTGTTTATGTTGCCTGGCAGAGATTGGGCTGGCCGCTGTTGGCACTCATCCTTGTCATGTCCTCCTGTGCGTCGCGCACTAGGAAGACAGCTTCAGTCAATCGATTCAAAACGATCAAGGTCTCAGCGCCAGAGCTCAGTTATTCGAACCAATCTCTGCTGGCGCTCTACTCATCCGAAATTGAAAGTGCCGCGGATACGATTATTCGTGAATCACCTTCGCCTACCACTCGAAGGCAGGCACTCGTGTGGAAAGCCGATGCAATCCCAGTACTGCAGAAATCACTACTGAACACTGACCCAGTAGCAGCAGTTGTTGATACCTGGGCTTTCATTTTCCAAATGAACGCTTATGTGGAACAGCCGATGATGAGAAATCAATTTGGAGTGTTCCTACCTGCTGTCGCGAAGACCCTCAAAAACATGGATGTCGAAATGGAACAATTGGTCCTGCAAGCTGCACCCGCGGCAAATGTTCCTGACATTCGCCGAAGATTGCAGGGATGGGCTGAAGCGCATCCCATTGAGACCGGTTTGAGTGGGC
>Ga0335072_10010683_pt1 | contig 13199 bp, 9 predicted proteins | sample Lox_Sample_21_FD_206725 | JGI IMG/M metagenome (GOLD analysis project Ga0335072, IMG submission 206725) | Soil microbial communities from Loxahatchee National Wildlife Refuge, Florida, United States - Lox_Sample_2.1 | ecosystem: Environmental > Terrestrial > Soil > Wetlands | place: USA: Florida...
CGGAGAGGGGGAGCAGGTTGGTCCCGGGACAGAGCCGGTCAGCAGGAATTTCCTGATCCTATCGAGGATGACGCCCTTTCTGTCCTCCTCCTTGCTAAATACTTTCTTGCCATCTGTAGTTTCGATCAAAATCCTGAAGGGAATGGAGTAGCGTGTACAAAAGGATTTGATTTCTGCCAGGTTCAGAATTGAGATCGGTCAGCAGTGCCTGCTGTTCTTCGTGAGCGAGCGTGGCAAGGCAAGAGTTTGCCATCAACCGACCCCAGCACTCGGTTCTTACGTCCTCGCATATCTACTCCGCTCTCAGCGCCACCACGGGATCCACTTGTGCAGCCCGTTGCGCAGGAACGGCACTCGCGGCTACTGCGACGATTGCCACCGTGACAGCAGCAAACAGATAGCTGACGATATCCAATGGCGTTACCGCATATAAAACGGATGAGAGGGCCCTCGCCACCAGGATCGCCAAAGGGAGTCCTATCACAATGCCTGCCGAGGTGAGGACCAGGCTGTCGCGCAGCACCATCCAAACCAACTGGGCTCGCCGGGCGCCAACGGCCATCCGAACTCCAATTTCGACCGTTCGTTTGCTCACGCGATAAGCGAGCGTGCCGTAAAGGCCCGTAGCCACCAGAATGACCGCAAGCAATCCAAAGAAGCCCGCGAGCCGCGCAAACAGTAACTGCTGCGCAATGGTGGTGTCAAATTGTTCGCGCTGGGTCATCGGTTCAATCAGCGGAAGGTTCGGATCTATCCGGCGCACAACCTTCCCGGCGGCAGGAAGAATGGCCAGTGGATTCCCCTGCACCCGAAGCTCTACATGCATCTCGCCCAGAACTGGAATCTGGGCATACATATACCAGGCCATGGGAATCGGATCCTCCGCGATGCTCCGGTATTTGTGGTCTTTCACCACGCCGACGATAGTCATCGAGAAATCGCCGTCTTCCGTACCGATCGTATGTCCCAGGGGATTCTGCCCGGACAGGAAACGCCGGGCAAACTGTTCGTTGATGATGCCCACATGCGGAGAGGCAGAAGTATCGGAATCGCTGAAGTCGCGGCCCTGCAAGACGGGTACGCCGAGGGTGCGAAAGAAATCTGGACCCGCCACATTCTGGCGGACCGTACCGGAAGAGCCGTCCGCCTCGCCAGTTAACCTGCCATCCACCTTCATACGGCTGTTGTCGGACCATCCGGATCCAAGCCGCTCCTCCATGATCGTCACCTCTTCCACCCCGGGAAGTGCACGCAATCTGGAAATCAACTCGCGATAGAACGCATTCGTATCCGCCAAAGACCTGGTATTCGGTTTAATTCCAAAAACCACCAGGCGGTTCACATCCATGCCCAGCGGGGTGTTCTCAAGGTTGCGCAGGGTGCGGATCAGTAGTCCCCCGCCCACCAGCAGAACCATGCAGAAGGTCATCTGCAGAACCACGATCACCCTGTTCGTGCGCGATTTCCCGGTACTGCTGTAAGAGGTCGCTTTGTCGCTTTTGAGCGCGAGCGCCGGACCCGGAGAAAGTGCGAGCCGTAACGGAGCCACGCCGAAAAGGATCGCCGTCAACAAAAGAACGCCGAAAGCAAAAAGAAGAACGGTATGGTCAGGAGCCAGGCTGGATTCGATCCGTGCCCATGCTCCCAGCGCCGATGTAGTGGATGCGGCAAAGAGCCACGCCAACAGGCCGCCGGCCGAAACAAGGAGCATGCTTTCCAGCAGCAATTGCCGGAATAGCGCCTTGCGCGTAGCTCCCAGCGCGAGCCTTAAGGAGAATTCCCGCAGCCTGTTGGCATTGCGGGCCAGAAGAAGCATGGCCACGTTACTCAGAGCGATCAGCAGCACCAACCCCACCATCATCATCAAAAGGCGCAAAGGTTTCCCATATGTGTCCTCGTATCCCGGGAAGCTCTTGGCATCGAGCAGGTGGAGAGTGGGTTTGCGCTCGCCGGGCTGAACGCCCGGCAACCCTTCGTACGCAGCAGCCTGGAAGACGGGCTGCAGTTGCGCCAGTGCCTGCGCCCTCGTGACTCCTGGCGCGAGCCGACCTACGAGCCGCAGACACCACCACTTCGGATCATTGAGGTAGAGTTTTCCATCCTCGGGCGGGTTGCCGTAGGCATTCAACTCCGGGCGGTTCTGCAATGGAATCCAGAAATCGGTCGACTCACCAGTCTCCACGCCTTCAAATCCGTTTGCTGTTACTCCGACGATCGTCATCGGAACAGAATTCACGAACAGTGTTTGTCCGATTACGCTGGGATTCCGCGCGAAGCGCCGGGTCCAGTATCGGTAGCTGATGACCGCCACGGGAGCGTGCGTCGTTTCATCCTGCGTGGTAAACCCGCGGCCGTGTATGAGAGGGACCCCAAGACCTGAGAAGATTGCGCCGCTGACCATTTCGCCCTCGGCTTCTTCCGGTTGAGCGCCGATACGAACCGCCACTTTTCCGCTCGACAGGGGCACATAGGCAATCACGGGGTCGACGGCATGCGTCTGCTTGCGAAGCGCGTCGTATACCTGAAAGGAGACGGTTTCGATCGAATTGATGGTGCCGGTATTCGAAGGCGATCCCGATGGCCTGAGATAGACCACACGAGATGGATCAGAGACCGGCAGCGACCGCAGCAACACCGCATTCATCACGCTGAAGACCGCAGTATTGGCTCCAATTCCGAGCGCCAGCGTCAGCACAATGACCACGCTGAACACCGGCGATTTGCGCAGAATCCGGAAAGCGTAGCGGCCATCTCGCAACAAGGAATCGAAGAGAGGCAAACTCTCTTCCGCGTGATAGCTTTCTCGCACGGCCTCGGCGGATCCAAACTTAAGCACAGCCCGGCGCCGAGCCTCCTGAGGCGACATGCCGGCGCGCATATTCTCTTCTGTCTGCTGCGCGAGGTGTTCTTCCATTTCTTCGCGCAATCGGCCCTCGCCGTTGCGCCCGGTCGCGAAATTTCGCAGCTGGGTCCATAAACGCCGAACAGCGCTCATGAGAGGTTCTCCGCCTTCGCTGCCAGAAACCGCGCAATAATTTCGGAAGTCTGCTGCCAGCCCTGTACCTCGGCCTGCAACTGCCGCCTGCCCTCGCGTGTCAGCCGGTAATATCGCGCCCGGCGGTTGTTTTCCGAGGCGCCCCATTCCGATTCAATCGCTCCCTCCTGCTCCAGTCGCAACAGAACCGGATACAGCGTGCCCTGGTTGACCGAGAGCAGTTCCCCGCTGATTTGCTCGATGCGCCGCGCGATGCCATACCCATGTTGCGCGCCGAGCACTTCCAGCGTCTTCAGCACCATGAGAGCCAGCGTGCCCTGTTGTACATCCGTCTTATGCTTCAAATTTTCACCTTTTGGTTTCCCACACAAGAATCGCACAAAGTCCTCTGGGAAAGCAAAAGCGCGCTCGCAAGTTCAAGCCGGCAAGCCTCTCCTGTCCCGCTTTCCCTCATCCAAGCTAAGTGGGTACCCGGCTCAGACGAAGGCACGCGTCTCACGAACACGAACGGAGAGCGCGATGGCCACTCTTCCGACATTTGGGCGATACGCCGAGATTCCTCTCGACCACATGATCCAGACCAACGCAAGGGCTATATCCACTGCACTCATTGATTCGCGCTACATTGCCCAAGGCTTGTATGAACGGGCTGTAAAACTGCTCTCCAATAATGGAGTCGGCGATCTCACCGTGCTGATCGGTTACTTCACCATGGTCGCGCTGACGTTGATGTTTCATGATGTGCCCTCGGGACCAGAGGGCCTCAAGCGCTAATGCACAGCCGGAAAGTTTCTAGGTCAGACCCTGGTTTTTCAGGCACCTATTCATGCGCATGCGCGTCGACCCGGAATCCCTGAACCCCGCCGGAGGACCGGAGCATGTTTCTGTGGGTCGCATGGCGATGACTTCTGCATCGACGAGGTCGCCGGCGTCGCCTACCTGACGACGCACCGCGAAAATACCATCGACTGCGTCTCCCTGAATCCAGCCAGAAACAGCTCGCGCTTCATTGTTGCGGGAGATCCCCTGGACGAGGAACTGGTGCGCCCATCGGGCGCCGCGTGGAGCCGGCTGCCCGAGGATCACGGCCGGATCGCTTTCGTCACCACCGACTGCGGCACGGCGTCCCCTCTGCCCGATGGGGTACGACGGCCCGCGAACCTACTCCGCGTGGAGTTCCCGGAGGCCCCGAAAGCGCCTCGCTCCTAGCCAACACCCTCGGCCGGATTGAGCTCACGCGATGTGACAGAATATCCTTTTTCTGAATCACAAGCGGGAGACAGCTCAATGACCTTTTTCGAAAGCCTGCTTGCACTGCTCCTCACCGCCATCGTTTTATTGCAGCTCGCCCGCCGGCTGTCACTCCCCTATCCGACCATGCTCGCCGGGGCCGGCGTGATCGTGGCGATGATTCCCAAAGCACCGTCGTTTTCGATCGACCCCTCGACCTGCCTGGCGCTCTTTATTGCGCCGGCTGTCGTGGATGCCGCATTCGATTTTCCCCCTGGTGCGACGCGGCGCTTTGTGGCCCCTCTGGTCACCTATGCGGTGCTTGCCGTGCTCTTGACCACAGCCGTCGTGGCCTGGATCGCGTGCGTGTTTCTTCACTTGCCGCTCGCCGCCGGCGTCGCCCTGGGTGCCATTGTCTCCCCTCCGGATGCAGCTGCTGCCACCGCGGTGCTGCGGAAATTCTCCATTCCTCGCACGGTAGATGCGGTACTGAAAGGCGAAAGCCTTTTCAACGACGCAACCGCACTGTTCCTGTTTAGCGGTGCGTTGACGGTTCTTCAGCGGGGCGGCCTTTCTTTACCCATCGGCCTGCGCCTGGGATTTGCAGCTCCTGGCGGGCTGCTTTTGGGAATTGTCTGTGGGCGCTTCTATTTCTACGTGAGCCGCGCGGTAAAAGATACCCTGGGCGGCGTTCTACTTCAGTTCGTGACTGCCTACGTAATGTGGATTGCCGCAGCCCATCTCGGCCTGTCTGCGGTGCTTTGCGTCATCGGATTTGCCATGACCCTGGCCAGCAAGCTGGGGCCAAGCGATTTCGATGCGCGGATGCGAGTCCAGTCCTATGCGGTTTGGAACGCCGTTGTCTTCACCCTGAACGTTGTGGCGTTTCTCCTGATGGGCATGCAGGCGAAATCGATTATTAACCGCATGCACGGACCTCACCTGCGCTTCTCCCTTGGATTCGCAGGACTGGTCGTAATCGCTGTTATTTGTACTCGCATGATTGTTGTTCTTGGCTACAGCTATTTGGATTCCTGGAGAAACAAGTCGAGTAAAACATTCCGGCAAGCCATCTTCATGGGATGGTGCGGGATGCGAGGGTTCGTCACCATTGCGACCGCTTTCGCTCTTCCTGATGGGTTCCCGCATCGCGACACTGTGGTGCTCACAGCCTTCTCCGTTGTTCTGGCAACGCTTGTGCTTCAGGGCCTTACGCTGGGGCCAATCGTAAAACTTCTTAAGCTGGATCGAACCGAAGAGGCCCTGAGCGAGCTTGCCTCTGCGCGCACCGTCCTGGCGCGCACCGCCCTCGAAAGCATCGCGGAAGAGCACGGTCCTGAAGCAGAGAATCTGCGCTACCGCCTATCCCTAAAGTTGCAGAGATGCGTTGGTAACGATCGATGTGGGCCGCTGGACAGGCTCCACGACCTCGGACTGGCGGCCGTTCATGCCGAACGCAACGAACTCGAAAACCTTCGCAGCGAAGATAAGATCGGGCCAAACACTTACCTGGGCTTACAGGAACAGCTTGACTGGAACGAGCTCGCCTTGCTCCGCGATTCGGAACGGCAAATCGAAGAAATTTAGCGACGACACGAAGCTGAGAGATGCGACACGAGTTGCGTTGCATCTCTCTTTCAGCGCGCAGCGTCTTTGAGCCCCATCCAACGAAGATGCTCATGGCCGGGCAGCAGTTGGTAAAAGCGGACTGAAGCAGGTTCAGACCCACGAAAGTGGTCAGCAACACCAAATAGGGCAGCAACAATTTTCTGCCGTGCCTGCACCGAGCTAGCCACACAGCAGCAAAATAGCCGGAACCTCCGCTCTCGAATCAGCGTAAGGTAATCCAGGCACAATGCTCGCGGCCAACGATAGGCCGCGACACAAACAGGGGGAAGCATGAACGCCGATGTACGACTCGCCTGGCGGCAATTGCGAAATGCGCCCGGATTTGCCCTAACCGCTCTCCTCACGCTGGCTCTGGCCATCGGCGCCAATGCGGTGGTCTTCAGTGTTCTGAACGCGTTGGTCCTACGCCCACTGCACGTGCCCAATCCCGACAGCCTGTACATGGTCGAGCGGAACTACCAGCAGGACACTACTCCATCGCAGTCCTATCCGGATTACCGCGACCTGCGCGACCGGAACCGCAGCTTCGATTCGCTGGTCACCTATAACATCATCGGCGGCGTCGGGCTCGATACCGGCAGCGGAAATCCTTCCGTGGTCTGGCCCTACCTGGTCAGCGGGAATTACTTCGATGCCCTGGGAATTCAGCCTTACTTCGGCCGCTTCATTCATGCTTCCGAGGAACACGGCAAGAACAGCATGCCGGAGATTGTTCTCAGTTATGCCCTCTGGCACAGTTACTTTAACAGTGACCGTGGTGTGCTCGGCCGCACGGTGCAAATCAACAAGCATCCTTTCACAGTCGTCGGGGTCGCTCCGCCGGATTTTCGCGGCACGGAACTCTTCTTTGCTCCTGATTTATGGGCCCCCATCGTCAATTCGGCCCAGCTCATGGATTTCGATGCTTCCGAGGAACGGGGCAGCCATTCCATTTGGGTTGTCGGCCATCTCAAGCCGGGAGTCACACCGGCAGCGGCCACCGCGGATTTGAATGCGATTGGCAGCTCGCTGGCCAAGACCTACCCAAAATCTGATGATGGCCTGAAATTTTCGTTGTCTCGTCCCGGGCTTGCCGGAAATACCCTCGGAAAGCCGACGCGAGCCTTTATGGCCGGGCTGATGCTTCTGGCAGCTCTGATCCTGCTCGCCGCTTGCGCCAATCTCGGCAGCTTGTTTGCCGCCAGGGCAGCGGACCGCTCGCGGGAGATCGCCGTCCGCATGGCTCTCGGGTCCCGCCGCTCGTTTATCGTTCGCCAACTCCTCACGGAAGCCGTACTGCTTTCCTTAGCTGGAGGCGTTTTGGGCATGGTCGGGGCTGTGGCCATCCTCCGCGTCCTTAGCACCTGGAGGCCGATTCCCAACATCCCCATCAACATACCTGTGAATCCAGATGCAACGACCTATGCACTGGCTGTTCTTCTGGCTGTTTTGAGCGGTCTGTTCTTTGGCCTGGTTCCGGTCCGCCAGGTACTTCGATCCGATCCGTGGCAGATCATTCGCTCCGGTGTCACGAGCGCAGCCGGCAGCCGCCGCCTTACGCTTCGCGACGTGCTGCTTGGGTTGCAGATCGCCATTTGCGCGGTTCTCGTGACCGCGTCGCTGGTTGCCGTACGCGGCCTGGCTCGCTCGCTCCAAAGTAACTACGGTATTCAGCCCAAGGATGTCATGCTGGTGAAGACCGATCTGCAGATGGCCGGGTACGACGGCGACCGGCGTGTGCTGATGCAGAAGCGCATGCTGGAGGCCGCGGCCGCCATTCCCGGAATCACCGCGGTGGGATACGCCGATCGCCTTCCGCTCAGCATTGGGGGTGGCGATTCCGATGTTTTCGCCGACACCACCACCGATTACCGACCCACGAACGCTGTCGCGGATGCGCAGAACCTAAACGTCTCGCCTGACTACTTCCGCGCCGCCGGCACTGCACTCCTGGCGGGAAGATCCTTTACTATGCAGGATGAAGACAAGGCGCCCGTGGTCGCAGTCGTGAACCGCGAATTTGCGCGCAAGGTTTTCGGCTCGGTGGACAAGGCGATTGGCGGCCACTTCAAATTCTGGGGCGGAAACCGTGCCGAAGTGGTCGGGGTGGTTGAAGACGGCAAATATCAAACCCTCACCGAAGATCAAAAGCCCGCGATGTTCTTCTCCTTCCTCCAACACAAGTCATCGCAAACGTGGATACTCGTACGATCGCAGCGCGACCCCAGCGAAATCGCCGCTGCTTTGCGGACTTCGATGCGCAGCCTGGACCCTGCGCTCCCGCTCGAGATCAAGACCTGGCACAGCGAATTGGATTCCGCCCTATTCGCCGCCCGCGTGGCTACGGTCTCTCTTGGGGTACTGGGATTGCTCGGCGCCATGCTCGCGATTACCGGGATCTTTGGCATGGCTTCCTACACCGTCAGCAAACGGCTGCGCGAGTTCGGAATCCGGATCGCGCTCGGAGCCGATCAGCGTAAGGTACTCGGAGCGGCATTGGGGCGCGCCTTCCGCTTGCTCGCGATCGGCTCGATAGCGGGCATCATTCTTGGTGTTTTGGGGACTCGGGTGCTCTCCGTCATCGTGTATCAAGCCACGCCAAAGGATCCGTTGATCCTCGGCGGAGTGATCCTCACCATGCTCCTGGTTGGCGTTGTCGCGGCTTTGATTCCAGCCCGGCGCGCGCTCGCGGTTGACCCGATGATTCTGCTTCGCGAGGAGTGAGCGGTAGTCTTAGGCGAAACAATACGGCAAAAGTGGCATCCAGATCGCTGTACACCAGCCTGAACTGGGCAGATTCCAGGCTGCAATCTGATTCATTCCACGCGCAAAGCAATCATCGGATCGACTGCCGCTGCTCGCAGCGCTGGAATATACGCCGCAACCAGGCTCACGCCGCACAGGGCAATTGCGACTAAGCTGAGCACTACCGGATCATTGGGTTTGATTCCGAAGAGCATGCTTGCGATCACGTGTGAAACTCCGAACATGATGGGCAGGCCCACCATGATCCCGAGCAAAGTGAGCACCAACGTCTCATGCAGGATGGTTGCAATGACTTGTCTTTTGCCCGCACCCAAAGCCATGCGTATTCCGATCTCACGTGTCCGTCGGGCGACGAGGAAAGAAATCACGCCATAGAGACCGATAGCGGTCAACAGTGCGGCCAGAATCCCGAAAAACAGCGAGAGCGTCGCCATCAACTTTTCGGGAAGAAGCGTTTCCTGAATTTCTGTCTTGAAAACCTGAAAGTCCACGTCGATGTTCGGACCTACTTCGGCAACCGTATGTTTGAGACTGGGGGTCAAGGTGGACAGCGGTACGGAAGAATGGATCATGACTTGCAAAAACGAACCAGGGTTCTCGTCCTGAGAGATGGGCAAATAGACGATGGGTAACGGTTTTTCGCGGAGATGTCCGTATTTGGTGTTCTTTACCACGCCCACGATCTGTAACACCATCTCCGCTTCGTGCGGTGTGGCCTCTCGGCGAATGCGCAGGCCGACAGGGTTTGGGCCCTTTCCGAATTGCCGCGCGAATTCCTGGTTGACGATAGCGACCTTGGGGGAACCAGGAGTATCCCGCTCGTCGAAGTCACGCCCCGCCAGCAGCGGTGTGCCGAGCGTTTTGAAATATCCGTCGCCCGTCTGGTTGAAATAAGGGTCGAATCCGGATTGCCGGTCTTCTCCATCTTGCCAGACGCGGTTTTCTGTGGCGGTGCCGCTGAGAGGAACGATGTTAACTGCCGCCGCAGCCTCTACGCCCGGGACGTTGCGAATCCCGTCCACGAGTTCTTTCCTCATCACCGGGCGGCTGGCAAGCGGTAGGCGTAGCCGGGAAAAGTCCAGCGACGCAATCAGGACGTTGTCCTCGCGAAAACCCGCGTCAACGTCTTGCAAATTCTCGAGCGTTCGTGCAAAAAGCACTGCGCCGGTTACGAGAACCAGGGATAGGGCAACCTGAGTGATCACCAGCGACCAGCGTAGCCGGTTCCTCTCGTGCGTGCCATCTGTACCACGCGAACCCGTTTTCATTGCCTCGCTTGGCGCCAGACGGCTGGCGCGAAAGGCAGGAACCAATCCGAAAAGCACTACAGTCAGAACGGTCAGGAGTCCGGTAAATGCCAGGACGCGCCAGTCGGGGTGCAGGTCAACGAACAGAGCGTTGCCCTGCGTGCTCAACAAGGAGATCAAGGCCTTGCCGAGGACTCGCGCGAGCAACAAACCCGATGCCGCTCCAAGCAGAACCAGCGGAACGCTTTCCCATAGGAGCTGCCAAACCAAGCGGCTCTGCGTTGCCCCCATGGAGAGACGCAGGGCAAATTCCCTCACCCGTGCGCTGCCACGCGCAAGCATAAGGTTGGCAAGGTTCGCGCAGGCGATCAACAGCACGAAGCCGGCAAGACCCAGCAGCATCCATAGAGGAGACTCATACCGGTCACGCAGCGAGGAGACACCTCCCGGAGCCGAATCTGCAACGAGCCGGAAGCGGAGATAGTCGCGGACGTTTTCACGGGGATAATCTTTGCGAAGGCTTGCTTCGAACGCCGCGGGTGAAAGACTTTCAAGACCCGCATTCGCCGTTGAGAGAGAAGCGCCAGGTTTCAGACGCCCCATGACCGTCAACCACCAGTCGGAGCTTGAATCCAGCCAGTTGTCCTCAGTCCAATATACGGACTGAGAGCAGATCGGAACGGCAATATCGAACGCGCGGCCGATTTCCGGACCCGTAAAACCGGCAGCGGTCACTCCGAGGATCGGAACCGCATGCTGGCCAATGGTGAGCGTGCGGCCGATCACCTGAGGATTTCCCGCGAGTTGATCCTGCCAGAATCCGTAGCTCACAACCACACCAGACGCGCCGCATCCGGGGCGGTCATCGGAGGAAGTGAACACTCGCCCGAGTGCCGGCGGCACACCCAGGACATTGAAGAAGTCGCCGCTCACCCACAAGCCTCTCGCCATCCGCTCGTGGTCGCCTACGGTGACCCCGAACCCGCTAGGACTCCATGCCAATACTTGTGAAAAGACCTGCTGATGATCGCGGATGTATTCCCAGAGAGGATTGTTCAATGCGGGAAACGCTGTGACCTGGCTGCCTCTCCAACCTGAACGGTTGGCGAGCTGCAGAACAGTGAGTTCACCGGGATTCACCACAGGCAGGCTTCGTAGGCGAATGGCATCGAGCAGCTGAAAAATTGTCGTGTTGGCCCCGATGCCCAACGCAAGAGTCAGGATTGCGACGATGGTGAAGCCTGGGCTGCGCAGGAGTGAGCGGACCCCATAGGAGAGATCGCGGCAAATAGTCTCGACTTTTGTTTCCCATGCTGCGGAACGGATGTGATGCTTGACGGCATTTGCGCTCCCCATCTCGACGCGAGCAGCATGAATGGCCTGCTCCGGCGTCATCCCGCTTCGCAGTTTGTCTGCCGTGGATGCTTCCAGGAACCCGCGCAGTTCTTCATCCATCTCACGCTCGATTGCGCGTTTGCGAAAGAGCGCTTGCAACCCATGAACCAGATTGGAAATCAGGCGCATCTCGAATCCTCCGCTCAGTTACTTTCGGCTTCCATGATCCGGGCAATTGCAGATACCTGTCGGTTCCAGGTCGCGGTTTCTTCGGAGAGCGCCTTGCGGCCCCGCGCCGTGAGCGTGTAGTACTTCGCCCGGCGATTGTTCTCACTTGCCCGCCACTCACTCTTCACATGTCCCGCGCGTTCCATGCGAGCCAAAGCAGGCAGCAGCGATCCGGGATTGACCCGAAACACACCCTGGCTCACCTGCTCAATACGCGTCGCTACACCGTAGCCGTGCATCGACTCCAAGGCCAGGGTTTTGAGAATCAACATCTCCAGCGTGCCTTGCACCACGTCCTGCTGACCCATCGAATCAGACTCCTCTTGACTATCAAGAGGTTAAAACGTCTACCTATCGACCGTCAAGAGGAAAACAAGCCGCCGCGACGATTGGGCTGGCAGCGGGGCCGGAGTTTCTACCTTTTGGCGGTTCAGATAATTCGAATCTGGGAATCGACGACGCATTCCCATGCCCATCCGCAGAACAAAGCAACAAACGGAGACGCTTCTCCTGGAAGATCATGCGCTTCGCCCTGAAAATGTAGAAACTCCGCCCCAGAAATTTCATCCTGGGTAATTTTCAGTCGTCCCCTCTGGGGACTGATCTCATTTTCTGCTTTTACCCAGGACTGCGTCTTGGGCGCAGTCCTGGCTATTCTCAGCCGTCCCTGCGGGACTCGATTGAGGCGCATCACAGGTTCGCACATCGGAGGTTCTTGCGATGCAAGTCGACAACCGCTAGTGCCATGTTCTCGTCTGGTTGATTTCCTCTTTCGCGCGAAAGGAGGATTCCAAATCTACGCCGTAGCAGTTTGCCAAGTCGAGAAGATAGCTCAGCACGTCAGCAAATTCTTCCTCGAGCGCAAAGGTCTGCGCTTTCGCGACTTCATGATAGAGGCCACTTTTCTTTCGGATAGCCTTTGCCAGCTCACCAACTTCCTCTACAAACAACACAAATTTCTCCGATGGACTGTCCTTGGTCCAGCCTCGTTCCTGACAAACTGCCGCCATGTAATCCTGTAGAACTCTTAGGGTAGGTTCCGCTGCCAGGTGCGCCACGCAAATACTCCTCTTCTACTGGCCACCCGAATCGCCGGACGCGAATCGCATCATCCACCTAAACGTGATGACGAGAAGACCAATGAAGTAGAGTACCCCAAATCAAGCCTGGTGAGATGTTTACTTGCCGTGACCTTCCGAGGCAAGCTTTTCCGCGGTAGCCAATGCATCTGCGGCTCTGACCTCTATGTCCGGCTCAACCCCTGTGCCTGCCCAATCCGGCATGCTGTAAGGGTTCACGATTTTGCCGGCCGGAATGCCCATGCCGAAGTGGTCGTCAATGCGATGAAAGACTCCCAAATCCCCAGCGCCCCCCGTGGTTTCACCGACGATCGTTGCTCGGTGGAGCATCTTCATGTTGTACGTAAATTGTTCCGCTCCCGAAAGTGTGATTGAGGAGGTGAGAATATAGAGCGGCTGGCTTCCCAACTTGGTTCCAGGGGCCGGAGAGAGCATGCCGGCACTCGGCGTCGCCCTGGGGTTGTACCAGGCAACCGGGTGGGCGAATAGGCGCGAGGCGACTGCAGCCACGGTATCCGGAAATCCTCCAGTGTTCTCTCGCAAGTCAATGATCAGGGCTTTCGATGAGCTAAGAGAATCCATGGCAGCAAAAGTTCGTGCGCCGCAAATGGACAAGTCCGGAAACGAATTGAGCTTCACGTAGCCCAACGTGCGAGAAATTTGAGTGCTCTCAACCATACAATTCTGCTGCAGCATGCCCGCCCGATACTG
>Ga0335072_10010685_pt1 | contig 13197 bp, 10 predicted proteins | sample Lox_Sample_21_FD_206725 | JGI IMG/M metagenome (GOLD analysis project Ga0335072, IMG submission 206725) | Soil microbial communities from Loxahatchee National Wildlife Refuge, Florida, United States - Lox_Sample_2.1 | ecosystem: Environmental > Terrestrial > Soil > Wetlands | place: USA...
CCATCGACCACGCCGGAAGTGGTGTAGCTGGTTGGGCCTTCCGCAGCCGCGCCCCAAAGCACGGGGACGCCTCCGGAAGTTCCATCGAGCGCGCCCGCGAGATTGGCGACCTGATGCTGGATACAGTTGGGAAAAGTGGTGCCGTCGCCGACGATAAACGACGAGCCCCAGGAATTTGTGCCCAGAATGTTGGCGAGCCATCGCTGCGAATAAGTGTCATAGGTTTTGGATTGCGTTAGGTAATAGGCTTCGCTGGCCATCACGGAGAGTCCGGCGCCGTGAGAAGTAGTGTCGCCGGAATTCCATTGATAGCCGAAGCCAAAGGGATCGGCGGCAGCCAGGGAGATCGCGTCATCCACTTGCCGCAGGAATTGTTTGAGAATGCTGGACTGCGAAACGGCCAAGCCGCTGGGGTCTCCGGCCATTTCGAGAGCGCGGTAGAGTTCGAAATGGGCAAGGCCGCTGACGTCGTAGAGATTCAGCGTGTCGGTGTAGCCCGCGTCGTAAATGTTGGTGGTGTAATTCTGGGCAAACTGCGCCGCCTGCTTTAGGTAGTCCATCGGATTTGTGTGCGCAAGTCCGGCGGGCAGATTCTTTGCTCCTCCGGCGGAGTGCAGAGCGAAGTAGAGTTCGGTTGCGCCCAGCTCCATGTCATCTTCCCAAACATTTTCCGGATAGCCGTCAAAGGGAGCGATGGTCAGAAGGCAATTGGAGCAGGAGCCCGAGCCTACTGCGGGTGCGGGATCGGGATAAGAAGTATTCGCGAGCGCAAAAATGTCTTCGGCATTCTTGAGGCATTGATTTGCCAGCGGGGAGTTGGAGGCGCGATTGAGCTGATAGCACAGGGCAAAATCCGCGGCCAAGCGCCCCGCGAGGTTGGGGCTGATGGGAGAACCCGCGGGAGCGGCCAAGTAGACGGGGCGATTGCAAATGTAGAAAGTCGTGTACGGATCACAAGGCTCTGGATCGCCTGGCTGCTGGAAATTATCGGCAGCTTGGGGGAGCGTCCAGATGTCGTACTCGGTGATCAAGCAATAGGGGGTCGTGTACGTTCCGCCACAGTTGCCGGTGGCTGAACTAGGGTCGCCTTCGCCGTAGTAGTCCCAGTCTTGCGTGTTGTCCACCTGGTAGTAGAGCGTTTGCGTCTTGTCGTCCCACATCTTCAGCAGCCAGTTGACGCCAAAGTTCGCTTCGCTTGTGAAGTCGGAGGAGACCGGTGCACCCGGCGCACTGTTACCAGCGAAAGAAACGGAGCCTGGCGGCGGAGGTGGATTGACGGAAGCGTACGCGCCCATCTGGTTCGGAAAGTCGCGAATCCCAATTTGCATCAGAGCGGCAGTGTAGCTGGTCGTTTCGACGTATTTTTCGTAGTCGCCGGCGTCCCACCATCCGCCGGAAGCGTCGATGTTTGGGAGTTTTGCGGAAGTTGTGGGCGGCGCAGGCGGGACGATGTCGATGAAATCGTTGCTATCGAGCGGTGGCGTGTCATAGATGTGCGCGTTGGCATCCTTCAAGTGGCCGGGCGCGGTGCGGAGGGCATTGCGGACAAAATTGGCGCCGTCGCGTTCCGTTTCGTAGAAAAACAAAGTGTTCAGGAGCAAGCCGGAGTAGAGCTCCTCCGGAGAATTCACCGCGAATTGCGGCGAGGCCGCAGCTACGGGACCGGAGACCGAAATCGTGTAGAGGTCGCCTCCGGGGGCTGAGAAGTCCAAAGCGTAGACGTCGTACGCTTTTTTCTTGTTGTGGCTCCAAATGCCGAGCAAAGCTCCAATGCTGCTGGAATAGGCGGTGGCGCCTTTGGAGTTGAGCACCTTGAACGTCGCTCCGGTCTCTGCGACCGTGGACATCAGGTACGCGCGAAAGGGCGCCTCGCCAACTTCATAGCCCGCTTGACTTACGCGCACATAAGCCGATTGGGCCCGCGCGGACGGAGTGCACGCAAGCAGCGCGAGCAGGACGCCGGCGATGGAAACGAGCCGGGCACAAGGCGAGAGGCAGGAGTTGGAAGGGAACATGGGTTCCTCCTGGCCGCGGGGATGGCCTGTATTAAATGGGTTTAATACAGGCGAAATAGTGCTCCTTTGCATTTGTAGTGTCAAGGAAAGATTCGGAAATCACTTGCAGTGAAGAAGAAACCGGGGCAGAGCGCGTATCATCGAACCCGGAAGATGAGCGAACGCAGGAATGATCGAAAGAAGATTGTCGCGTTTCTTGCGGCAATTCCTTTGCATGCGCCGGATTCGCTGCGTTGGGAACAACATGGAGCGTAGAGAGTTTTTGGCACTGCTAGGAACGCCGGCGCTCGCGGAATGGGCGCGGCGCATAGGCATGCAAGCTGCGCCAGGCAATTCCAATGCATTGAAGGCCGATGTTACGATTCGCATCTCGCCCGTCGAATTAGAAGTGGCGCCGGGAAGAATCGTCAAAACGACCGGATACAACGGCACAGTTCCCGGGCCAGTTTTGCGCCTGCGCGAGAGCCACCCCGTTACCGTGGACGTATTCAATGACTCGAAAATTCCAGAATTGGTGCATTGGCACGGATTGTTCATTCCCTCGGATGTGGATGGCTCGGTAGAAGAAGGGACCCCGCTGGTGCCGCCGGGCGGATCTCGTCGATATTCGTTCGTGCCGCGGCCTTCGGGAACGAGGTGGTATCACAGCCACATTCATGCCGGCCGGGATATGAAACGAGCGACGTATTCGGGGCAATTCGGATTTCTCTACATCGAGCCGAAAGAGGAGCTGGGCCGGTACGACGCGGAAGTTTTCTTGTCGTTGCATGCCTGGGATCCGCATTTGAGCAGCCAGGGAGGTGAAGGCAGTCTGGAAGTCACGTACCGCGTCTATTCTATGAACAGCCATGCGCTCGGCTCGGGCGAACCGATTCATGTGAAGGAAGGCCAGAGAGTGCTCTTTCGCTTCTTGAATGCCAGCGCGACCGAACACCATCGTATCGCGCTCTCCGGCCATAAATTTAATGTGGTAAGTCTGGATGGAAACACTCTTCCAGTGGCGCGCGAGGTGGACGCAATCGAGCTGGGTCCGGCGGAACGCGTGGACGCGGTCGTCACAATGAACCAACCGGGAGTGTGGATTCTGGGCGAAGCGAACGATGCAGTGCGAAATGCCGGCATGGGCGTTGTCGTGGAATATGCGAATCGCAGCGGAGCGCCGCAGTGGACCGAGCCGGCCACGACGCCTTGGGACTACACGCTTTTCGGCCGCGCAGCGGAAACGCCGCAACCGACGGGCGGAGTCGTTCCACTTGTCTTTCGCAGAAAATTTGCTGGGCATAACTGGGTGGATGAATGGACGATCAATGGAAAATCCTTTCCGAAAACCGATCCAATTCGGGTCCGCGCCAATGTGCGCTACCGTCTTCGCTTCGATAACCAAAGCGATGACCCGCACCCTGTTCATCTCCATCGGCACAGCTTCGAGCTGACGCGGTTTGCCGGCAAGGCGACGGCGGGAGTGATAAAAGACGTGGTGGTCGTGCCCGCAAGAAAGCAAGTGGACGTGGATTTTACGGCGGACAATCCCGGTCCGACGCTTTTTCATTGCCATCAACAATTGCACATGGACTACGGCTTTATGACCATGTTGCGATATCAGAGTTGATCGGCGTGGCCAGTTTCGGAGGCGCAAGAGGCAGACCGTTCCGTTACACGCCGATGAACGTCCGGGGAAACCGCACCGTCGCGCTTCTCATCCAACAGATAAAATGACTCCGCTCCTTGATCTTCGAACACGGACGACGTTTCTTCTTCCGGGATTTCTGCTTGCGGCGATGATCTCGGGCGCGTTTAACAGCGAGATACACGGAGCGTCCGCGCAAACTTCCGCGCAACAGCAAATTGTTTCGAGCACGCCGACGTTTTACCGCGATGTGCTGCCGATTTTGCAGCAGCGTTGCCAGCTATGCCATCGCGCCGAGGGCATTGCGCCCATGCGATTTGCGACGTACGAGCAAACCAGACCATACGCGGCCGCGATTGCCATTGCCACGCAAAATAAATCCATGCCTCCTTGGTTTGCCGATCCGCGCATCGGACATTTTTCGGACGATCCTTCGCTCTCGCCTGGACAAATAGCGGCGCTTGCCGCTTGGGCCGCTGCCGGCGCGCCGGCGGGAAATCCGCATGACGCTCCGCCGCCGCGGCACTGGGCGGAGGGCTGGAGCATTCCGCAGCCGGACTTGGTGTTGAAAATGCCGAAGGCCGTTCCCATTCCGGCGAGCGGGGATGTCGAATACACGTACGAAATTGTGCCCACGGGATTCAAGACGGACAAATGGGTGCGGGCAGTCGAGATTCTTCCGTCGATGCGGGCGAACGTCCATCACGCCGTTGTCTATGTGCGGCCACCGGATTCGAAGTGGATGCACCACGCCCCAATCGGAACTCCATTTACCGCTTCCACTCTGACCGATCCGGACGACCGGCGCGGCGCGAATTGGACGGATAGCGACGTGCTGCTCGTTTACGCGCCGGGGAGTTCGCCGGACAATTGGCCGGAGACCATGGCAAAATTCATCCCCGCCGGTTCCGATCTTGTCTTCCAAATGCATTACACCACCAATAGTCACGCCGGCAACGACCAAACCCGCGTAGGCCTGATTTTTTCGAAGCACACTCCTTTACAGCGCGTGCTCACGCTGCAGCTTACGAACGACCATTTCGTCATTCCGCCTGGCGTGCCGGACTATCGCGTGGAGGCCGACGGCACTCTGCCGAACGATGCGACGCTGCTCAGTTTTTTTCCTCACATGCATCTGCGCGGAAAGGAATTCCAGTACAACATCATCCACAAGCGAACTAGTCCAAACGAACGGCCGGATCAGCAAATTGAGCCGTTGCTCGATGTCCATTATCATTTTCACTGGCAAATGAGCTACCGCCTCGCCAAGCCGCGCTTTTTGAAAGCCGGCACGGAGCTGCAGGCCGTCGCATGGTTTGACAATTCGAGCGATAATCCGCATAACCCCGACCCAAACGCCACGGTGCGCTGGGGCGAGCAAACCTACGATGAAATGATGGTAGGCTTTTTCGACGTGGCCGTTGCACCCGGCATGGATAAACGCAGTTACTTCATCCGGCATTGAGATAAAGCCGCGGGCGCAACTTTCGGACGAAGAGGAGCTGACATGGAAATCAGCAGCGGATACTCGCAACTGAGCGTGAGCGACGGCACCACCATGCGCGCATGGACGGCACGGCCCAAGAAAGAAGGCCCGCATCCGGGTCTGGTGGTTTGCCAGGAGGCGTTCGGCGTCAACGCGCATATCCGCGACATCGCGGGGCGTTTTGCGCGCGAAGGCTACGCTGCCATTGCCCCCGAGTTTTTTCACCGCACCGGCCCCGAATTCGAAGGGCGCTACGACGATTTTCCGGGCGTCATGCCGCACATGAAGGCGCTGAACGATGCCTCGATGGCCGCCGACCTGCGGGCCGCGTATGACTGGCTGGCTGGACTTATCGGGGCCGATCGCCCGATTTCCGCGATCGGCTACTGCATGGGCGGGCGGGCAGCTTTCCTGGCGGCAATTACTCTGCCGCTTGCGTCCGCAATTTCTTACTACGGTGGCGGAATCGCGCCGAACGCGACAAATCCAGGCTTGCTCGGCCGGATCAGCGGTATCCGAGCGCCTCTCTTGCTCTTTTGGGGAGGAAGGGACAAACACATACCATCCGAGCAAGTGCGCGCGGTGACGGACGCCCTTCGCGCCGCCGGAAAGAATTTTGTGAATGTCGAAATTTCCAACGCCGACCACGCCTTCTTCTGCGACGCGCGGGCCAGCTACAGCCCCTCGGCGGCGCTGCTGGCGTGGCCGCTAACGCTCGCTTTCCTTCGCGCGCAATCCTCGTAAGAGCGAATGCAGAAGCCCCAAACTACCGCCAAACGCGCTCGCAAGAACGTCAACTGGTCTTTAGGGCAAATCCACCTGACCCACAGGCGGGTACGCGCAACTGCTATTTGCTGTTTGACCACCGCAAGCTGCGGCGGGCCTCCACGTTCAAATTACTGTGCTAGATTTCAAGTTTGGCGGAATTGTTGCGCGAAAACCCGTGAACACACAGCCACCACACGACCCGAACCACCCGAAAATAAAACGCGTGGAAGTGTATTGGCATACGGTGACGTACAAGACCGTGGCCGTTTACATCATTTTGATCGCCGTGATTGTATTCGCGGCGGCTTATCTCCTCGAGCCAAACTTGTACACTTGGGCGTACGAACACCTCAACAGGAGCATCGGCAACGGCGATAGCGACGCCCTGGCCTCCTCGCAGACGCAGGCCAGGTTCGTCAACCTCGACGGAAAAGTGCAGGTGAAGAAAGTCAACTCGGTGCAGTGGGTGGACGCGGATTTCCGGACTACGCTGGACAAAGGCGATCAAATACAGACTTCGGCCGACGGAGCGGCGCGCATCACCTTTGCCGATGGCACCACATATACTGTGAAGTCCGGAACCTTCATCACCGTGGAAGAAAATTCCATGGGGCACGAAAGACCGTCCAGTTCGGGCGTGCGCATAAGCACCGGTCAGGTCGATCTTAGAACGCCAAATTGGTCTTCGCCGGATTCGAAAGCGGCGGTGAGCGTCGAAGACACAACGGCGCAAGTGCATTCGAATAGCCACGCGGACGTGAAGGCCGATCCAGAGCACAAAGATGACGAGATCGTAGTCTCAAGCGGCAGCGCGGAGGTGCAGCGCGGCAGCGAGAAAGTCGAGATTGGACAGTGGCAGAAAGCGACTTTTGCAAACAGCGGACCGATCACAAAATCAGATGTTCTCGCTCCGCCGGATTTGGTATTGCCGCGGAACCTCGAGCCGCTGATCGTCGAGAATCCTAAAACGGCATCCATCCACTTTGAATGGAATCCGGTGCCCGAGGCAATATCCTACACACTCCGAATCAGCCCGACGGCGATGTTTACGAAAACCGTCAAAGAAGTCCCGGGAATCTCCGGAACGACCGTGGACGTCTCGGGGCTGGACGCGGGCGATTACTTTTGGACGGTCACGGCGTCAGATGCCAAGAAACAAACCAGCGAAGTCAGCGAATCGTTCCGCTTCACTCTTGTCGCCCAAGGAAAAACCGAGGATATGTTGCTGGAGATTACCGGCACAGTGGTTCATGGTCGGGTCGTCGAAATTATTGGCCGCACGGAACCAGGCGCGGCCCTGCTCGTGAACGGCCAGCCCGTGCCCATCATCGCAGCCGACGGCACTTTCCGGCACTTTACGGAGCCGCTCGAACCGGGCCAGCACACCATCGTCATCGTTGGCGAGAACCGCAGAGGCGGCACCAACGAAAAGCAGGTGACGATCGTTGTGCCGAAATAAGCGTCTTGAACGATGATCGTTTTTCGATCTCGGCAGAAAAAAGACATAGGCGCGGCTTTGCGCCGGTCGCCAAGTCCGTGGACAATGGTCTAGTTGGCCGCTGGGCGGGACAAAGGGACCGCTCGGCTGTTCTCGAACACTTTGTCGGATGGACGGCGGAGAGGTCTTCTCCGCGGGGGGCGGAGGGATGAATAAGAACGGTTACAACCTGAGGTCGGTCTTTAGTTTGTTTTCTTCCGACCTCGCCATCGATCTGGGAACCGCGAACACGCTGGTGTTTTCCGGCGGCAAAGGCATTGTCGTGAATGAGCCTTCGATCGTGGCCATCAACAAGTCCAGCGGAGAAGTCGTGGCCGTCGGCCGCGAAGCCAAAGAAATGCTGGGCCGTACGCCGGGAAATGTCGTCGCCATCAAGCCCATGAAAGACGGCGTCATCGCCGACTTCAAAGTCACCGAAAAAATGCTCACGTATTTCATTCAGAAGGCGCACAACCGCCGAGTCTTGGTGCACCCGCGCATTGTCATCGGGGTGCCGAGCGAAATCACTCCGGTGGAAAAGCGCGCCGTGCAGGACTCCGCCTATCGCGCGCGGGCCAGTGAAGTATATCTCGTCGAGCAAGCCATGGCTGCGGCTATAGGAGCCGGCCTGCCCATCGAAGAGCCTTCCGGCAACATGGTGGTGGACATCGGCGGGGGGACCACGGACATCGCCGTCATCTCCATGAGCGGCATCGTTTACTCGCGTTCCGTGCGCGTAGCCGGCAATGAGATGGACGAAGCGGTGATGCAGTATTTGAAGCGAAAATACAACCTGCTCGTCGGCGAGCGCACGGCGGAACAGATCAAAATGGAAATTGGCTCGGCATACCCGCTCGAAAAGCCTTTGACCATGGAAGTGAAGGGCCGGAACTTAATCGAAGGCGTGCCGCGAACCGTCACCATCGACGACAGCGAGATTCGCGAAGCCCTTAGCGAATGCGTCGCGACTATTCTGAATGCTGTGCGCGTGGCCCTCGAACGCACACCTCCCGAACTTTCCGCCGACATCAGCGACCGCGGCATCGTGCTGACCGGCGGCGGCGCGCTGCTGAAAAATCTCGATAAGCGCATCCGGGAAGAAACCGGGCTGCCGGTTTCCATCGCCGATGACCCCTTGGCTTCCGTTGTGCTGGGCACCGGCAAGATGTTGAGCGATTTCCGTCTGCTGCGGCAGGTTTGCATCGACTAGCTGGTTTTCTGAACTTGACGCGATCGCGGAAATTTCAAACCGCACAGCGTAAGGTCTGTGCTACTGGACTCCATGGTTGGCATCCCCTCTCGACATAGATCGCTTTTCCTGCTTGGCGGAGTCGTGCTCCTCCAGGTGCTGCTGCTCGCCGTGCAAATCAAGCGCGACTCGCAGGGCCGGCTGATTCGCGTTTGGACCGTTGGCGCGGTTTCGCCGTTTGAACGCGTGGGCGCTCACGGCATCAGTGACATTCGCGAGATTTGGGACCATTATTTCGCGCTACAGAACACCTCGCGCGAAAATGAAGAATTGAAGCACGAAAACGACGCTCTAAAGCTGCAAATCACGCAGCTTCAGGGCAAAGCCGCGGAGGCTGACCGCCTCGCCGCGCTCTTGAAGTTCCGCCAGACGAATGTAAATGTGCCGATGGTGAGCGCGCGTGTGATTGGCGGCAGCGCGGACTCCGCCAGCCAAACCATTTACTTGGACCGCGGCGAGCGCGACGGCATTCGCCGCAACATGGGCGTCATTACGCCTGATGGTGTCGTCGGCAAGATCATCGAATCTTATCGCGACACTTCGCAGGTGCTCCTGCTAACCGACAAGGACAGCGGCGTCGGCGCCATGCTGGTCGATTCGCGCATTCAGAGCCCGGTGGGCGGCACCGGCGACCCGCTCCTGGTCATGAAGTACATCCCCAATGATGACGCTGTAAATTCCGGCGAGCGCGTGGTCACCAGCGGTATGGATCGCATCTTTCCGCGCGACTTGCCCGTCGGCGTCATCGCCGACATCAAGCCGGGGAATCCCTTCAAGCAGATTCACGTGCGCCCGGCTGCCAATCTTCAGCGGCTGGAAGAGGTCTTCGTATTGCTCAGCCTGAAACCGCTCGAGACCAAACAAGATTCTGTAGCGCCTAATGCGGATGGGCCGGCCGCCGCTCCTACAGCTTCAACGGAAAAGCCAGGTTCCTCAGAGAAACCATGAACGACGCCTTCGACATTCGTAGCAGCGAGCTGCACATTGAGGTGCACAAGTTCCGCGCTGGCGCCATTGTTTTGGCCGCCGCGTTTGCGCTCGTGCTGCAGGCATTTTTACCCATTTATTTTCCCAAGGCTGGCATTCTGGATCTGCCGCTCCTCATCACAATCTACTTCGGCCTGAGCCGGAGAAATCCCTCCACGGGATTGCTTCTGGGCATGACCATCGGTATTTTGCAGGACAGCCTGAGCGGCCCCACGGTTCCTCTCGGCCTTTACGGGATCGCGAAAACCGTCATCGGCTATCTCGCTTCCTCCATCGGCGCACGCTTGGACACCGAGCATCCCGCGGCGCGCTTTGCACTGACGATCGCTTTTTATGCCGTTCATCAGGGTATCGTTGCTTTGACGCAGCGCGTGCTCCTCTCCCAGCCCGAGCGCTGGTTCACCCTACATCTCGGCGCCGCCGCACTCGTCAATGCCTTCGTTGCCGTGTTCCTCTTCATGCTTCTCGACCGCCTGCGCAAACCTTCCTAATCCTTATTTTCCCAGCAGGAACTGCTTGAAATCGTCGTATGCCTTAGACATCGGCAAAGACAATTTTTCGCGCTTCAAGTAGTCGGCGAGGCGCTCGGGCAGCGGTGGCGCCGTGCCGATCGCCCGCTTCACCACATCGGCAAATTTCGCGGGGTGTGCCGTGGCCAGCACCAATCCTTGTGCGGGCTCGGAATGTTCGCGTTTGTAAGCTTCCCACCCCAGCACGCCCACGGCCGTATGTGGATCGGCGATGTAGCCGAAACGCTCGTGAATGGCCTTCATTTCCTGCAGGGTCTCTTCGTCAGTCGCCGCATGGCCCCAAATCTCCCGCCGTACGTACTCGAGCCGTCCGCGGCACAAATCCAGCATGCGCGGGAAATTATTCGGATTGCCCACATCCATGGCGTTCGAGAACGTCTGCCTCGCTGGCCGCGGATGAAATTCTCCGGACTGTAAATATTCCGGCACGACGTCATTTGCGTTTGTCGATGCGACGTACATCGCCACCGGCAATCCGATACGTTTTGCAAAAATTCCCGCCGTTAAATTGCCGAAATTCCCGCTGGGCACCGACACAATCAGCGGCACCGAGGCCACGGGCAACTGCCGGTACGCGGCCACGTGATAAAACATCTGCGGCAGGAGCCGTCCGACATTGATCGAATTCGCGGAGGTCAAGAGCGCCCGTTTGTTCAGCTCGGCGTCCGTGAACGCTTCTTTGACGAGCCGCTGGCAATCGTCGAAGCTGCCGGCCACCTCGAGTGCGGTAATGTTTTCGCCGAGTGTCGTGAACTGTTTTTCCTGCGCCTCGCTGATTCGCTTCGAAGGATACAAAATCACCACGCGAATCCCTGGCACGCCCAAAAATCCATGCGCCACCGCGCTTCCCGTGTCCCCCGAGGTCGCCACGAGAACCGTCAGCAACCGCGTCTCTCCACGCACAAAATATCCCATCAGCCGCGCCATGAACCGCGCGCCAAAATCCTTGAAGGCGAGCGTGGGGCCGTGAAACAGCTCGAGGATGTGCAAGCCCGGCGAGAGCGACACCAGCTTTACTGGGAAATTGATCCCTTCCGCAACGATTTGCCAAAGTACTTCTTCCGGCACATCCGGCGTGGCGAATGGCCGCGCCACGCGGAAACAAACTTCCGTAAAGGGCAGCCGGCGAAACTCCTCCAGTTCTTGCGGCGAGCGCCGCGCAATCTCAGCGGGCATATAGAGCCCGCCGTCCGGTGCCAGCCCCCGCAGCACGGCGCCGCGCAGCGAAGTCAGCGGCGCTTTCCGGCCCGTGCTCCGGTATCTCATCGCACGCGCTCGATCTGCCCGCGAATTTTGGAAAGAAAGGCCGCCACATCAAAATCCGGTTCGTGCAGTTCCGCCACCTGCAGCGTGCAATGCGCCAAAGCCTCATAGCTCTGCCGTCGCGCGGCGATCAGCGTGGGATAGCACCGTGCCACGGTCTCTCGCGGCGATTCGCCCTTCTTAGGCCGAAAAGCGCCGCGCCACAGCACCGGTTTGGGATCGCTCAAATACCGATTGATCAAAAGCTGCTGTTCTTCCGCTGACGCGGCGAGGTACACCACCGTCATTCGCCGCCGCAGGCGCAGCAGCAAATTATTCCCCGCGTAAATCACGCTGCCGGTGGTGTCCAGCACCACCGGTTTGTCCGGCTGCCGCTCGAGAGACGTCAACGCCTCGCCCAGCGTGTGAATTTCTTCCTCCAGATACTGCGTCTCACGCTCCGCGTATTTTGCACTGTCCGGCCAGCCCATCCACGCCGCCACCCCGTTAATTCCCGAATGCCCGCCCGCTGCCAGCCGCGACGCCAGTTTCTCCTCGATGCGGTCGTCGCAGCAAATTGCCGTCCAGCCTTCCGCCGCTAACTTCTTTGTCCAATAGGTCTTTCCAGCGCCAGACATCCCAACGAGAGCCAAACGCAGGGGCAAGGAAGGTTCGTTTTGCATGAGAACAATTCAAATACCATAACGCGCGCTCCGCCACTGGAGCAAGTTTTAGGCGCATTACATTGTGCAACCCAAGCCCGCCATTCTTCCGCGCAAAAAAATCTTGCAATACAGCCAAAATGCATGAAACATTTGTCTTCCCTAAACGTCTTATGGATAAGAGAAAGGGCCCTCCATGAAGGAAAAACAGGAAAGCCAGGGAGATTTGCTCCAGGGAACGCTGGACTTGCTCATTCTTAAAGCCTTGGCTCGCAGCGCCATGCACGGCTATGGCGTAGCCGAATGGATTCATCAAATTTCCGAGGACGTTTTGAAAGTCGAAGAAGGCGCCCTCTACCCCGCGCTGCATCGCCTCGAGCTCCGCGGCCTGCTTTCCTCTGAATGGGGTGTTTCGGACAACAATCGCCGCGCCAAGTTTTATTCGCTCACTGCCGCCGGCCGAAAAAAATTGGCGCAAGAGACCGAATTTTGGCGCCGCATGTCCGGTGCTGTCGCGCGGATTCTCCAAACCACTTAGCAGGTGTAGGAGGAGACCATGTTTTCCGAATGGCGAAGCAAAGGTTGGCTGCGTTTCAAGGGCCTTTGGAGGCGTAGCCAACTCGATCGCGATCTGGATGACGAACTCCAGTTTCATCTGGCAATGCGTGAAGAAAAAAACCGCCTCGGTGGTGCCAACCCCGGAGAAGCCCGTTACGCCGCCCATCGCCAATTCGGGAACGCCACGAGCCTGAAAGAAAGGAGCCACGAGATGTGGACATTCGCATCCTTGGAGGACACATTTCGCGATTTTCGCTTGGGTCTGCGCATGCTCCGCAAAAGCCCCGGTTTCAGCCTCATCGCGATCCTGACACTCGCTCTCGGCATCGGAGCGAATTCCGCACTTTTTTCCATGGTGAATGGCATAGTCCTCCGCACCCTTCCATATTGGCAGCCGCAGCAACTCTATGCGATCAACGAGAATGAACCGCAATTAAGCGGTCAGAGCCCGTGGGGCCCATGGTTCCCAGTAAACCCCGCCAACTTTTTGCTCTGGCAGGGTCACTGCCCGGCCATCTCTTCGATGGCGCTCATTGAGGCAGTGACGTTCAACATGACAGGACACGGAATCCCTCGGCAAGTAAACGCGGTCAGGG
>Ga0335072_10010686_pt1 | contig 13197 bp, 14 predicted proteins | sample Lox_Sample_21_FD_206725 | JGI IMG/M metagenome (GOLD analysis project Ga0335072, IMG submission 206725) | Soil microbial communities from Loxahatchee National Wildlife Refuge, Florida, United States - Lox_Sample_2.1 | ecosystem: Environmental > Terrestrial > Soil > Wetlands | place: USA...
CTCTGCTGGCCGTTCTCGCTGCTCGAAGTGGGGGAGCCGCTATTCGTCGTCGAGATGCTACCGCCGAAGCCCGAACTTACTGGAGAGCCCGTCACCAAACCAGGATTCTGGAACTGCTGCTGCACCTGCGGCGAAACCGGCGATCCCGATCCCAACGCGCCGAACGGAGAGTTGCCAACCGAGGGCGACTGCACTCCCTGGATCAGTGCTCCTCCCGGCGTGAATGTTCCGCCGCCTGCCTGCTGGTTCAACTGGCCGGCGGGAACGCCTGGGCCAGAGGGGTTCAGCACGGTCGCGATATCGGTGTAGGTCAGCAGTTTCCACTTGCCGTCTTTGCTCAGCGGGTCCTTGTAGCGTTGGCGCAGATAATGAATCTGTCCCTTGTCGAGGTCGTCCAGGCTGGCCGGATAGCGTCCATTCTTCTTGTAAAACTTCTTGATGGCGCGCATGTACTCGGTGCCGCGATGGATCATCTCCTCTTCACGATCCCGCTTGATCTGGGTCACCATGTTGGGTCCGACGACGTACGCCAAAGTGATGACCATGAATGCCATCATCAGCAGGATGGCTAGCAGCAGATATCCGCCTTCGCGCTGGCGCCGCGCGGCGGAGAGAGAAAATCGTTTCCGTGAAAACTGTTGCATAGTCCAACTACCCTGCTGCGAGCGGAAGGGTTTCCGTGTGGTTGGTAAGCACGTCCTCGACCTCGACCGACGTGGCTCCGACGCGCACGATCTTGTAGCGACGGTCAACAATGTCGCCTTCCTTGGCCAGAAAGATGTCCTCTCCCTTGATCAGGAACACTCGCTTGATGCCATTCTTCGGCCCGGTAAAACCGTAGAACTTCAAGCCGCTGGGTGGAGGGGGTGGCGGCGCCGCCGGCCCTGATGCGGGGGTAATAGCAGGGCTTATTGGCGTTGGAATCGGCGGAGGCGGCAATTGTGAGCTGAAGATATTCCGCCCGTTGCCTTTGTACGTCACATCCTCGCTGGACTTCAGCAGATCGAAGCGCAGCGTGGGATCGAGCGAGTGTGCCATCAGCGCATGCTGTTTGTACGCATTCTTCGCCGAGGGGCTGGGCGCAGTACTGGAAGGTGGAGCAGTTACGCTTTCCGAGCCGCCTCCCGAGAACTGATAGATCAGCAGGCCGGCGGCAGCTACCACCAGCACGCCCGCGAGGATCGTCTTCTTCTTGTTCTCGGTCCCCAGCCTCACGATGATGTCGCTCCTCGCATATAGGTTTCCAGCTTCAATTGCAGGCGTACATTGCCTTGCTGCTCGCCCAGGGTAATCCCGTCGACGAGGAAGAACATCTTGTCGCGCTCCAGCGCATTGATGAACTTCACCTCCTGCAGATAGTCGCCCGACATTGACAGCTCCATGATCAGCTTGCGCAAGCCCTCGATGGGTGCGTCTTTCTCATCATATTTGACGCCGCTGAGGCGCACTCCGGTATCCGCCGCAACCTTGCCCAGTTCCTCTGCCACCGACGAATATTCTGCCGGAAATCGCGTGGCGTAAAAGCCGTCGATGTCCTGGGAGGCCTGTTTCAGTTTCCGGTCCATCCCGCGCGTGGGCAAAACCTCCTGTTGCTTGGCGACAAGCTGTTGCCGCAGCTTGGTGTACTCGCGCTGGCGTGCTTGGCGCGACCGGCCGGCCGGCGACACGATATACCCGATACACGCCAGATCAAGGACGATCAGGCTGATCACCACCGGCATTAGCCTTTTGCGGGTTTCGCGAATGCTGGCCATCAGTGGTAGCTCCCAATCCCCGGCTGGCGGTTGCGCGCCGCGTTCGGTGCAGGTGAGGACGAATTCATACCGCGCGCTGGAGGAGAAACGCTAACTTTGCTGACCGGAGTGCTCGTCCGTCCGGGCGGGGCAGCAGGCTTCCCTGCCTCGCCTTGCGTGTCGGTCATCTCGTCGTCATCCGCCGCTCCCGGAACATACATGGCCGCAATGTCAAATTGAATGTTGCCGCCGCCGGCGACCTGATCGCTGCTACCGGTCGTCACCGTCTCGGCGACGATTTGCGCCTGGCGAAGATGGCTCGATTTCTCCATCTGCCGCACCATTTCCACGGCGCGGTCGCGTGAATCGGTAGCCACAATCACGTGCAACACCAGGTCGTTGGTCTTGGTGTACTCAGGCTTCATTGACACCACGTGCAATCCGGAGGGTACGATCTTCTCCATCTCGGTGAAGATGCGTGTCCACGAAAGCGATTTGCGCGCAAACAGTTGGTTGAGAAAATCCGATTGATCGGCGATCACGCGGTTGGCCGGTTTGTTGAGGATCACCCGTGCCTGCGTTTCTTCGTGGTTCAAGCTCTCAATCTGTCCCTGCACTTGGGCCAGTTGCTCGTTAACGGCGCGCGAGTTCTGACGCTGATAGGCGATGTAACCCAGCAGCAGCACCGCGATCGCCCCCAGCGCGGCGATAATGGTCGTCATTCGCTGCTTGTAGGCCTGTGCGGCCTCGTAGGGCTGGCTGGCGAGATTGATGTTGACACGCATTACGAAGCCAGCGCCCCCATGACTCCGGCCAGGGCCGCGCGATTCATGCCCGCCGCCGCGCCCATCGATGTGGTCGACACCAGATCTTCTACGCGAAGGCTGGAGGTCGATTGCAGCGCCTCCTGTAGCCCTTGCACCGATTCCACGCCCGTGACCAGTATGCGATCCACGCCCACGGTATAGCGGTCTTCAAAGTACACCAGCGAGGTGTTCACGTCGTCGACCAGTGATTCGCCGGTTACCGATGCGCCACCGTTATCCAAAGCGCGATAGAGCAAGAGTTGTTCCTGATCGACGATGGCAAAGGTGGTGGTGCCGCGCTCGACCTTAATCACCATGGTCGGCCTCGAAGCGTCGACCAATCCGAGCACAGCTAGCATCGATGGCAACACCGCGCCGGGGTTGTACCCGGCTTCGCGCACCAGCGACTCGTACTCCTCGAGCACGTTGCGCGGCGTGATTGCAGCGACCACCCGGACGGGGTTGGCCCCACCCTGCCTCTCGAAAGAGATGGACGAGTGCTCGACATCGAACGGCAACGATTTTTTCAGCCGAAAGCGCACGACCGCGTCGGCGTCGACCGGCTTCTCGGGAAGGGTCTCGAAATCCAGCAGCATCACGCGGGCGCACGCGTCGGGAATGACGACGCAGATATCGCCGGAGCGCCCCGCTACCGCGGCCAAAGTGTCGCGAAATGCCGGCGCCAGCTTCGCCCGATCGCCGATATTGGCCTGCTGCAGCCCGGGTGTCAGCAGTCCCGGAGGAAGGGTTGCTGCGGTCGCCGCTTCTAACTCTGGACCTTTTTCCGAGACGCGCGCCGCCACCACGCGATCAGCGCTGATTTCGCAGGCAATGCGGGGACGGGAGATGGATGGTTGTGGCATCGGCTTTAATTGCGGGTCCCAGGACTTGGCATTTAACACTTGGCCAAAACCGTGCTCCGGCTTCGTACAAAAATGTTCCGCCTCTCCGGCTTCAGAGGACGCAAGCTGCTTTGGCCATCTGACGCACTAATGCAAAACTATATGCTAAGTGCTAACTGCTGCCTTCCTACCTTGTGGTCTCAATGAACGTAACCTTGTTGATCTCCTTCAGCGTCGTCAACCCACGTTTAACTCTATCAATTGCCGACTCGCGAAGGAAATGCATGCCTTCCTCTTTGGCGGTGCGGCGAATTTCGCTGCTCGGCTTCTTGGCCAGGATCATTTCGCGGACGTTGTCAGTCAATTCCAGCAGTTCGTGAATGGCGCTGCGGCCGCGGAAGCCGGTGCCGGCACACTCGATGCAGCCCTCGCCTTCATAAAACGGAAAATTCACCCACTCCTTCGGGTCGAGTCCGCTGGCCTCGAGTTCCTCGGGCGAGTAATGAACTTCCTTCTTGCAAAACTCGCAAATCAGGCGCACCAGTCGCTGCGCCAGGATGCAGTTCAACGCCGAGACAAAGTTGTAGGCTTCCACGCCCATGTTCAGGAAGCGGCCCAGCACGTCTACCACGTTGTTGGCGTGCACCGTGGTGAATACCAGGTGACCCGTGAGCGCGGCGTTAATCGCGATCTGCGCAGTTTCGGTGTCGCGGATCTCGCCCACCATGATCTTGTCAGGGTCGTGACGCAGGATGGAGCGCAAGCCGCGCGCGAACGTCAGGCCTTTTTTCTCATTGACCGGAATCTGCGTGATCCCGCGCACCTGATACTCGACCGGATCCTCGATGGTAATGAACTTGTCTTCGTCGCTCTTTACCTCGTTCAGCGCGGCGTAGAGCGTGGTGGTCTTACCGGAACCGGTGGGGCCAGTGACCAGCACCATGCCGTAGGGCTCCTTGATGTAGCGGCGGAAGGTGCGAAGGTCCTCCTCGCTGAAGCCGACAACATCCAGCGTAAGCTTGTGGAACTTCTCGCTCATCGACTCTTTGTCGAGCACGCGGAGCACAGCATCTTCTCCGTGAATCGACGGCATGATGGAGACGCGGAAGTCGATGGAGCGAGCGTTATAACGCACGCGGAAGCGGCCGTCCTGGGGTACGCGCCGCTCGGAGATGTCCAGCTCGCTCATGACCTTGATGCGCGAGATGATGGTGGAGTGGTGCTCCTTGGCGATGGGCTGCATGGCCTGCTGCAGCACGCCATCGATGCGGTACTTGATGACGACGGAGTCGTCGCGCGTCTCGATGTGAATGTCGCTGGCGCGCCGCTGTAATGCGGTGAAGATGGTGGTGTCGACCAGGCGAATGATCGGGCTCTGATCGGTCTCGCCCGTGAGCTTCTCGATCGAGATGGTCTCGTCGGCATTCTCGTCTTCCGTGATGACGTCGAGCGCAAAATTCTCGCCGGCTTCTTCCAGCACGCGCTGCGACTGCTCACTCTTCTTCAGCACGTCGTTGATCTGCGAGAGGCTGGCAACCTTGGTGACGATGCGGCGGCCCAACAGCAGTCCGATCTCGTCGATCATCATCAGCTGGCTGGGGTCGGCCATGGCGACCACCAGCCGGCCATCCGGCTTTTCCTCCAGCGGCACGAAGTTATAGCGGAACATCAGGTCCACTTTGATCTTGCGAAACAGTTCGTGCTGGATGTGGAAGTTCTTCAGGTCGACGAACTCGCAGCGATAGCGCCGCGCCAGGTCTTTACCGTGTTCGATTTCGTCGCTGACGGCGACGCCGCCATTACCGTTGACGAAGATTGCTTTGGGTGGTTCGGTCATGAAAACCTCTTTAGCTTCGAGCTGCGAGCCGCGAGCGATTGGCTCATCGCGTGAAGCCTGCTTCGTTTTGTGGTTCGTCCTCGACGCTCAATCGCACATGGCTCGAAGCTCGCGGCTCGCGGCTCGAAGCTCTTAATGCACTGTCCCCGCCCCCAAGCTGAAAATCGGCAGATAGAGCGAGATCAGCACAAATGCCACGACCACGCCCATGACGATCAGGATCACTGGTTCGATCAGCGCCATGGCCGTGGCCAGCGCATTCTCAACGTCTTCCTGGTAAAAATCGGCAACCGAATTCAGCATGGCGGGTAGCGCGCCGGTCGACTCTCCGACCTCGATCATCTCCACCGACATTTGCGGGAATACCTCAGTCGCTTCCAGACTGCGCGCCAACGGCTGGCCCTCACGAACGCCGATGGTCGAATCCTGAATGCCGTGCGCTATCAGCCGGCTTTGCATCGATTGGCCCGCGGTCTCCAGCGACGGTACCAGCGGCAGGCCGCCGGAGAGCAGCGTCGACAACATGCGCGAGAACACCGCAACCTGATACTTCAGCCAGATGTCGCCCAGCAGTGGCGTCTTCAGTTTGATGCGATCCATCTGGGTCGAGCCGCGATCGCTCTTCATCCAGCGCCAGGCAAAGAAGCCCACGATGGCCAGCACCGCCAGACCATACGGAAAATATTCTTTGGCGTTGACGCCAATCGTCAGCATCAAGGCGGTCATGGGCGGCAGGTTCGCGCCCAGCGCTGAGTACAAGTTGGCGAACTGCGGGACCACGAAGGTGATGAGGAACGTCAGCATGACGATCAGCACGACAACCAGCAGCGCCGGATACACCAAAGAAGCAATCAGTTTCTTGCGAAAGCTCACCGCCAGCCGCTGAAAGGAAATGTAACGGCCGAGCACTTCTTCCAGGTTGCCGCTCTTCTCGCCCGCCAGCAGCGTGGTCGTGTAAACCTTGGGAAAGACTTGCTGCGCCTCGAAGGCTTCAGAGAGCAATTCGCCCCCGCGCACCCGGTCGCGCACATTCTGCAGAACCGAACGGAAGAACGGGTTGCGCTGCCGCTTGATCAGCAGTTCCAGCGACTGGATGATCGGCAGGCCGGCGTGAATCAGCGTCACAAACTGCTGATTGAAGATGACAAACTGGTCCTGCTTGACCTTACGCCGGCGCGGCAGTCCGATATCGCCGGAGAGCAGGCCCTTGCTCTTGATGGAATAAACGAAGTAACCCTGTTGCGCGAAACGGTCGCGCAGTTCAGCCTCGGAGGCGCCGTTCTCGATCTGCTCCAGAACATTGCCCCGCTCGTCGGCCATTTTGATGGTGTATTCGGCCATTCCTACGAGTAGTCCTTGCGCGAGAGGGTTTGGACTAGTTTAGCATTCGGCAGTCGGCGCTCGGCACTTGGCGAACCGCGATCTTCCCGGAAACTTGCCCGATTTCCACGTTTCGCCACTGTGAATTTGGCCCCGTCTGCAAAACATGAATCGCAAGGGCCGATGGCTGCCCTATTCCATCTCCGTCCCCGCAACGATCTCGACCCCGGGAGGCGGAACAAAATGAAATTGCTGCTCTGCTATTTGGACGTTTTCCTTCTGCTGAAGAAAGCGAAAGTCGGTGGCGGAACCGTCCAATTCCTCAACCACGATGCGCACGATGAGCCCGTCGGGCGAAACTTCGAGCAGGGTCTGGGAGACCCGGTCTTGCATTCCCTTAGGGATTCCTCTTAATACCACGTCACCCGGCTGGAGAGGGTTCTGATCGGGGGCTAACGACAGGCCATCCAGTTCTTTGTCGAGCTTGGTCTTGCCGAGTAGATAACGTAGGGGTGAGCGCAGGTCGTCGAGCTGCTTAACCGGCGTGCGCCGCGCCTGCCGCTCGCCGGGCACATAGAACCAGGCAACCGTCCCGTCGGTGACGAATACCTTGGGGCGAGGCTGATCGTAGTCCCACCGCATCTCCCCCGGCTTTCTGAGCTGAAGGGTCCCGCTTTCGGTGCGAGTCATGCCCGCGCCGGAGTACGTTTCGGTGAACTGCGCCTCCAGCGTGCGGATGTGGTCGTAGCGCTGGTCGACCTTGGCGGCGATAGCGTGAACATCCTGGGCAAACAGCGGCAAGGCACCAACAAGCAGCGCGGCAGCAATCAGGGCGAGCTTCGTGACAGGGCGCGACTTTCGTCGGGCCGCAGATGCTGTCATAAAAATCGAGGGCTTCAGCCCACGCTCGAAATGAGCTGGTGCTGAAGCCCACTCGTCATCAAATTCTCTTCGGCACGACTGAAGCCGTGCCCTGTTACAAAGCGTAACGATGCGCGCTCCTACTGCAGCACGGGGCTGTTCACGTCGGCGGGGCCGGCGGCGTTGTAGTGGACCTCGCCCGACTCATCCGAGAAAAAGCGCCGTTCCCCGGTTGTGCCTACCTGGTCGGGCACGGCCGTGACGGTGTACGACCGAATCGCGTTGTTCACTTTTTCTCCCGGCGTATAGGTAAAGGTGTAGCCGGTCTTGCGGCCACTGGCGAGGTTGTTGTCGATGGTCTGCTCGCCGCCACTCTGCGCCGTGCCGCCCAGCATCGCCAGGTCGGGCGTGAAGCCCACGTCGGGATGGCTGCTGGAATAAATCATCTCCGCTTCATTGATGGCGCGGATGCTGGCCACAGCGGAAGTTTCATTCGCCGGAATCTTCGCCTTGGTAATCTTGGGAATGGTGAACGCGGCAATGATCAGAATGATCGTCACCACGATCAAAAGCTCGATAAGGGTGAATCCGCGCTGTCGATTGCGTGTGCGCATACGCTACCTCTTCCTCGTCAGCATGAGTCGCGTTCCTACGCCGCCGCAGGGTGCAAGATTGGGCATGAAGGCACTTAGCTAGGAAAACCGCGGCGAGCACAGGCTGACAAGCAGGATTATTGCTCTACTCCGAAGCCGATGTCAAAGGATTGGACGGGCGGCGAGGCGAAACGTCTGCTTCTTCTTCGGTGACAGCGTACGTCTCGCGGCGACGGCGACGACCGCGGAAGGTTCAGCACGCCAGCGAATCGCGCGTGATCTTCAAGCCATTCAGATTGCCCAGCACGGTCACCGCGATCAGTTCCGACCGGAACAACTCCCCCGCCGAGCGCAGCAGGTCTTCCTGCGTAACCGACTGAATGCGCTCGATGATCTCGTCCATGCTGACGAAATGGTCGTAATACATCTCTTGCCGCGCCAGGTTCGACATGCGCGCCGTGCTGGATTCCAGGCTCAGCATCAGGCTTCCCTTAAGCTGGTCCTTGGCGCGCTTCAGCTCCTCTTCCGGAACCGGCGTCTCTTTTAGCTGACGCAGCTCTCCGACAACCGAGCGCACCACCTTCGGCGCCGACTCGCGTGAGGTCCCTGCGTAAACCGACAGCATGCCGGTATCGCGGAACGGATTCAGCTCAGAGAAGATGGAATACACCAGGCCTTGTTTCTCGCGAATGTTCTGAAACAGGCGCGAGCTCATTCCGCCGCCCAGCAGCGTATTCAACACGTACATCACGTAGCGGCGATCGTGACTGATCGAGTACGACGGCACGCCTACGCAGATCTGCACTTGTTCCAACGCTTTTTTGTTGCGCAGAATGATGCGCGAATTGATCTTCGGAGGCGTTTCGTGCCAGCCGTTCGTGCCCTTGGGCAGCTTTTCGAAGCGCTGCCGCAGCAGTTCGACAAACTCGTGGTGGTCAACGTTGCCGGCGGCCGAGATGATCATGTTTCCAGGTGAAAACTTGCCGCCGTAATATGCCAGGATCGCCGGCTGATCGAAGCGGCGCACCGTTTCCTTGGTTCCCAGGATCGGCTTGCCCAAAGGGTGGTCCTTGAAGAAGTTTTGGGTGAAAATCTCGTGGACAAGATAATCGGGATTGTCTTCGTCCATCTTGATCTCTTCGAGGATGACCCCGCGCTCGCGTGCGATCTCTTTCACATCAAAGATGGGATGCAACACCATGTCACTTAGAACATCGACAGCTATGGGCAAATGCTCATCCAGTACTTTAATATTGAAGCAGATGGTTTCCTTGCCGGTGAAGGCGTCCATGTTGCCGCCGATTGAGTCCACCTGGCGTGCGATCTGCTCCGCCGTTCGGTTACTGGTGCCCTTGAAAACCATGTGCTCGACAAAATGGGTGATGCCGTTGACGTGCGGCTCCTCGTGTCGTGAGCCGGAGTTGACCCAGATGCCCATGGAGACCGAGCGGATATGGTCCATGCGCTCGGTCAGGACGGTAAGTCCGTTCGCGAATACCTCGCGTTGAATGTTGCGCAGTTCTTCCACCATGATGGCTGCTCCAAGCGACATCGCTGTCGTCGCTCAGTCCGATGAAAACATGAATAGTCCGACCCAGTTCGCGGAAGCTACGGCGTGGGGAGCTCGCTAAAGCGACTTCCAATCCTGTTTCGATGTCTGCGAAAATGCCACGAAGCGAGGCCGGACGAACAGGTATCTACTAGCATATTGGATGCATGAGCAACCCGCAACATTCCGAACTTTTGGGACTTTCTCTTCAACAGCTTAGCGACCTGGTCGACAGCCTGGGCGAAGCCCCGTACCGCGCCCGGCAGCTATTTGACGGCTTGTATCGGCAAAGGTGGTCTGAGCTTGGGCAATTTACTCCATTGCCGCAGGAGCTTCGGAGGAAACTACACGACCGCGGTTTCTCGGTTCAACTCCCGAAGATCCGGAAAAAGTTCACCTCCTCCGACGGAACCATCCGCTACTTGCTGGCCTTCGGCGATGGCAAAAGCGTCGAGACGGTGTGGATGCCGGAGGGCGATGGCGGCGAGGCCGGTGATGGTACTCCCAGCGGCGATGAGGAATTGCAAGATGTCAAGGGATGGCGCAGAGCGACGATCTGCGTCTCCAGCCAGGTGGGCTGCGCCGTCGACTGCAAGTTCTGCATGACCGCGCTGCTCGGGTTACTGCGCAACCTCACCGCGGGAGAAATCGTCGGGCAGATCCTGGCCGTGCTGGCCGAGCGCCAGCTCGATCCCGAGCGCGATCGCCTCAATTTGGTCTTCATGGGGCAGGGTGAGCCGTTTCTCAATTACGACAACTTCATGCAATCCGTGCGGCTGCTGGTGGAGGGCGTCGGGATTCCAGAATCGCGTATGACGGTCTCGACTTCCGGCATTGTCCCTCGCATCGCCGACTTCGGCGCCGAGCCGATCCGTCCCAAGCTCGCGGTTTCGCTCAACGCTCCCGAGGAAGCTCTGCGCACCGAAATCATGCCCATCACGAAGAAGTGGACGATCGCGAAGCTGATGGCGGCGTTGCGAGAGTTTCCGCTGCGCAATCGTGAGCGCCTGACCTTCGAATACGTCCTGTTAAGTGGAATCAATGATGACGTGCAGCACGCACGCGAAATGGCCGACCTTGTCCGCGGTCTGCGCGCGAAAGTGAATCTCATTGCCTTGAATCCCGGACCGGAGCTTCCCTTCGCCACACCCGCACAGGATCGCGTTCTCGCCTTCCAGCGCGTTCTTATTCAGGCTGGAATTCCGGCGTTTATCCGCCGTCCGCGCGGACGTGATATTTACGCCGCCTGTGGGCAGCTCAAGCACACGACAGAACTGGTCCAACTTTAGCGTTGCCTGACCGTCAGTCCAATCCTTTTTTGGCCGCTTTGGCGCGATGCTCGGTGATGCGCGGGGCGGGACCGGCGAGATCGAAATCGTGCACCATGTGCGGAATCGGACTCGCAACATAAAACCGCACGCCGTCCCGGCAAACCCGGCACGGAGGGAACTCTTCCCCTCGAATCGCAATGACCTCGTGGTCAGGGCGATGAAGCTCGTGAATTGCAACGTACGTGCCGGAGATGGGGACCATTTGTCCCGCTTTGTAGAGCTGTCGCTTGCCGTCGAGCGGTTTCATCATCCGAACCGTGCACAAAGCCGCAACGTTAGACGTGACCTTCGAGATCGATCCAGCCGGTGGGGTCCGCTCCTACGACCGGTGGTCAGCCTGTTCCGCGTCCAGCTCGCGCGCTACCTCCAGCAGGTCCTCGAGCTTCACTTGTTGCAGCCACTGCATCACTTGTCCGGGATCCAGCGGAGCGATCCCGGGCACGTCGAGGTTCTGCCGGAGGCACTTCACCACTTCCTTGAGCACGGCACGAAACTCCGTTCGATCGACGAGGGGTGTCATTCGTGTCTTTGGGTCTTGCGAACAACATGGCGCAAAGATCGGACGGTGGCGGACGGTGGCGAGCGTCTGCGGACAATCTCTACGATGTCGGATCGAACCAAGGGGTTGTCATCACCGTTGCCTTAACCCATTAGTAACACGCCCTCCCAGGTCAATGGCGCACCGGCCAGGCGAAACTGTCGCGTGTTCTCCGCCGGAAACTCTCCTCGAAACCAACCGTCATTCCGGTGCCAGGCATCTTTCATTAGGTATGAGTAAAGAAGAACCCAGACTGAGTATCGAAGACCCCAGACGCAAGCTCTCCCTGGTAAATCGTTATGTGCAATCTTTATGCGGGTTGTATAGCCGCGTGGCGCGTGAACTGAAAGTTGACCGGTCCTATGTGAGCCGAGTAGCGCGCGGCGAGCGCCGTTCGGAACCCGTCGAGCGCGCAATCAGCAACGAGTTCGACCGCATCGTAAACCAGGACGAAAGCGAACACGCGATTGGTTAGGGGCGCAGTCCCCGGCGAAGATCCCCAGCAAGATTGTTGAACGTTCGAACTGCGGCGCCTAACGTCGGATCCAGAGGCGTGGCGACCCGACCGGCGGTGGCGCCGACAGAGGTCTGCCGTCGGCGCCGAAGCGCGCAAATCGCTACACTGCGGGCGTCTACACACGCTTGACTCTCCTCGCACTTCGTTGCTGTTGAACGATCTGCCCGCCACTAGCTCACCGAAAGACCTCATTTTGTCATGGTAGTATCGAAAGCAAAATCCAATGCTTCAGAACGTCGATCCGGTCGACATCTTTTTTCAGATCATCGTGCTGCTGTTCGCGATCTGCGTTCGCGAGTCAGCACGCGCGTGGATGGCAGACCGGCTGGGTGATCCGACAGGCAAGATGATGGGACGAATTTCCCTGAATCCCATCACGCACATCGATCCCGTGGGAACGATTCTGGTGCCGCTGATCTTGATCGTCTTCAGCCGGGGGACATTTGGCTGGGGCAAGCCGGTACCGGTCGACAACCGCAACTTCAAGCACGTCGTGCGCGACGATATTCTGTGCGCGGTCGCGGGTCCTATCGCCAATTTAGTGACCGCATTTTTCGCGGTGGTGGCGATCGCAGTCATTGTTCGCGGCTCTGCGGCGGGTGTGGTCCCGACTATTGGGACCGCCGTCGTTGGCAGGCCGTTGCTCGACCTGTTTGCGCGTGCCATCGAGATCAACATCCTGCTAGCGGTCTTCAATCTGATCCCGCTGCCCCCGCTCGATGCTGCCCAGGTGCTTCGTCACTTTCTCTCTTACGAGGCCCTGCAAAAATTCGACCAGTATGGCTACATCGCCCTGATGATTGTTATTTTCGTGCTGCCGTTGATCGGCTTTAACCTGGTCGGTATCCTCAGCATTCCATTTACGATCCTGTTTCAAGCGCTCCTCGCGTTATTCTTGGGTTTTCGATGAACGATACCAGCCGCATCAACAAAGGCCGCGTGCTCAGCGGCATGCGTCCGACGGGAAAGCTGCATCTCGGCAATTATGTCGGAGCATTACGCAATTGGGTCAATCTGCAGGACAACTATGATTGCTTCTTCTTTATCGCCGATTGGCACGCGCTGACCACCGATTACGCCGACACGCGAGCGGTCAAGCAGAATTCGCTGGAAGTGATCCTCGACTATCTCGCTGCGGGCCTCGATCCGGAGCGCAGCACATTGTTCATCCAGTCGCACGTCCCGCAGCACGCTGAGTTGCACTTGCTGTTCAGCATGATCACGCCGCTGGGCTGGCTGGAGCGCGTGCCCAGCTACAAGGAGCAGCGCG
>Ga0335072_10010687_pt1 | contig 13197 bp, 9 predicted proteins | sample Lox_Sample_21_FD_206725 | JGI IMG/M metagenome (GOLD analysis project Ga0335072, IMG submission 206725) | Soil microbial communities from Loxahatchee National Wildlife Refuge, Florida, United States - Lox_Sample_2.1 | ecosystem: Environmental > Terrestrial > Soil > Wetlands | place: USA: Florida...
CGGCCGACAGGGTGAACACCAGCAGGTATCACCGGCCACAACAAGTCCCGCTGTTCAATCACAGGAGAGTGCGATGAGCCGGAGCCGCTCGTTGCACTCTCCTATCTACGTTTTTGTGTACGATTTTGCCGCGCGTACGGTTAGCAGGTTTATTCTTCTTGTGATGCGCCCTTGCCCGTCTTCAGCAGGAACCGATGGGCGCAAGCCGTACGGCTTAACTCTTTCGCCTTTTTTGATTGCTGTACTGAATGCATCTCTTTCGGCAGCCCAAGCCGATCGATAGAACCGGAACGTTGCTGCCTAAATCCGCAAACTGCGGCCGCAGAACTATAGCGCCGACGAAAAGCAAAGCAAGGCAGTCTCAGTGCTTCTCTCAACATTCGCTCTCCATCGGAAAGCACCGCTTCCTTGGTTTTGCCTTTGTGACCACCAGGAATCGTCATTCCGAACGAATGACCGAAAGGAGAAGCACTATGCCGCGTACCCCTGACGATGTAAAGAAGCTTGCCAAAGATGCCGGAGTCAAGATCGTTGACCTGAGATTTATCGATCTTCCGGGCATGTGGCAGCATTTTTCCATCCCGGTAGAAGACCTCGACGACGATCTGTTCAGCGATGGCATCGGTTTTGATGGATCGAGTATCCGTGGATTCCAGCAGATTCATGAAAGCGACATGCTGCTGATCGCCGATGCGAACACGGCTGTTGTGGACCCCGTCCTCTCCGTGCCCACGCTGAACATCATCTGCAATGTGCAGGACCCTATCAACCGCCAACCGTACACGCGCGATCCGCGTCACGTGGCGCAGAAGGCTGAGGCCTATCTCAAGAGTACGGGCATTGCCGACATCAGCTACTGGGGTCCAGAAGCCGAGTTTTACGTCTTCAACAATGTCCGTTATGACCAGACTGCGCACAGCGGCTATTACTTCGTCGACTCCAACGAAGGCATCTGGAATACAGGCCGCGAAGAGTGCCCGAATCTCGGCTACAAACTTCGCCACAAGGAAGGCTATTTCCCGGTTCCCCCCTCCGACCAGTTGCAGGATCTGCGTTCGGAGATCATTCTGGCGCTGAAAGAAGTGGGCGTGAAGGTGGAAGTGCACCATCACGAGGTGGGGACCGCGGGCCAGTGCGAGATCGACATGCGCTTTGGCACGCTCACGCAGATGGCCGACAACCTGCTCAACTACAAGTATGTCATCCGCATGATCGCCAAGAAACACGGTATGAGTGCAACATTTATGCCCAAGCCGCTCTTCGGCGACAACGGCTCGGGCATGCACGTGCACCAGAGCCTGTGGAAGGGCGATACCAATGTCTTCTACGACGCCAACGGGTACGCGCTGCTCAGCCAGACCGCGAAATACTACATCGGCGGACTGCTCAAGCATGCCGCGGCGCTGCTTGCAATCGCGGCGCCCACTACCAACTCCTATCGCAGGCTTGTTCCCGGTTTTGAAGCACCGGTGAATCTGGCCTACTCCAAGCGTAACCGCTCGGCCGCCTGCCGCATTCCGGTCTACTCCACCAGCCCCAAGTCCAAACGCATCGAGTTCCGTTGCCCCGATCCTTCCACAAATCCGTACCTGTGCTTCCCGGCTCTGCTCATGGCCGGCCTCGACGGCATCCAGAACAAAATCGATCCAGGCGAACCGCTTGAAAAGGACCTCTACGATTTGGAACCCGAAGAGGCAGCCAAGATCAAGAGCACACCGGGATCGCTGGGCGAAGTGCTCAATGCCCTTGAGCAGGATCACGACTTCCTGCTCAAGGGTGGCGTGTTTACAGAGGACCTGATTGAAACCTGGATCAGTTATAAGCGTGAACGCGAGCTGGCGCCTGTGAACCTGCGCCCGGTGCCGTACGAGTTCTTCCTCTATTACGACCTGTGACGAGGAGTCGTTGCAGGACACCTCGTTCGCTGTGAACCCCGGACAGACCATGGCATCGCCCTGCCGACTGTCCGGGGACGCAGCATCGCGCGCCGACTTACATATTTAAAATCAATAACTTGAACTTATAAGTTAAAGACATTATTTAGGTATCGAATGGCATTGCTGCTAAGGCCGGGGTCTGTCCAGTTGAGCTGGGATCGCCCAGCCCAGCCCGAGCCGACCGTTTAAGATCGAAGACAGGCAGGTGCTTCGCAGACTCGCAGGTCGGGGGTCATTTGCCTTGCTGCACCGCCGGTTTCTGGTTGAGCCGCAATGGCAAATGCACCGTCCGAATCGCGATGTAGAACTGTGACTCTGACTTCATCGCCGGCTATGGCGCACGCCACGGCGAAGCATGTGCTTTATGAACAAACCACATCTTGCCTGTCAAAAGGAGAACCATGTCCGCTGATTATCGTAATTTTCTCGCCCTCTCGTACGACGAGCTGGAAGAGAAGAATCTGGAAGCCAAAGCCGACCGCCAGAACCGTGTTGCGGCCGATGAGATCCAAGAAAAACGGCTCAAGTACCTGACCGACGAAAAGCGCATCAAGGCCGTCTCGGTGCTCTTTTCCGATCTCGAGGGCCGCCTGCACCTTCTCGACTACGACAAGAAGTTTCTCCTCGGCGCGCACGAGAACCTCACCTTCGACGGCTCGTCGATCCGCGGCTTCACCGCGCAGAAGGAGAGCGACCTGCGCCTGGGCATCGACTGGAGCGCCTTCTACTGGATACCCGCCGACGTGTTCGGCAACGGCAAGGTGCTGGTCTTCGGCACCGTAATTGACAAGGACGGCAGCCTCTACTCCGGCGACATGCGCGGCGTACTCAAGAACTACTCCGACCATCTTTACAAGACCAAGAAGTTCACCCTCAACGCCGCCAATGAAATTGAAGGCTTCCTCTTTGCCGGCCGGGACGCCGAAAAGCGCTATCACGAGACCGGCAAGTTCGAGTTCGTGAACACTGGCGGCTACTACCACGTGCTGCCACTTGATCCACTCCGCCAGTTCATCGACACTGCGGCTGAAGTGCAGCGCGCCATGGGCTTTCAGAACGAGAAGGACCATCCTGAAGTCGCGCCCAGCCAGTTTGAGATCAACTACAGCTACGGAGAAGTCGTCGCAGCAGCCGACCAGATTCAGCTCTACAAGCTACTCACCCGTCAGATCGCCAACAACATGGGCTACACGGCCTGCTTCCTGCCCAAGCCGGTGGTCGGCGTCAACGGAAGCGGCATGCACACCAACGTCTCCATCTCCGAGGGCAAGAAGAACCTTTTCTGGGACCCTAAGGGCCAGGAGATGCTCTCCAAGTTCGGCTGGGAGTTCATCGACCGCATTCTCACCCACGCGCTCGATATCTGCCTCATCCTCAATCCCAGCGTGAACGCCTATCGCCGTCTAGATCCGCACTTCGAAGCCCCGAACCAGATCAAAGCCTCGCCCACCGATCGCGGCTCCATGGTGCGCGTGCCGATCGGTAACTCGCGCTCCATGCGAGTTGAGGTGCGCTCCGTGGCACCCGACGCCAACCCCTATCTGGCGCTCTACTCGATCTTCAAGACCGGAATTGACGGCAAGACTGCCAAGATCGACAACCTGCGCCAGGCCGAGCGCTACCTGCCTGACCACATCCAGCAGGCGATTGAAGACTTCAAGGCCTCGGAGTGGATTGGCGAGATTCTCGGCGCCGATGTACAGAGCCGCTTCGTGGACCTGAAGATCGCCGCCGCCAACCGCTCACCACGAGAGCTGGGTACCTTCGTCAAAGGCTCCGAGGTGCAGTACCACCACGAGGTCTACAACCAGTCTCTGTGGAACCTATTCTAAGAGCAGCCTCTCTGAGCCGAATGGCCCGGCCTTCCAGACCAAGACCGGGCCGTTTTTTTGTTGGATTTCAGAAAATATCGCACCTGGATCGCGTTCTGCGAAAGGGACAGCGCGCAGCTTAGGCGCGGATCTGAACCAAGGGTTCCGCCATCCAGGCGTCGCCCAATAGGCTCGCAAAACACGGCGAAAAGGCATGCTCTAGTCACGCCTAAACTGACACCTGAGACAATTCTGTCTATTCAGGCACGGAGTTGGCGATGGCAGTTAATTCGATTGTGGTGATGTGGGCAACAGCAATCTCAACTCACACAGAGAACGGCAGAAAAATTATCTGGCGATTTGCGGAGGCACTGGCCCCGGCCTTCGACCGGACATCTCAACCGATTCGAATCAACATCGTCTGGAAATACAGATCGGAAACTGGAGTACCGGTGACCGAAGAGCGCGAGCGGATGGATGTTTTGGAAGACAAGTTGAAGCCGCTTGTGGAACAGGACCGGTTCCCGACCCTGGTGTTGGTATCGACGGGCGAAAATATCCGTGAATGGACTTACTACGCAGAGTCAGAGCATGGATTTGCGGCTCGCTTTGATTATGCAATCACTGATATGCCTGAACTTCCAATCGAAGTTCACTGCACTTACGATCCGACTTGGGATATGTACGGGAAATTCAGGGCCGGAGTCAATGAGACCGTAATTGACTGATTCAAAAGGAATTTATTGTACTCCAAGGTCGCGCTCTTGAGACCTGGGCAGGCATGGAACTCATCCAGCCGCGCTTTTCCTATGCCACCCCTCCTGCTGTCACCGCTTCAATCTCTTCGGTCAGCGCCTGCGCGGCGTCGATGCACTGCTCGCGGCTCACATCGAGATGCGTGACCAGGCGGATCGCGTCAGGAGCGATGGCGCTCATGAGAATGCCCCGTGTCTTCATGCGGGCGACCAGTTGCGGCGCGCCAAGGCCTGCAGTCAGCTGGAAGATGACGATGTTGGTCTCGACCGTAGCCAGATCGATGACGACGCCGGGAGTGCTGGCAAGGGCTTCGGCGATCAGGTGAGCGTTGGCGTGGTCTTCGTGCAGGCGTTTAGGGCCTTGTTCAAGAGCGATGAGTCCGGCAGCCGCCAGCACCCCGGCCTGGCGCATGCCTCCGCCAAGTGCCTTGCGGAAGATGCGGCCTTTGCGTATCTGTTCTGCAGAGCCGACCAGCATGGAACCGACCGGTGCGCCGAGTCCCTTGGAGAGACAAAACATGACCGTATCGAAGCCGCGCGTCAGGGTGGCAACATCGGCGCCAAGTGCCGTAGCCGCATTGAAGATGCGCGCGCCGTCAAGATGTACGGGAAGCTTGCGTTCGATAGCACCGGCCCAGATCTCTTCCATCATGGCAAGTGGAGTTACACGTCCGCCTGCTAAGTTGGCCGTGTTCTCGATCTCGATCAGCCCCGTCGACGCGCGTAGATTGCCCCACGGCTGGATGACTGGCTCGATGTGCTTCCATGTCAGAATTCCGCCCTCGGCAGCAACAGCACGGATGAGGCAGCCGGAGAAGACGGCCGCGGTGGCCATCTCCCAGTCGAGGATGTGCGCTCGGGACTCGGCGATGATCTCCTGCCCCGGCTGCGTGTGCAAGCGTATGGCGATCTGGTTGCCCATGGTACCAGTAGGGACAAACAGCCCGGCCTCGCGTGCAAAAACCTCGGCAGCGCGCCGCTCAAGAAGATTGATGGTCGGGTCCTCGCCGTAGACGTCGTCGCCCACCTCGGCAGCTGCCATGGCGGCACGCATCGCGGCAGAGGGCCTGGTGACGGTGTCTGAGCGGAGGTCGATGGTGTCGGGCAATGGCAACAGTTCCCTGCCTTACTGCGGTATCTGCGTCATGGGCAGTTCCATCACCGGCGTGCGCTGGCCGTTCCTCACGGCGACGGCCCAAAGGCCGTGGAAGTTCGCGCGGATGCCGGGCTGTGCTTTGAGAAATGCGCTCAGCACGGAAGTTGCCTCGGTGCGCTGCGCGGCGGGATCGGTGACGCCGGTCGACTCGTAGACGACGGCAAGGTCGGGCTCGCGGAGCGAGGTGTCGAGGACAACGGAGTCTATCTTCCAGCTGCGGTCACCCTGCGGAAGTGTGAGCGGAAAGGCCGTGCGTGGCGCTGGGACAATGTGCTCCTGCTCCTGGCGCAGTTTCTGCAGGTTGGGCGAAGAGATGAAGTCGAAAGGCAGTTGCAGATAGGCGGCGAGGTCGTAGTCATACCAGGCGGTCCAGGGGTCGGCGGTGGCGACTGAACGGGCACGCCGCCAGTACCAGACACCGTCGTGGCCGTCGAACGTGCCGGGGCGGACGGATAGGCCGGCAAGCTGCCACTGCGAGACCTGCGGATTCCACGCAAGGACGAGGCCAACCTGGCCGGCGAGCGGCGAGCCAAGTGAGTCGGCCAGCAGCACGGCGTAACGGCCAGGCGGCAGATCATGCATGGAAAGCGTGATGTTCATCGAGCCGCTAGTGTTGGAGCAGAAGAAGTCGGTGTCGACTGTCGCCGCCTGCATGGAAGCGTCGAGCAAGAAGGCATCGCGGAACTGCAGATGGCCGCCGCCAATGAGCGGGCCCGCCTGCTCGACGGCAGACTGGATGCCGCTCCATTCGTCGGTTTCAGCGGGAAGGAGCGCGGACTTGATTGTGGCTTCATCCTGCCCGGCGATGGCCTGCAGCAGCCTTGTACCGGCATCAGCAATAGCGGCCTGGTCAGGTGGGTGCATCTCATCCTGCATGGTGCAGGTGGCCCCCAGAGCTGTGGCCGGCAGCGCGAGCAGAACCAGAGCAGCGACCTTCGGGTAGAAACGCATTGCAGGAAATATCCTCACCTGAGCATTAGACGCGGCTCGCGAGCTCAAATTTCGAGCGTTCGTCGATCACTGCTAGTCTATTATGAAGCGGACGGGAAGGCGCGGAGCGCCTGCCCTTGCCCTGGCCTTGGAGCCGATTGCCATGTCGGAGCTTTCCATTGCGCGGTTGTTCAAGCTGGCGCTTTGTGCGGCGCTGTCGACAGGACCGTTGCCTGCGGCATTTGCAGTTCCGGATCAGGCCAAGACTACGCATGCCATCGCGGCTGTGCACGGGCCGGTTCACACGCACAGACGCGCTGCAGCCAAACCCTCGCCAGCAACGTCTGCGCTGCAGGTTGCCGCCGCTCCGGTTGAGCCTCCACCTGCGAATTGGCCGGTAAATGATAAACCCGTGGCGGCGAACGTAGTGTGGGACAGCCATGGGCTGCGCGTGGATGCCAACAATTCGAGCCTTGGACAGATTCTTAATGACATCTCAACCGACACCGGCACAAAGCTCGAGGGGCCGATGCCGGGTGATGTTCGAGTATTTGGCACGTATGGGCCGGGACCGGCCGACGAAGTGATTTCGCAGCTTCTCAACGGCACCGGCTATAACTTGCTGATGATCGGAGACCGGGGTGCCGGCGTACCGCGGCAGATTGTGTTGAGCGCGGCGCCAACTGGTCCTGCTCCGCAAAACAATACGCGCAATACTCCCGCTGACGACGATTACGAGCAGCCGATGCTCGAGCAACCACAGCCCATCAATGGCGGATTTGTTGCGCCGCAGCGAACCCCGCAGCAGATTGAGGAGATGCAGCTGCGCCAGGAGCAGATGCAGCAGCAACTCCGAAACCAGATGCTCAATCAGCAGCAACAGCAGCAGCTGCCACCAGACACACAGCCGGCGCCGCAAGAGCACTAAGAGAATAGCTGCGTGAAGTAGGCATTCATCAGACGGTTTTGCGGGTCGAACTGCTGGCGCATAGCCAGGAATTTGGCTATACGCTCTGGGCCGTAGGCCTTCTGGATCATCTGCCTGGTGAGATTCGGCGTCTGGTTGAGCAATGGCACGCCGTTGCGGTCGCTGCACCACTGGTTGTAGACGTCGAGGAAGGTGTTCCAGCCATCGTTCGCGGTCGAAACCGGGTCAATGGTCATCACCGTCCCGTCATAAGAGTAGGAGAAGAGCGACTGCTGGTCTTTGGCGATGCGATAGCCCACATAGAGCAAGTTGGTGCGGTAGCCGGTTTGCTTGTAGTAATCCTTGACGAACTGCCAGAACTCGGCCAGGGTTGCCGAGTACTGCTCCTCTGGAAACGCAAAGAGGGTAAATGTGTAGCGGCTGTCGTCTGAGACGGGGGGATAATAGATGGTCTGGTCGCAGGCATGCGTATTGTCGCTCTGGACGACGGTCTCCAGGGTAACCCGCCAGCCATCGTTGAAAGCGTCGATAATGCCGTAGCGGATGTGCGGTTCGGCGATGTTCTTGGTGACCTCATAGCCGAGCTTGGGACCCGATGTACCCCAGATGTGGTTACGCAGCTCCCACGCAATGCGGTTGGGGTCACCGGTCGCGCCGGGATTGTAATGGCGGAACTCGACAGTGATGCGATCGGAGAACGGGAACATGTAGAAAAACATGGAGTCGCCGCGTGCTTTGAGCGAGGGTAGCGCAGTGAGAAAGTCGCCAAGGCTGAAGGTCTCGTGGTGCACGTGCATGGGAACCAGCGGCCTAATCTTGTAAGTTACCTCATAGACGATGCCAAAAAGCCCATAGCTTGAGCGGAGAATCTGCATGAGTTCAGGATGGTTGCCTTCGGTGACCTCCGTTAGGTCACCGTTGGGCAGCACCATCTTGACGCCGGTGACGTAAGAGCCAACCTGGCCGTACTCGCCTTCAAACGATGCGTCTTTGGTTCCTGCAATGGAGGCGCTTCCAGCCGAAAGGCTGCCGATCTCGGTATTTACATAAAATTGCAGACTGCGGGCCTCAAGTGCCTTCGCCATATCGATCTGTATGGCGCCGGCCTGCACGGTAATGGTGCTGTCAGTGATCTCGAGGATCTGATTCATCTTCATCCGGATCAGAGTGCCACCATCAGCCACTCCGCAGGGCGGGTTGGAATGATTCGAGCCAATGGCACGCACTGGCGAGGGGAACTTCACTGGGTCTTTCATCACTGCGACGATGTCTTCCACGTGGTAGGCATCGACGATGACTGCGGGATGGGAAATGACATTGCCAAACCAGTTGCTCACGGTGTTCGTGGCCATGGGCGTGCCTCGGATGGAAAGGATTTTGGGGGCCGCAGAAGAGTCGGAGTTTGGTGCAGTGATATAGTGCGCGAACAGGCGCAGGCGTATCAACAAGATTATTGAAAAAGAACGAGAAAAACCGTGCGGCGAGGTGGTGCAAGCGAGAATTTAGGTGGGGGAGGGCTGCTCTTTTAGCCGATGCTGGCCGGTTCGGTCTGCGGTTTGGCCAGCGGCCGTGCCTCAGGAGGGCGCATGAGTGCAAAGCCGGTGCGCAAAATCCAGTAGGCGGCCAGAATGCCAAAAGCCATTGCGCCAACAGACGCACAAATCAACAAAACCAAATTCAGAAAATCAGCCATTCTTATTCCTAACTCTTTTGGATGCCGTCAAGGCCGCCATCCACTGCCTGCTGTTTGGTCTTTATTACTGTTTACGAACAGGTTATTTTGATCATTATTGCAGAAAAGCCGACGCGTTGACCCTCGTTTCTGTTGGCAAATAGAATACCTCTGAGGGCCTTGCCAGTTTGGGAATCATTCCTGAATTAGCCTTGCGCAGCCCGACGCCTGAGCCAGCCACGCCATGTCGATCACCCACATCTCGGTGCGCGGGGCGCGCCAGCACAATTTGCGCGACATCAACGTGCGTATTCCACGCAATGCACTCACCGTGGTTACCGGCCTTTCGGGATCGGGGAAAAGTTCACTTGCCTTCGATACGATATACGCCGAGGGACAGCGGCGCTATGTAGAGACCTTATCGGCATACGCGCGGCAATTTTTAGACCAGATCGAACGGCCCGACGTGGATTCGATCGAGGGTCTGAGTCCGGCCATCTCGATCGAGCAAAAGACCACCAGCCGCAGCCCGCGCTCAACGGTGGGCACGATCACCGAAATTTACGACTATCTGCGCCTTCTTTACGCGTCTGTCGGAACGCCGCACTGCCCCAACTGCGGACGGCCCATCGCTCGGCAGACGGCAGATCAGATTGTGCAGCGCATCCTGGAACTGGGCCGCGGCGAGCGGGTTACGGTGATGGCGCCGGTGGTGCGCGGACGCAAGGGCGAGTTCAAAGACCTACTCGATCAACTCGACGGTCAGGGCTTCCGTGCGCGCATTGACGGCGAGATTGTCGACCTGTCAGAACCGGTGCTGCTTGATCGGCGCAAGAACCACAATATCGACGCGATCATCGATCGCATTCTGCTCAAGGTTGAAAGCACTCCCACCTTTCCGCGTTTTGCAACGGCGAAGCCGGAAACTGCAGCCAACGGCAAGGCGTCGGTAGAGAAGCGGCTGGAGCAGGCCGTGACCAAAGCACTGCAACTGGCAAATGGGCTGGTGCAGGTGACGCTGAGCGGCGGCGACGAGCAGCTGTTCTCTTCGTCGATGGCCTGCCCCGATTGCGGGCTGGACGTTCCCAAGCTTGAGCCGCGCAGCTTCTCGTTTAACTCAACCTTCGGCGCGTGCCCCGAGTGTCATGGACTAGGCTCTCTCTATGACTTCGATCCGGCGAAGGTGATCACGGACTGGTCGAAGCCGCTGCTTGATGGGGGGCTTGGGCCGGGATCAGCCTCGCAGTATTTACTCAAGCTGATCAACCTTGCGGCGACCAAATACAAGATCGACCTGAGGACACCGTTCGAGGATCTACCGCCGAAGCAGCAGCACATTCTTGTCTACGGGCCGCCGAAGGGCGAAGCGCCCCGTACTGGCTTTCACGGGATTCTTGAATATCTGCGCGACTCGGTGGAAGAAGCGCGCAGCGATGGTTATCGCGAGTACATGATGAACTTCATGTCGGCGACGCCCTGCCCGGCCTGCCGTGGCAAGCGGCTGCGCCCCGAGTCGCTAGCAGTGAAGATCGGCGGCATGTCAATTGCGGACTTCACGGCGCTGCCACTCAACCGAGCGCTCTCGGCCGCGATCAATCTCCAGTTCAACGAGCGCGAGTCGCTAATCGCCGAACGTATCCGGCGCGAGATCGAAGAGCGGCTGGAGTTCCTATGCGCCGTGGGCCTGACCTATCTTTCGCTCGACCGCAATGCAGCGACATTGAGCGGTGGCGAGGGGCAACGCATCCGCCTGGCGACCCAGATCGGCTCGCGGCTGCGTGGCGTGCTCTACGTGCTGGACGAGCCATCGATCGGACTGCACCAGCGCGACAACATACGGCTAATTGAGGCTCTCGAGAAGCTGCGCGATCTTGGCAATACGGTGCTGGTGGTCGAGCACGACGAAGACACGATTCGTCGTGCCGATTATGTACTCGACCTTGGGCCCGGTGCCGGACGGCTTGGCGGAGGCGTGGTTGCCGAAGGAACACCGGAGCAGATCATGGCCTCTCCGGACTCGCTCACGGGGCGCTATCTCAAGGGCGATGCGGCGATCGTGCATCGCGAGAATCCGCGGCCGCTGAGCGGCAAGTGGCTTGAAGTAACTGGAGCGCGCGAGCACAATCTGCAGGATGTAAACCTGCGACTGCCACTCGGTGTGATGACGGTAGTGACGGGGGTGAGCGGCAGCGGCAAGAGCACGCTCATCAACGACATTCTCTACCGCTCGCTGGCAAAAACCATCTATGGCTCGCGCGAGGAGCCCGGCGCGCACGATGAACTGACCGGAGTGGAACAGATCGATAAGGTAGTGCGCATTGATCAGTCGCCGATTGGGCGCACGCCGCGGTCGAATCCGGCGACGTACACGGGGGTGTTTGCGCCCATTCGCGATCTGTTCGCAATGCTGCCGGACTCACGCGAGCGCGGGTACAAGCCGGGGCGGTTCAGCTTTAACGTGATGGGTGGCCGATGCGAGGCCTGCCAGGGTGACGGACAGCGGCGCATCGAGATGAACTTTATGCCGGATGTGTACGTCCAGTGCGAGGTATGCAACGGACGGCGCTATAACCAGGAGACGCTGGCGGTCAAGTTCCACGGCCACTCGATTGCCGACGTGCTGGACCTGACCATCGAAGACGCGCTGCCCCTGCTCAAGGATGTTCCACAAGTCCGACAGAAGCTTCAGACGCTGGTCGATGTGGGCCTTGGCTACGTGCATCTTGGCCAGAGTGCTACGACGCTGTCCGGTGGCGAGGCGCAGCGCATGAAACTGGCCCGCGAGCTATCGAAGCGGCAGACGGGGCGCACGCTTTATCTGCTGGACGAACCGACGACCGGATTGCACTTTGACGATGTACGCAAGCTGCTCGAAGTGCTGCACCGGCTAACGGATTTGGGCAATTCGGTCATCATTATCGAGCACAACCTGGATGTGATTCGCAACGCCGACTGGGTCATCGATCTTGGTCCAGAGGGCGGCGAAGACGGCGGGCGGGTGGTGGGCCAGGGCCGGCCGGCGCGGATTGCGCACACACCGGGCTCATACACGGGCCAGTTTCTGCACCGGTATTACACTTCAGAGAGCGGGCGGCTGGCCGAGGCGGAGTGGAACCAGGTGCAGGCTGGAGCCGCGAGCGAGAAGGCAGCGTCAATAAATGCTCCGGGCGAAAATGCCGAAACAAGCAGTGGAACGGCAAAGCGAGCGACTGTGAAGACGAACGCGACGCAAAAACGGAAGAGGAACGATGCATGAGTCATTTTCCTGAGGATGAGCTGGAGCGTCCGCTGGGGGACGCAAGCACAGTCGCACCCGAGACCATCGAACATGCTGCGCCTGAGTTGCTTGCTGAGCAGATTCCGCCTGTTCCTGTTCGAGTCGCGGGCGCCGAACCGCCGATGTTTCAGGCCATCGAACCACCAGAACAGCCTCTGCCGCCGCGGATTCCGCATCTGGGACATTTTTTTCTGCTGCTGGCGCTGGTGGGGCTGGGCTTTATAGGCGCTGTTATCGTCCTGCTGATTGCCATCCATTTCCGGGTTGGCGGTGTCACTTCGCTCGATGGCATCAAAACAAATATTTACTACCAGCTAGGCAGCGAGGGGCTTGGTTACCTGTTCTCGCTGCTCGGCTGTGTGCTGGTGTTTCCACTGCTCTGGCACAAAAGTTATTTCGCGGGCGTGCAGTGGAACGGAACAACGGCGATCCGGTTGTTTACGCGGCTGGTGAGTGCAGCATTGATTTGCTTCGGACTTGCCTTAGTGAACAGCCTGGTGCTGCCACAACCCAAACATGCGCCGATTGAGGACATCATGCGCGAGCCCGGCGCGGCGTGGCTGATGTTTGTCTTTGGCGTGACCTTTGCGCCGTTCTTTGAAGAGATGTTCTTTCGCGGTTTTCTGTTGCCGGCGCTGTGTACGGCCTACGACTGGTGCGCGGAGAAAATCTACCACAAGCAGCGGATGCCGCTCGGGGAAAACGGGCATCCGCAGTGGTCGTTTCCAGCA
>Ga0335072_10010689_pt1 | contig 13193 bp, 9 predicted proteins | sample Lox_Sample_21_FD_206725 | JGI IMG/M metagenome (GOLD analysis project Ga0335072, IMG submission 206725) | Soil microbial communities from Loxahatchee National Wildlife Refuge, Florida, United States - Lox_Sample_2.1 | ecosystem: Environmental > Terrestrial > Soil > Wetlands | place: USA: Florida...
GGCTCCCAACATAGGCTCGGGCGAAGCCGCAGACATCGGCGCCTCCCGCCGTCCGAGCCACTCTAACCGGCCCTTTCTGGCACGTACCCCTGCCCGTCCCGATTGGGCCAAACCTGGATCGGAAGCCGCCCGCTGAGAATGCGGGCGGTTTTCGTTTTCAGGCCAGATTCGATCTCCGCGGGTACGCGACGCTCGGGTCCGTGAGGACGTTGATCAGCGCTGGCCCTCCGCTCCCCAGCCCCCGTTCGAGCGCGGGGCGTAGCTCCGCCGGCCTGGACACAAGTTCGCCGTGGCAGCCAAGCGCGGTGGCGATCTGGTCGTAGCGGGTCGCTGGGCGGAGGTCGGCGGCGACCGAGTATCCGTACATCGCCTCCATCGGGTGCTTCTCGAGCGCCCAGATGCCGTTGTTCCCGACGATCGCGAGGACTGCGACGCCGTGGCGGGCGAGCGTGTCGAGCTCCATCCCGGAGAAGCCGAATGCGCCGTCGCCGAGCAGCAGCACGACCTGGCGCTCGGGGTGGGCCAGCTTGGCCGCCAGCGCGTAGCCGAACCCGGAGCCGAGGCAGCCGAGCGGGCCGGGGTCCAACCAGCAGCCCGGCTCGAACGAGTCGATCAGGCGGCCGGCGTAGGAGACGAAGTCGCCGCCGTCGCCGATCACGATCGTGTCGCGGTCGAGCAGTCCGATCAGCTCGCCGTAGACGCGCATCGGGTGAAGCGGGGCGCGGTCGTCGGCGAGCTCGCCGGCCTCGCCGGCGCGCCGGTCCTCCTCGGTCGTCCGGAGCGATGCGACCCACGCCTCGCGCGCCGACCCCGGTCCGGAGTCGCCGCGCCCGCTCCCGCCGCCACCGGCAGCGACGCGCAGCGCGTCGAGCGTCGCGGGCAGCGCCCCGTAAAGCTCGGCGGCCAACGAACGGGGATGATCCTGGTCGGGCTCGGCCACGTCGATCGCGACGATGTCCGCGTCCTGCGCGAACGCGGCGCCGAAGCCGAGTCTGAAGTCGAGCGGCGCTCCGATCACGAGCGCCACGTCGGCTCCCTGCAACCCGACGCTCCGAGCCCGCGAGAACGCCAGCTCGTGGTCGGCGGGCAGGCAGCCGCGCGCGAGGCCGTTGAGGAACACGGGGATCCGCAGCTCCTCCGCGAGCGCCCGCAGCGAGTCCTCGCCCCGGCCCCAGTACAGCCCGGCGCCGGCCATGATCACCGGCCGCTCGGCGTCGCGGAGCAAGGCGGCGGCCCGGTCGATCGCGCGGGTGTCGGCGGCCGCCCCGCGCCACGGCTCGGGCAGCGGCACGCCCGGCGACGGTGAGCGGGCCTCGCCGAACACCTGGTCCAGGGGGAAGTCGAGGAACACCGGGCCCGAGTGAGGCGTGATCGCAGCCGTCAGCGCCTCGTCGATGAGCGCCGGAATCTCCGCGGTTTCGACCGCGGTGTCGGCGAGCTTGACCAGCGGCCGCACGAACGGGACGTGGTCGATCTCTTGCAGAGAGCCCTGACCCCATCGAAACGCGGGCGCACGCCCACCGAGCACGAGCACCGGCGAGTGGTTGTGGCTCGCGGACGCGATCGCGCTCATGCCGTTGGTGACGCCGGGCCCGGCGGTGAGCGCGCATACGCCGGGGGAGCGGGTGACCTTGGCCCAGCCCTCGGCGGCGAACGCCGCGGCCTGTTCGTGGCGGACGTCGACGATCTCGATGCCCTCGGCGCGGCAGCCGTCGTAGATCGAGAACAGGTGGCCTCCCGACAGCGTGAACAGCTTCGTCACGCCATGGGCACGCAGGCGCGCGGCGATCAGCCGCCCGCCGTGAACCAGGGTGCTCGCGTCGGCCTCCGTCGCCACCGACGGGACGCTACAGCGCGTGCGCCCCGAGCAGCGCCGCACCCTCGATCAGGATGCGTTCGCCCTCGATGAAGCGCCGGCCGAGCCGGAGCGCCGGCAGCGCGCTGACACCGCGGGCGCGAAGCCCCCGGGCCGTAGCCCACAGCGCACGATCCCGAACCGGTTCGCGCGTGGCCAGCAGGCAGTCGTCGATCGGGAGCCCGGCCGACGCCGCGGCGATCCCGAGGATCTCGGGATCGTCAAGGTCAAACCCGCCGCAGAATGCGAGTCGCATCGCCGCGAGGGCGAAGTTCGCGCCGGCGCCGTTCTCGGCGGCGTAAGACGCCGCCCTCAGCGCCAGACGGGCGTTGGCCGGAAACCAGTCGGGCCAGACCAATGGCAGGCGCTCCCTGGCCGCGTAGCGCTCGGCCAGCTCGCGCGTGGCTTCGAACGGCGCCCAGCGAGCGCCGCCGTCGAGGGCGACCGCCGGCGCGGGCACCCACTCGACTTCTCCCAGAACCCGCTCGACCCGTTCGGCGACCAGGTAGGAGAAAGGACAGGCGACGTCGTAGAAGAACGCGGCACCCACACCCCCCCTGGGGCGAGACCGATCGGCAAGCTGATCCTTCAGCTCGATCACGTCACCCATGTATCTCAGCAACGGAGCTGGGGGCCAAAACTGACGTAAAGCTCTCTCACGCGTTGTTTCCTTACACAGACCCCTACCTGAATCGCCGTTCGACTACTACAAAATGGGCATTTGTCCTGGAGTGAGAGGGCTTACGGTCCGTTAGACTCGAACTTGGTAGGTACGCACCGTCCACCGGGAGGACATCCCATTCCGCACGTACCCCCACCGAAACGTCACCCGTATGACCAATGGTCGCCGGACGCCCGGGCGCTTGACCTGGTCGGCGACAAATGGACCCTGCTGATCGTCCGTGACCTCGCCGCCGGCCCCCGGCGGTTCGTCGAGCTTCAGCGCGTGCTTCCGGGCATCTCCACCGAGCAGCTCCGGTCGCGGCTGAACCGGATGGTTGCCGACGGCATGCTCACGCGCAAGCGCTACCGCGAGGTCCCGCCGCGGGTTGACTACGAGCTCACCGAGCGGGCACGCGAGCTGATGCCGATCCTCGGGGAGCTCGCCCGCTGGGGCTACGAGTGGGCCTGGAGCGCACCCCGCGCTTCGGAGTCCGTCGACATCGGCGCGATCTTCCGGCTTGCGCCCGGCCTCGTCATGCGTTCCACCGCCACCGGCACCGTCGAGTTCGACGTCGACGGGCCGGATGGACGCGCCGCCTACACGTTCACGGTCGCCGAGGACTCGGTGTCCGTGGAGGAGCGGTCGGCCGACGGCGCGGACGCGAGGGTCATCGGCACGACCGGCGCGTGGGTCAGGGCGTTCTCCCCCGAGCGCGACCGCGGCGGGCTCGAGCTGTTAGGCGACACTGCGCTCGCCGGGGCGCTCATCGACGGGCTGCTCGGGGCCGGGGGGCGCGCCTCGCACCGCGCGCGCTACGCCGCGTAGCCAAAGCTCGAGCGGCGGCCTGGGTGCCTTTCAGGCAGCTCCCGTCGTTGAGTGCTGCCTGAAAGGCACCAGGCCAGCCGCGACTACTTGTCTGGGTACGTCGCCGCGAGCAGGTGCGGGATCTGGCCCGGCTTCGCGCCCGGGAGCGTAGGCGCGACCCAGCACGGCTCCTCGGACCCCGGCGTGCTGGACGGCTCGCCGTTGCCGGCGGTCGACCCGTCGCCACCCGCGCCCGTGTTGCTGCAGTCGAACGAGGGGAAGTTGCCCTTCGCGAAGTTCTGCGGGTTGTCGAGCCACACCGGCCCCGGGTACGTGTTCCCGCGATTGTCGGAGTCGCGGTTGGCGGCGAACGACAGCGTCTCGGACCCGACCGGCGAGAACTGCCGCAGGTAGTGGCCGATACCGTTGCCGGAGAACGAGGTGGTCGTCGCGGCGAGGCCGGCGGCGCCGTTGGAGATGAAGTCCGAGATCAGCTGCTGGTGGTCTGACAGCCAGCCGAGGATCGGGTTCAGCTGCTCGAGGAACGTCCCGAGCGACCCCAGCAACGGGGTGGCGCCGGTGAGGATGTCGCTGACCGCGGGCAGCCCCGTCCGCGAGACGGTGATCAACGGCCCGAGGTTCGTGAACAGGTGACGGAGCGGCGGCGAGAGCTGCTGGACCGACTGAAGCGTCGGCCCGAGCTGCTTGGCCACCGGGTTCAGCTCCTTGATCAGCGGGTCGGTGTTGTTCGAGAACGTCTGGAGCTTCGCCATCGTCGCCTTGGTCTCGTTCAGGAACGTCGGGAACACCTCGAACGTCTGCGCGAGCTTGTTGTTGTTGGCCGCGGTAGTGGCGAACGTCGTCTCGGCGCTCGTGATCAGGTTGCGGAGCGCCGTCTGGTTGGCGCCGAGCGACCCGAACACGGTGCCGCCGTTCTGCACGAGGCTGACCACCGCCTCGTGCTGGACGTCGAGCACCTGGAGGATGTCGGTCGCGTCGGCCGCGAACGAGGGCAGGTTGCCGAGCACGTCGTTGAGGTTCTGGTCGTTGCCGCTGATCGCCTTGGCGAGCTGTTGCTGCCAGACCTGGAACGCGTGGCGCGTCGTCGGATCGAACGCGTTGTAGATGTCTGAGAGCTGAACCTCGGACTGCACCTGCCCGCGCGGCAAGGTGCCGCCGTCCGGGATCGTCGGGCCTCCTTTGCCGGTGCCCGGGATCAGCTGCACGTAGGTCTCGCCGAGGATCGTCTTCGTCCGCAGGATCGCGTGCGTGTTCTGGCGGATCGGCTCGTACTGGGTGTTGATCTGGAGGGTCGCCAGCGTCCGGTTGCCCTTGGGATCGAGCTCGGTGGAGACCACCTTGCCGATGTTCACGCCCGCGATCCGCACGTCCGCCTGGGTGGCCAGGTCCTGGGCGTCCGGGAACGACACGTTGATCCGGTAGCCCTGAGCGCCGAGCGGGATCGTGCCGCCGAACGAGAGCCACAGGAACAGCAGCAACCCGACGCACGACAACGCAAACAGCACCATCGTGATGACGCGCGAGATCGGAGGGCTGCCGGTATTCATCTACTTGGTGGGGAGCTTCGGGAGGAACAGGGAGCCGCTCGAGCCGCTCGAGCCGGCGTGCGGCGCCAGCGCCGAGATGGCCGACGTAGCCGAGGTCGACGACGCGGCCGCGGTGCCGGGGTGCTTCTGCTGGTACTTGGCGTACGCCGCCTGGTCGGCCGAGGCCTGGGCCGGGCACAGATTGGCGCTGGTCAGGATCGGCGTCAGGTTCATCAACACTTCGCTCAGCGGCGACCCGTTGGCAATCTGGGCGAGGGTGGCGCAGCTGGCCTGCAGGAACAGCGGACGGAAGTCGCCGTTGGCGTCCTGCACCGAGAACAGCGTCCGCGCGTTGTGGTCGAGCCAGGCCAGCCACCACAGGTAGCCGTGCTCGGTGTTGCCGGGGTTGTAGCCGACCATGTTCACGAAGTTGTTGAGCACTCCGAACACCTTGGTCAGGTTCGGCGTAGCCGCGGCCAGGTTCACCGCCGCCGGCTTCAGGTTGCGGACCACGGGACGGGCCGCGACCACGAACGGGCGGATCTGCTTCTGCACGATCGGCGCGCCCGGAACCGCGAGCGCGGTCAGCGCCTGGTTGGCGCCCTTGAGCGCGTTGGCGGCCGGCAGCAGGTTCTTGGCGGCCGGCCCGAGCTGCTGCGCGAACGCCTGCACCTTCGCGAGCGTGGCCGTGGTCTGGTTGAGCGTCGAGGGCAGATCGGCGACGGCCTTGCTGACGTTCTGATCCTCCGAGGCGAACGCGCTGAACACCTGCTCGCTCGAGTCGATCAGCTGCACGATCTGCGGTTGCTTGGCCGCGAGCGCCACGTTCAGGCGCTTGAGCGAGTTGACCAGCTGGCGGAGATCGGCGCCGCGCTGGGCGACCGCGCCGTTGAGCCGCGCCAGGTCGCGATGGGTCGGCTCGAACCGCTCCATTACCTGCGCGAGCTGGTCGCCGCCGTTCTTCGACAGGCCCTGGCCGGCGCCGTTGACGAGCAGGTCGAGGTACTCGCGACTGTCGGCGTCGAGCGAGGACAGGATCTCGTCGAGGTTGACGACCGGCATCGTGTTCGAGACCGGGATCGTGTAGCCCGGCTTCGCCACCGGCGCATTCCCGATCCCGGGGCTGAGCTCGACGAACATGTCGTCAAGGCCGGTGCGCGGGCGCAGCAGCGCCGTCCAGTTCGTCCGGATGAGGTTCTCGTACTTCTTGTTGATGCTCATCGATACGACGCCCTCGCCGTTTTTCAGCGAGACCCCGCTGATCAGACCGATCTGGACGCCCGAGATCCGGACGCTCTGTCCCTGACCCGGTGTGACGGCCTGCGCGGTCTGAAAGTCCGCGTTCAGCGTGTACGTGCTCGGCGAGATGAACGGGATCGACAGCCGCTCGTTGGTGAGGATGTATCCGGCCACGCCGATCGTGATCACGAGCAACCCGATAATCGCGGCGAAGTCCTTCCAGTGCTCTCGGATCGCGCGTTTCATGGTGCCTTCCTCGCGAGCTCCGAGCTCTTGGCGGCCGTCGTCGCGCTCGCAAGCTGCGGCATCGCCGCCGTGCCCAGGCCGAGCCCGGACATCGAGGCGAGCTTGCGGACCTGCGGGATCGCCTCGGCGGCGGCGGAGTCCCAACGGAGCGACGCGCCCGGTGCCGACAGGTTCGAGGACTCCTGCTGGGGCGGGCCGCCGGTCGGGGTCGACAGGTCGGTGATCGGCGCCTGCGTCTCGCAGGGCACGTTCGGCTCAAGCGGCGGCGAGTGCTCACCCGGAGGCGGCTCGGGCTGCTCGCCCTGGAGCGGCGACAGCGCCTGGCCGAACAGTCCGGGCTGGAGCGAGTAGGTGAGCGTGCCGCCGGTGCCCAGCACGCGGATGTACGGGCCGTTGGCGTCGAAGTCGCGCGACTCGCCGGCCAGTCCGGGGAGATAGTCGACGGCCTCGACGTACACCGGCCGCGCCGGGAATCCGTTCGAGGCGTTGAAGTTCGGATCGTTGATCGTCAGCTTCGACCACGGAATCACGATGTTGGCCACGCAACTCGACGCGGGCCGCACGCCGTTGGCCATCAGCGGGATGCTCGCGCGCGTGAGGTTCGACAGCGCCGGCACGGTCTTGGACAGATCGGCGGTCAGGCCCCGGAGCTCGGACGGCGAGACCAGGTAGCGCAGCTGGGTGATGAATGGCAGGCTCGCGTCGATCATCGGGCCGGTCGACTGGACCCCGGGGATCAGCGCCTTGGCCAGCTGCGGCAGCGGTCCCGGCGCGCAATCTGGCTTCTGCGCTCCCGAGCAGAACGCGGAGTTGAGCGCGTTGAACGCCGGGATCGCGGCCTGAAGCGTCTTCGGCAGCGCGGCCACGGCGTTCTCGAGTGAGACGTTCTCGCGCGCGAACGCGTTTGCGGTCGTGTTGAAGTCCGTGATCAGGTTCTGGAGGACCTGCGGGTGGGTGTTGATCGCGCCCGAGACCGTCCCCTGGTCGTTGATCGCGTTCGACAGGTCGTGCGGGTCGATCCCGAGCGCGTCGTGCGCCACGACCGCCGAGTACTCGTACGCCGGGAGCCAGTATTTGATCGAGGCGTTGTAGGACGGGCCGCCCTTCTTCAGCGCGGTTCCGAACTGCTGGAGCAGCGTCTGAAGGTTCTGGCGCGTGTTCGTCTGCAGCGAGGTGAGCACCTGGTCGAACTGGACCGGCTCGGTCCCCTGCTGGATCGGGAACGTGTAGCTGTTGGGCGCGACCGGGGCCTCGGGGGTGCCGGGGCTGACGTCGACGAAGAAGTTCCCCTCGAGGAAGATGCGCGGCCGGATCGCGAACGTCGCGTCCTTGTGGAGCGGCTGCCCGTTGCTGTCGATCGTCATCGTCACGTCGGCGGCGCTGCACTGCGTGCTGTTACCCGCCACCGTCTTCTGCGGCGTCCCGCCAACCTTGCACCCCGGCACGGCTCCGACGCTCTCCACCTTGCCCACGTCGACGCCGGCGATCCGCACCAGCGAGTCGGGCAGCAGGCCGTTGGCGTTGGCGAACACCGCGTGCACGGTGTACGGGCTCGCGAACGGGTTGGCGAACTTGGTGAAGCCGAGATAGGTGAACACGACGATCGCGATCAGCGCGATCAGACCCGCCACGAACGTGCTCATTCCGCCTCTGCGTTTACGCCTGCGCATCAGTTGTTCCCCGGGACGGAGGGCGTGACGACGCCGGTCTGCGGCGCGCGGGTGAACGTCTCGCCGGCGGGCACGTGAGCCTTCCCGGCATAGGTCGGACCCTGGTCGCCGGGCGTATGCGGATCGGAGTCGAGGTCGCGGCCCTGCGGGTCGTAGTAGTTGAGCTTCTTCGGGTAGCCGCGCTGGCCGGTCTCGCAGTCGGCGTTGCCCTGGTCGTCGACGGCGGCGCCGTACACCTCGCCGTGCAGGTACTCGTTGCCACCCTGGGGCGAGTCGAAGCTACCGCCGTCGACCGGGGCCGTCGCGCCCTGGTCTGAGACGTTGTTGTTCTGCGCCGAGTTGCTCTGCATCAGCAGCGCGCGCTGGGCGAACCCGAACGAGGTCGCCTCGGAGATGTGCTCGGACAGGTACGTCCACCAGTAGTTCCAGTCGTCGCACACGGTCTGGAACGGCCCGAGGTAGCGCACCATCGGGTTGAGCGTCGACGAGGTGTCGACAAGCGCGTTCAGCGCGATGTTCGTGCCCGGCGCCGCCGCCAGCGTGTTGAGCGCCTGCATCGTCTGCTGGAGCCTCGCGTTCAGCGCCGGCGTGCGTGCGAGCACCTGCGTGCCTTGCTCGAGCGCAGGGTTCAGGACCGGCAGCGCCACCTCGAGTGACTTCGTCGCCGGCGTCATGTCCTGCCCGAACGTGGTCAGGTCGGTCAGCAGCGGCTGCTGGGCGGCCAGCGACTGGGTCGAGGTCTGGAGCGTCGACGGCGACTCGCTGATCGTCGCCTTGAGGTCGGGCGGGTTGCGGTCGATCGCGGCGAACGTCGTGGCCATCTTCCCGAACAGCTCCGCGTTGACCTGCGCCACCGGCGCCACCGCGCCCATGAACGAGTTGAGCCCGTCGATGAACCGGGTCAGCTCGGTGCTCGGATCCGACAGGTAGCGCGCGACCGGCTCGAGGTTCCCGAACAGCGCCGGCAGGCTCGCGATCGTGTCGTTGAGCGCCGACCCGCGCGAGGCGAGCGTGTCCCCGAACCCGTCGAGATTCGTCTGGACCGACGCTCGGGTGTTGGGGTCGAACATCTTGAACACGTCGTCGAACTGGACCGGCACGTTCGTCTGGTTGACCGGCAGCGTCGCGCCGTCGGCGAACATGTGGGTCGAGGTCCCCTTGTGCAGGTCGAGGTACTTGAGTCCGAGCACCGAGCGTGGCTGGATCGAGACCGTCGAGTCGAGCGGGACCTCGCCGTAGGCCTTGTTCAGATTCAGCGTCAACTGGGCCCCGGTCTGCCCGTTCTCGAGCGTGACCGGCTTCAGCGAGGACACGATCCCGATCAGGTATCCGCCCTCGCGCACGTCGTTGCCGGCCACGAGCTCGGACCCGTTCGCGATGTCGACCTTGAGCTGGCGCGTCGGCACGAACGGCAGCCCCTCGTTCGCGTTGTAGGCGAGGAACACGGCGACGAGCAGCACCAGCACGGTGACCGCGCCGATCAGCACGGGGTTGGCGAACGCGGATTGCTGCTTGCGCTTCATGGCGACAGTAGGTAGTTGAGGAGTTGCTGCGCCTGCTGGGCCGACGGCGCGCCGTCGTTCGGGGTGCTCGTGCTGGTCTGCGGCTGGCTGGGCACGGGCACGCTCGGCACCGACGAGGTGACTCCGCCGAGCGTCGAGGTGACCCCGCCGGCCGCCTTGTTGACGGCCCCGAGCGCGTTCTGCACGCTCGTGGTGCTCGGCGGGCTCACGCCCGTGGACGAGAGCGGGGAACTGCTCGTGCTGGATCCGGTCGACGTCGCCGGCGTGCTCGACTTCTTCGAGCTCTTCTTGTTCACACCGTTGGTGCTGAGCGCCTCGGCCGGACACTTGGACGCGGTCGTCGAGGGCCCCGGCTCGCCGGGAGGCGAACCCCCGGGGTCGGGCACGCAGGCGCTCGGGTCCGACGGGTCGGTCTCGTTGACGCCCGGCTGGTTCGGGCCGAGCCACGAGTAGCAATCCCGCGAGGCGCCGTCGGACGATTTCAGGTTCGCGGAGATCGTCCCGGGCGTCGCGTACGGGGAGCAGTCCTGGTTGACGAACGCGTCGACGGCGAGCATGTGACCGAACGGACCGAACGTGTTGATCGCGAGCGTCTGGTTGAACGCGTACTGGAGCAGCGCCTCGAGGCCGCTGAAGCCCTTGCCGCCGGGGCTGCGTGGGTCGGGTTCGACCGCATCGTCCTGGGTGTTCATGGACTGGAGCACGATCGCCAGGTTCTGGGCGAGTTCGCCGGTGCCGGCTCCGCCCTGGCTCGCGGGCGCGGCGAACTTGTTGAGGATCGAGACGGTCGGCGCCGCGGTCTGGACCGCCTGCTTGCCGGTGACCGACGCCTGACCGAGCGACTTCAGCGCCGGCAGCGATGCACTGGCGAACCCACAGTCGTTACCGGTGTGCGGCTGCGAGCACGAGGCCAGGTTCGTGAACAGGGTGTGCAGCTGCCCCGAGGCGGCGTTCAGGTTCGCCAGCACGGGCGTGTTCGCGGTCGCGGCCGAGCCGAGCTTCGCCATCGTGGGCTTGAGCTGCTCGAGGAAGCCCGGGAATCGCGCGAGCGTCGTCTTCAGGTTCGCCTGCTGCGTCGCGGTGTCGGTCGCCGCCTTGTCGGCGTCGACGATGAAGTTCTGGACCTGCGTCGAGTTGTTGGCCAGCGCCGTGATCACCGAGTTCGAGCTGGCGGTCAGCTCCTTGAGCGTGTTCGAGTCGTTGCCCAGGAGCTGGAGCAGGTTGTCGGTCTCATCGAGCGCCGGAACCGCGCGCTGAAGCGCCGTCTGAAGATCGGTGGAGCGACCCGCGACCGCCGCCCCGAGCTCGTTGATGATCAGCGTGAACCGCTCCCGCTGGGGCATCCGCATGATGTCCGCGAGCAGGTCGGCCGGAATCGTCGAGAACGTGTGCGACGCGCTCAGCGTGCTGCCCGACGCGAGCGCCTTGCCGTACTGGCCGGGCTGGCAGTCGACGAAGTACTCGCCGATCAGCGACTGTGGCCGCGACTGGCACGATGCGTCCGAGCGGAAGGCGCCAAACCCCTTGCTCGTGACCTGCACCGTGACCAGCGCGTCGAGCTTGTTCTGGCAGCCGGAGTGCTTGTCCGTGTAACAGAGGTTGATCGACTTGATCGACCCCGCCGGGACCCCCGCGACCTTGAACGGCGCGCCGGTGACGAGCCCGAACGCGTTGTCGAACTCGAGCTTGTAGGTGGGGTTGCTCGGCCCGCTCGTGAACCCGCCGGCGACCACGACGAACGCCACGAGCACGAGCACGATCCCGATGCTGAGAACGATTCGCCGCATCAGTTCCCGCTCGGGACCTCGCTCGGGTCACACGGGAAACCCGACTCGGGGTAGTAGACCGCGCCGCGTTCCATCGATCCAGGGCAGCGGTCTCCCTGGCCCGAGGTCAACAGTCCGCTCGACGACGTGCTGGTCCCCGTTCCTGTGCCCGTGCCGCTGCCTCCGAACGCGAGCACCCCGCGCAGGACCGGCTGCAGGAACGACGGCAGCAGGTTGAGGCTCCCGTTCTCGATCGATCCGATGCCGACCACGGGCGCGACCCGGCTCGCGCTGCCGTTGGCGTCGATCGTGCCCGGGTGGCTGTAGCCCTCGAACCAGCCGGTCAGGTCGACCGCGTACGGCCGGGCGGTGGCGAGCTCGGGGGTCGAGTCGTTGAGCGCGATCGTCGACTGCGGGAATGCGCCCAGCCGTTGCTGCCCGTTGGCCGCGAGCGTGCCGTTGCAGTTGTTCGCCGCCTGGTTCGTGCCGCAGGTGACGTTGGAGAGCTGGACGCTCAGCTCGAGCAGCTGGATCAGGTCGTTCTGGCCCGGGGTGCTCGCCGAGCATGGCTTGGAGCCTCGAGAGCAGATGATGCTGGCCAGGTCGCGGACCGTCGGGACCGCGTTCTTGGCCAGCGGCTCGAGCTGGTCGAGGAACTTCTGCAGCTTCGGCGCCACCGGCTTTGAGTCGTTGACGAGCGGCGTCAGCGCGTCGAGCGAGTTCCGCAGGTTCACGAACGTCGTGTCCGCGAGCGCCATGAACTGCGGGAGGTCCTGGATCGACTGGCCCAGCGCGTTCTTCTGCGACGCCAGCGCCTCGGTCGTCGTACCGAGGTTCTTGACCAGCGCCGTCAGGGTCGAGGACTTCGCGGCGATCGTCGAGAGCAGCTTCGACGACTGGACGACGAAGTTCGTGAAGTCGCCGCCGTCGTCGTGGTCGAGCTCCTGGAACAGCGTGCTGCTCGACGCGACCGCCGGGTTCAGGTACGCCCACGCCGCCTGCGCCTTCGCGCCCTCGCCCGCGAACTGCGAGCCCGCGCCCTGGATCAGGTTCTGGAGTCCCTTGAGCGTCGGCGGGTTGAGCGTGTTGAACAGCTCGTCGATGTCGACCGCGCTCGTCGTGTCGGTGGTCCCGATCGTGCCTCCGTTCGGGATCTTCGGGGCGTTGCCGGGGCCGAGCCGAAGGTCGATGTAGCGATTCGCGATCCCGGACAGCGATGTCAGCCGCACGGTCGCCTCGGTGCCCTGGTGCAGCGGCTCGTACGACGGGTTCGAGATGTTGATCGTGAGCTGCGCCTGGCCGTTCGGCGTCAACGCGATGTTCGACACCGAGCCGACCGAGATCCCGGCGACCTGGACCTGGTCGCCGCTGACGATCTGGCTCGCGTCCTGGAACACGAGATGGACGGTGTAGTTCGTTCCACCGGAAAGCAGGATTACGCCAACCACGATCACCGCAATCGCCACCGCGGCGACTGCGGCCACCCTGCCGACCACGGTCGAGTTCTTCACCGCTCCAAACCTGCCAATCCGTTCTCCTCCCGCGGGGACCCTGGTAATCCCAGACACGGGCGTGCGATCGAACCTAGCAAGGGGTTTGTTCCACTGTCAATTTCGAACCGACAGGGGTGTCGGAAGCCTTAGGAGCCCGTCCCATGGGCTATATCTACCCGCGCTCTAAACCTCCCTCGCGCGTGCAAGCGCGCGCGTGGGCGCGTGCGGGAGCGCCCCTTGAGCCGATAGCGTTTACGTCCTCGCCCGGGTGGTGGAATTGGTCAGACACGGTCGCCTTAAGAGCGATTGCCCCAGCGGCATGAGGGTTCGAGTCCCTCCCCGGGTATCTCTGTGATGAGTCGGGACATATGTCTCGCATGAGTCGC
>Ga0335072_10010690_pt1 | contig 13192 bp, 7 predicted proteins | sample Lox_Sample_21_FD_206725 | JGI IMG/M metagenome (GOLD analysis project Ga0335072, IMG submission 206725) | Soil microbial communities from Loxahatchee National Wildlife Refuge, Florida, United States - Lox_Sample_2.1 | ecosystem: Environmental > Terrestrial > Soil > Wetlands | place: USA: Florida...
TGCGCACGGGCAGCCAGCACGGCTGCCGCTCACCTTGTCCACGAACGCCCCCGCGTCGATACGACACCCGGAGTCCCTCCCGCACGTTACCGCCGGCTCAGGGGGACATGGGTAACGCCGCTGGGGCTGTTCACGGCCTCGATATGGGGGGCGTCCAGGCTTTGCCCCTCGCCGGTGTCGAACCCATCCAGCGATACAGAGAAGTTGTGCACCCGGACTTGCGACATAGTGACCTCCTGACGCGTTGCTCGAGACGCAGCGATGATGGTAGGGCTGGTCTGCGTACAGTGGGTTCAGGCTCCGTTCGCTGGGTGCCGGCCGCTGGACGGGCAGGGCGTGAGGGGCGATACGGCTGTGGTGAACGAACCTGCGCTTACGTTCGCCGGGTTGCTGCGGCGGCTGCGCGCGGAAACCCGGCTGACGCAGGAGGAGCTGGCGGAAGCGGCCGGCCTGAGCCCGCGCTCGGTCAGTGACCTGGAGCGGGGCATCAACCGGACCGCCCGCAAGGAGACCGCGGTGTCGCTGGCGCGGGCGCTCGGCCTGCCCGAGGCGGTTGCTGAGTTGTTCGTGGCCGCTGCGCGCGGGCGCGGCCTGGCCGATGACGTGGTGGCGGCGAGCCAGGGGACGGCCCCGGGAGCGTTCGCCGCAGCGGCGACTCGAGGGCTGCCGCGGGACGTCGCCAGCTTCACCGGCCGCCAGGCCGAGCTTGACCGGCTGTCGGAAAGGCTGGACGGCCTGGCCCCTGGCGGCGGGGTTGTCGGGATCTGCGCGATCGGCGGGATGGCCGGGGTCGGCAAGACCACGTTGGCGGTGCACGCGGCCCACCGGCTGGCCGGCGGTTTCCCCGACGGCCAGTTCTACCTGCCCTTGCACGCCCATACCCGTGGCCAGCGGCCGGTGGACCCGGCGGATGCGCTGTCCAGCTTGCTGCTGACCGCGGGGGTCCCCGCGACGCAGGTGCCGCCCGGCCTGGAAGCAAGGGCCGCGCGGTGGCGCGATCACGTGGCGGGCAAGAGGATCTTGCTGCTGCTTGATGACGCGGCCAGCCATGAGCAGGTCCGGCCGCTGCTGCCAGGTACCGGGGGCAGCCTGGTGCTGCTGACCAGCCGCCGGCGGCTGACCGCGCTGGAGGACGCCGCCGTCATCAGCCTCGACATCCTGCCTCCGGGCGAAGCGGCGGAACTGCTGACCCGGCTGACAGCCCGGGACGGGATTCACGCCGCCGATCCGGCGGTGGGCGAGATTACCCGGCTGTGCGGGTACCTGCCCCTGGCGATCGGGCTGATCGCCAGCCAGTTGCGCCACCATCCGGCCCAGACAACCAAGAGCGTGGTCGCAAGCCTCGCAGCGGCGACAGACCGGCCGGAACTGATGCGGGCGGAGAATCTGTCGGTGGCGGCCGCCTTCGACCTGTCCTACCAGGATCTCAGTCCAGGTCAGCAGCGGCTGTTCCGCCGGCTCGGCTTGATCCCGGGACCTACCTTCGACGCCTATGCTGCCGCCGCGCTGGACGGCGCAAGCCTGGGCGAGGCCCGCCGCCAGCTTGATGAGCTGTATGACCAGCACTTGATCACTGAGCCCGCTCTCGGCCGGTATCAGCTGCACGATCTGCTCAGGGAACATGCCCGCGCCCTGGCTGCCGCCGACGATCAGGCGGACCGCGTCGCCGCGGCCGGGCGGGTGCTGGATTACTACATGTACAGCGCCATGGCCGCAGGCCGGCACTTCGCCCCCCGGTCCAGCTCGTACCGCCGCACGCTGCCCGGCAACCCGTCAGCGCACGCCCCGGACCTGTCCACGATCGGGCAGTCGGCCGCGTGGCTGGAAGCAGAACGCGTGAACCTGCACGCCGCCGCCGACGACGCCGCCACCAGCGGCCACTTTCGGCATGCCGTCGCGATACCCGCCGCGATGGGCGGCTTCCTTGCCGCCCGCGGTCACTGGGATCAGTCCGCGGCCCTCCACCAGAGCGCCCTGGCCGCGGCGCACCAGGCCGGAGACCGGCTTGGCGAGGCCGGCGCGCTCAGCACGCTCGGCGCACTACAGCGGGAGAGCGGAAGCTACCCGGCCGCTGCCGCCAGCCTGGCCAGGGCACTGGCGCTGTACCGCGATATCGGTGACCGGCCCGGACAGGCGGACGTCCTGAACGAGCTTGGCTTCCTGCGCGTGCTGACCGGGGACTACCGGGCCGCCGCCGCGAGTCACCGGCAAGCCCTGCTGCTGGCCCGCGGCGCTGGTGACCGGCGCGGTGAGGCCCACTCCGTCAGCAACCTGGGCCTGGTGCAGCAGTTGACCGGGGATCACGCGGCCGCCGCCGCCAGCCAGCAGCAGGCCCTGGCCGTTTTCGAAGATCTCGGCCACCTGCACGACCAGGCTTACGCCCTCAACTCGCTAGGCGTCGTCCAGGAAGAAACCGGGGACTTCCCGGCCGCCGCCGCCAGCCAGCAGCAGGCCCTGGCCATGTTCAATGACCTCGGGCACCGGCTCGGCCAGGCCCACGCCCTTAATGACCTTGGCCTCGTGCAGCAGCAGACCGGGGACTACCCGGCCGCCGCCGCCAGCCACCAGCAGGCCCTGACCCTGTTCGAAGACCTCGGGCACCGGCTCGGCCAGGCCGAAGCGCTGAACCGGCTCGGCGAGCTTTCGCTCCGCACGTCCGCCACGGCCCAGGCCCGCGACCAGCACACCAGGGCGCTGGCCATCGCCCGCGACATAAGCGCGGCCCCAGAGCAAGCCCGCGCCCTGGACGGAATCGGCAACAGCCACCTGCAAGAAGGCTGCCCCAGCCAGGCCGTCGCACCCCTGCGCCAGGCACTCACGATCTACCAGCGCATCGGCGCCCCCGGCGCCGAGCGCATCCAGGAAACCCTCCGCAGCCCGGACCTGCCGGCAAGCGTCGAAGGGCTTGATCCGGACGTGATATCGCCCACTCCGGGCTGATCGTGCGCCCAACCTGCTGGCTACCCCGCGCACCGGATGGCAGGCTGGTCGCCGTGACGGAGCAGAGCACAGGGGACGAGGTCCCCGGACGGTGGAACGCGGTTGGCCCGACGTCCAGCATGTGGATGGATCCGGCGCAGGACCCGAGGTTCGCGGCGGGCGCCGAGCTGGACGGCGAGCGGGCGACGCTGCTGGACTACCTGCGCGCCTACCGGCTGGCGCTGGAAATGAAGTGCGCCGACCTCGACGCGGAGCAGTTGGCCCGGCGCTCGGTGCCGCCCTCGACGATGTCCCTGCTCGGCCTGGTCCGCCACATGGCCGACGTGGAGCGCAACTGGTTCCGCCGGGTGATGGCCCAGGCCGACGCGCCGCCGCTGTACTCGTCTGATGATGTCGAAGACGCTGACTGGGCGGGGGCGGTGGCTGATCCGGAGGTGGTGGCCGACGCGTGGCGGGCCTGGCGTGACGAGGTCGCGTTCGCGGAGCAGTTCGTCGCCGACACGCCTGACCTCGCCATCCGCAGCCCCATGCAGGACGGCACCACCGTCGCGCTGCGCGAGGTCCTACTCCACATGGTCGAGGAGTACGCCCGCCACCTCGGCCACGCCGACCTGCTTCGCGAGCGGATCGACGGCCGCGTCGGCCAGTGACCCGGCTGCCCAAGGTTCGCGCCCTTGCCGCCAACGACGGCCGCCAGCGTCTCGTCAACGTCTTGAAGATCCAGCACGTACTGCTCGGTCATGGTGCTACCTAAAAGGTCAGCGCAGGAGCAGCCGGATGCGGCGCAGCCTGGGGATCAGGTCGTCGAGCGCTGCCTGAGAACGTTGCGGCTCGCCCTGGCTCATCAGGCGGCGCAGCCCCGCATCCCCAGCGGCCGCACCGAGCGGGATCCAGTCCAGCATCATCTGGATCCGGCCAGGCACGGCATCGACGATCTGCGCCGGGTGAACGCCGCCGTAGGCCGAGCAAATGCGCTCGATGCGTTCCTTGGCGACCGCATCGCCGGTGTCGCGCCACAGCGGCACGCAGTTCCACGCGATGAACGCCAGCTCCATCACCGGCGTCGTCGGCCCGGCCAGATCCCAGTCGAAGACCCCGGCCACCTCGTCGCCGTCGAAGCAGACGTTGTACGGGGCGATGTCGTTATGGCCGATGAGGGACGCCTGCGCCGCGTGCGGGTACCGCCAAGGGCCAGGATGGCCGAACCCGGCGACCGCGTCGTGGAAGCGCCGCGTCCACGACAGGAGCGAATCGATCTGGCCCGGCGTCAGCACATCGGAGTCGGTATCGACGACCCGGCCCGGCAGAAAGGTAAGCACCTCACGGCCCTGCTCATCGAACCCCAGCACGCTCGGAATGTGGTCAAGGCGCGGGGCGAGAAAGCCGAGCAGGGCGTGCACCGCCGGCGTCCACCTGCCCGCCGGGCGGTGCACGGTACCACCGATCCGCCACGCGCCACCGACGTTGCCCGCCAGCCACACCGGCTGTTCGTTACTGTGACCACCGATGAGTTCGGGGTTATCGCCGGGTCTGTACCGGTGAACTGGGCTCACCGGGACGGGCGACGGTAGGCAAGGAAAGGCATGATGAAGCTTCTTCTCACTTCCGCTGGCATCAAGAACGCGAGCATCCAGAATGCGCTGGTCGACATGCTGGGCAAACCGATCGCCGAGTCCAGCGCCCTGTGCATTCCCACGGCGACGTACCCCATGGGCGGTCCCGGATCGGCCTGGCTGTTCATCACCGGACGGGCCTCCACCCCCATGTGCGAACTGGGCTGGAAGTCGCTGGGAGTACTGGAGCTTACCGCGCTGCCCAGCATGGGCGAAGACCGCTGGGTCCCGCTGGTCCAGGAGACCGACGCCCTGCTGGTGCAGGGCGGCGACGCGCTGTACCTGGCCCACTGGATGCGGCAATCCGGGCTGGCGGACCTCTTGCCGTCGCTGCGCGCGGTCTGGGCCGGGTTCAGCGGCGGGAGCATGGTGATGGCCCCGAACATCGGTGCAGAAGCCGTCTCATGGGTGCCGCCCGGCGGCGGCGATGCGGCGCTGGGCATGGTTGATTTCTCGATATTTCCGCACCTGGATCACAAGAATATGCCGGAAAATACCATGGCCGACGCGGAAAGGTGGGCAGCCAGGCTGCCGTGCCCGGGGTACGCGATCGACGACCAGACCGCCATCAAGGTGATCGACGGAGCCGTCGAAGTCATCTCCGAGGGGCATTGGAAGCTGTTTACGCACCCGATTCATGACTGATTTTTTTTAACGCCCCGTCTCGAGCCGTCCCGGCACGATGACCCGACCCGAGACGGGGCGTAATTACTGCTTCTGGTCCGGCTACTCCAGCTAGCTCCCGACTGTGTAGGCATAGGTGAAGTCGTGGAAGTCGGAGTACGACGCTGCCAGCCCGAGGGCCGGTTCGGCGCCACCCCAGTCGGTCGAGTCGATGACGCTGAGGACGCCGGTCACCGCGGAGCCGGCGGCCGCCGTGGGCGATAGCGTCGCCGTCAGCGTCCCGGTGGCTCCGGGCGCCAGCTCTTCCGGCGTAACGGTGTTGCCGCCGCCGATGTCGTTGCCCGACGGCTGCAGTTCAAAGTAGCCGACATGGTTCGTCGTGTTCTGGACCCGCACCGTGATCGGGACGCTGACGCCGGTGTCGATGGCCGTCGCGGCCGACGCCGGGAGACCGGTCTCGGTCACGGGCGCGAGCCGGTTGTACCCGACGAACCCGGTGACGGTCTGGGAAAACTCCGTCCCGTCGGTCGTGGCGCCCTGCATCACGTCGATCTCCCACAGACCTGGCTGGGGATCGGCGGCGATCAGCGAGGCGTTCCCGGTCGGGTTGTCGGGTGTGGGCGTTGTGTCGATGGCTGTGACCTCGATGTTTCCCGCCTCGGTGACGGCAGGCTCGAGGTCGGCCGGCGAGAACAGGTAGTAGTACACCGGGTCGTCGGCGGTATGGTCCGGCGCGAAGAACGACACGTCCAGGTCCTTCTCACCCCGCGGCACGTCGACGTAGAACGTCGTGATCTGCCCAGCACCGCGAGACACCGAGCTGGTCAGCGTGGCGCGCAGCAGGCCGCCGGCCGACGGGATGAGGGTGCGCCGGGCGATCGGCACCGAGCTCTCGAGCCCGTTCGACCCGGTGAACTGGACCGACTCCGGCGCATCGCCGGGAGCCCAGGGCAGGGCGATGCGCAGCGGCACGCTCAGCGAGCTGCGCGGCGGGATCGTGACCGGCGCCGACGCCGGGCTGGTCGTGAAGTTCTGGCCGCTGGCCTGGAAGGTCACGGTTCCGGTGTACGGTCCCGGGGTGTCCGGCGCGCTCTGCGCGTGACCGCGGCCGTTGGCCCACAGGACCTGGGCCGTCCAGAGCCCGGCCATCGGATGCTCGACGGTGGAGTGCTGGATGTCCGGGCTGGCGTTGGGCCCGTTGGCGGCGCCGTAGTCGTACGAACTCTGGGCCAGCCTGCCCGCCGGGTCGGTCAGGATGAACGACAGGATGTTGTCGTCGCTGTTGGTCGGGTCCGGCCAGCGCATGTCGGCATCGAGCACGCTGACGCCCCTCGGCACGTAGAAGCTGATTGGTGCCGCCGCGGTCGCCCCCTGGGCGGGAAGCGGGCTGCCCGCCGGCGGGGCGCTGACGTTCTCGGTGACCGGCCGGCCGAGGCTGAACTCGCTTCCGAGCACCCGGTAGCTGCCGGAGACCCGTTGCGGGCTGGCGGACGCGTTGTAGACCGCGACCGATTCGCGGGCCACCGAGCCGCCCTGGCCCTGCACGTCGAGCTGTGCGGGGTTGTCCACCAATTCGGGAGTGCTGGAACGCGCCTGCGACGTGCCCGGCATCTGACGGGCGGCCTCAACCGCCGCGTACACGTTCAGCAGGCCGGCGCCCTGCTGGTCCGCCGCGGCCCCGATGTCGGTCGCGGTGCTGGTCAGGATCTGCTTCACCTGGGCCGGCGTCGGGGTGGCGCCGCCGTGGGTGTCGCGGTAGGCCTGGATCACGTCGGCGGCGGCGCCGGAGACGAACGGGGCCGACTCGCTGGTGCCGCCGAAGGCCTCGGTCGGAAGCGGAAGCGGCGTCTGGCCGGCGCCAGCGGCGGCGAGCGCCAGGTAGCCGGGGGCGACCAGGTCCACCACGCGGCCGTCGGGAGCGGTGCCGCCGGACGAGAGGGTCGTCATGTTGTCGTCTTCCCAGCCCTTGGTATAGCCATCGGCCTGGGCGAGGAGCCTGAGGTCGTTCGTCCCGCCGACGTCGATGACGTTGGGGTCATCGGCGGGGGCCTCGACCGTGCCGGACGAGCCGCTGTCTCCCGCGCTCTCGACCACGACAACGCCCGCTGCCACCATGGCGTCGTTCGCCGGTTCGAGCAGGTCGTCGTTGGCGCCGGGCAGGGCGCCGTAGCCGTAGGACTCAGACACGACGTTGACCCCGTCGTTCACCGCCTGCTGCAGCCCGGCGATGACCTGCGACTCGGGAGCCACGATCTGACCCTGCGCGTTGGTGTCGGAGAAGTAACCGGTGCTGACGAGGGAGGCGCCGGTGGCGTCGCCCACGATCCGGAAGCTGCAGTTCGCTGGCACGGTCGAGTACGGCAGTTGCGTCGCGTAGGTGTAGGTCACGGTGCCCTGGGCGGCGATCGTGGAGACGTCGCCGTTGAACTCGTCGCTGAAGACGTTCTCGTTCGGGTTCGGCGCGTCGATGACCACATGCTGGCCGTTCGGCCGGATCATGTTGGGGTTCCCGGCCAGCGAATTGGCGTCGACGTTCCCGACGATGACACCCTGGCCGGTCGCGATCGCGGCCGCTTCGTCCGGGTCGTTCGGGTTGCTGGAGGCATCGTGGATGCTGGTGAGGGCCTCCGGCTCCACCAGTGGCTGGCTGGGCGAGCTGTTGCACAGTTGCTGCCCGTCGGCCGCCGTTGCCGGGATGGCCGATTTCTGAACCTGGGAGGCGGCCACCGTCGGCGTACTCGAGGCGGCGTCTCCGATAATGATCGTTCCGTCCGGGACGACCGCCTTGACACCCTGGGTGTGGCTGAGTGCCTGTGCCTCGGCCGCTGGCATTGTCGCCGCCACGGCGTTGAGGAGCGAAAGCGTCGTGATGTTCGCGGCCCGGACCTGCTTGAGCTGGGCCACCAGCGGAGCCTGCATGGTCGCGGCCGTTGCCTCGCGGGCGCGGCGGTGGGCCTGGTTGTCCGGCAGGGTGGTGAGTTGGTCGTCGAACACGACCACCATCGGCTCTCGCTTGCCGGACGAGCGGGCCGTCACCTGGCCGGGGCTCAGCTTGGAGAAGCTCGGCCCCGACACCACGCTGGCTCCGGTGGCCGGACCGGCTGCCCAGCCGACGCTGGTCACCAACGTGACGCCGAGCGCGGCCGCGCCGAACAGCGAAACAGCCTTACGAGGGGATAAAAACATCCTGACGCCTCCAGTCCGGCTCCGTCGGGTTCCCTGGGTGCAACCGAGCCGTACTTTCGGTCTAATGCCGGACAGCCGCCGGATCAAGACGGCGCGCCCATGCCCAGACCCGCGGCGTGGTTGCACCGTCGTGCAACCACGCCGCGGCTGGAACTACGTAAGGCTCTGGCCGTCAACTGCGCCGCTCGGCCTGGTGGCCGGGCCACCAGGCGCGGTTACCGGCCAGGGCGGTCAGGCTCGGCGAGAAGAACATCGCCATGACGAACGCCGCCAGCGCGATGCCAGCCGCCACGGCGAACCCGACCTGCTGCAGGATCGAGTTTCCGGCCAGGATCAGCGACGCGAACGTGCCCGCCAGGATCAGCCCGGCCGAAGCGATCGCCGGGCCGGCGTGCCTGACCGCGTCGGCGGCCGCCTGCCGTGGCGGCATCCCGTGCCGGGCCTGCTCGCGCAATCGCGCGATCATCAGGATGTTGTAGTCGGTGCCGAGGGCCACGACGAACAGGTACATATACACCGGCAGCAGGAAGACGAGGCCCGCCTGGCCCGCGAGCGTCTGGAACACCAGCACCGTGGCTCCCAGCGTCGCGGCGAAGCCGAGTCCCACCGACACCATCAAGTACCACGGCGCCACCAGGCTGCGCAGCAGCAGCATGAGGATCAGCAGGATGATCACCGCGGCGACCGGGAAGACGACGGCGTAGTCGTGGTTCGTCGCTTTCTGGATGTCGGCGAACACCGCCGTGGTCCCGCCGACCAGCGCGTACGTGCCCGGTGGCGCCGCAGCGTGGGCCTGCGGCCGTAGCCCGCTCTTCAGCGTGTTCACCGCGGTCGTCGACTCGGGGTCCGCCGACAGCGTCACCGAGTACTCCGCCGTCGCCTTGTCGGCGCTCACGGCCGCCGGCGCCACGGCGCCCACGCCGTCCATGGTCTTCAGCTTCGTCCCGTAGCCGGCGACCTCGGCGGGGCTCAGCGTTCCCGATGTGGCGTGCAGGTACACCTGCGTCGGTTCGGTCGCGCCCGGCGGCAGCCCTCGCTCCAGGACCGTCAGGGCGACCTCCGACTCGGCGCTGCTGGGAATGCCGGCCGACGAAAGGTCGAACGTCGGCTTGAAGCCGAAGGCGCCGAGGGCCAGAGCCACCAGGACCAGGCCGGACGCGCCCGCGAACAGGGCGGGCCGCTTCCCGAGCGAGCCGCCGATCGCGGCGAACCTGGCGCCCTTGGGCTCGCGCTGCCACGCCTTGGACGGCCAGAACACGCGCGTGCCCAGCAGCGCGACCACGGCGGGGATCAGGGTGAGCGCGGCAAGGAGCGTGACCGCGACGGCGATCGCCAGCGTCGGGCCGAGCGACCGGAAGATGCTCAGCGAGGACAGCAGCAGGGCCAGGAACGCGACGATCACCACGCTGGCCGCGGAGGCGATCACCTCGCCGACCCGTTCGACCGCGGTCGCCATCGCCTGCCGGGGCGCGTCCCCGGCGCGTAGTCTCTCCCGGTACCGGAACATCAGGAACAAGATGTAGTCCGTGCCGATGCCGAACAGCACCACGATGAGGATCACCGTAGTCTGGCTGTCCGCGTTGAGGTGCAGCGCGCTGTTCACGTCGGCGATCAGGCCCTGAGCGACCTCGGCGACGATCGCGATCGTGATGATCGGCATCAGCGCGATGATCGGGCTCCGGAAGATGATCAGCAGCAGCACGAGGATCAGCAGCAACGTGGCCAGCAGCACGATCTGCTCGGCCTTGTTGCCGGAATCTGTGCTGTCGAGTTGCTGAGCCGCCGCGCCGGTCACGCCCTCGTACAGGCCCGCCCCGGCCACCAGCGGCTTGATATCCGCGCGCAGCACCTTGATCGCGTCAGCGCCCTGTGTCCCCGAGCCGTTCACGACGGCGTTGTCCATGGCGACGGACGCGGTCTGGACCAGGCCGTTCGGCGACACCGGTCCCGCCGTGACGCCCAGGATGTTCGCGATGTGCTTGTCGTTCAGCGTGCTCGCGATCGAGGCGACCTTCGCCTTGTCGGCTGAGGTCAGGCGCCCGTGGTCGGAGCGGGCGAACACGATGATCGCCGCCGTGGCGTCGACCTTCCCGGCCTGCGGGAACGCCTGGTTCTGCAGGGTCTGCGCCTTGATCGACTCGTAACTGCTGGGCAGGAAGCTGGCTTCGTTGGTCGTGGTCGGCAGCGCGGGCGCCGTCGCGATGATCGCCACCGCGGCGATGATCCACACCGCGATCACCTTCCACGGATGGTGCGTCACTATGCGGCCCAGCGCGGCGAAAGGGCCGCCGCCGGGCCGCCGGGATTCCCCGTTCGCCTCCCTGGCCGCGTGGTTGCTCCGCATCCCCGTCCGGTTAGTCATGTCCCGTCCCTACGTCATCCCTCGTACAGGGCCTAGCCTTACACGCTCGCCCTGTTGCCATGACCGCGGCCCGGACGGCCGGCGATCACCTCCACGGTGCACGCAGCGGGATTCATCGCGGTTTCACGGCGGTTTCATCCGCTGGCTCGGTGCTCGGACACGAGCGCTCAGAAAGAGTAGTCGATCATGAGACCCCAGCCGACCACGCGATGCCCGGCCCGCCGCGACCGGGTCCTGGCGGCTGCCGATGTTGCTAATGCGCCGCGCTGACCTGCGCGTTCCTGCTCGAAAGGGCCTGGAAAGGCTTACCGTCCGTTTCCCACCGGGCCGGCCAGGCCCCGCTGAAAGGTGGCCCACATAGGACAAATGGCGACGTGCCGGAACGGATCGCATCGAGGAGGAGCGTTGAGAAGACTGAAGCTAGCGATGGCTGTGGTGCTGGCAGCACCGCTGGTGGCCTTCGCCGTGATGGCGAGCCCCGTGGCGAGGGCACCGGTCGCCAGGGCTGATGCCCTGAACCCCGCGGCGGCCGCGGAGAACCCCAACCCGTTGCACGCTGGAGAGAAGCCGGTACTCGGCTGGAGTAGCTGGAGCACGTTCCGGCACGTGTCCAACGCTTCCATCGACGAGGCGGAAGCGCGGGCCATGGTGAGCTCCGGCCTCGCCGCCGAGGGCTACAACTCGATCAACCAGGACGACGGCTGGTACACCTGCTACCCGGTGAGCTACACGCAGCCCACGCTGATCAACGGCGTCGAGACCATGAACTACGGGCCCGGCATCGACCAGTACGGCATGTGGACGACCAGCCAGCTCAACACCTCGGACACCGGCGCGTTCCCGGATGACGGCTCGATCAACGGGATGCAGGTGCTCGGCGACTACCTGCACAGCCTGGGGCTCAAGTTCGGCATCTACCTCACTCCGGGGATATCGGGCAACGCCCTGGCCCAGAACACCCCGGTCGAGGCCAACGCCAACGGCAAGCTGCTCGGCAAGCCCGGCGGCTACACCGCCCAGCAGATCACGCTCGGCTTCACGCCCGGCCTGCAGCCGGCGCAGTACCCCAGCACCCTCACCGACGCCGAGAACTACAACTGCGGCGGCACCTGGGAGCTGAACTACAACAGTCCGGGAGCGCAGGAGTTCGTGGACGGAGAGGCCGACGAGTTCGCCTCCTGGGGCGTCGACTTCGTGAAGCTTGACGGCATACTCGACCAGAACACGACGGATCTTCAGGCGTGGAGCAAGGCGCTCAACCAGACCGGCCGCCCGATCGAGCTCGACGCCACCGAGGGCGTCTACGACATCGCCATCGCCCCGACCCTCGACAAGTACGCCACGCAGTGGGAGTACTCCCCCGACATCGAGAGCGGCAACGCCAACCTGACCAGTTACCAGAGCGCGGACGTGCGCTTCAACACCGCCGCGCTGTGGGCGCCGTACGGCGGGGCCGGCAAGGGCTTCAACGACCTGGACTCCGTCGAGGTCGGCAACGGCCAGACGCCGGGGAACCCGACCGGTATCACCGGCGTAACGAGCCGAACCGACGGGCTGAGCCTGGACGGGCGGGAAAGCGTGCTCGCCCTGTACTCCCTGGCGTCGTCTCCGCTCATCCTCGGCTCGGACCTGACCACGCTCAACCCGACCCAGAACCCGGTCGACTATGCCTTGCTGACGAACAAGCAGGTTCTCTCCATCGACCAGGATTCCATCGACGCCTCGCGCATCGTGGACACGCCGAGCAAACAAGTGTTCGCCAAGACCGAGCGCGGCGGAGATGTCGTCGTGGGTCTGTTCAATACCAGTTACAGCCAGCCGGAAGAAATCTCCACGTCGGCCAAGGCGCTCGGGCTGTCCGGCCACGGGCGTTACCTGGTCCAGGACATCTTCGGCAACAACAGCGACCTCTGCGCGTCGGGGTCGGTGGACACCGCCAACCCCACGCCGACGACTGTGACGACCCCGCTCTGCGGGTCCGCCGCGCCGACCAGCTTCGAGACCGCGGGCACGATCAGCGCCAGCGTTCCTCCGGAAGGCGTGGCCTACTACCGGATCACGCCGCTCCAAGGCCCGGCCTCGGTCCCGCCGAGCACGACCCTCAACCTGAGCGGGATGTCCACCCTGACGGCCGGTCAGCCGGCCACCGCGACCGAGACGTTCACGAACCACGGCACCGGGTTGGCGCGTTCGGTCAATCTGACCCTGTCCGCGCCGAGCGGCTGGTCATCCGCGGCCACGTCGCGGACCACGTGGCCCGCGGTTGCGTCCGGGCAGACCGTGAAGGCCACGTTCAGCGTCACCGCGCCGACCGCTGATACCACCGGCACGGTAGCCGCGGCCGCCTCTTTCACCGGCGGCGTCGAACGGGGCGGAGGTGATCAGCCCATCGTGGCGAACGTTTCCGATCCCGTGCGCGTCGTCTCAGCGCCGGTAGAGATCAACGAAGTGCAAACCGGCACCACTA